>ERZ651768.51-NODE-51-length-81039-cov-3.957387_pt1 | contig 81039 bp, 67 predicted proteins | sample MGYA00514754_ERZ651768 | MGnify/ENA metagenome assembly ERZ651768
GCAAGTGCCGGCTCGCACGAGTCCGGCGGGTCTTGCCAATACGTCATGGAAAATATGTTTGCTGGCCCGTATAAAGCTTGCACGGAACCGACAACACATGACGCCTGTGACGAGATCGGCACAACCGACGACAACCGCGATGCATCCCACAGCGGCGGCGCGTGCCCAACCGACGGCCTAGTCGGAACCTGTGACCTAGGCGACAGCCAGCTTCGCTATTACGAAGGCGACGTGGGCGGTCTAGAGATTGGTTGCGGCTTCTCGGGTGGGGACTGGATTACGGCCGAGTAACGCTCAGGGCGACCAACCAGTCACCCTCGACGCTAAGGTGGTGCCGCTGCGTCAGCTCCTGATCTTATGGACTTGACGGCAGCGGCATTTGCCGCTTGCACTTCCGTGGTTGCGGCACATTCGATGCCGCTCCAAATCAATCAGCGCGGCGTCCCGGCGCCAAGCGTGTTGGTTGAGCTTTATCCGAGAACAGCTCTAAGGATATAGAAGAAGATAATCGCCAGTATCGCACCGGCCGGGATCGTGATGATCCAGGACAGAAAGATTCGGCCAACGATGCCGAGATTGATCGCGCTGATTCCCTTAGCCATGCCGACGCCGAGTACGGCTCCAACCAGGGTGTGGGTGGTCGAGACCGGAATGCCGCTGCCCGACGCAAACACGATCGTGAACGCTGCCGCGATTGAGGCCGAAAAACCACGGCTGGGGGTCAGTTGCGTGATCTCGCTGCCAACCGTGGCGATGACATGTCGCCCATAGGTCGCGAGCCCGACGACAATACCAAGACCGCCGAGTATCAGGATCCAGATCGACACCGCCGATTGCTGGCCGACAACCCCCTCCCGGGCCACGCTGACTACGGCCGCCACCGGACCGATTGCATTGGCGACGTCGTTGGAACCGTGCGCGAAGGCCATGCTGCAGGCCGTGATAACCATCAGCACGCCGAACACTTTTTCCACCGTATCGAAATGAAATCGCCGGTTGGCTTTTTCATCGATCGGAATACGAAAAACAAACCATCGGCCAATCGATGCAATGATCAGCGCAAGACCAAATGCGATTGCATAGCAGGTGGAAGTACCGAGTTCCAGACCAACATGCTTAAGCCCTTTAAACAGGGTCACCAGAACAATCAAGAAAACCGCAATGAATATATACATCGGCGCATAACGGCGGGCACGCACCAGCGGGGCAGGGCGAATCAAGATCAGCCACTTGATCGACGTGAACGTGAGATATGCAATAATTCCCGCGATTAACGGCGAGACCACCCAGCTGACCACGATCGTACCGACTGTGGCCCATTTGACTATGTCAGCGCCTACCGCAACGATCGCAAACCCGACAATCGCGCCGACAATCGAGTGAGTGGTTGAAACCGGCCAGCCTTTACGGGAGGCAAGCAGCAACCAAACACCAGCGGCCAGCAATGCAGCGAGCATGCCGAATATCAGCGTATCCGGTTGATCGACGAAGGCGACCGTATCGATCATGCCTTGACGAATCGTCGAGGTGACCGCACCGCCGGCCAGTACCGCACCGGCGAACTCGAATACGGCAGCAACCAACAACGCCTGCTTGACCGTCAGCGCGCCGGAACCGATAGAGGTCGCCATGGCGTTAGCCACGTCGTTGGCCCCTATGCCCCAGGCCATGAACAAACCGAACAAGGCTGCCAGGCCTAAATAAACGTAAAGCGGATCCATCTCTGCGTTTTAGTGCGCGATCATGACTTCAAGACGGCGGCCGATTCGTTCCGCCATGTCACCGATGTCTCCGGTCAACTCAATGACCCGGTACAGAAACATCACGTTGACAGGTGGCAAGTTTTCTTCGATGGCATGCAATTGAGCTCTCAACTGAGCCTGCATGTCATCCGTATCGTTCTCGATCTGATCGAGCTCATCAACCAATGATTCGACCAGTTCGACCTCAGCACCGCGAAATCCTGTCTCGTATAGTTCATCCAGCTCACGGATCGTTTTACGTGCTTTTTTCGCCGCATCCACATTGCGCGATACAAAGGCCAGAAAGAGATCATGCATCGCCTGAGGAATTTCCATGTTCCGGCCAATCATCAGCCCAGAAACATCGCGTGCACGATTGGGTATACGGTCTTGAACCAGCACGAGTTCGAGTAGGTCCTCCCGGGCCACCGGCATAAACAAGCTTTTGGGCAAGTGAGACCGGATTTGTTTTTTTATCTCGTCGGCTTGGTTCTCCAATTGCACAATCCGGGCTCGGGATTTTTGTGCGTTTTCCCAATCGCCTTGTGCAACACAATCGAAAAAGCTGATCAACTCCTTGGCAGCCTGGTAGCAAATCTCCATATGCTGTTGGATAGGGCCAACAGGCGAAGAGCCAAAGATTTCAGAAAAGTAGTTGGGCATAGGTTTATATTTCGGGCGAAAAATTGCCTTATCCAAATAGAAAGATCTACATAAAAACTTTCAAAAAAATAAAATTCTGGGAATCAAAACACGGTCATCAGACATCAAAGAGATATCCAGTCTAAGAGAATTCAAGGTGAGCCTCTCAGACAAACGTTTTCACATCTCGCTCAGATCCTCGCTTGATTAAGTAGAGTCAGCCTCTGTCTATCTCGGCCCGGACGGCAACTCCCATCCACTTAACAAAGTTGTCGTGCTGGGTCATGCCCTTGGTGTTGAACTTGTAATCCAAGCCATCGAGATCCCGACGCAATTGCGACTGGATTGTGCGCGTACCCATCAGATTGGTGACGACCAAAACCTCTTTGCCTTCTGCCTGCCCATCCTCAACAACGGCACGAATTCTCTGGACATTGCCGTCGCGAATATCCGGCGGTGCATCGTCCTGCAAGGTCATGCCCATGATATTGGCAAAATCGCTGTCTTCCATCATGACTTTGGCAAGATTTGACAACATCTCGAGCTCTTTGACGTTGTCGGCCGCGGAAGATGGTCCGTGCGCGACGACGATGACGATCTCGTTTGCCGGGTCGGTACTGATTTCATAGGCGTAGTCGAGCAGAATTTCGGCTACCAGTGGATCATCGCCGGGCGGTGCCACAATCACCACCTCAGCATCTGTCTGAACTCGCGGAACGGCCGCATAATCAGCTTCATCACGCAGACCGAAAATATATTCCCACTGGCGAATCAACGAATTATGTGGCGTACTGACGGCCGGAATCACGATAATTTGTTGCGCTCCAGCTGCTTCTAGGTCATCCAGCGCAAGCTGGATATGATCAGACATCATCATCGCCATGCCGAACGCAAATGCTGTAGGAAATGCCTCAGCCATAGGCTGAACCTGCTCCTTTAACTTTCGGTCTCCAAAGTCGCGGAAACCGTGTGCGAGCAGCAGCAGGCCACGATCCCCGGTCAGTTCAGCATCGCTGACATACCATTCGTAATTTGGCCCCATCATTGCCATGCTCATAGCGATTTCGCCGTTCGAATAATTCTTGAACGACGGCATTTTCGCCCTCAATTCGTCCGCGATTTTGTCGTTGACCTCGTGCTTCATGCCGTGCAGGCGCCGGCCTTGCTCATCACGCTCGGCGCTATGTTGTGCATGCTGATCATGGTCCGCATCGTGCTGATGTTCTGAGTCCTGCAGGTGCTCAGTATGATTTTCAGCACTATGCTGTTCATGAGCGTCTGCAGACCATGAATTTGCGGCCAACAAGCACAAACTCGCTGATGAAAAGACAATGATGAATTGACCCACCAGTCGCTGTGTCAACGGTTCCATAAAGTTGTTCCTCACAGTATTTAGCTACGTGAGCGCGACACCGTCACGCAAAACAATTAACCTGCTGCGTGCTCAGCAGTGTAGTTTGCCGGATCGATGCCAACTAGTGTCGTAGCTTCGACCTGTTTATACAAACCTCGCTCCTCATCGAGACTGTCGGTGGTAACCCCGGCAATGTCAATCCAATCTGACTCAGTGAACAGCACGTCGGTATGCTCTTGGAAAGGGTTCTTCCGCGGTGCCATCAGGCTGTTGAACAAATCAGCGAATGCCTGCGCAGCCTTCTCGAACTCCGCGCGACCTGATGTGCCTTTGCGCCGGAGCGCTGCAACCGCCCGTTGAAATTCCTCGGTGAAGGCACGACTTTTGTCCTGGCGTTCATTGAGCCCAGCAAGTTGCTCATGCACCTCGATCAGATGGGGATCAAGGCGCTCTTTTAAAAGGTCATGAATGCGCTGATCCTGATCGTGCAGCCGTGCCATTGACCAGACGATGTAATCGCCGCAGGCGAGGTAAAACTCGGCCAGGCCAATAGCATCGTCGACGCTTTTAGCCAAGCCCGCCTCGAAGGCTTTGCGCACCTGAATTTGTCGGCGGCGCTCCCGTCCTATTTCCGCCCGTGAGTTCACTGCTTGTTCTCCTTGTCAGTGACCACGGGAACAGATAATAGGCCGGTCGGCGGTAATCGCCAAGGTCTCTCTGAGCTATGGATCCATTTGAGAATAACCGGCACAGGCCCGGACCAGGGTTGACAGCGCAACGGCCAAGCCTAGTATCACCGTCTTTGGCCCCCATTAGGAACCCTTATGCGCGGCTGTCAGGTTCCAATCAATAACCGTAAAATATTCCAGGACTACCTGCCATGAACGAAATCCTCCCTGGCATTTATCACTGGACCACGGTGCACCCAAAGATCAAGATGGAGGTGAGCTCCTACTATCTGGTCCCAGAGCGGGCATTGCTCGATCCGCTGATCCCGGCCGAAGGTTTTAACTGGTTCGAACCGCCACCGGAAAACATCTACCTAACCAATCGTCACCACTACCGGCATTGCGCCGAGTTCGAGAAACACTTTGGGTGCAAAGTCTGGTGCGTGAAACAGGGTCTGCATGAATTCACCAGCGGTGAAACGGTGCACGCGTTTCAATTTGGCGACAAGCTACCGGGAAACATCGAGGCAGTGGAAATCGGTGCGTTGTGCCCAGACGAATCAGCACTCTTTATAACACGCGATGGCGGCAGCATTGCACTGGCAGACGGGATCGTGCGTGTCGACGATGGGCCGCTGAAATTCGTGCCGGATTTTTTACTCGGCGACGAGCCGGAGAGCGTCAAAGCTGGGCTCAAAGCCGCCTACAACAAACTTCTCGAACGCGAATTCGATAACCTGCTGCTCGCTCACGGTTGGCCAATTGTTGGCGGTGGCAAAGCCGCGTTGAGAGAATTCGTGGCCTGAAACAATGTCAGCCACGTCAACAACTAATGACGTGGCTCAGGGTACAACCGATTCGCGCCGCTAAGCTGTTCGCGGACCATTTTGCGCAGTTTCACGGGACCGAGTACTTCGACATCCCCACCGTACTTCAGTATGTCCATAACCAGTTCGCGCGGATCGCTATAAGGCACTTTCAACACGTAGGCACCATCCAGCTCAAACTCGCCCTCCTGTTGCTCATGCCAGGTCTCCTTGGAAACCCAGCGCGCCCTGACGGGATCGAATCGCAGAACTGCAGTCTCCGTAGCGCGGCCTGAAAAAATGCCGAAACCGGCTCCCAGCGTTTCGTCCAGCGTCTGCTCCTTTATATCTCGCGCCCGCTTGTCCAGCACGGTTACTGATTCGATCGCATCCAGTGCGAAGGTGCGCAGTGCCTTCCGCAAATAACACCAGGCATCGAGGTACCAATTGTCACGGTAGTAAACGAGCCGTTGCGGTGAAATCTCCCGGGTCTGCGATTCACCACTTTGGCGACGGTAGTGCGTGATGCGCAGCCGGTGGCGTGACAGCAATGCCGACGAAATCGCTTGAAAGTGCGCATGTTCGACCGGACGCACGCCGATTTGAATGATCTTGATACGTCTACTGACTTCTACGGCGGTGTAGTCGCCGGTGGCTAGAATCTGATGGATACGCGACAACAGCGGCCGCACCAGGTTAGTCAGCATGCCCGGCTGCAGCCCCTCCAACAACTGTCCCATCGTCAGTAGTGCGTGGATTTCTTCGGCACTGAACCACAGCCCCGGCAACTGGTGAGTATGTGCATCGGGATCATTTTCGTCGATCCGGTAACCACCCTGTGCCCGATCCCAGACAATGGGCATCCGGATGCGATCACGGAGGTATTCGAGGTCGCGCTTGAAGGTCGCACGAGACACACTGAGATTTTCCAAAAACACGTCCCGCGATACAACTTTGCGCTCGGTTAGCAGTCTTTGGATCTTGTAGAAGCGCTCGGTCCGATCCATGCCCTTTCTCCTAACGGCTGCCGGCCCTGGCGTGTCGTCTGGTTTGTTATTCGACTCCGGACCGGGGCCCTTAACCGGGCGACCGCCGGCCTATTCCAAACCCATTATAAACGCCCACTGACCCGGCGTAACCCGGGTGATGGACAGGCGGTTACCCCGGCGCAGCAGCAGCATTTCCGCCAATTCCTCGTGGGTCCTGAGCTCTTTTAAGGTAATTGGGCGTTTCAGCTTGCGCCTGTAGCGTATGTCCACCATCAACCAACGCGGGTTCTCGGGATCGCTTTTCGGGTCGAAATACTTCTCCTTAGGGTCAAATGCAGTAGGGTCGGGGTAGGCTGCGCTGCAGATCGTCATGATGCCAACGATGCCGGGCTCTTCGCACGCCGAGTGATAGAAAAACGCCAGATCGCCTTTCTGGAAATCGTCACGCATCATGTTACGAACCTGGTAGTTCCGTACGCCATCCCACCATGTAACGCGATCGGCTTTAAGGTCGTCGATCGAGTAATTGCCGGGCTCTGATTTCATCAACCAGTGCTGCATTGCCAAGACGTCACCGTGTAGCCGCTGAATGGTTTAGCGTTTATTCTTTGGTCCAGTTTCGAATCAGTGGACTATAACATTGGCTCGACCGAAACAGCCCTGCTTTATTGATTACAAACACACAAGTTTCGCTCAATGATGAACTTCCTGAATCAACTGATTATCCGTATATCAAAGTCGGGTTGGCTATACGTGATCGTGTTCGCAGGATTTTTTGCAACGCTGCAAGCGCTGCTGAGAATAGGCGACCGTTTTCCCGAACGCGCAGCAGGCGCCGTGCCGTTCGATCTACAGAACCAGCTCACAGCCGAACAGATATTCACGCAACTCACAGGATATACTGATGAGGCGTTTCGCCTTTATTATGTTTTTACCTCTATCGATTACTTTTTTCCGCTGTTTGCGGGGTTTTTCTTGGGGGCAACCGCGGCATTCCTGCTGCGGCATTCCTTACCTCGCTGGTATTCGATCGCTGAACAGAAAAACTTGTTCGTACTGTTCCTGCTAGCCACACTTTTTGATTGGCTGGAAAACATTACCCTGCTCAGCGTAATCGTCGGCTATCCAAATGAGTTTTCGACCATGGCGATGCTGGCCGTATTTGCCAAGATGGGCAAACTGGGGTTTGTGTTTCTATTCCAGACCTTTATCTTGGTGCTCTTGCTATTCAGCACCGGAAAGTGGCTTGCACTAAAAGCAGGTCTATTGAAAAGCTAGACGGCACTATTCAGGCGACTGCGTGCCGGTCCGTTACTCGTTATCAAGCCGCTCCTCGATGGCCGCCTGGATCCATTTAACGTAGTTCGGGTGCTCCGACAAACCTTTAGCCGCAAACCTATAGTCGAGACCCCTTAGGTCCTGGCGCACGTGGGCCTGGAAGCCGTGACTCGCCGTGGAACAGACCACAACGATGGCTTCCTTGTCTGTGCGCTGTGCGCTAGTGATCCAGCGACGCAGCTTTTTGACGTTGGAAGCACGTATCGGCGGATAGGCATCATCCTGAAGATTAATGATCTTGACATCGTGATAGTCGGTCTCTGCTTTGAAGCGATCCACATGCATTTGTGTAATTGCAAGATCAAGTTCATTGTCCTCGAGATCTTCGGGGCCGTGGGCAACGATCATGACGACCTCGTTTTCCGGGTTGTCACTGGCCTCGGCCGCGTAATCCAGCAGGATCTCCGTGATCAACGGATGGTCATCGAAATGCGCCGTCATGATGAGCCGGGCATTGGTGCTTACCTGTGGCACATCGAGATACGAATACTTTTCTTGCATCTCGAAGATATACCGCCATTGTCGCGTCAGGGTGTTGTGTTCGGTGACCGCGGTGGGCACCAGAATAATGGTCGTTGCGCCGCGGGCCATCAGATCGTCGACCGAAGACTGCAGTTGTGAGGACATCATCATGGCCATTCCGAAAGCCACTGCGGTTGGCCAGCGCTCGGCCACCGGCGCCAAGGCATCGGTGAACATGCGATCGCTGTTTTCCCCGACTCCGTGTGACAGAATCAATACACCAATGTCACCGGTCATCGACCTATCACTGACATACCACTCGTAGTTCGGCCCCATCAGCGCTATGTTCATGCGTGCCTCAACATCCGTTAGTGCCCGGTACAAGGCAATCTTTTCGCGTAGCCGCGTCAACGTCTCATCGTCAACTTCATGTTGAGCATGGTCAGAATCGAGCCTGCGACCGTCGACATCCATGTCCGGAATCCCAGCCTGACGCTGGTGATGCTGATGTTCAGCTCCGGTCTCCTCTGTGATAGCGGGCAAACCGGCGCCAGCAAGAACGATTGAGGCGACTGCTACTGCCACCGACGTTTTTATGATGCGGTTCATTGCCGCTTCTCCTGGTTTGCAACGCGTGCGTATCAGCCTCGGGTTAATCCTGATCGAGCAGCTTTCGGACCGCGTCACGCAGCTTAGGTTTGACCGCGGCTGCATTACCGTTCTGCATGGCATGCAGCGAAGCAGATTGCACCAACCCACTGATCAAATCGGCAAATAAAGCAACACCAAATTTCTTCCCCGGCATCAGGCGAGTTAGCACAGCTTGCATGATGGAATTGGGGGCCTGATGCAGGCGCAGAATCTCGTGGCGCAATGCCGGTGACTCGCTGCGAATTTCGCTGATCATCTCTATCGTCGCATGGGCCGGGCTCGTCGCAATATCGATTTGTAGGTCGAGCCAGGTTTCAAGCTGTTCCAGCGGATCATCCGTCTCTTCGGCCAGCTTTTGCATCTGCTCAAGAAATGGCTCCATATCACGCCAGACACAGGCCAACAAAATATGATCCTTATTAGGAAAATAGCGATACAACGAATTGCGCGCGAGCCCGATCGCGGAACCGATATCGCCAATATCGGTGTGGTGGTAACCGTTGTTGCGAAACAAAACGTTTGCTGCATCCAGAATTTTTTCAGACTGGATACGCACATGCTCTTTAATATTAGCGGCGGCTATTCGTGGCATGGCAGTGTCAATTAAGGTCCGTCAGCGCGAGACCGATAGTTTTCCATCGACGATATCCAGTACGTCGGTTGCCGATTTCAGCATCGAATGATCGTGAGTAACCATCAGCGTCGCCACCATGTGCTCGCGGCATTCTGTAGCTAAAAGCTCCACAATCTGCTGACCGCGAACTTGATCGAGCATCGACGTCGGCTCATCGACCAGCAGCACATCCGGGCTAGTCATCAACGCTCGTGCGATGCCGACGCGTTGCTGCTCGCCGCCGGACAGTTGGTCCGGTCGGCGATTCGCGAGGTGGGCAATACCCACTTCATCAAGCAAAGACAGCGCGCGCTGTCGGTCTACCTTGCGCGGTCGCCGCCCGTGCAGATGCACCAGCAGCAACAGCTGATCTATCGCGGTAAGTGCAGGCACCAGGTTCGACTGTTGAAACACGAAACCGATTCGGTCCCTCCGAATTCGGGCACGTGCCGCCGGCGTCAGGTCTGAAATTACCGCACCATCGATCGATACGCTGCCACCGGTTGGCGTCCGCAGGCCACCGCAGACCGCTAGCAGGCTGGACTTACCGGCGCCCGACGGCCCAACGACAGCGGTCAGCGAACCAGACTTTAGGTTTAACGACACGTCGTCCAGCACGGTGACGCGTTGATTACCATCGCCAAGAATCAATAGCACATGCTCAACGGTCAAACTCATCGTTCACGCCCCAGTGCGATGATCGGATCAATTTTCATAATCAAACGCAGCGATAGCGCGCTGCCAAACAAGCCCGCAATGACCAACATCACAGCGGATGCTATGACCGTCTCGGGGACCAGCAAGTACGGAAAGCCACCCGCCTCTAATAAACGACCGATCTGGATTGAGGACAGCGTGCCAATCACGGTCGCGCCAATCATCAGTAACAGCACCTGTCCGAGCGAATCCCTTAACAAGTAGCCGTTTGATGCGCCAAGTGCCTTAACCAACCCGATCTCCTTGGTTCGTTGTATCGTCCATACAGAAAAAAACGCGCCCATGACGACCGCAGAAATGACAAATAAAAACACCTGGATCATCTGAACGGTACGCACTTCCTCGACATAGCCGGTGGAGGCCTCGTAAGCAGTGGTTTTGTCGATCGTTATCGTGCCCAGGTCTTCGTCGGTGGTTTGCAGATCCTCGGGACGCGTGGCCGGCTGGATTTGCAGCGCAATCACGCTAGCGTAGTCAAACAGAATCGATGGCAGCCTCTCACCTGGCGGGGCCCCACCCGGCGGACCGTAAGTCGCCTCTTGCCACTTAGGCAACAACGTGTAGACAACTGGGACATGGCCAATATAGTGCTCATCGGTCACGCCAATAACCTCCAGTTCGGTCAATACACGATCAAGTATGAAAGTGTCCCCAATATCGATGCCTTTTTCGACCAGCTTGCTGGCAATCACCACGCCGTTTTCGAGCCGCCCAAGTTGTTCACCCCTGCTTACTGCCGGTTCGAGAAAAGAGCCTGGCTCAATACCCCAGAGCACGACGTCGTTAAGCGGCAGATTATCTTTCGTTCGGGCATTAAACATCGCATGGCCGAGCGGCCGCGTATCGATAACCCCGGGATGTTCCCGCCAGCCTTGCCACATCTCGCGATCGATCATGCTGTTACGGTAATTCGGTTTTTCGTTGTATTCGAAGGCGATATCACCTGTACGCACAGCCACTGAAGGGTAACGCACGCTGTCGCCAGTAAAATGGGTCAGCTGTCTTGCCGCGCCTTTGGCGTCAACGGTCCAGAGGTTGGGTGTGCGCTTTTCATTGTCGGTATTTTTCCCGCGCTTTTCATTTAGCTTAGGCGCAGAGGGTGTGGCTTCGCCGGTCGTAACAGTCAGCAATTTTCCATCGGGGAGAAATTGCGTAAATAGATGCTGATGGCCGGTGCCGCGAACTTTTTTTCGTTCTTTCGTGGCGAGATTGAGGGTCCATATTTCAGACGCCGCCGAGCCGGTGTAGCGAGGTCGATACCATGGCATTCCGTATCGCCCGTAGACCATTGTTTTGCCATCGGGAGACCAGCGCGGGTACCGCATGGCGGCGTAATCTTCGCAGAGTAGCTCGGATCGAAACGTGGATACATCTACTGTGTACAAGCCATACCTCGGGCTGTCGCGGCGAGCGGTAAAACAAATTCGACTGCTATCAGCGTTCCAGCCAAAGGGGAGTTCATGGCCGCTGTGCCAAGTGAGTTGTCGTGCTGCGCCGCCAAGAGCGGGGATCACAAACACATCCCACTGCCCGTGCCGGCGACTGCCAAAGGCAATCCAGTTTCCATCGGGGGAAAATACCGGGTATGCATCGAGCGTCACGTGTGATGTGACAGGGACGGCGCGACCGCCGGTGGAATTGGCAATCCAAATATCACCGCGATAGACGAAGGCCAGCCGTTTGCCATCTGGGCTGAGCGCAGGGTGTCGCGCACCGGAAACAGGTTTGGGATTGGGTGGGGGTAATTGAGCCCAAGACGACGCGGTCAACGTCATCGCAATCAGGAAGAAAAGCATTTTCATTTGGTCGGGATGTTTTACCTCAAAACCTGTCGAGGGGCAATGCGGATTGAGCACCGTCATAATCCTTGTGCCACTTCTGCAGTTCCACGATATTTTCTTCAGGATCGGTCATGTATAGCAAGGTGAGAAGGCCCGCGCATGCTCGTTCACACTGGTCAAAAACTTCTATAAAGCCAGTTCGCCCGCCGCTATAGGGGTCTGGGACTTCAGCCTCGGGTGGAGCTGAAGCATCAAATGAGCGGAGCAGGAAGATTTTTTCTCGTGCAGACTCGTCGGGTGCCAGCTCAAGCAAGTCGTCTCGATTCACATGATCCATCGCTAGGACATAATCGAACTGTGCAAAATCGTCGATTGTGAACTGACGGGCACGACTGTTGAGGGTTACACCACGTGTCCGTGCCATTTCGTAAGCACGGGAATCCGCACGTTGGCCAACGTGATAAGACTCCATGCCTGCGCTCTCGACTGAGATCTGCTTATGGAAGCCTGCTGCCTTAAGCAACGATTTCATAATGCCTTCGGCTGTTGGCGATCGACAGATGTTGCCCATGCAAACAAAACATAAGCGGATTTGGGGGTAGCGCGGTTGACCCATCGTTTCTCAGAATACAGGAATATGTGACTGATTGGGGTTCTGGCCTCTCCGCCTAGGAGCAGCTCTGAGGATTGCGTATCAAAGAGGTCGGAACTTCAATTAAAGAATGAGTATATAATCCGGTTCTTATTTCATGGCGTGAACTAAATCTCGATTGCGGCCCTAGACGCAAACATTGGCAGTTCTCGTTTTCCTTGAGCTGCCTTAATGCCAGCCGATTTGCCGTAACCGAGTCAGAAAGACTCTTCGGAGGACCGGCAATGGTAAAGTTGCGCGAACCATTAGATCAATTACTTCGACTTCCACGAACTTTTACGTCACATCTTTCTTTTCCCGATCCCAAACGCATATCGCTGTATGACGATACCTTGCGGGACGGTGAACAAATGCCAGGTGTAGCATTCTCTCCACAACAGAAGCTCGAACTGGCAAATCTTTTGGCCGAAATTGGTGTCGATGTCATGGACGTGGCGTTTCCCATTTCGTCAACAAGCGACCAGGAAGCACTCAAACTCATTTTGGAAGCACGTCGTTCCGGCAAAATCCGTGACGATGTCGAGATCTTGGCGATGTGTCGCGCAGTTCAAGGAGATATTGATGTTGTTTTACGGGTCGTCAAGGAAGCCGGATGTCAACCAGGCGATGTATCAGTGTTGATTTTATCGACCTTGTCGGATTTACATTTGAAATACAAACTCGGTCGAACGTTGTTAAAACGAGAGCAGCGCCTTGAATCTGAATGGCTTGGTACATCGTTGTCGTTTTATCGGGAAGCGAATATTCGGATGATTTGTGGGGCAATTGACTATGCGCGGACGCAAGGCATTGAGCAGATAGAGTTTGCTGCAGAGGATGCGAGTCGCAGTGATCTTGATTACGCGATTGAATGGGCGAACGCCTGCCAACTGGCAGGTGGAACGCGGTTCTGTTTTTCTGACACATGTGGAGTGTTCACTCCAGAGGGCGTCGATCATTATTTTCCTGCGATTGTTGACACACTAGGTGTTCGAGACGGCAAATTGGATCTGACGGCACACTTTCATAACGATTTCGGGTTGGGTGCCATTAACACGGTACGAGCCGTGATGCATGGCGCTACCCATCCGAGTCTTACCGCCAATGGGATTGGTGAGCGAGCTGGTAACACATCACTTCACCAATTCGTCATGGTGCTGAAAGAACTCTACGGTGTAACACTGCCAGGGTTTAAGTACGCGCGGCTTCAAGAACTACGCAATGCCGTTGAGCGCGCATCAGGCATTCCGATACAGCCGCACGAACCGATTATTGGAGAAGGAGTGTTTTCACACGAGTCAGGTTTGCACACGGCAGCGATTCTTGTGCATCCGGCAATCTATCAGTTCATCCATGAACAAGATGTTGGTGGGACCCAGCGATTTGTGTTTGGCAAACACTCTGGTGGCAGTGCGATCGAAGAAGTCTTAAAGAAGCACGAGCGGTTATTGGCCGCACAGGGCGTTGTCCTGAGCGAGGACTTAGTGAAGCAGACGCTGGAGCGTATCAAGGAGTTGCGAGAATCAAAGATTGAGACCGGATTTAGTAAGCGTGCCGTGGAGGATTACTATTCCAACTACCAAAAACTCGGCATTGATGAGGCTGCACTGATCGAGTTGGTGCTTGAGATTACGAAGGCGCCGACCCCAGTTAGTACGGATTAGCCATTTAGACCGGAGGGTTGAGAGTATGAACAAGATTTCTAGACGGACAGTCATTAACACGGTTGGGGTAGCATTAGGGGCCGCGGCGCTTAGTTCGCAGTCGGTCGCTTCAAGCCAAGGTCCGGTCGTGCGGAACGGCCGGCTCAAGCAGTCGGTGTCGCGGTGGCCTTATAACAACATCCCCTTTCGATCATTTTGCGAAGCCGTTGCGGACATGGGCTTGCCGGCGATAGACCTCTTGGAACAAGACGAATGGAGTGTTGCGGCAGAATATGGTCTCGTCTGTTCAATGGGTTATGGAGGCGGCGGCACGATCGAGGACGGACTTAATGTCCGAACGAACCATGACGAAATCGTTGCGAATCTGCAACGGGCGCTGCCCCTCGCCGTGGCGCATAACGTGCCAAACCTCATCACGTTCTTCGGTAATCGGCGCGGTATGGGTGATGCTGAAGCCATTAAGAATTGTGTGGATGCTTTGCGCCGGCTCGCGCCGGCTGCCGAGGAACACGGCGTGACGATCTGTGTTGAACTGCTGAACAGTAAAATTGATCATCCTGATTATCAGGGTGACCGAACGCCGTTCGGTGCAGAAATTATTCGTTTGGTTGAGTCCCCACGGGTCAAGCTCTTGAATGACATTTACCACATGCAAATCATGGAAGGTGATGTTATTCGCACGATCCGTGATTATGCAGACGACATTGCGCATTACCATACGGGTGGCGTGCCAGGGCGGAACGAACTGGATGAAAACCAGGAATTGCAGTGGCCTGCGATTTGTCGAGCAATCGTTGAGACGGGGTTTAATGGTTATGTTGCGCACGAGTTCGTTCCGACGCGAGACCCATTGACGTCATTGCGTGAAGCGGTTGCACTGTGTGATGTCTAAGTTGGTCATTGTCTGAATCACTCAGGAGGAATAGGTTCCATGGGAACCGGATACTGTAATTCAAGGTAAAAGTTTTCAAAGTGCTCTTTCGTGATGGTCGGCAGCGTGCCGATAGCTGGTGCCAGAAGTAAGGATTCGACGTTCATGTCACTCTTCGATCGATTCATTTCCTCAACGCTCCCATTCATTCCAAAGCCAGTTGTTCGTGTTATTGCGAACCCGTATATTGCCGGCGAGACGATTGACGATCTTTTGACTAGCATCACGCAATTAAATGCAGATGGATGTATTGCTGCTGCCGGCATGCTCGGCGAGTTTATCGAAGATCGCCCTGCGGCGACTGAGGTTGTGCGCGAATACGAAGAGGTGCTCGACGCGATTCAGCAACAACAGTTGGATAGCAATATTCATGTCAAGCCGACCCACCTCGGCTTGAAGCTCGACAAGGAATTCTGCTATCAGAACATACGAAGACTGGCGCAAGCCGCCCGCGCGCACAAGAATTTCTTGCGGATCGACACGGAAGATGCGAGTTGTGTCGATGGCACGTTGGATATTCATGCTCGGTTGCACGAGGAATTCGATAATGTTGGCGCCGTGGTGCAGGCTTATTTGCGGCGCAGTCCATCCATTGTTCGAGGGTTAACGAAGATCAAGGCCAACGTCCGTTTGTGTAAGGGTGTGTATATCGAGTCAAGCGCAATTGCGCATCAGGAGCGCAAGGTCATCCAAGATAACTACACGTCGTTGTTGGAGGAACTACTTAGCGCCGGCTGCTATGTTGGCATCGCTACCCACGATGAAAAACTGGTTTGGGAGGCCTTCCGGATCATCGATCGGTTGGGCTTGGATCCCTCTCAGTACGAGTTCCAGATGCTTTTGGGGGTAGGAGGGTCACTGCGCCGGGGAATACTTGAGGCAGGACATCGATTACGTGTGGCTGTGCCATTTGGTGCTGAGTGGTACCCGTATTCGATACGTCGTCTTCGAAAGAATCCCACGATCGCGAGGCACGTGCTGAAAGCAATAGTGAGTCGTGAGCGGTGGGCGTAATAACTACTGCTGGGATGCTAGTTTTTCCATAAATCGTTCAGGTGCAGTCAACGGCGAGAATCCATAGGGCTCGTACAGACCATGCGCGTCCGCAGTGACAAGTAGCCACCGCTTTAACCCCTGTAATTGGGCATGCTGTGTGATGCATGTGACCAAGTGCTTTCCAAGTCCATGACCACGATGTTGATCAAGCACATAGACGTCAGCGATATAGGCAAACGTTGAAAAATCGCTGATGACCCTGCCGAACCCAATCTGATCTTGCTGATGGTAGAGACCGAAACAAAGTGAGTGCTCAACCGATTGTCTAACCACATCTAGCGATCGCCCTTTGGACCAGTATGCATTGACGAGAAAATCGTGAATAGCTGGGACGTCAAGGCGCATCTTGTCGGTGCTGATCTGATAATCGCCGTCTTGCCAGAGGGTCATCGCTGTTCTCCAGGAAAGTCGTATCAGTTGATATTGGAATCGATCACGCGTTGCCGAATGGTGAAAACCTCGCGTTCATCAAGGCTCACGGTGACATGCGCCCAGTGAACACTAGGGAAGCCAAATGCTTCTACTCGTGTGAAGTTGTTGACGACTCTCCCGGTTTCTGGTTCTCGCAACGGTTTATCAACTCTGAAGATGTGTGTGTCGCCAGTGGCAAGAACAACTGGATGTCCGAAAGCGATTGTTGCTTTAGCTAGTGGACCGTAAAGGCGTTCAAGTCCTGGCCGTGGCGCTTGGCATCCTTCACACAGTAGATTGACTACTGGAGGGTTTCCAGACACAACCCACGGATCTGCCTGCATTGCGAGGAATAATCCTGGACTGTTGAGCGCCTTGGCTCGCTCGAAGGCTCGATCAATCCAGACCAACGCGGCATCCATGAGTTCGGATTGCATTTTGATCAATTCGGTAGATTCGTTACCGGTCAGTACGATCAGATGAATTGTCGCGAAGACAATGCCGTGGTGTTCCCAGAGAGCGTTCTCAACCATGGCCGGAAATTGAGGATCGGCTGCCTGTGTTTCGACGGTCAAGGTGCGTCCACCAGTGGTTTGGGTTGGCTCGGGATAGAACGTTGCTCTCAGGAAGCTGAGCCGTTCGACTTCATCGAACCCGCCCGCTAGTGTGGTCCCGCAGTCGAACCAGTCGTTGTCGCCAGGAGTAAAGATGAAGGGTGCATCGAAACCTTGGTAGAGATTGAAGCGTCCTTGAATAATTTTGTCGGAACACGGACTCTGCGCTGTTGAGCGGATATCGCCAACGTGGAGAACCCACTGTAGATTCTTGTGACCGTTCACATCTTCAATTAAACGTTCGAATTTTGGTACATGCTCTGGCGGATAAGGGTTATCCCCGATTAGGGCGAACTCAAAAGAGAGTGAATCAGCTTGTGGTGCTATCTGTGCTGGGCGTGTGGATGGTTGGCATCCGATGCATAACGTAGTGAAAAGCAGGGTAGCGACACGTAGTTGATTCACAGGACACCTATTCAGAGCTGAGCGGTAGACTCAATGCCGGTACTTGATACACATGCAGATAGTCGTGTACTAAGTTCAGTTCGACGATCTGTCGAGGAGGTTGGCTGACAGCAATCAGTTATTGACTGTGGCCATGCACTCAATTTCGAGTTCCGCTCCGTATGCGAGTGCGGTCGCACCAAATGCACTCCGTGCCGGAAAATGTTCTGGAAAAAAGGTTACGTAGACCTCATTCATGGCAGACCACTGACTCATGTCCGCCATAAACACCATGCATTTAACCACTTGATTCATGGATGAGCCATTTTCTTCCAGCACGGCTTTAATGTTTTCCATTGTTTGTCGTGTTTCGGCTTGGACCCCGCCTTCCACGACACTCGTTGCGCCAGGTTCGGCACCAAGCTGTCCGGATACGTAGAGCATATTGTCAACTCGAACTGCAGACGAGAAGGGTAACCCTGGTGGGCCAGGGACGTACTCCACGTCTGGTGCAGGGCGCGGCGAGCTCTCGCTGCTGCTATTATCAACGATATTGGGAGCAAACTCGCAGCCGACGTTTCCAAGGGCAACCGCGATGATAATGGCAGCACCGATCAAGGCGCGAGATACAGACGACATGAGTAGTTCTCCTTATTCTGCAAATTTATCGGCACACAAGTTATAAAGCCAGGCGAAGATGGCTCCCCCGACTGCGCCGTCCAACAGTCCGTATAAGGTGCCGATAAGTACTTGACCAAAACTCGAAGCATCATGAAAGCCAGGATAAATCGACGTGATTATATCGAGGGCCGCTTGTCCGTAACCAGACCAAAGCAAGTTTGCAAGGCCTACGACAAAGATGGCTCCTCCCCAGAACAATCCGAAGGTTACAGCCGTAGCTTTGACATTAAATTTCATGGTTTCGACCTCCTCAGGTGCCTGTTTTATACAGTTTACCGAATTTACGGATCTTATTAACTCCCAGATGATCTCAGTAACTTAATGGAGATATTAGCTTTCTAGCGTTGCACCGTACGGTAATCCTGGACAGATTAGATAGGAAATCCTCATGATTGTAGGTGGTTATACCAGCGGACACAACACTCCATTCTCATCCTCTTTTTTGACAACTTCCACCTACTCGCTTGTCGCCTAGCGTGAAATCCTAAACAATGATGCAATGCCTGAATCGAGTAATCAGTCAGAGGCTGATTCCAACGGTCCGACTGAGGTGGTTGGAGAATCAGCGTCTCTCGACTTTATAAGAAAAATCGTGGCCGACGACGTCGAGTCGAATAAGAATGACGGTCGCGTCATAACTCGCTTTCCGCCAGAACCCAACGGGTATTTGCATATTGGTCATGCGAAGTCGATTTGCTTGAACTTTGGGATAGCGGCTGAGCACGGCGGGATGTGTAATATGCGTTTCGATGACACGAATCCCACCAAGGAAGAGGTTGAGTATGTAGAGGCCATCAAGGAGGATGTGAAATGGCTTGGGTTTGACTGGGCTGGCCGCTTGTACTTTGCTTCTGACTATTTTGATCGACTGTACGAGTACGCGGTGCAACTGATTAACGCTGGCAAAGCGTACGTAGACAGTTTAGATGCAGAAGAAATCCGCACATATCGAGGCACCCTGCAAGAAGCTGGCCGCAATAGTCCGCACCGAACGCGATCTATTAGTGAAAATCTTCTACTGTTCGAAAAGATGCGTGCTGGAGAGTTCGAAGACGGTTCACATGTTCTCCGCGCCAAAATTGATATGGCGTCGGGCAATATTAACATGCGTGATCCCACGATTTATCGGATTCGACGTACATCACATCATCGCACCAAAGACCGTTGGTGTATCTACCCCATGTACGATTTCACCCACGCTTTATCAGACTCAATTGAAGGCATTACGCATTCACTCTGTACGCTGGAATTTGAAGATCATCGTCCACTCTATGACTGGATTCTCGACGAGTCGACCGTACCTTGTCATCCTCAGCAGATTGAATTTGCACGATTGAATCTTACGTACACGGTTCTAAGTAAGCGGAAACTCCTGCAGCTCGTCCAAGACCAACATGTGACGGACTGGAATGATCCACGAATGCCGACGATTACGGGCATGCGTCGTCGGGGTTATCCAGCCGCTGCGATACGGGTGTTTTGTGACCGCATTGGCTTGGCCAAGAGAGAAAACGTCATTAACATTGCAGCGCTTGAGCATGCGGTGAGGGAAGATTTAAACCGACATTCACCACGTGTGATGGGGGTGCTTCACCCACTTAAGGTTGTCATTGAAAACTTTCCCGAAGGTCAAGTCGACGAAGTTGACGTCATTAATAATCCAGAGGATGCAACGGCAGGTACACGGAAAGTCCCATTTTCGCGCGAATTGTACATAGAGCGAGACGATTTTCATTCAGATCCACCAAAAAAATTCTTTCGCTTGGCGCCAGGACGCGAGGTGCGGTTACGTTGCGCATACTTCATTAAATGTGTCGGCGTTATTCGGGATCCAAAGACGGACGAAGTGACTGAATTGCGTTGCACTTACGATCCGGCTACCCGTGGCGGGTCGTCACCAGATGGGCGTAAGGTAAAGGCGACACTGCACTGGGTTTCCGTAGCCCATGCCGTTGAGGCCGACGTCCGGCTATATGATCGACTGTTCTTGGATGAACATCCCGGTGAAAGCAGAGACTTTCTTGGATCACTAAATCCTGACTCTCTCAAAGTTATTCGGTCGTGTCAGGTTGAGCCTAGCCTCAAGAATGCACAACCTGGGAGTCGCTATCAGTTCGAACGACTTGGGTATTTTTGTGTGGACATTGATTCGACAAGCAACCATATCGTCTTTAACCGTACTGTGTTACTTCGTGATACCTGGGCAAAAGTCCAGCGGTCAATGCAGGCAAAGCGCTAGGCGCATGTTACGCACGGTCGCGTGCAGGAATGGAACCATGACTGGATTACTACTGTTCGCTCTCTTCGTCGGTCTTCTATTACCACTACAAGCGGGTATCAATTCACAATTGAGACTTTACGTGGGCCACCCCCTTTGGGCGTCCTTGGTGTCGTTTACTGGAGGCACCCTTGCGCTAGTTTGTCTCCTTGCATTGAGCCGTATATCGTTGCCACCGGTTGGGTGGTTTGAACGCGTGCCCTGGTGGCAGTTGACCGGTGGATTGCTTGGCGCGCTGTTTGTAACGTCTGCGCTCATGCTTGCGCCCCGGCTGGGGGCCGCCACCTTAGTTGCCTCAGTGGTAGCTGGTCAAATGGTTGGATCTGTGGTTCTTGATCACTACGGCATTGTGGGATACCCGCAACATGACCTCAGTGTAGAGCGGATAATTGGGATGCTGCTTGTGATTGTTGGCGTTGCGTTGATTCAGTACAAGTAGAGGTGCATAAATGAGTGAATCAAGTGGCGTGCGGACAGTGCAACTGTTCGCTACCTGCTTGGTGGAAACTATACGTCCTGCGGTTGGGATGGCGGTTGCTCGCGTGCTAGAACGATTAGGCGTGGCAGTCGAGGTTTCCAATCAGCAGACTTGCTGTGGGCAACCTGCATTTAATGCCGGCGCATGGGACGAAGCCCGTGCCATGGCTCGTTATACGCTCGACACGCTTGAACAGTCAGAAACCCCCATCGTCGTGCCATCGGGTTCGTGCACCGACATGATTATGCATCGGTACGGGGAGTTGTTGCAGGACGATGCGGTTTACGCTGCTAAGGCAGTGCGGGTGGCAGCGCGCACCCATGAGTTCAGCCAGTTTGTTGTCGAGAAACTCCAGGCGCCAGCGCTTGGACGCTGTGTAGATCGTACGCTGGTCTATCACCCCTCCTGCCATCTCTCACGAGGTCTCGGTATTCGTGAGGCTCCACAACAACTACTGAATGGCATCGAAGGGGCCCAATGCGTTCCCCTCCAAGGAGCCGATGAGTGCTGTGGCTTTGGCGGACTGTTCTCGGTCGAGATGAGCGACATTTCTAGTGCAATGCTAAAACGCAAGCTCGACTCCATCGTAGAGTCTGGTGCGGACACGGTGGTTGCTTGCGATGCTGGGTGTTTGTTGCAGATCGAAGGTGGGTTACACCGTCGAGGCGCACGGGTGTCAGTTTGCCACCTCGCGGAAATTCTAGCGGAGCAAGTGTGACGCAGAGCACGGTGGCGTTTCATCGGCGTGTAACTGATGCCTTGGCAGACCATCAGCTTCGTGTCGCGCTTGATCGCACCACCAACCGTTTTGCCAACTCACGTCTAGAGGGTTTGGCATCACTACCCAACGTCGAGCACGTGCGCGATCAGGCCCGTGCGATCAGAATGCGGACGCTAGAGAATCTTGATAAACAGCTTGAACAGTTTGAAGAAGCTGTTGGTGTAGCGGGAGGCCATGTTCACTGGGCAAGGAACGCGACCGAAGCGAGTCGCATCGTGCTGGATTTGGCGAAGTCACGTAAAGTTCAACGCGTGGTGAAATCAAAATCCATGATTAGCGAAGAGATCGAGCTCAATAAAGCTTTGATTGATGCCGGTCTTAATGTCATCGAATCCGACTTGGGTGAGTACATTATCCAACTGGCTAACGAGATGCCATCTCACATCATTGCTCCTGCTGTCCATAAGACGAAGGAAGAAGTAGGACGACTCTTCGCAGAAAAACTTGGAGTTCCGCTAACACATGATCCCGAGCAAATGGCCAAGATTGCGCGCGAGCGACTTCGTAATGTGTTTCTGAGGGCGGATCTGGGTATCAGTGGTGTGAACTTCGGCGTAGCAGAGACGGGCACAATCGCGATCGTGACCAATGAGGGTAATGCATCACTCACGGTCAGTGCGCCGAGAATTCATGTCGCGATGATGGGTATTGAAAGACTCGTGCCTACGCTTGATGATCTGACTGTCATGTTGGAACTACTAGCTCGTTCAGCTACGGGACAGAAGCTTACGGTGTATACCGATCTGCTCACAGGTCCCAGACATGATGACCAGGATGGTCCAGAAGAGTTACATGTGGTGCTACTTGATAACGGTCGAAGTGGTTTACTCGGCACCTCGATGGCCGAGGTCCTAGCGTGTATTCGGTGCGGAGCTTGTCTCAATGTTTGTCCGGTTTACCGTGAAATCGGAGGACATGCTTACGGCAGTGTTTATCCAGGTCCAATTGGTGCTGTTCTGACGCCGGCTATTGGTGGCTTGGAACATTGGGAAGCACTACCGATGGCGAGTTCATTATGCGGTGCATGCCGTGACGCTTGTCCCGTGCGCATTGATTTACCGCGCATGCTTCTAGAACTTCGAGCAAAGCGAGCCAACGCCAACCGTCTTCCCCTGTGGCTCAAGCTTGGGCTAAAGATCTACGCCGCAACCGCCACGCGTCCTCAACTTTTTCGAGTAATGGTAAGTGTGAGCCGGTGGGTTTTAGGGAAATTTAGTACTGGTGGGTGGTTACGATGGTTGCCATCACCCCTTTCAGGCTGGACGTACTCTCGAGATTTTCCAGTATTTGCGGACCAATCGTTTAGTGAGCAATGGCAGTCGAGGTGTACAAACCGATGAGTCTAGACAGTCGTGCGGCCATTCTCAGTCAAATTCGGCAAAGCCAGACACGATTGGAGGAGCAAGTTCGTAATAAAGTCCAGGCAGAACCCATCGGTGATACCCGAGGTGATTCCGAGAACCTCGTCGAACGCTTTAGCCGGGAGGCTGAAGTGGCCGGTGCTCAACAACATCGTGTTCTGAGGCAAGAAGATGCTGTTGAAGTTGTCCATCAAATCTTATGCGAGAACAACGCCTCGGATATATTGGCTTGGAATTCAACTGACCTGTTAATGGGAGAATTAAATAAGACCTTAATTCGGCGTGGATACCGATTACTTGATGCCGTGCTGCCTAAATCGGCTGACGAACGAAAGATCAAATTGGATCAACTCGCACAGGCTCAGGTTGGTATCACAGGCGCCCTGGCAGGCATTGCTGCTACAGGCACAGTAGTCCTGGCGAGCGGTCCTGATCGGGCACGACTCGCATGGTTGCTACCCCCTGTGCACGTTGTGTTGTTATCATCACACTCCATCTATCCGACTCTCTCGTCGTTTTTTTCTGGACGCGAGGATTGCGTCCGTCGCAGTAGTCATGTGGCATTTGTGACTGGACCTAGTCGGACAGCGGACATTGAGCAGACCCTAACCAGAGGGGTTCATGGACCAACCAATGTTCATATTGTGCTAGTTGATTAGTTCGCATGGAAAAGTATTGAGATGCCGACTGCAGATGGCAAGTTTGGAGTAGGAATCGTTGGTACTGGATGGTGTGCGGCAGCACATCTTCGAGCGTTCGCTGGTAATCCGTATACCCGCGTTGTATTAATGTGCGGGCGCAATGAACAACGAGCAAGGCGAAAGTTGAAGGATTTTGGTGCGGAAGTAGCTGATGTGTCCTTCACACGTAAGTATGATGATTTACTCTCTGCAGAGGATGTCGACATTGTAGCGATTTCAACACCGAATCATCTGCACGCTGAGCAAGCTATCCAAGCAGCACAAGCGGGGAAACACTTCGTCCTTGAAAAACCAACAGGCTTGGATGTCCGAGAACTTGCAAAGATTGGAACCGCCGTACGCCATGCGCAAGTGCGCACGATCGTCTCCTTTGTACTGCATTACAATCCGTTCCTGAAGTTTGCACACTGGCTGCGAGAGTCAGGTCGACTCGGGGCTATTCGGTATGTTCGTTGCCAGTACCTGTCACGAATATTGGAATCTTATCCTGGCTGGTCTTGGCTAAAAACAGCCAGAAGTGGAAGGAGTCATTTACTGTCCGCAGGATGTCATGCTGTTGATGCCGTTCGTTGGTGTTCTGGACTTGAACCAACGGCAGTGAGTGCGTATCACACTCAATTCACGAAGGGGTATCAGTGGCCAACGTCGATCGTAGTTAATTTACAGCTTGGACGTCGAGCGATCGGACAAGTTGTCAGCTCGACTGATTACATGATGCCTTATACATTTGGTGTTGAACTCATGGGTGATCGAGCCACACTTAGAGATGACACGATTTTTTGGAAGGACCAACCTATCGATCTTGATGAGTTGCAGCACGCAAATCCCTTTCCTGAAGTTACGTTGAAGCCAGGTCGTGCGCTTGATGGCAGTTCGACGATTCGAATCGACTGCGAGATGCCGGCCTCGGGTAATGTTCGGAGTCACCCCTTTCAAGGTGAGATTGACGAATTAGTAAACTGTATACGTCAAGATAGGGAATCACATCTTAATGTCTTCGACGCGCAGAAAACCATGGAGGTTTGTTTGGCTGCGGATCGTTCGGCAACTAACAGTGGGCGAACAGTAAGACTTCCCCTTATCAAGCAGACTGGCGACTAAGTTACTAAGTGTTTTGTGAGAATGAAGTTATAAAATGCCAAATTCCTCGGAATTATTCGTCGAGAGAATCGCAGACCACAACAATCCGTTACGCCAGAATCTTGACCGAGATTATGAAGCGCTCGGTGAACGGCTGCTTCGCCGTGGGATCCAAATAGAATCGTTGGTGGAGAGTGCCAAGACATTCGGAGTAGCGTTGCCATCTTGGGGAGTGGGGACTGGCGGCACTCGCTTCGCGCGTTTTCCAGGTTTGGGGGAACCCCGCAACATCGAGGAAAAGTTACAAGATTGTGCCATTGTCCATCAATTAACTCGAACAACTCCCCATGTTTCATTGCATATTCCCTGGGATAAGTCAGCCGACCTAGCCGCCCTTCTGGCGTTAGCCGCTCGACTTGGCCTCAGCTTTAGTGCAGTAAACTCAAATACGTTTCAAGACCAAGACGGACAATCTCATAGCTACAAGTTTGGAGGACTCACGCACGTCGATAAAGCGGTTCGCCAACAGGCGGTCGAGCATCATCTTGAATGTATTGAAATCGGGCAAGCCTTAGGATCGCATGCAATAACAGTGTGGATTGCCGACGGCGGGAATTTTCCTGGTCAACAGCATGTCAGACAGGCGTTGGAACGCTATATCAGTAGCGTGGAATGTATCTATGAAGCTCTTCCAGATGATTGGAGGATCTTTCTGGAGTACAAGTTGTACGAACCAGCTTTCTACTCGACGGTAGTAAATGACTGGGGAGTGAGTTATTGGTGTGCGCAAACACTCGGGCCAAAAGCACAATGTTTGATTGATTTAGGTCACCATGCTCCACATGTAAATATCGAAATGATTGTGGCTCGTCTCATTCAGTTCGGCAAGCTTGGTGGGCTGCATATCAATGACAGCAAGTATGGTGATGACGATCTAGATGCTGGTTCGATCGCGCCATTTCAACTCTTTCTGGTTTTTAATGAATTGATTGCTGCGGCCTATGAGGGTGTAGACGGTGTTTATCCCGAGTACATGCTTGATCAGTCGCACAATGTGACCGACCCGATTGAATCATTAACCATGAGTGCAATTGAAGTGCAGAGAGCCTACGTTAAGGCGTTGCTCGTTGATCGAAAAGCGCTGAGCGCATATCAGGAACAGAACGATGCAATCATGGCACTTACAACGCTCAAGACGGCGTTTCATGAGAACGTTGATCCGATATTGGAGATGGCGCGTTACCGCTCACAGGGTGCTATCGATCCGATCGGCGTATATCGCCGAAGCGGTTACCGGCAGTTAGTGGCATCGGAACGACCTGCCGAAACAAAATCTCGCTCTGGCATCGTCTGATTCAAGCGTACGCTGAAATTTGGAGGGGAAGCTGCAAACCGAGAAGCGGACAAGGGACTATATTGCCGTTGACCTTGGAGCCGGCAGCGGGCGCGTTTTGGTGGGCCGCTTCGGTGAGGCGCATGTTGATTTTGAAGAGTTACATCGTTTTTCAAATAACCCCAGACACCATGATGGGCACGAACGCTGGAATGTGGGAGAACTTCTTGATGGCATCACAGCCGGTTTGGCAGCGTTACCTGATGGCGGTCGAGACGTCATCTCGATCGGCGTGGATACTTGGGGTGTCGACTATGGCTTACTCGACACCCGTAAACGACTGATCGAGGATCCAATTTGCTATCGTGATAGCCGTACGGATGGCATCGTTGAGTACGTTCACCGACTAATCTCTCGCGATGAGTTGTTTCGTATTACCGGTCTCCAGACACTTCCGCTTAACACAATTTATCAACTGGTAGCACAGCGCGAGGCTCGTGAATGGCCACCCACTGTGGCACATCTGTTGATGATGCCAGATATTGTGCACCACTATCTGTGTGGTGAGTTGGCTGGCGAGCAGACCATGGCGAGTACAACGCAATTAGCATCGGCCACAACGCGGGAGTGGGCGCCGGAAGTGTTCGAGCGCCTAGGGTTGCCGTTCGAGGTTATGCCACCCCTTATGAAACCAGGAAGCGCGATTGGTAAACTGCGCTCCGATCTTCAACGCACCTTAGGAGTGCCACCCATCGGGGTAGTTGTTCCAGCGACTCATGACACAGCCAGTGCCGTCGTGGGAGCGCCGCTTCAGAATGACTGGGCCTATATCAGTTCAGGGACTTGGTCAGTAGTCGGCGTGGAGACGCGTGAACCGTTGTTAACCGAAGCTGTGGCTCGTGAGAATTTGACGAACGAAGGAGGATTTGACGGTACCAATCGATTGTGCAACAACATCATGGGGCTGTGGATTCTGGAATCTTGTAGACGGGTTTGGGCTGATAACGGAACACTGATCGACTATCAGACACTTGCCGAAGAGTTACGTGCAGCACCTGCACGACGTGCGTTTATCGTGCCGGATATGCCTCGTTTCTTTAATCCGTCGAACATGCCTGACGAGGTGCGTGGTTTCCTCCGAGACAGTGGACAGGAAGTTCCGGACGATCCGGCCTGGCTGGCTCGAGTGATTCTTGAGTCCTTGGCCCTTCGCTACGGTTCTATTATTCGTCGGATTGAACGAGTAACCGGTCGCGCAATCGGTGGCATTCAGATCATTGGCGGTGGCGCTCAGAATAGTTTCTTGAACCAAGCGACAGCTGACGCGACGAATCGTGTGGTTCAGGCCGGTCCAGTGGAGGCCACAGCGTTCGGCAATCTTATGGTACAGGCGATTGCAGATGGTCGCTTTACTGATGTTACTGAAGCTAGGAAGTTTTTAGCTCGACACGTGCCAGTTATACACAGTGAGCCTAGTGAACAGATGGAATGGGCAGAAGCTCGCGAACGCTACGCGCAACTTGAAACCGAATTTGGCTTTTGACGAGAGACCTCTACATTACAAGGAACTCTATTGCTTGAGTTCGTTTTCATGGCCGCTCTCATCATACGCCACGGTGTCGATTGACCAGTTCTGTCGGATCAACGTCAACTGAGCCTTTTGACTGAAGATTGACTCTGTGACCGGATGACGAGCGATCCCGTCGCGCCAAACAATCAGCGCTTGCTCGGTTTCGTTTGCCCGAAAATGGAGCCACCCGCGCATGAAAAACGCCTCACTGGCATGTGAATGATCCGGATAACGATCAATAAATTGATCGAGTAAAGGTATGACACGCTCAATGTTTCCACGCTTATAAGCGATCTGTGTCCGTTCAAAATCGGAGTCGGGTCCAGATGGCGCAACCTCAAGTGCCGCAAGGGCTTTCGTCCACTGCCCTTGTAAACGATACGCCCGTGCTCGGAGAAGCGCTGAATTAACAATTGCCGTGGACTGGTTGTCCAATAACGCCAACACATGATCTACAGCGCCTTCATCAAGCAGAAGCTCGACATACCGCATGACCGAATCTGAATCTTTAGCGTCTTTTAATTGAGCCATTGTTGGCCAGGTTCGGTCATATTCAGGATGCTGGCCGAGGAATTTTACTAATTCGCGCTTAACGAACTGTGGGTCGAGCACCCCGGTTGTTTGTGCAGCCTCACGACCACGCATGCCTTCGATGCGTCCGAAAATCACAGATTCGACTGGCGGACCGTTCATGATTTCAGGAGTTTCGAGAATCATGTAAGCGTCTTCGTGTCCGGGAGGCATACCGTAGCGGATGCCAGAGCCGTCCAGATTATCGATATGGACTGGCACGAAATATCGGTTGATTAAAGTGACAACTGTGGGATCGGAGAACGGACCCGTTCTCACAAAAAGGCCGCCTTCTCAGGTGCCAGCTGTTGGAAAGATCATCAAGGGTTTTTTAGAAGCGGTGGCTTCGTGCCGCGCCGCCTGTTCGTCCTTTCGCCATTCAACTCCGCCTGTCGGCCAGTACAGGTCCGGTGCCCCTCGATCGGCGAATTGGTTCGTTAACACGATGTCTTCAAACGCGCTGGTTCTACCTAGTTCTTCGACACGCACGACACGATTTGGTTCGATTCGGAAGAGGAGTCGACCCAACTGCCAATAATCTACAACTGACCATGTCTTTACAAATGGGCGCCGATCGAGCGTCTGCCCGAGTGGTTCCTCCGCGCAAAAGAAACAGACACCTGCGTTTAACTGGAAAATCGTATGAGGACTGATAATTAGACGATCTCTGTCCACTCTTGTATCCTGAGAGTGCACAGCGAGAACCTGATTGATATCACTGACCCGCAACTCCACATTATCAGCCACATCAACAGAAATCGATTTGCCGTCGATGTTACTAGCAGTGACTCCGGGCAACCTATTTAAAGCTTCGAGTGCCTCCTCCGAAATGGTGCCGCCCCGCAATGGCACTTCGGTTGAGGTCTCTGTTGTAGCCGGCTGAATTACTGTTAGGAGTGTTGCCAGAAGAAAAATTGTCATAGTTGTTGCATGCTATCGTCACCGCTGATGGCTGTCAACATATTGATACACAGGATGTTAGCGGTGTAACAACACTCGGAGGTGGTAATTTCATCGGGCCTATGGAGATTCAAATTACTTGGCGGAAGAGTGACAATGAAGCCGAACGTGGAGCAAAAGGTCTAGGTGAATGAGCGAATTCTTTATTGGCGTGCGGTAGTAATAGCTATGACTCGAACCCAACTTGTTGTGTTCACGCGTTCGACCTTGCGTCTCCTAGGAATATGCACCGCAGTGTTGGTGGTTGCCTTTATGTCAGGATGTCGTAATACAACTATTCCTAATGGTGAGCTAGAGAGGTCAACGGATTTTGTCGCCACTCCGGCAACTTTTGTGGGTAGTCAAGAATGCAGCACCTGTCACATGCAGGAAACGCAGCTTTGGTCAAGCTCCCACCACGATCTTGCCATGCAGGCCGCAAACTCGGACACGGTACTTGCCAATTTTGATGAAACAACTTTTACCCATTTCGGTGTTACCTCAGCATTTTCAAAGCGCAACGGTGAATACTTTGTAAGGACCGAAGGCCAGGACGGGACACTTGAGCAATATCCGATTGCCTATACGTTTGGCGTCGATCCACTTCAGCAGTACCTCATTGAATTTCCAGGCGGTCGGGTCCAGGCGCTGAGTATTGCCTGGGATTCGCGCCCAGGTGATGCTGGCGGCCAGCGCTGGTTCCACCTATATCCGGACGAACGAATTACCTATGATGATCCGTTGCACTGGACTAATCATTACCAGAATTGGAACTTCATGTGTTCAGAGTGCCATTCGACTAATGTCGACAAGAATTTTATTTTTGATGAAGATCGCTATGAAACAACTTGGTCGGAAATCGACGTATCCTGCGAGGCATGTCACGGACCCGCCTCAAACCACGTTGCTTGGGCAGGAGCTGCTGCGGTTACAAGTGAGGTAAATACCGACACATCGAAAGGCTTGACCTTCAGGCTCAAGAACGCACCGGCAGCTTGGATTATCGACATTGACACTGGCTTAGCAACACGCACTCCTCCGCGTGAAAACCGTACTGAAATTGAAACATGTGCACGATGCCATTCACGTCGCTCGGTTGTGAGCAATCTGTACGTTCATGGCCAACCCTTGATGGATACCCATAGTCCAGCATTACTGGAAGACGTCCTTTACTACCCAGACGGTCAAATTCTTGACGAAGTCTATGTGTATGGCTCTTTTCTTCAAAGCAAAATGTACGCCGAGGGAGTGTCTTGTAACGACTGTCACGATCCGCATAGTTTGCAAGTTCGCGGTACGGGTAATTCGGTTTGTAGTGGTTGTCACCTTCCAGACAAGTTCGACACGCCCGATCATTATTTTCACCAAGTCGGCTCTTCAGGTGCTAGTTGCGTAAACTGCCACATGCCAGAGCGAAACTACATGGTGATAGACAGTCGTCGAGATCATAGTTTGCGGATTCCTCGTCCCGATCTGTCTTTGGTTTTGGGGACACCGAATGCGTGCAACAGTTGTCACACCGAAGAATCTGTTGAGTGGGCTTTCGCGGCGGTTACTGAATGGTACGGTTCTAATACAACTGTGGCATCGCACTATGGTGAAGCAATTTATGCTGGTCGAAACGGACTGTCAGGTGCCGCACAGGCACTTAGGCAACTGGCAGATGATCCGGACATGCCTGGAATCGCACGTGCGTCGGCGCTCTCGCTGCTCGAAGGCTACTTCAGTGCAGTGGATTTACCGGTGTTACGACGGGCGCTTAATGATGATGATCCGATAGTTCGGGCAGCTTCGGTGTCGGCAAGTGAGGTCCTTTCACCTCCGATGCGTGCAGAATTGGTAGTTCCGCTCTTGTATGACCCTATCCGTGCAGTTCGTTTACAGGCAGGTCGTGTGCTCGCTTCGGTCTCGACAAACGTGTTGTCTGGGAGCCAGGTGTCGAGGTTAAACCAGGTGCTCGATGAGTATCGAGCTTCACAGTTGGTCAATGCAGACAGGGCCGAGGCACACCTTAATCTTGGTGTTTTACATACGCAATTGGGCGAGTTCGACGAAGCCGAGCAGTACTATCAGACTGCGTTGAGCCTTGACCCTTCCTTTATGGCGGGCTATCTGAATTTGGCTGACCTGTATCGACAGCTAGAACGGGACGAAGAAGGTGAGGCGGTGCTCCGCGAAGCACTGGCCGGCACGAATGATCCTGCACCGGTTGAGCATTCACTTGGTTTGCTACTCGTTCGTCAGAAGCGTTTACCCGAGGCGATTAGAGCTCTTGGACGGGCGGCGGAATTGCGACCGGAGATGGCAAGATATGCTTACGTATACGCAGTGGCACTTGAATCAGTTGGTGATGTGGAGTCCGCACTCTCGGTGTTGTCAGACGCTCACACGCGCGTTCCGGGAAACCGTGATCTCTTGATAGCATTAGTGACGATGCATCGGGAAAGTGGATCACATGAATCAGCCGTTGAGTACGCTCGTAAGTTGTTCGCACTTACGCCGGAGGATCCTGCCACTCGTCAACTACTCCAACAACTTGAATCGACACAGCCGTGATGTTCCGGGCCGAAGCCGGTTGTAAAAGTTGAGGAGTAGGTGGGAGTCATACTAAATCCGGTCAGGTGTACTACTAATGCCGTCACTGTTCTATAGAATAGTAGATGATTAATTGGCAGACAGGCATGATGGCCTGTGCTCGGGTGAGTGGTGTTGGAGTGAGTTCATGACAGGCAGCAATAAGGTAAAAAGCGTCTTTGCCCATGAAATTCTCGATAGTCGGGGCAACCCAACGGTGGAAGTGACAGTCACCGTAGGTGGCGGCGTTGCCGGACGTGCGGCAGTTCCATCTGGTGCGTCTACGGGTACACACGAGGCAGTCGAGTTACGAGATGGCGACACAAGCCGGTACCTTGGTAAGGGAGTCCTACGAGCTGTTGCACACGTTAACACGGAGATACGAGAAACACTGCTTGGGATGGACGTGACAGACCAAGCGAGAATTGATGACACCTTGATTGCTCTAGACGGAACGGCGAATAAATCGCGTCTTGGAGCTAATGCCATCTTGGGAGCCTCCCTTGCTGCCGCGAAGGCAGCAGCAGCTGTTTCTGGTGTGTCGCTTTATGGATATCTGGGAGGCGAAGCGGCTCGCGTGTTACCAGTGCCAATGATGAATGTGTTGAACGGGGGAGCGCATGCCGACAATAACCTCGACATTCAGGAATTCATGATCATTCCGACGCGGGCAGAAACTTTTGCTGAAGCCGTGCGAATGGGCACAGAGATCTTTCATCATTTGCGGACGGTGCTACGTGATCGCAACTACAACACTTCGGTTGGTGACGAAGGTGGATTCGCGCCGAACTTACAATCAAATGAAGACGCCTTGGATGTGCTTCTGGTGAGCGTGGAACAAGCCGGGTATCGACCCGGCGAAGATGTATTCTTTGCGCTTGATGTCGCGGCCAGTGAACTGTATGTAGATGGTCGCTATCGGCTGGTCAATGAGACCGTTGCTGAACGTAGTTCGGCAGACATGGTCGATTGGTGTCGGCACCTCGTCGATAGGTACCCAATCATCTCGATTGAGGATGGGCTTGCAGAGAATGATTGGGATGGCTGGGCAAAGTTGACGGCAGCCCTTGGCTCAAGTGTACAACTCGTGGGCGATGATCTGTTTGTAACCAATACCAAGATGCTAACGCGAGGTATCCACGAAGGTATTGGCAATTCGATCTTAATCAAGCTCAACCAGATCGGGACACTTTCGGAAACTCGTGCTGCGATTGAGATGGCGCAGCAGGCATCCTACACGGCGATTATCTCGCATCGGTCTGGCGAAACTGAAGATACGACAATCGCTGACGTCGCTGTGGCATACAACGTTGGCCAGATTAAGGCAGGCTCCCTCTCCCGTTCGGATCGCACGGCGAAGTATAATCAACTGCTTCGTATTGAAGGTGAACTGGGCACCCGAGCTGAGTATCCAGGCCTAAGTGCATTCCACCCAACATCCGATACTAGTACTGGTGCATAAGATTCGATTGCAGGATTTGTTTGTGCTGCTGTTGGGGCTATGCTTGGCTGCCTGCGGGCAGGTGGTTTCCGAAACAGCCCCAGTCCAGGCGGTGAGGCGTGCGAATGACATCATTCTTCCATTAGATGTTGACGTCATTGACGCGCTCGTGCCCCGGAATGCCACGCTGGCGAGTATTCTGCATTCACATCAAGTCAGTAATAGGAACGTAGCGGCTATCGTTGAGCAAGTTGATGCAGTTTTTGATGTGCGTCAAATTAAGGCCCTGCATCAGTATCGGTTGATCCAGACGCTCGATGGATTACCTCGTCAGTTCGAGTACCACATCGATTCAGATCGCTTTCTTAGCGTCAAGCATGCTGGATTTAATCCAGATACGTTCCTGGCGGAAATTGTTCTGTACGTCAAAGAGCGAGCTGTATTGGCTATGCGTGGTGATATTGACGAGACACGCACGTCACTCGTTGCCGCCATCAATGATAGTGGTGAACAGGTTCAGCTCGCCATGTCGATGGCGGATGTCCTCGGTGGAGAGATCGATTTCAACAATGATCTGCGACGGGGTGATCGTTTTCAGGTGGTGTTCGAGAAATTTTTTCGGGAAGACCAATTCGCGGGTTATGGCGATGTGCTTGCTGCAGCATTCGACAATAATGGTCGACGCATTAGAGCTTTTCTTTATACCCCGCCTGATGGTAAACCCGGGTACTACGACGAGAACGGGAATTCGCTCAAGCGACTTTTCTTGCGATCGCCACTCCGCTTTGAGCCCCGCATTACCTCACGGTTTTCACGAAATAGAATGCACCCGATTCTTGGAGAACGCCGAGCGCATCTCGGCGTGGATTATGGCGCACCAACAGGAACACCAGTTATCGCTGTCGCCAACGGTGTGGTTCTCTCGGCTGCGATGAGTGGGGCTTCAGGCAGAATGGTGCGGTTGCGACACAGTGGTGGTTACGAAACGTACTATTTACACCTATCATCATTTGCAAAAGGTATACGCAAAGGCGCTCGGGTTGACCAGGGACAACTTATCGGTCGAGTAGGAGCGACTGGGTTGGTCACAGGCCCCCATCTTGATTATCGTCTTAAGAAGAATGGCGTATTTGTCAATCCACTTGTTGAGCACCGAAAAATGCCGCCAGGTGATCCGATTCCTGAACAACACCTGTCAGACTTCAAGGTAGCACGCGATCGTATGGCCAGATTATTTCCAGACGAACTCGTGCTCTCCATTGAGGGCACGGTCGATAATGCACCTTGATTGATGAGTTCAACCCGTCCATTCCAGCTAACCATATGGCAACCATTCATCCGTTTCGGGCCTTTAGGCCGGCACCGGACATTGCAGCGCGTGTTGCAGCCGTACCGTATGACGTCGTAAGCACTGTGGAGGCCCGCAGCTTAGCGGACGCAGAGCCATTGAGCTTTCTAAGAGTGTTGCGAGCCGAAATCGATCTACCGTCTACTGAAAATCCTTATGCTCACAGTGTTTACAATCGGGCAGTTCAGAATTTTGAAACACTAACTCAAGCTGGACGGTACACGTTCGAAGCGGAGCCGTCACTCTATTGTTATCAACTAACGACAGACACTCACGAGCAGACTGGTGTGGCCATGTGCTGTTCGATTAATGAGTACGAACACGGGCTGATCAAAAAGCACGAACACACTCGTCGCGACAAAGAAGACGATCGTACGCGTCACATGCTGGCTCTTGGAGCTCAGACGGGCACGGTATTCCTTACCTATCGTGCGTTAACGACGATCGACGAACTGGTTGACCGCACTTGTGAAGAGGTTCCGATTTATGATTTTGAAGCGACTGACAATGTGCGCCATAAACTGTGGAGAGTCTCCTCCGAGCTGAAAAGCGAAATAGTGAATGAATTCCGATCGGTACCAGCGCTTTACATAGCTGATGGACATCACCGGGTTGCGAGCGCAGCTCGTGCACGTTTTGAGTTACAGGAGAAGGGTATGAGCAAGGGTGATAGCGGATCGATTGCTCGTCACGATGTGTTTCTCGCTGTTGCGTTTCCAGATCAACAAGTACAGGTGCTGCCATATAACCGGACGGTGCGGGATCTTGCTGGAATGAACGTTGAAGAAGTGCTTGCCCGATTACGATCAATATATGTAGTGCGGCCTGGCTCGCCAATGCCAACTTGCCATGGAAAAGTATCGATGTACCTTGAGGGAGAGTGGCATGTTATCAGTTTGAACATTCCAGAAGATGAGGAAACGAAGGATGAACGCGTCGCTCGATTAGATGTGGCTCGGTTACAGAAGAACATCCTTGAACCGTTACTGAAAGTTGTTGATGTCCGCACAGATCCGCGTGTGGAATTCGTCGGTGGTAGTCGCGGAATCGTTGAACTTGAGGCGCGCGTTGAGTCTGGTCAGGCAGCAATTGCTTTTTCACTTCATCCCGTGGATCTCGAAGATCTCATGACGATCGCGGACGAGGGAGGCATGATGCCACCGAAGTCGACCTGGTTCGAGCCAAAGCTCCGTGACGGACTCTTGATTCACATGATTAAGTAACAGATGCCTACTCCCATGTCTCAATCAAGTCAGGTATTTAATTTTAGTGCGGGCCCAGCAATATTACCGGCTTCAGTGCTTGAGATCGTACAGCAGGATCTGCTGAATTTGGCGGATAGTGGCATGTCGATTCTTGAGATGAGCCACCGGTCACGCACGGTGGACCAGCTACTGCATGAGGTTGAAACGGATGTCAGGACCCTTGCCGGCATTCCAGAAAATTATAGTGTGCTGTTTTTGCAAGGAGGCGCGAGCCTGCAATTTTCTATGCTTCCAATGAATCTGTTATCGGTAGGGCAGCCGGCCGATTATCTGGTCACTGGTGTCTGGTCACAAAAGGCCGTTCACGAAGCTGAAAAGGTCGGTGCAGTGAGGATTGCGGGATCGACCGAGTCGGAAGGATTTATACGGATTCCACGTCAAGACGAGCTGTCTTGTTCACCAAATGCGGCCTATGCCCATTTCACGTCAAACAATACAATCTACGGCACACAGTGGCAGGACGCGCCCGATGTTGGCACGGTGCCACTGGTCAGTGATATGTCGTCGGATATTTTTAGTCGTCCTCTAAACATTGAGAGGTACGGTTTCGTATATGCCAGCGCCCAGAAAAATCTTGGGCCGGCTGGTTTGACATTGGTGCTCATTCGTAACGATCTCCTAGAGCGGTCATCCCCTTCCTTACCGTCGGTGATGAATTATGCGACTCTAGTTAAGTATGGTTCTCGTTACAACACGCCGCCGGTGTTCGGCATTTACGTGTTGCACTTGGTCGTCAGATGGTTACAGGAACGAGGTGGTCTAGCTGGGATTGCCCGTCGTAATGAGCGCAAGGCTGCTAAGGTCTATGCGGAGATCGATAGGACGGAGTTTTACCAGGGCATTGCCACTGACGATAGTCGATCGTTCATGAATATCACGTTTAAGTTACCGACTAAATCACTGGACGAAGTTTTCTCGCAGGAGGCGGCCAAGGTTGGACTCTTGGGGATCGCGGGACATAGGTTACTCGAGGGACAGCGTGCATCGCTGTATAATGCGATGCCGGAAAGTGGGGCAGTTACACTGGCATCATTTATGCGAGATTTTGAGCGGCGGCATGGATGATGCAGGCCGAACCCGTTAGTATTAAGCCGATTTTTGCGACCAAACCGGCGAGTGTGTTAGCCTGAGAAGTATATCCATGCGCGGTGGAAGTGTTTATTGTTGCCGTGCTTATTATTAATGGAGGATCGAGTGGCGCCCTTGCTCGTTGCGTTACTGGTTACTGCAGCCGTAACACAAGTCGCGGTCTTTAGTACGACCATCTATTTACATCGAGCGGCTACGCATCGCTCGCTTGTGCTCAATCCAGTTGTGGAGTGGGTGTTTCGATTCTTCATCTGGATGACTACTGGTATTGTGCCGCGTCAATGGGTGGCCGTGCATCGGAAGCATCACGCATTTTCTGACGAGGAAGGCGATCCACATAGTCCCCATCTCGAAGGATTTTGGTCCGTTCAGTTGGGCAATTTCTTTCATTACGTTCGTGCGGCTCGTGACCCAGAGGTAGTCGCAACGTACGCGAAGGATCTCCAACCAGATTTTTGGGATCGATGGGTATTTGATAAGGGCACGGTCGGTGTTTTGATAGGTATCGTTGGACTCTGTCAGGTGCTTGGTGTGGGCTGGGGACTAGCCGCAGCATTTACGCATGGCTTGCTCTATGTATTCGTCCTCTCGTCGTCGATTAACGGATTGTGTCACTGGGCGGGCTATAGAAATTTTGAGAACGGCGCCACGAATCTTCAGTCGGTTGCGCTCCTCACTGCAGGTGAAGGACTTCACAATAATCACCACGGTTTTCCAAGGAGTCCAAAGTTTAGTTACCGCCGTAGCGAGTTCGACCCCGCATGGCCCGTGATTCGGCTATTAACGATGCTGAAGCTCGCGCGGCCTTACAAGACGATTGCGGAATCGGAGATCCAACCTTAGAGACCGTAAACGAATGTTTACTTGCGGGCTGTTGGACACATACAACTGTCATTGTGAGAAGCCAGTTGTCCGTATTAACTACTGTTCCTATTGAACCAACCGATATTTACGACGAGAGAAGCTTGTTCTTAAATCGCAAGGGCATTCGATGAAGCAAGGGATCTGTTTCCTGACTGCATTACTGACGTACATAATGATTTTCGTGTGCGCGCCTTATGGGTTTGCACAAGGTGACCAAGGTGCTGTTGCCGGCGTGATTCGAGATGAGACTGGTGGCGTGCTGCCTGGCGCAACGATCAATGTAAGAAATCTCGAAACGGAGATCTCAAACAGTACGGTGAGCGACATACAAGGTCGCTTCGAGTTTCTCCTACTGCCTGCGGGCGACTATGAGATCCAGGCCATCCTGCCAGGCTTTAGTGGTTGGGCACGACCAATCACGATTGAGGCGGCGGCTTCGGCGACACTGAACATCACACTGGACATTGCAGCGTTTGCCGAGACTGTTAAGGTGACTCGCACCGATCAAGATCGTAGCGCGGTTCCTACGGCCGTTTCCGTTATCGGGGGAGATGAAATTCAATTTGCTCAGCGCCAGGAGGCCTTGGCTGAAACGCTTCGCGGAATTCCTGGATTATTTGTAGAAAATCGAAGGAATTTTAGTCTTGCTGGTGGCGTGCAAGCAACAATCCGTGCGCCCATGGTGGGATTCGGGATGCGAGGTATTCAGCTGCTGCAGGATGGCATCCCACTTACTACTGCGGATGGGACGACACAGCCGACGAATCTCGATTTGGGTTCTGCCGGTCGGCTAGAAGTGATCCGTGGACCGAATTCCGTCCTGTATGGCAATGCGGCTGGCGGGGTGATCAATCTTCGGACGGAATTTCCGTCATCGGATCCTTTTTGGATCGAACCCGACATTCAATTTGGCAGTCACAAGTATCGGAGGCAGCAGGTTAAGGGTCATGGGACGTCTGGTCGATTTAGCTATTTGTTCAACGTCAATAGGGTAGAGACCGAGGGATTCCGTGAACACAGTGCGGCGAAGGTTCGTCGAGCTAACTTCGTGATGCGGGTTGAGCTTTCGCCGTCCACGGAAATCCGAGGCATGTTTAATCTCTTTGATATGCCATTTGGAGAAAGTGCCAGTACGGTCAACGAGGCCGATGCGCTTCAGAAACCGCAGAGCGTGCGGAGCCTCGCGATTAGCCAGGGATGGGGTGATGACGCAACCCAGGGACAAGGGGGAGTCACCCTTGAGCACAGGTTCAGTAACGGGGACGTGTTTCGCGGTACAGGCTGGGGAACATGGCGAGATCTCTGGAACCCAATTCCATTCCGGATTATTGATCTCGGTCGGGCTGCGTCGGGTTTTCGATCGGAGTATGTTGGCGCTCGTGAAATTGGGACGCTCCCAATTACTTGGACAACAGGTTTTGACGTGTCATATCAACGTGATGCCCGGGCCGAGTACAGGAATGCAGGAGTGCCTAGTGGTGGCACGCGTACCCAACAAGGCAATCTTATACTGCAGCAACTTGAAGAGGTGCGTTCTCTCGCACCGTTTGCACAAATGACATTGACGTTCCACCCGCGCTGGCTTGCTACGGCGGGCGTTCGGTACGATTATTATGATTTCAGCGCGACCGACCGATTCCTCAGTGATGGGGACCAGTCGGGCTCGCGGACCCTTGACGCCTTGAGTCCCATGCTGGGGCTCACTTTTGTCGCATCGGATGAGTTCAACCTTTACACTAATTTCTCAACGGCTTACCAGACGCCGACGACCGTAGAGTTGTCAAATAGACCAACCGGCGAGGGAGGGTTTAATAAGGACCTGAATCCCGAAGATCTGAGAAATGTTGAAGTTGGTGCCAGGGGAATGGTGGGTGACGGGCGTGTCCGGTACGAACTAGCTGCCTATTTTGCGACTTTGAATAATGCGTTTGTCGAGTTCCAACGGGCTGACGAGCAGACATTTTTTCGGAATGCCGCGAAATCCTCACGGAACGGACTGGAAGCCCGTATCGACTGGATCCCGTTTTCCCGCGCGAACACTTATCTGTCTTACACTCATCAAGACTTTACGTTCACACGCTTTCAAACTGGGACGACTGACTACTCCGGGAACGTGGAACCTGGTGCTCCGCCGCACCAGTTGTTTCTTGGAGGCAGTTATGAAACCGACTTTGGCTTGCGCGCCATTGGACAGTTTCGGTGGGTGGATGCCTATTCCGTGAACAACGCCAACACGGCTTCTAATTGGTCGTACAAGGTGATGGATGTCAGACTGGGCTGGGATACTGAATGGAACGGGGTTCGCGTGCGACCGTTTTTCGGCATCGACAACCTGTTCGGCGAGCGGTACAACGCTTCCACTATTCCGAATGCCTTCGGCCGACGGTATTATGAACCAGCCCCGGGCCGTGAAGTGTACGTTGGCTTTCGGATAGGTGCTGGTCTCTAGCGGTTCCAAATTTGTCGGCATAGGTCGCGGTGTCCTTCACCGTTCTGGTCGTTGTTCCGTGAGTGCTTACCATGCGGCAGAACCAAGGTTCCTTAGTTTGTAAATGCGGACGGCTCGTTGGTATGAATGAGCCGACGTGTCCATTCTGTGGTGCGTGGCGACCGGGCTTGTACGGTTTGGCCCCGATGTTGCAGTCGCTCATTGGGCGCCGCCTCGACCTGATTTCGGCGATTGTCACAACCTGTGTCGCACTGTTCGGAGTGGCGTTGCTGCTTCAGCCGGAGGCTATCACCAATCCGCGCGGTCTCATGTCCCTCCTGTCGCCTGGCACACGCGCGCTGTATCAATTGGGTATGACCGGTGGCCTTGCATGGCAAGACGGCTGGTGGTGGACGATGTTTACTGCTATCTACTTGCACGGTGGCTTGTTACACATTGTCTTCAACGTGATGTGGATTAAGAACCTTGGTCCGGTAGCGATTGAGGTCTATGGTCCAGCGAGGACGTTCGTGTTGTTCACGGTCGCTGGTGCTTTTGGGTTCCTCCTCTCCAATAGCTTTAGTCCCGCACCGTCAATTGGGGCCTCGGGCAGCATCTTTGGTCTCTTGGCTGCGCTCATTGTCTATGGTAATCGCCGGGGTAGTTCACTGATGTCGCAGCAACTCTGGCAATGGGCGATTGTGCTTTTCGTGTTTGGATTGGTAATGCCTGGTGTCAATAATTGGGCGCATGGCGGGGGTTTCGTGGCCGGCTGGATTGCTGCGCATGTGATGGGCTTTATTGACGAGGAGCGTGAGGGCAACGGAATGACCCTTTTAGCTCTAGCCTTCATCCTTGTGACGGTTCTAGGCATTTTCCTGTCATTCACTAAGATGACTAACTTGTTGCTCGGTGCTTGATTTAGTAACGATCAGCCGTGATTATGTAGACGGACGAGTCTTGCCACGACCTCTGCGTTGATGTCTCCGAGGTCGCCTTCGCCGAACTCCCTTTGGGGACGTCTGAGTTCGGTTGCTGGCCATCAGTGCGCGCCAATGTTTCAAAGCGTCTGGTGTGTGATTTTGAATTTCCATCCAACCTAAAGCTTCGGGTAAGATTTTTCGATTCAGAAGCGCGCGTTGCAGGTGTTGCGGGAGTTCTGGATCAAGCAAGCGGGCTTGGACACTGATGATCTGTTGCACTTTGTCAACCTGCCCTCGAGCAATTGGGAGTGCACCGAGCGTTAATGGTGCTACGGTATCGCTTGGTCGTGCACGTCGGGGCAAGAGACCACTCGGGACTATCAGGCTGCCAAGGAGAATCGAGTTTGTGAGCGTATCAGGTGCTGCCTGAAACCTGGCTCGATAGGTATCAAGCGCTCTGAGGGATTGCCATAAGTGGTCGTTCTGGTGCTTGTGGAGTTCCGGGCTGATGTATTTAAGCAAGTTGACTCTCGCCAAACTGCGGAAGGTGCGTTCCGCTGACCCGTTCCGCAAGATCTTATAGAGTTCCTCGAGCATGCGGGCAGGAGCGCTATGTCGTATTTCTTCTCGGTGTTTGGTGATAGCGTCAAGCACCAGTTTATCAATCCGGAAATCCAGGCGGGCAGCAAAAGCAACGGCACGCACCATCCGGACTGGATCTTCGAGAAATCGCACATTTGGATCGCCGATACAACGAATCAGGCGGGAGTCGAGGTCTTTCAAGCCGCCAACGTAGTCGATGAGTCCAGAGGTTGCAATGTCGTAGAAAAGAGCATTCACGGTAAAGTCTCGCCTGAAAGCATCTTCTTCTGGCGTACCAAACGTGTTATCGCGACGGATGATTCTGTTTCTTAGCTGGTCCTGTTTTGCCTGAGTTGAGGTTCCGGCCGATACCGGTTCAGTGTCCGGATCACGTTCGGATCCTGGCGTGACGAGTCGTCGGAAGGTTGCAACCTCAATTGTTTTCTGACCGAATTTGACGTGCGCTAAGCGGAATCGTCGACCGATAATCCAACAATTACGAAACAACTGCTTGATTTGATGAGGGTGAGCTGACGTGCCAACGTCAAAGTCTTTCGGGTTTCTACCCAACAAAAGATCTCGAACACTACCACCGACGAGATAGGCAATGTGGTCGAATTTACTGAGACGGCGAAGGACTTTTAAAGCATCCGCATCAATGTTCTTACGGGAAAGTGAATGCTCGTTGCGGGGAATGATGAGGGGCTGTGCCATGCTCTGCCATCATACCAAACCGGCCGAGACTCAGCTTCATGGCAATTGTGGCCCAAAATCGGCACAAAGCCCTATGTTTTAGCCTCTTTCCAATTAGGTCCAATCCCGAGATCGACGGTCACTGGCACTCGCAGTGGTACTGCCTGTTCCATGCGATTTCGCACGATTGAGGCGAGTGCATCGGCTGCTGCTTCCTTCACTTCAAACAACAGTTCATCGTGGACGGTGAGAATCATGCGAGCGTTCAGATCAACGGCCTCACCGCTGGTTAATTCCCGCTGAATATCTATCATGGCTCGTTTGAGGATATCAGCGGCCGTTCCTTGGATTGGCATGTTAACTGCCTCCCGCTCCGCCGCCGCACGAACCTGGCCGTTGCGACTATTTACGTTTGGCACGAGTCGTCGGCGGCCGAACATGGTCTGCACCGCGCCATTGTCCCGAGCTGCATCAAGCGTTTTGTCGATGAATTGGCGCACGGCAGGGAAGCCTGCGAAGTATGCTTCAATAAACTGCTGTGCTGCTTGCTGTGTAACACCAATGTCTTTGGCAAGGGTAAACGCTGTTTTTCCATAGAGTAGGGCATAGTTCACGATTTTTGCCCGTCGTCTAAGTTCTTTTGGATCGAGGGTGCTTTCTGAACCAAAAATTTTTAAAGCCGTCTGGTCGTGAATATCATCGCCTCTCTGAAAAGCTTCGATGAGTGTGGCATCTTCGGACAGATGTGCAAGGACGCGTAATTCGATTTGAGAGTAGTCAGCTGAAATCAGGACGTTGCCTGGATCGGCGATGAAGGTCTGTCGGATTTCTCGACCGAGCTCTGTACGGATAGGAATGTTTTGAAGGTTCGGTTCACTACTACTAAGACGACCGGTTGCCGTTACCGCCTGGTTAAAAGAGGTGTGCACGCGACCAGTCTCAGGGTGTACAAGTTGTGGTAAGGCATCCAAGTAGGTGCTCTTCAGTTTTTGCAACGAGCGCCAATCAAGCACCAGCCGAGGCAGTTCGTGCGTTATCGCAAGTTCTTCCAGTACACCAACTGCAGTGGAGGCGACTTTCGTCTTACCGGTTCGCTTCAGAGTGGGAAGTTTAAGTTTCTCGAACAAGATCCCCCCCAATTGTTTTGGGGAGTTAATGTTGAATGTTTCGCCACTCAGTTCGTAGATGCGAGCACGCAACTTTGAGAGCTTGTTTTCCAGGCGGTTTGATTGCTCCTTGAGTTGCTTGCTATCAATGCGGACACCGGCGATTTCAATGTCCACTAACGTCTGGATAAGCGGGAGTTCGAGATCGCAATAAAGGTCCGACAAGGATTCGCGTTCCAGTGAGTTCTTGAAAGCATCCATGACCTGCAGTATCAGGTCAGCGCGTTCGGCAGCAAAGGACAGAACAACTTCCAACGGTAACTCGGTGAATGACTTGGCTTTTGCACCCTTACCCCGAATCGATTCGTCCGTGATTGCTTGGTAAGTAAGTATGTCAAGCGCTGCATTTTCGATGCGGTGTCCTGACCTCGTCGAGTCGAGGACGTAGCTCGCCAGCATCGTGTCGTCAGCGAGCTTGGCTAACTGAATCCCATGCCGCCGAAGCACGATCGATAGCCACTTTAAGTTGTGTCCGACGATGCTGCTTGCTGGATTTTCTAGTGCGGGCTTTAGGATCTCGAGAGCTTCAGTGCGGCGGAATGCTACGGGTAACTCAAGGCATGTATGCATGCACGGAACGTAGTAGCCAGACCGTGGAGTCGTTGAAAATGCAAGTCCAACAATTTCTGCACGCATCGCAACGGACGTGTCGGTCAGTACGTACACAGCAAATCGTTTAGCCTGCAGGAGCTCATTACTCAATGAACGTAAATCGTCGATGGTTGTTATGGCACGGTAGCTTGTTTCAATCGTCTTGACGTTGGGTGCATATTCAGCGATCAATTTTCGAAAACCAAGTCTAGAAAACAGGTCGAAGCATCGTGTCTGTGATGGACCGACAAACTGAAGGTGCTCCAAATCGAGATCAATAGGCGCTTCCGTGTTGATTGTGACGAGTGCTCTGCTTTGTCGAGCTAAATCGGCGTGCTCCGTGAGTGCGGTGCGGTGGCTCGGTTTCGCGATTTCTTCAGGATGTTCGAGCAAGTCGTCTAGGCTGCCATGCTTGCCAATCAATGTCCGGGCACCTTTTTCGCCGATTCCGGGGACGCCTTTGACATTATCGACCGCGTCACCCATGAGTGCTAAGACGTCAATGACTTGGTCTGGCCGCACACCAAATTTTTTTTCGACACCTGCTATGTCGTACCAAGTGCCATGATCCCGCGGGTTGAAGACCGTGATGTTTTTATTAACAAGTTGGAAAAAATCTTTATCACTTGTCACGATGACCACATCAATTTTCTTGCTTGATGCCTGCCGTGTCAGCGTTCCGATGACATCATCGGCCTCGTATCCGGAAAGCGTGAAAACAGGCACTCCTAATGCCTCACATGCTTCGTGTATCCATGGAATCTGTTCAACAAGATCATCAGGCGTTGCCGCTCGGTTAGCCTTGTAGTTTGGGTCTAGTTCTTCTCGAAAAGTTGGATCGGAAAGGTCGAATGCAGCAGCAACGTAATCAGGTTTTAGGTCGTCCAGAAGTTTACGCAGCATCGTGACGAATCCATAGACGGCATTAGTCGGTTGTCCATCAGGTCCGGTGAGGCCCGTAAGTGCGTGGTACGCGCGGTACATTTGTGCACTGCCGTCAATCAGCAGTAGTTGTGGGCGTAAGGCTTTCTTCATTTAACCGTTAAAAAAATGAATGTTGTCCAAACGCCTGCAGAGATCATAACGATCTGACGCAGGGCTCCAACATTAGCTTCACCGCGGTGTAGATCTGGAATGAGATCAGCCATAGCCACATAAAGGAAACTGCCTGCGGCTATTGGCAGGATATAGAGGAGTGCATCAGGCACGGTGCCCGCCAAGACATAGACGACGAGTGCACCACCGACAGCCGATAAACTGGAGAGAGCATTTAGCAGGAAAGCACGAGAACGCGAGTATCCAGCGTTCAGCAGTATGGCGATGTCACCGATTTCTTGAGGGATTTGATGAGCTGCTACAGCGACTGCCGTGCTGATTCCCAAAGGCACCGAGACGAGCGTTGCGGCGCATATAATGGCACCGTCGGTAAACAGGTGAAGTCCGCCACCTATTAAAATTAGGGTGGCACTACTATCGTGAACATCGCAGGCCTCAGTGTGGCAGTGACGCCACAGCACAAGCTTCTCTATTACAAAGAGTGTAAGAATGCCGGCCAAGAGCGCACCACCTGCGTGCATTGACGATAAGTTTTCGAGCGACTCTGGCACGAAAGCGAGTAACGCGACACCCAGCAACGTTCCCACCGCATAACTCAGGAGCCAGGGAATGAGTTTTGTACGCGCACTGGTTGGGAGCAGGAATAGTGCTGAGCCTACGAGCAGTCCACCCAGGCTTCCCACCAAGCTTAATCCGATTACAATCGAGAGAATTTGCACGCGGGGATGATAAACCAAGCGTCAACAAGAGTCGACTATTGTCATTAGTGCCGCAATGTTTAAGCGTTGTCCCTGGCTTCTTTTCAAGTCTAACCATTAAGGAAAGACTAAAGGCTAATCAGGTGAACGGACTCCTTCAATAAAGGCAGTACCATCTCGTTCGGCCAGGCGTCGCACGGCTCGAAAGCCTTCTGCCTTAAGTCCTTGCTCCGCACCAGACGTAAGGTAAGCTGGGTCGATTGCAGATGGTCGAAACAAAGCACCGAGTCCACTTCGAAGAGCCGGTTCTATAATGAGGCAGCGACCCCCTGGTTTCAGCACCCGATAGGCTTCCTGTAAACATGCTACCCGTTGTTCTGGTTCCATGTTCCCGATGATGTGATGTATGACCGTTAAATCAAACATCGAGTCGTTAGAATTGAGTGCCGCATAACTATCGTGCGCAACCTCGACAAAAACACCAGCTTTTTCAGCTGCGGCTTTCGCTCGTTCACAGGCAGCAAGTTTGTCGTCAATACCCAGTGCATGCCCTGTTAATCCGACTTTGGACGCCAGTGTAGCGAATAATTTGCCGTTACCGCATCCCAGTTGAAGTAATTGGTCGCCCATTTTGACTCCACTCATTGCCACTGCGAGGTCGTATGGGCCAATACTTGATCGAAAAATTTTCATAAACAGTGCATACTCAAGGAATCGGTCATCATGATATAGTTTTTCGCTGTGAAAAACATGACAGAAATCACTCCTGCAAAAGGCAAACTCGGCGTTTTACTCGTAGGGCTGGGCGCAGTGAGCACGACCTTTATTGGCGGTGTCCTCGCGGTCCGCAAAGGTCTTGCTCAGCCGATCGGGTCACTTACCCAGATGGGCACGGTCAGACTCGGCCAGCGGACTGAGGCCCGATCTCCACTGATTAAGGACTTTGTTCCACTGACTGATCTCAATGATCTTGTGTTCGGCGGGTGGGACATCTTCGAAGATAACTGTTACGAGGCAGCCTGCACGGCAGGTGTTCTTGAGCCTGATCTTTTAGAGAAACTACGTGACGAATTGTCACAGATTCGGCCGTGGCCAGCTGTTTTTGATCGTCAATACGTTAAACGGCTCGATGGTCCGAACGTAAAGATCGGGAAAACCAAGCGCGATCTTGCTGACCAAGTTAGGGCTGATATTCAAAAATTTAAGACGGCTCATAACCTCGATCGCATAGTTATGGTCTGGTGCGGTAGTACTGAGATTTTCATGACTCCTGGAAAAGCTCACGAATCGCTTAAGGCGTTTGAGCAGGCCATGGATGCTAACGATCCGGCTATCGCATCCAGCATGATTTATGCTTACGCCGGGTTGAAAGAGGGTCTACCGTACGCGAATGCGTCACCCAATCTGAGTCTTGATACCCCCGCGTTATTAGAATTAGCTGCACAAACGGGATCAAGCGTAATCGGCAAGGATCTTAAAACCGGTCAAACGTTGCTTAAGACTATCGTGGCACCAGGGTTGAAAGCTCGTCTGCTTGGCGTGTCCGGCTGGTTCTCGACGAACATCTTGGGAAATCGAGATGGGGAAGTGCTGGACGATCCTGATTCGTTTAAAACGAAAGAAGAAAGCAAGAAATCAGTCTTGGACTACATACTGCAACCTGAACTTTATCCAGCTTTGTACGACAAACTTTGCCACGTTGTTCGCATTAATTACTATCCGCCTCGAGGAGACAATAAAGAGGGTTGGGACAATATCGATCTCTTCGGGTGGCTTGGTTATCCAATGCAGCTAAAAATTAATTTCTTGTGTCGTGACAGCATATTAGCAGCACCGATCATTCTGGATACCGTGTTGTTTCTCGATTTGGCGAAGCGTGCTGGCCTTACGGGCATCCAAGAGTGGCTCTCATTTTATTTCAAGAGCCCAATGCATGCTCCAGGGCTGTATCCTGAACACGACTTATTTATTCAGTTGATGAAGCTCAAGAACACACTCCGCCATCTGCGAGGTGAAGAGCTCATCACACACCTTGGACGCGACTACTACGACTAAGCTGCCGTTTGGGCGCACAGGTTGCGGTCCCAATATTGCATGAGGAAGCTGATTCTCAGGCAAGCAATATTGGCTATCGAGAGACACCTGCGACGACCGCCTTCAGGAGAGTTTCCATGGTAGACAAGCCCAACAGGTTAGAGGAAATCGACGCACTACTCGACGAGCAACGGAGTTTCCCTCCGTCTGACAAATTTCGTCAGGAAGCGCGGGTTTCTGATGCTTCGGTCTATAAAAAAGCCACTGAGGATCCTGAAGGGTTTTGGGAGAGCTTTGCTAATGAACTCGAATGGATCCAACCGTGGCATCGAGTGCTTGAATGGAAGCCTCCGCATGCACAGTGGTTCGTCGGTGGGAAGTTGAATGTCTCTGTCAATTGCGTTGACCGCCACATTACCTCTGCTCGAAGGAATAAAGCTGCTCTCATTTGGGAAGGTGAGCCTGGAGATCGGCGAACACTAACCTATTTCGACCTGTACCGACAGGTGAGTGCTTTCGCAAATGTTCTCAAGTCGCTTGGAGTGGAACGAGGCGATCGGGTAGCACTCTATATGCCATTGGTTCCAGAATTGGCTATTGCCATGTTGGCGTGTGCTCGGATTGGTGCAGTGCATAGCGTCGTCTTTGGAGGCTTCAGTGCGGAATCGCTTCGGGATCGCATTAATGATGCCAAAGCCTGTCTATTGGTAACTGCTGATGGTGGATACCGTCGTGGTCAGATTGTGCCGCTTAAAGCCATGGCTGACGAAGCGCTTGCTGGTACGCCGTCAATTCAACACGTCGTAGTCATCCAGCGCGAGACCCATGCGAGAGTACCCTGCGAAATGCAAGAGGGGCGCGATAGTTGGTACCACGATTTGATGCGCGATGCCTCCGTCGTGTGTGAGCCGGAAGTGATGGATGCCGAAGATATGTTGTACATCCTTTATACATCCGGTACGACTGGAAAGCCAAAGGGGATCGTGCATACCACGGGGGGTTATCTGGTTGGCACTTATGCCACTACGAAGTGGATCTTCGACCTTCAAGATGAGGACGTGTTCTGGTGTACGGCGGATATTGGTTGGGTGACCGGGCACAGTTATGTGGTCTATGGGCCGTTATCTAATGGTGCGACCGTGGTGATGTACGAGGGAGCACCCGATTGGCCTGAGCGAGATCGATTTTGGGAGATTGTGGAACGATACGGTGTCACCGTGTTCTACACGGCACCCACAGCCATCCGGGCGTTCATGCGCTGGGGAACGTCTTGGCTTGAGCGGCGTGACTTATCAACGCTTCGTCTACTGGGTTCCGTTGGAGAGCCGATTAATCCAGAGGCGTGGATGTGGTATCACCAGTACGTAGGACGAGAACGGTGTCCCATAGTGGACACATGGTGGCAAACTGAAACCGGCATGATTCTCATTACACCACTTCCTGGTGTGACTACATTAAAACCAGGTTCAGCCACACACCCATTTCCCGGGATCAGCGCTGAAATTCGTGCCGATGACGGTCGTGTGGTTGAACAAGGTGGTGGCTTGCTGGCACTTACGAAGCCATGGCCGGCTATGCTCCGGGGTATCTATGGTGATCCAGAAAGATATGTAGCGCAGTACTGGAGTAAGTGGGCCGATGGAGCGTACTTCACCGGTGACGGTGCGAAGATAGATGCATCCGGGTATGTCTGGCTGCTTGGTAGGGTTGATGATGTACTGAATGTAGCCGGACATCGTATCGGAACAATGGAGGTCGAAAGCGCACTGGTCGATCACAACGCTGTAGCTGAAGCGGCTGTTGTAGGTCTAGCTCATGATGTCAAGGGTCAGGCAATTGCAGCATTCGTCACAGTCAAGGATGGCGTGACCACCTCGGACCCTCTGGGCGATGAGCTTAAAGCACATGTCGTCTCGAAGATTGGGGCGATCGCTCGACCAGAAGTCATTATATTTGCCCCGGATTTACCGAAGACGCGTTCGGGTAAGATTATGCGACGTTTACTTCGGGACATTGCTGATGGTAAATCACTTGGCGACACGACTACATTGGCTGATCCCAATGTTGTTGCAAAGTTGAAAGAAAAATATGAAGACGAAGCATGACGACGAAGTCCTGTTTGTGACGAACTACCTGTTGTTATGCCAAGTCTTGGTATTCACCGAATACCACACGTAACGCATCGCTTATTTCACCCACGGTACATCTTGCTTCGACAGCGGCAATAATCGGGGGCATAAGGTTTGAATCTTTGTGTGCCGCAGCAGTAACGTTGACTAGGGCGGCGGAGGATCGAGCAGAATCCCGGTCGGTGCGGAGACGCTGAAGGCGTGATCGTTGTACTGACTCGGCACCGGTATCTATTTGTAGACTGTCGATGTCCGGTCGAGTTTTAGTTGAAAATGTATTAACCCCCACCACTATTTGCTCCCCAGCGTCGATTTGTTGTTGCGTGTGAAATGCTGTGTTTTGCAATGTGCGTTGGATCTCTCCATTTTCAATTGCAACAACCATGCCACCGAGTTCATCGATCTTGCCTAGGAGCGCTTGAATATCACGTTCCAGTTCGTTTGTTCGGAGTTCGATTGCATAGGAACCTGCCACTGGGTCTACGTTGTTAGCAACTCCTGTTTCTGTTGCAAGAATTTGCTGGGTACGGAGTGCAATTCGTGCCGACTCCTCTGTTGGTAATCCAAGTGCTTCGTCTCGTCCATTACAATGGAGCGACTGGGTACCGCCGAGGACAGCGGCAAGTGCTTGTAGGGCTACGCGAACGATGTTGTTGTTCGGTTGTTGCGCAGTCAAGGTGCTCCCAGCAGTCTGGCTATGAAAGCGTAACTGCTGAGCGCGTGGGTCGGACGCACCAAACCGATCCCTCATTAAACGTGCCCAGAGTCGCCGGGCTGCACGGAATTTAGCGATTTCCTCGATTACATTGTTGTGCACAGCGAAGAAGAATGAGAGTCGCTTGCCGAATGCGTTCACGTCCAAACCTGTTCTAACGGCTGCTTCCACGTAGGTAATGGCATTGGCCAAGGTGAATGCAACTTCTTGAACAGCGGTGGCGCCAGCCTCACGGATATGGTACCCGCTGATTGAGATAGGGTGCCACCTTGGCACCTCATATTGGCAAAAGGCAAAGACGTCAGTTATAAGGCGCAGGGAAGCGCGCGGAGGATAGATATAAGTGCCGCGAGCAATATATTCCTTCAAGATGTCATTCTGAATCGTACCGCTCAGCGACGTAAGCGGTACACCACGCTGGCGAGCTGTTGCGATGTAAAGAGCTAAGAGAATTGGTGCAGTTGCGTTGATAGTCATTGATGTGGAAATACGGTCGAGCGGAATTTTCTTAAATAGCTCTTCCATATCATCCAGAGAGTCAATGGCTACGCCCACACGCCCAACCTCGCCAGCAGCCAGTTGATGATCGGAGTCGTATCCCAACTGCGTTGGCAGATCGAAGGCAACACTTAACCCGGTGACGCCTTTTGAAAGCAGGTATCGGTAGCGCTCGTTCGATTCGGTAGCCGTACCGAACCCTGCATATTGCCGCATCGTCCAAAGGCGACGTCGGTACATTTCAGGGTAAATACCTCGCGTAAATGGGAAAACGCCAGGTTTCCCTAGATCGCGGTCAGGGTCCCAGTTATTCAGATGACTAGGTCCAAAGGCTGACGTGGTCATGATGCACGCATTGTAATCCAGCGAGATACGCCAGGCAGTCACTTATCTGATATTGCAGGGGAATTAGCCTTAAGATTTGGATCGTCTTGACAGTCTCAATATCCACGTTTACAATGCGCCTGTTTTGAATCATAGTTCACAACAATAGAAAGAATGTCTTCGCCATCGTGACTCCTCCAATTCTTATATTGCCGACACTCCGATTCCGAAAGAGTCTGAAGCATGGATGACGTTCCCAGCAGATTGTCTCGCGAGTTGGCCAGCGCCATAGCTACTGCTATTGCTAATGATGCGAAAGTTGAGGCCTGCCGAGAAAAGAGTCGCGCCGCTGGTTTTGAAATGCGTATCTCAATCGAAGCCGTGATTGGATTCGTTAATCGTTTAAAACCACAGGCGTTAGCGAAAGTTGGCGCTCCGGTTCAAGAAACAACACCGGAATCTAGCATGGAGATGAATGCGAACGATCGACGATTTCTTCGTTCGCTTCGGATCGCGGTTGACGATACCCCCACAGACTCTGACTAGTCAGTCTTGGTTATTGCTAGTAACTCCGTACTAGTTAAGAGATTCGCAAGTCGCTTCCCGTCATAGCTGAAGCTGGTTGAATATCCAGTATTGACAGCATTGTGGGTGCAACGTCGCGCAAGGAACCCCGACGCAGCTGACTTTGCTCCTTCGATATGTCTTTCTTAACCATGACTAATGGCACAGGATGAGTAGTGTGTGCGGTGTGTGGGCAATTCCGTTCTCGGTCCCAAAGCTGTTCAGCATTCCCATGGTCAGACGTTACGAATAAAGTGCCATTTGCAGCTATTACGGACTTTGCAATTCGCCCAAGGCATCGATCAAGAGTTTCAACTGCACTGACAGTCGCTGTTAAATCGCCTGTGTGTCCCACCATGTCTGCGTTGGCGAAATTACACACGATAACCCGATGTTGCTGCGTATCAATATCCTGCACGAGTTGGTCCGTGATGAGGGCAGCACTCATTTCAGGCTGCTTATCGTACGTGGGAACCTTCGGTGAGGGCACCAGGATGCGGTCTTCGCCAATGTAAGGCTGCTCTTCACCGGAATTAAAGAAATAGGTTACATGAGCGTATTTTTCTGTTTCTGCCAGTCGCAAGTTTGTGACCTGGTTAGCAGCAAGAACCTCGGCCAGATTGCCACTGAAAGTCTGTGGGACGAAAGCCACAGGCAGTTTGAACGTAGCATCGTATTGAGTCATGGTGATGACGTTCAACGAGGGGTGGTCTCGGCGTGTAAATCCATCAAACTTTTCAAACGTGAGTGCTCGTGTAAGCTGTCTCGCTCGATCGGCTCGAAAATTAAATATGATTACTGAATCATTTGCAGCAAGGCGGCCCAATGCTTGCCCCTCGCTATTAACAATCACTGTTGGTTCGATAAACTCATCAGTTACATTTTGTGAGTATGATGCTGTAATTGCGTCAGGCGCAGACGTTGTTTCTAAACCGGTACCGAGCACAAGTGCATCGTAAGCACGTTGTGTTCGTTCCCAACGATGATCACGGTCCATGGCGTAGTAACGACCACAAACCGTTGCGACTTGGCCAACTCCAAGTTCCTTCATCGTTCGTTCTAATGCAGCCAAGTAGTCGATGCCTCCAGTTGGAGGACTGTCTCTCCCATCCATGAACACGTGCACAAACACGCGAGCAACTTTCCGCTCGGCAGCGATCCTAAGTAGAGCATGAAGATGACGTTGGTGACTATGGACGCCTCCATCTGATAAAAGGCCCACTAGATGAAGCGCGTGCCGATCATGGCATCGATCTATTGCCAATGAGATTTCGTGATTCGTGGAAAAAGTGCCGTCATGAATACTTGCGTCGATACGACTGATATCCTGATAAACGACTCGACCAGCGCCGAGATTCAGATGTCCCACTTCAGAATTGCCCATTTGGTCTGCAGGTAGACCAACAGATTCTCCACTGGCTTCAAGCGTTGTAAATGGAAATCTTTCTAGGAGTTCGTCGTAGTGTGGAGTTTGAGCGACGGCAATCGCATTGTGGTTGTGCTCACGACGAAGGCCCCAGCCATCGAGAACGACTAGTACTAAGGGTGGCAGCATGGGTAGCATGGGAACCGTACGACCTAGGATGGATGATAGCACGCTACCCGCATATTGTACTGCGCGGACGCTAAGGAAAGCACTCTCTTGCAATGGTTTGACTTGTCCGAGTGAGGTCGCCTATGATCGCAGAACTTCTTAATATATCGACTGATACATGGTGAATATCAACGTGCGGCGGCTGACTCCTCGCGGGTTTGGCAAGCTTTCCTTGTTAGTAACGATTGGTTTAGCCCAGCTAGTTGTTTTAACGGCTGACGATTTGTACTCGGTTCACAAGGAGAACCAAGGGCAGCAGGAGGCCGGCAACATAACTAGCAGCGAGGCTGGTCTGACTTTAACGGCATTGCAGAATCAAGAAGCTACTTTATTGGCCAGGATTCTCGATGAAGCCATGTCCGACCCGCAGGTAGCTTTTAGACGCGGTCTAGACTGGGATCAAGATGTACTAAAGGGAGCTGAGGGAACCGTGTATGTGCCATACACACTCCGTATTGATCCGGATGTTGTCGGTTCAGAATCAATCATTGCAGGGATTCGTGTTGTAGAGCGAAGTGGGACCGTGCCTGAATCAGCGACCCCTCCACAGACTCAAAGTAACGCACTTGAGCAGGACTCCACTCAGGGGCAGTCTACAGCTTCCACGGCTGGACTTGGAATGGAGTCGCCTGTCACTGAACCCCCTACGTATGCCTTTGAGGACTTTCATTTCGTCACGTTAAGCGATATGCAAATGCAAGATGATGCGTATCAATTTAGTCGAGCGTTTCAAGTGCCAGGTGGACAGTACGATGTCTACGTCGCGCTCAAGGATTTACAACTCGTCGAAACCCCAGACGAATTAATGCAGAACCTATCTACTGAGGTTCGCCAAGCGGTTTTTAAGTTTGCAGTCAATATCCCAGATTTGTCGAATGATTTATCTACGAGTTCAGTGTTTGTATTTGAGCGACTCGAACGCATATCGACAGCATTGACGCCTGCGCAATTGCGCGAAGATCCATATGCGATTGGATCAATGAGGTTCGTTGTGCGTAATTCGGAGAATTTTAGTACAGCTGATGAGTTAAAATTTGGATTCTTCATCTATAACATGCAAGTCGACATTAATGGCAAACCTGACGTTACAGTCGAGTATAATTTTCACAGGCAAGGTGAGGCTGGAGAGGAGTTCTTTAATGCCACCTCGCCGCAGGAGTTTAATAAGGAAACGGTGCGACCAAATTTTGATGCGGAACAAGGCCACCAGTTGTTAGCAGGGCAGGATGTGCCTTTGTCAGTCTTTCCAGTTGGATCGTATCGTATGGAAATCGCAGTGACAGACAACGCATCGGGTAATTTGCTAACACGCGATTTACACTTCACGGTTGGTGAGAAAGTGGAATCATGAGAATGTATCCGCGGAGGAATCAATGAGTTATGTGAAGCGATTTGGCGCGGTCGTTTTGCTAGTGGTTGTTGCCAAGACTGTTGTGATCGGGCAAGTAGCTGTCGAGCAGATTGCTGATGATGAACGGGGATTAATCCACGGAATTGTATTGGATGTAGATGGCGTGCCTCTCGAAGGAGCAATAGTCTCTGCAATGGGGGTAAATGCGACTTTAATGGCGGTGACTGGGACGGATGGTGTTTATGAGTTGGAGCCACTCACGCCGGGATCGTATTTTCTGCGTGCACATCTGAGCGGTTTTACGGTGTCAGGTCGTAACTTAGTAGAGGTAACTCCCACTAACGAAATTCTTCACCGCTTCGTGTTGTCTTCTCAATCAAGTTCATCTGATGTGTCGATACCGCCCGTCTTGACTGCGGGTTTTTTCGAGGTTGAGGCAGAGGTACAACAAGGTGAAGATCTCGAAGATCCCGAGTTAGATGCCGAAAGTGTGCAACAAGTACATGACCACAGCGAATTAGCTTGGCGGTTGCGGCATCTTCGCCGGAACGTGTTAAGGGAGGCGACGCAGGCAGCAGTAGCCAGTGCTTCAGAGTCAAATTCGTCAGGAAGCATGGTGGCCAAGCTTGGCCGTGCCGTTTCTTCATCCGCACGTTTAGCCTCTTCACTATGGTCACAGATACCGCTATCGGGCGAGGTAAATTTTCTGACGACCGGGTCATTCGACAGTCCGGCTGATTTGTTTTCCACGAATGCCGGACCTAGGGGTGTGGCATTTCTCGAATTAAACACACCTACTAGTAGTAATGGAGAGTGGTCTGTTCAAGGAGCGATGACCCAGGGCGATGTTTCATCGTGGATTCTCGCAGGGTCCTACAGATCAGAGGTGTCCACTAATCATGCTATGGACATAGGATTGTCTTATAGCACTCAGCGGTACGAGGGTGGGAATCCGGTAGCATTACCGGCGCTCCAGGCCGATAGTCGAACAGTGAGTGCTGTACATGCCTTCGATTCGTGGACGGTGTCACGGTCGGTAAGCCTAGATTACGGGATTGGAGTAGCAAATCACGATTATGTGCAGGGTGCAGCTCTCCTGAGTCCGAAGGCTAGTGTAACCCTGTCACCCATGAAGAACATCCGTATGCGAGGTACGGCAATGCAGTCTGTGCGAGCCCAAGGTGCAGAGGAGTTTTTGCCACCAACGGGTGCCGGACTTTGGTTGCCTCCGGAACGTACGTTTTCATCATTGTCGGCAGATTCCAGATTCCAGCCAGAGCGGTTGCGTCATATAGAAGCGGTTCTTGAACGCGACTTCGGCAGTGCCTACGTGATCGGTGTAAGGGCCTTTCGTCAGGCGGTTAATGATCAGATTGTAACGCTGTTTGGTATGTCTGATATTGCTGGCTTTAAGTCCGATGTAGGCCATTATTTGGTAGCCAATGGCGGGAATTACGACGCTGGTGGCTGGGGCGTCTCAGTCAGTCGGCAACTAGTCAACCGTATTGGGGGCTCGGTTGATTATTCATTCACTCGTGCGCGCTGGGAATCTTCATCCGAATCAGCACTTATCGCTGCACGGGCACCATCCGCGGCCAAGTTTGGCACTGAAAGCTTTCACGACATTACGACTGTTCTGAATGCAGATGTTCCAGAGACTGCAACACGGTTGTTTGTTGTTTATCGTGTCAACTCGGCATTTGCTAATTCTGGTCGGGGCATGACGAATCGAAATCTTGCGGCACGGTTTGATGTAAAACTAAAACAAGGGTTACCTTTCTTGCGTTTCTCGAATAGCGACTGGGAATTTCTCGTAGCGTTTCGAAATATGTTTAGAGAGGAAGTTGGTGTTGGCGCCTACGACGAGTTATTAGTGCTGGATCCACCTAAGCGTATCGTAGGTGGATTACTCGTTCGTTTCTGAGAGGTCTTGGTCGGTGTGGTTGGCGTTTGAGGAATAGATCCGAATCGCCATCGGCAGCCGACCATATTTTTGCCTTTTTTTTGGATTCAATAAATTGAAATTGTAATTCAAATAATTGGATGACTCTTCAGGCGACACAAGAGTAATGCGAGCGATGCAAAAAACAGATACCACTCCTAGCATCTGGAAGCGATATCGACATGCCGGCAATATGGCATTGGGCGGCCTGTTTGTATTGGGATTGTTATGCCTCGCGATTGCCAACATTGTTGTTCGGTCGAGCTGGATCGAAGTTGAAGATGGCGTACTGTGGGTTTCGAAGCCAGAGGGTTTGACGGCTCAGGAAATTGATCCAGGATCGGCAGCAGCCAATGCAGGCATTCAGATTGGCGATGTGCTCCTTGCCATCAACGGACGACCTGTGGATTCCACAGATGAGGTGCTTGCAGCACTTCACGCTAGTGAATCCGGTGCAAAGTCACGATATGCAATTCTTAGTTTAGGTTCACAAACCTTTCGCGAATTAACATTGCAACCAGTTCCATCTGGCAATCAAGCTCTGTACTTTGTGTTGGCCGTATTGGCTACCTTCACGCTTCTAGTTGGTGCGGTGGTGGTCTTAAGACAACCACGTATTCCAGCAACGCTCCATTTTTTTTGGTTGACGGTCGCCTTCTTTGGCGTGTTTGCGTTTTCATTTAGCGGCAGACTGGATTGGTTAGATTGGATCTTTTACTGGATCGATATCGTTGCTCTGTTGTTGTTAGCGCCATCGTTCATGCACTTTGCCTTGGTGTTTCCAGAACGTTCCCCTGGCTGGCTGCAGAATAAACTTGGTCGTTATGGGCTTTCCGTCCTGTATGGTCCGGCGTTGGTACTAGGGGGGCTTCGCACGGGAGCCTTGTGGGGTAGCACCCAGGCAGCAATTCAAGTTACACAGACCATCGAAGTCATAGAGCGCCTTGAAGTCTTCTATCTACTGCTGTGTATTTCTGGTGGTGCGGTGGTGATGATTCATGCGTTACGCAAGTTGCAATCGGTGACAGCACGCCGACAGTTACGATGGATCATCTGGGGCACCCTACTGGGCTGTCTACCGTTTATGGTCGGCTACTTAATTCCATGGGTATTGGGATTTAATCCACCACCTCAAATGGGTTTTACGGCTGTGACACTCGGTCTCGTGCCGCTAGCCTTCGCTTTAGCGATTACTCGTTATCGGTTGATGGATGTTGACGTCATCGTCAAGTGGGCCGTGGTCTATAGCGCGGCCATTCTTACCATTGTCGGTATCTATACGGTGCTACTTCGCATCGCGAGCGAAATGTTTCTCGGTGGTTCGGGGCAATACAACTCAATCGTGGCTGTGCTGGCTACGCTCGTGGTGGTGTTGTTGGCAGCACCGGTAAAAAATGCAATTCAAGCAGCCTTTGATCGTGTCTATTATCGTGATCGTTATGATTATCGAAAAGCCTTGATCGGTTTTGCTCGGGATTTAAATCGCGATCTTAACCTCGAAAGATTAAGTGAGCAGCTCGTCACTCGAGTCACCGAAACCTTTGTGGTGGAACGGATGGCATTGTTGCTAGCGCCGCTGGACAGTGCGGATCAGGAGTTTCGGGTGATTCATGCTGTTGGATTTGACGATCCCATTCCTCGTTTGTCACGAAAATCTGCAGTGGGTGAACGTTTGGGTGTAACCAGGGCTCTGGTTCTCGATGAGTTGGCCAAACGTATCGACAGTGATGACGTTGAGGCGTGGCTGGAGTCGGGTGTTCATTATATTGTTCCGAGCGTGTCAAAAGACAAGACGCTCGCTGTAATAGCTCTAGGACGCAAAGAAAGCGGCGAGCCACTTAGCAGCGAGGACTTAAGCTTGCTCGTGGCAGTTGCGGCTCAGGTTGCGACTGCTCTTGAGAATGGACGTCTTTACGGTCAGTTGCGTGCTAAGGCTGAAGAACTCGATAGACTGCGCGAACTAAGTGAGAACGTTATCGAGTCATTGAATGATGGGTTGGCTGTTGTAGGGTTAGATGATCGTGTCATTCGTTGGAACCAAGGACTTGAGAAATTGTACGGAGTAGAGCGTAAGGAAGCTTTAGGTCAGCACCTAGGGTCCTTGTTTGATCCGTCCGTCGTACACCTGTTCCAGGAAGCGCGAAAAGAGTCGCCGACGGGTGCGATCCGATACCGTGTCCCCATGACCTCTCGGCACAAGGAAGGTGGCCAGCGCCTGTTAATTAATGCCGCAACAGCACCGTTGCGTGCGCCGGATGGTGGTTTGGGGGGAACGATAATTATTTTAGAGGACATCAGCACCCGAGTGCGTCTTGAAGAGCAGTTGCAGCTATCAGAAAAGATGGCGTCGGTTGGTTTGCTGGCAGCTGGGGTAGCACATGAGGTCAACACCCCATTGACCGGTATTTCTAGCTTCACGCAGATGCTTCTGGAGGGCGCAGACTCTGATGACCCGAAGACCAAAGTGCTGGAGAAAATTGAACGACAAACTTTTCGAGCTGCCAAGATCGTTAACGGACTTTTGAACTTAGCAAGGCCTGTTAAAGTCGAAACCGGCCCCGTTGACGTTAATGCTGTTGTCAATGAGGTATTGGTGTTATTAGAACATCAACTCAAGACTTCACATATTTCTGTACGTAAGGATCTAGTCTCTCCGCCACCCATTGCAACTGGTCTTGATTACAAACTTCAACAGGTTTTCTTGAATCTCTTTCTGAACGCCCGTGATGCGATGCCTAAGGGTGGTTGGTTGTCAATCGCGACGCGCCGTCATAGTGATCGTGTTGTTATCGAGATTGGAGATACCGGAAAAGGCATTTCAGCTGATCACTTGTCTCGGATTTATGATCCGTTTTATACAACTAAAGAACTCGGTCAAGGTACGGGACTTGGTTTATCGATAACATACGGGATCGTGCAGGAACACGACGGTACTATCGAATGCGAGAGTATTGAAGGTCAAGGCACTCGTTTTTCAATTACCTTTCCGTTGACGGCGTCGGTTTTGGCCCGTCAGAGCGATCTGAGTTCGTGAAATAACCAGGTTGGTGCGTATGAGCCTTGCGTGTAATGGTGAAAGCAACCACGGCTAGATGTGGTGTCTGAAATGGCAAATGAAGCAGCTATTCTTGTAGTAGATGACGAAGCCGTGATGCAAGAAGTTCTTGCAACATTGCTAGCTAAAGAAGGCTACAAGGTGTACCTAGCGGCAACCGGTGAGGCCGGCATCGATTTGGCGACTGCTGAATCAATTGACGCCGTGGTTCTGGATGTGATGATGCCGGGACAAGGTGGCATGGTTACACTCGAAAAGCTACAAAAACTGGATAACGAGTTGCCCGTTGTCATGCTAACAGCGTATGGGTCGGTCGAGAGCGCCAAAGAAGCTATTCGGACAGGGGCTTTCGACTATATTACAAAGCCGTTCAAGCACGATGAAGTGCTAAAGGTCCTTCGAAATGCCGTTGAACGAAGACGGTTAGTCGTTGAAAACCGTACGCTTCGCCAGAGCTTACAGGCGAGCACGCACAAATTTTCAGACATTGTTGGTCGTAGTTCACGGATTCGAGAAGTGTTCGACCTAATAATGCAGGCAGCACCCAGTCGAACGACGATCCTTATCGAAGGACAAAGTGGGACTGGTAAAGAATTGATAGCTCGGGCATTGCACACGAATTCGACTCGAGCTGGCTGTCCGTTTATTACGGTGAATTCAGGTAACTTGCCGCATGATTTGTTCGAGTCAAACCTGTTTGGCCACGTAAAGGGTGCATTTACTGGCGCTTTGCAGGCGAAAAAAGGTCTTTTTGAGTTAGCAGATACTGGAACGATTTTTTTCGATGAAATCAGCAACATGCCGCTGGAAACACAAGCAAAGCTACTGGGTGTCATGCAAGAGCGTGAATTTATGCGTCTTGGTGGAGTTGAAACCGTTAAGGTCGACGTTCGCGTCATTGCTGCGACGAACATAGATTTAAAGCACATGGTCGATCAAGGCCGTTTTCGGGAAGATTTGTACTATCGTCTGCACGTTATTGCTGTCGAGTTGCCCTCACTTCGAGAACGTAGGGAGGACATTCCCTTGCTCGTTCAGCACTTTCTTAAAAAATACGGTGACGAAAATGAAAAACCAGATCTCGAGATTTCTAGAGACGCGCTCGATTTAATGACGGAGTATGCGTGGCCTGGTAACGTCCGTGAGTTAGAGAATGTGATCGAACGTGCTGTTGTCCTAACGTCAGGATCGCAAATCCACCTTGACTTGATTCCAGACTATGTCCGCGAGACGCAGAAGTTTCAGATACCGTCCATTGCGGTACCTCCGGAAGGACTTTCTTTTAAGGACGTAATTGCGAAATCAGAGAAGCAGTTGCTTGAGTCAGCCCTTAATGAGGCTGGAGGCGTTCAAATACGTGCTGCCAAATTGCTTCGGTTGAAGCCGTCAACTCTAAATTTGATGCTTAAGCGATACAATATTAAAGCCAATCGTCGCAGCGGTCCGGTTAAAAAAGATCTATCCAGTGACGCTCTGTTACCTTTCAATGCTGGGAATGAGTCTCCTATTTCGTCACCCCGTGTGGCGAAGGCTAATCAAGACGAATAATTACATCATTGCCGTCGTCCGGACGAATCCCGCTGGCGTTTGTTTGCAGTCGACAGTGAGGGGCCTCTGACGGTTGCAATCATGCGTTCGTATATGCCTAGGATGACGTCCCACCTATAATTCCGCCTGACATAATTCCGACCTTGTATACCCATTGCGGTCCGCAACCGTTTATCTAGGAGCAACAGTTTAAGGCACTCGACGAATTCGTCACGATCCGCATAATATAAACCAGCATTGCTTTGGCGACAATGACTCACTAGAACGTCACTTCTCGCATTAGCCAGAATGGGAGTGCCGACTGCAAACGATTCTAATGCCAGTAGCGATAGGCTTTCTAATGGGGAGGGCACAACTACCACTGTGGCTGCTTCGAGCGCTTGTACACGTTCCCTGTCCGGGAGCAGTCCAGCAAACCTAATGAAGGGTTCCTCAGGTAGTGGCATAAGTTTTGCACCCATGAGGGTCAGAGTGGCATCACCACCACCTTCTCTGTAGGCACCGAAATATTCGATTAATTCTTCGCAACCTTTCCCAGGGTCGATACGACCGCCGTACAATACGATAGGACCGTGTAACCGGTAACGTCGACGAAAGGCCTCGTTGCCAGTTTGTAGTGCTTGCGGCCGATTATGGTCGCCCTGACCCAATTTAGTTTTTCCTTCCAATTCTTGAGAAACGTTTGTGGATGACGTTGACGTTGGAGTCGTGGTGGTACGTTTTCGGTAGCCTTGCAGTTGTGGTAGATCGACGCCACAGCCGACGATTTCCTCTGAAACCGCTCGTATCGTGAAGTTCGATTTCAGAAATTGTCGCTCCACCGCAGTGTTGTAGGCAATACCTGCTGGTAGAGTGAACATATCTCTGTAGATCTTCAGTTGTATCGCAGGTTCGTCATGGGCGGTTGGAACAAGAATACTTCGACTGGGTGCTACGCGAAGTCCTAACACCGTTGGAGCGTATAGATAAGTAAAAAAGATCAAGGCATCATAAGTTGTGGCATATTGTTCAAGATATTTAATTAAGGCTGGACACCACGGTCCTTGACGCCGAAGCCATTCTACTTCGTCGTCGTCCGTATGTGGATTGTGAAAAATCCAGTCTGAGAATTTATTAAATTCTTTGATATCTCGTGTTTCCGAGTTCGCAAAACGTCGAACCGTAACGCCACGAACTCGATCTTCCCCCTCTGGATAGGCGTTCTTCCAAGTTACATAGTCCTGCGCACAAGTCGTCAAGACTTCCACCTCGTGTCGAAGTGCCAAACGTTCAGCAATAAGCCGACAGTGGTATTCGGAGCCACCCAATATTTCTGTACCGTAGCGTTGAACAATGAAAGCGAGTTTCACGTGTGTGCGATCTGGAATATGCTTCGAAATCTTAATGGTCTACATCGGTATATCATGAGAATCGCAGTACGAGTTCTTTTAATGCTCGTGTTATTTTTTCAGGTCCGAAATCAAGCAATCGTCGGCGCTGGCCAGCCAATACTTCTGATCGAAGATCCTCATCGTACACTAACATTCCAAGAGTCTCGGCGGCATACTCCAAATCTTTTGGAGCGAACTGAACCCCAGCATCCCCTAAAGTTTCTGGTACTGCAGCAGCGGAGTAGGCAAGAATAGGTACATCGGTCGCCATCGCTTCAACAAGGGGAACGCAGAATCCTTCGTGTTCGCTCAGCGAAACATAGGCGTCGGCCATAGCATAGTATGTTGCGAGATCGTCGTCAGGCACTCGGCCTGTAAAGAGGAATCGATCGGGAGGCATCTGATATTGGGAGATTAGTGCCTGAATGGTGCCGAAATATTTCGGAACGAGGTCAATGTTGCCAACAAAGATGAATCGGTAACGACTGTCAACGTACCTCTTGTAATGCTCAGCCAATCGAATGTGATCCTCGATGCACTTATTGGGGGCGATACGTCCTACGAATAAAATATTCGTCAGTCCGTCATTGAGCATGTGTGCCAGTGCTGGACGTGGCACGTGAGCAACGATTGATTTAGTATTTACGGCAATCGGCATGACACCAGTTGGTGCAAAACCCAAAGAGTCCAGTTCAACTCGGTTGTACTCCGAATCTCCAAGAGCGAGATCGACTTGTCCAATCAGTGTAGTTAACTCTTGTCTTCCGAGTGTTGCCAGCCTAAACATCCCCGGATCGTACGGTGCAAAAAAATGTGCTGGAGTCACGTTGTGATATTGGAGTACTCGCTTACCCGACAGTTGTGCAAATGCTGCAGTCATGGGTGACGGTAGTGCGTAGTGAAAAATGGTGATATCTCCACCTGTAGCAGCTTCACTACTAAATGTATTTACAGCGCTTTTGAGTTCATCGTCAATTGTTAGTGCATAAATATTGGACTCGTGACCAGCAAGACGGAGTATATTTCGCACCTGCCTCGCACTATTACCAATGGCATCACCGTGATGCGCTGCTGGTATCCACTGGTTGATAATCATCGAGTTCGAATCCAGGACATTAATTTATTGAAGGTAGTGTTCTCTGGCCTGATTGATTCTAGACGTCGCGATGACGCTAGACTCGTTGGGCGAACGCGGTCTGTTAACGGGTAATCGTACTTGAGTTTTTCTATTCGTTCATAGCGCTCGAACTGCTGCCAGAAATCTTCCCTAATTGAGGCTTCTGGTAAAGGAGGCGCTTGGCGCACTTGTTTGACGAAGTTTAGCAACGTGCCTACAAAATCTTTTGCTTCTAATCGAGTTAACGCTTCATCCTGGCTGCGAAGCACCTTCTCGTGGAGTGATAAATCAGATACGACCGCGTTAAGAAGTGAGGCTACAATGATTGGGTTTTTAGTGTTGTATAGTAAGCCTCCCCCGTCCATCGTAGAGGGCACAGCTGTTGCGGCATACGCCAGGACAGGGATTTGCTGATGGAAGGCTTCAACAAGAGGCACACAGAACCCCTCGTGTTCGCTGGCGGATAAATACACGTCGGCGATCTCATAGAACGATACCAATTCTGCATCTGTAACCTGTCCCACGAAGTGTACCTCTGGGAGATGTAGGCGTGCAGCTAGGTCATGTAACGTTGCCCGATAATTTTGGAATCCGATATGAGATCCTACAATGATCAGTCGAGACTTGGAGTTGTGCATGTGATGGTATGCGCCAAAGATTCGAATAAGGTCTTCAATGCGTTTGTGTGGAATTATTCGACCTACGAACAGAATGTTTGTAAAGTCATCGTCAAATGATGATGTCAAAGCGCTTTCTGTTCGAACGTTGAGGTGAGGAAGGTTTGGTAAAACCGGCGGTAATACGTCAGTCTGTGGAAAACCAAGTTCTACGAGTTCTTGTCGATTAAAATCCGAGTCCCCTAAGGCAAGGTGACATCTTGATCGGTACGCCGATAATTCTCGTCGTCCGGTATAGCATTGCCAAGCCACTGATTTAATTTCTGGGCCTTCAATTAACCCTGAAAAATAATGTGGTGGTGTGATGTTGTGATAGATGAGGATCATTCGACTTGGTAGCGCAAAAGCAATTCGAGATGCTTTTGAGCCAATAGAAAAATGATGAATAATGACACTCTCAGAGTCACACGCTGTTGGAAGCTCGAAACAGTTTCTGGTCAGTGGTTTGAGTCTGTAATCCGCAGATTCGACAAAAATGTCTGATTCAAAGCCAGACGATCTAAGGATTTCTTGAATTCCAAGGACTTCGTGCCCGATGGCGTCTCCATAACCGAGCTGGGTTAGCACTTGGTGAACTCTAATAGTTCCCTGTGAATCGTCGGCTTCTCTCTTACTCGCCATGGTCAATAAAGAATATTTCTCGAAGGCATTAGAAACAAAGAATCCCTACCTATATTTATATGAATATTTGTTTACCGGCGCCGACTATTTCTTGGTGGCCGCCTGGCATTTGGTGCTGGACCAGTTGGTAACGCCTTAATAATATCGTTTGCCGGAGGTAAGCGACGTCGTCTGCGGGTCCACCACCCCGGCAACTTTTCCAACTTATGTGTGCCGTTGGTAGCGACATCATGTTTCTTCAGCCGTTCGAGCATGGTGAGATACTTCCGATTAATAACAGGCCAGGCGTAGTGCCGACTAAAAAAACGACGTCCGTTGTGTCCCAATCCTTTTCTTAATGGACTGCTAGTCTCTAGCGCGTGCAATGCTTCTGCAAATTCCTCGTAATTATCGTAGTACAAACCTGCGTTGCTGCGGAGACATTGTCCCTTGAGCACATCACAGTGTCCGTTGGCAAGGACAGGTCGTCCTAAGCCCCATGCTTCTAGAGTAGCCATTGAGAGGCTCTCATACTGGGAAGGGATGACTAACAACTCGGCTGCTGCCATACCATCAAACTTGTCCTTGTCTGACGTAAAACCAAGGTGGTGGATTCTTTCGTGTGCCGGTATTGGCAAGACCGAGTTGCCTATCAAAACAAGCGACAACTTGCCTGAAACATTAGTCACATAGCGTATGAAATATTCGAAAAGCTGCTTACATCCTTTATTTGCATCAACACGACCTACATAAATAATAAATGGATGATCAATCTTAAATTTACGCCGAAATCTTTCGGGAGCCGTATGGTGTGGCACTTTTGAACCGACTCCCACTATGACACTTGGCACGTGTGCGTTGTCAGACACAGCATTGATTAATATCTGTTCTTCAAACGAGTTGTACATTATCGCTCTTGCGTTTCTAAATATTTGGCCGAAGATATTGAGACCAAGTGCAGCATCGCGTTCAGCAGTCGGAACTAGGACTGCACGATGCGCCGCAGCTAAGATTCCATGGAATGCGTGATAATAGCGATAACTAAAAAAAATAAAAAAGTCGAAATCTTCTGCGTTAGTACGAATATATCTGACCAGTGCGTGACTCGCCGGCCCCTCACTATCAAGCCACGTCAGTTCGTCGTTTATCGAATGTGTGTGGTCAAACACACGTGTCGAATGACGTGCGAATGATTCAGGATTCCGTTCGTGATGGACAGGGAATCGACGCACAAGCACCCTGCCAATCTGTTCTTTAGTTGCTGGGAGCTCATTACGCCAACTGATATAGTCCGTGGCGCACGTAGTTAGCACCGTTACATCGGCGTGGCGTGAGAGTTGTTCCGTAATGTACTGAGCATGCAATTCGGCGCCTCCGCTAATGTTGGCTCCGTAGCGCTGGACGACGACTGCGAGCTTCACGGCTTCACTACATCGGAGTCCCCGTGGTCAGATTCCGTTGCTGCTCCAGCCTTAGGCGCTTCTGTCTTTGGGTGGTCGCTTGGAGCCGGCTCTGGCGCTGGGGGAGCACTAGCAACCGGCTCTGGCGCTGGGGGAGCACTAGCAACCGGCTCTGGCGCTGGGGGAGCACTAGCAACCGACTCTTTAGTTCCTGCTCCCGTAGCAGACTTGTAATCTCCCGTGGGTCGTCTACGACCACGCCGTCGCCGCCGTCGACGAGGTTCGGGTTTGGTTTCGGGTGAATCCTGTTTCTTCTCGACTGATTCCGCATCCTCGACTCGGCTAGCGGCTTTGGAATCTCGACGTCCTGTCCCAGGTTGGTACGCTACGACATTTTCGAGTGCTCTTTCTCGACGTTCACTAAAATCTAAGCGGCTGTTTAATGAAACGACCTGCATTTTAAGATTTTTTACCTCAATACCAAGCTTGGTGATTTCTACGACGAGGTTGTTGAGTAGTTCGTAGTTAAGCGACTCATTCTGGTGGCGTGATTGATTGATTTTCTCCTGGATGTGTAATGCATTGATAATCGGATTCAACCTCAGTAAACGGGTCAAAATCTTCCGGACCAGTGTGAGAAATCGACCAAAGAATCCTCTAGACAAAGAAGCTTGTGTTTGATCCTCGAATTCACCCAGCAAGTGTTTTGCGGCTGGGCGGCTGCGCTTATAGTGTTCGCGCAAGTCCGAGCGTATGTTGTTGGCATCCAGAAATGTTTCAAGTTTAACGGTTGCCAGTTCTTGGATCTGCTGTTCCGTATAGTCGACGCCGCGTTTGTCACTGATGCGGGTCTTGATATGCCGCATGATTTCTTCGACGTCGACTGAGGGTGCGCGTATTGAGAAGTCAGACATAAGCTAACCTGTCATTGTAATGAAATCATCCCAATCACGTGAGATGAATAGTTGTGCCATTGCCTAGTCATATTGTTATGGGACGGTAAACGATCAATATCACGGTTATCGCCCATAGTGTTACACATGCCAACAGAGGCCGATCAGACAGTAAAAGTTCGGTCGGGCTACCTCCAGCAGCTTTTTGATGCACTAAGTATAGATATCTGAAAATTCCATATAAAGGAAATGGAATCGTAAGACCGAGCCAGGGTGTACCAAAGCGAGTTGCTACTTCAGGGCTAATTGAATAAAAACTATAAGTAATCAGGGTTGACGCAGTCACGACAGCAATCATTTGATCGAGTAGATATGGGCTGTACTCGCCAAGAATCGGGCGATGTTCGTCTGCATTGTCGGCTAAGCCAATCAGTTCCTGCCGTCGCTTACTGAGCGCTAGGAAGAGGGCGAGCAAACTGGTGCAAATCAATAGCCAAGCGCTGATTGGGACATCAATAGCGGCACCACCTGCAACAGCACGCAGGACAAAGCCAGTTGCAATAGTCATTACATCAATGACCACGATATGTTTTAAAAGTACCGAATACAGAATTAACAGTCCGGCATAAGCCGTTCCTACTATTCCAAAGTACGGACTAATTTGGAACGCTAAGCCTAACGCTACAGCATTAAGAACAACGGCAACACCAACCGCGAGTGTAGGCGATATTAGTCCTGCGGCAATTGGGCGTCGTGATTTGTGAGGGTGGCTTCGATCACCAACACGGTCAGTTACATCGTTAATTAGATACACAGCGCCAGACAACGCGCAGAAAATTATAAATGCCTTAATAGCTAAGATGACCGCTTGGAGGTCGAAGAGGCGCTGTCCAAATAACAACGCAGCGAACACAAGCAGATTCTTAGTCCATTGATCTGGACGAAGCGCAATCAGTAAATTGATGACTGTTGACCGGTCGGACGCCTGCTTAGGGGGGCTACTCAACCTTAACGTCCTAGTTCAGTTAGTACATTTTGTTCACAAGCTGCATGCACAAAACATTCGTCACTTAATCTTAGTCGGTTTCTCGTCGCTGTTTCTTGAGCGTACGTTTGCGCGCCAGTGCCTGCTTCGCACGACGCTTGTCACCAGGTTTCAAATAGAAAGAGTGTTTCTTGATATCTTTGATGATATCTTCCTGCTGGACTCTCCTCTTAAATCGACGAAGTGCGCTTTCGATAGACTCTCCATCTTGGATCCTGACTTCGGCCAACCTTTCTCCACCTCCTCACGACAACCGGTCCACTCTAAATAGCACCCAATTTACAGGTGCCGAATATGCTAGGCTACCACAGGTCGATGACGAAAAAAATGGCTTAATTTTCATAAGTAACTATTAATCAACTAGATAGGGAATATTAATGAAGGTTTTGGTCCTCGGGAGCGGTGCCCGTGAGCACGCACTTGTCTGGAAACTAGCTCAGGAACACCCTCCTGGAAGTGTCATTTGTGCTCCTGGAAATCCTGGGATTGCCAAGGTTGGACGCTGCATTCCGGTGGATATCGCTAATCTTGAGGCTGTTCGCTCATTGGCTGCAAGTGAGTCTATTGATTTGACGATAGTGGGTCCTGAACTGCCTCTCGCTCTGGGAATTGTCGATATGTTCGCTAAGGCTGGTTTGGCAATCTTTGGACCTACCCGCGCCGCAGCTCAACTTGAATCGAGCAAGGCTTTTGCGAAAGAATTTATGGCGGCACGCAGTATTCCGACGGCTCAATATCAGGTGTACTCGGATGCTCCTATAGCCATTAAAGCGGCTCGCGAAGGACGATTTGGCTTTCCTGTTGTGCTGAAAGCGGATGGTCTTGCTGGCGGTAAAGGGGTCATTATCGCGCCTGACGGTGAAACTGCTGAGCAGGCTGTTCGAAGCATGCTCATCGAGCGTCGATTCGGTGATGCTGGTATCCAGATAGTGATGGAAGAGTACATGGACGGCGAAGAGGCGTCATTTTTTGCCATCTGTGATGGTCGTACCGCTTGGGCCTTACCTGCGTCACAAGACCATAAGCGGATTTTCGATGATGACCGTGGACCCAATACTGGAGGGATGGGTGCCTTCGCGCCTTCGCCATGCGTGACGCCTAGTTTAAAGAATCGTATCTTTGGTGAAATCATTGAGCCAGTGCTTAATGGACTTTCTGAGATGGGCACGCCCTATCGCGGCCTACTCTATGTAGGTCTGATGCTAACGTCGACTGGACCAAAAGTTGTCGAGTTCAACGTACGTTTTGGCGACCCGGAAACCCAGGCCGTTTTGCCGATGATAACTGGAGAATTAACGCCAATCTTGCTGGCAGCTGCAAACGGTGAAATGGGGACGCCCAAATGCGCCGTTAGCACGTGGCCGCACGTAGCTGTTGTTGCGGCCTCTCAAGGATACCCGGGTTCCCATGAGACGGGGTTTACAATAGGAGGTCTTGAAAACGTTGAGCAAATGTCCGACGTTATGGTGTTTCACGCAGGAACAAAGCAGGTTGGAGACGACATTAAAACCGCTGGGGGACGCGTTTTAAGTGTGGTCGGTCGAGGTGAGACGTTCGATGTGGCAATTGCTAAGGCCTATGAAGCGATTGACCAAATTACATTCACGGGTAAGCATGTGAGGCGAGACATTGGCAAGAAAGCCTTGTCCAAGTCTCAAACAAGCTAGGTTATGAGGGGGTGGCATGAGTGACTGTCGAGTACTAATTCTCATGGGTTCTGATTCCGATGCGTCGATTATGAAATCAGCCGTCGAGATGTTGGATCAATTTGGGATTTCTAACGAGATGACTGTTGCGTCAGCTCATCGTTCCCCAGCACGCGTTTTACGTCTGGTCGAGGAAGCTGATGGGCGTGGCGTGCAAGTGTTCATCGTCGGTGCAGGTGCGGCAGCTCATTTGGCCGGTGTGGTGGCTGCACACACCACAAAACCAGTCATTGGAGTGCCAATCGATGCAACTGCACTGAGTGGCATGGACGCGCTCTTGGCGACGGTCCAGATGCCACCTGGCGTGCCAGTTGCGACTATGGCCATTGGAAAAGCTGGTGCTACTAATGCTGCCGTGATGACCGCGCAAATCTTGGCGGTCAGTGAGTCTGCTGTTGCTGACAAACTCAAGGATTACAAACGCTTGCTTATTGAAAAGGTCGAGCGGGCAGCGGAACGTTTGGGCACATGATTTAGGGGGCTGAATTAGTTGTTAGGCCGTTTAATGCGACCCTTAGTTTGTTGAAGCGGTCTCTGCTGCTCATTTTCGAGCATTAGTTGTCCGCACGCTGCGCTTATGTCATGTCCGCGGCTTTTTCTTACAGACACTGTAAGTTGGTGCCGAGCTAGAATCTTACCGAAACGGTTAATTCTTTCCTTTGAGGGCCTTTCAAAGGGAATGCCAGATGCAGTGTTCAGAGGGATCACGTTCACTTTAGCCTTCATCCCTGACAGTATTTTCACCAGTCGTCTAGCATCATCCTCTGAGTCATTGACATTCTTGATAAGCACGTACTCGAATGTAATCCGACTGCGACGTTTAAGTGGGAAACTTTGACATGTTGCAATAAGTTCCTCGAGTCCGTATTTGCGATTGATTGGCACGAGTTGATTGCGTTGAACTTCTGTCGTGCCATGCAACGAAACGGCGAGATTGGGCATGGCAGGCTCCGATGCCAATCGTTGTAATGCGGGCAGCACCCCCACAGTTGAGAGTGTTATACGTCGCAATGGAACTGCTTGGCCATAAGAACACGTCAGCATTCGTAAAGCTTGCATAGTGTTGTCATAGTTATGTAGCGGTTCACCCATTCCCATTAAAACGATATTAAACGGTTGCTCAAATAGGTCCAGTTCCCGAGTCAATACTCGCACCTGACCCACGATTTCGCCAGCTGAGAGATTTCGAATAATACCCATCTTTCCAGTTAGGCAGAACGTACACTGCATAGCGCAACCCACCTGAGTGGATAAACAGAAAGTTTTTCGCGGCGTTTCCGGGATGAAAACCGATTCGATTTGGTGGCCATCGGTCAGTTGTAAGGCAAATTTAATAGTGCCATCACTGGATGTTTGCCGTTCGGTGATGACTGGTGTTGACACTTTGAATCGAGACGCCAAATCATTCCGCAGTTGACGAGATAGGTCGGTCATTCCATCGAATGCAGTTGCTCCACGCCTGTGAATCCAGTGATAAATCTGACGAGCACGGTACGTCTTAATGTTGAGTGTTTTGAGAGAGCGCTCAAGATTGGCTAATTCAAGGTCGGTGACGTCGATCCGAGCTTCCACGGCAGGCTCCAAGCAATCGCGAACCAGCGTGTCCGCGCAAATAGTCTAGCATGAGGGTCTTGGTTTATTACTGGCCGCCGCCGCGTTCTCCTAGGAGGTCTTATGGAATGGTCCTACTTGCTGAGGCTTCGTTTGCGTGATAATATTAGATGTTCGTGTCGAAGTCGTAATCCTATATTTATCAATAGTTTGCGATGTCTTTCGTCTGACGACACAAACACAGTGTCTTCCACAACCGATGATTATCCGCGAGGTTTTTGACAACGGGTTGTCTCTTCTGACAGAGGCAATGCCGGCTGTCCGATCGGTCAGTATTGGGGTCTGGCTCTCGCGAGGGTCACGACACGACAAAGTGGAAGAACGCGGCATGGCCCATTTTGTTGAGCACATGCTGTTTAAAGGCACTAAAACTCGGTCAGCTGAGGACATTGCCCAAGCAATAGATTCCCTTGGTGGCCAGTTGGATGCCTTCACGGCCAAGGAATGTGCGAGCTATCATGTCAGAGTGCTTGACGAGCACCTGTCGGATGCGCTTGCAGTTCTCTCAGATGTCGTACTAAACCCTGCCTTCCAGCCTGATGAAATCGCGCGCGAGAAGAAAGTGATTCTCGAAGAAATCAAGATGGTTGAAGATACACCGGATGATTTTGTGCACGAATTATTTACCCAGCAGTTCTGGGAAGGTCATTCACTTGGGCTTCCCATTTTAGGGTCACCTGACAGCATCAGTTCGTTTACCGCTGCACAAATTCAAGATTTTTTCAAGAGATCGTATGTAGCTTCCAACGTTATTGTGTCGGCAGCTGGTAATCTAGAGCACGTTCGCCTTCGCGATCTTATCCATGCGGCGTTTGGCGGATTGGAAACCAGTGGTGAGTTAGTTCACTGGTCTGCGCCAGAGGCAACGCCAGGACTGCAGTTATATAACAAGGATCTAGAGCAGAGTCACCTCTGTGTCGGGGTACCAGCGTATCCACAAGCTCATGACGATCGCTATGTGTGTTACGTCCTAAATACGATCTTTGGCGGTTCTATGAGTTCCCGACTATTCCAAAACATTCGTGAAAAGCGCGGATTAGCTTACACCGTCTATAGTGGTCTCAATGCCTATCGTGATGCTGGAGCTTTAACAATCTATGCCGGTTGTGCAACCGAAGCGGTGAATGAGGTTCTAGGCCTAATCGTTGAAGAAGTACGTGAAATTTCCGATGTCACGGTGCTAAGTGAAGAGTTGCGGCGTGCGAAGGATCACCTGAAAGGTAGCTTGATGTTGTCACCGGAGAGTACTAGCAGCCGTATGTCTAACCTTGCATACCAAGAGATGTGTTTTGGGCGTCAGTTCAGTCTGGATGAAACACTCAGTGGCATTGACCGAGTAACAGCGCAAGATGTTCAGCGAGTCGCCCTTGATTTGTTCAAAGATGAGTTGCTGTCTACAACAATCCTTGGCCGAACCGACGGTTTGAAAGTCTCATCGAATCGTTTAAGTGCTAAGGCGATGATGCTTTCTGAATGATGCTATGGCGGACCTAAGATCCGGCGTTTGCTAATGTTTATAAAGGAAGGGGTCGTTCCATCGCTGTTCTCTTGACGGTTCTCGGGAGTGGGAGCAGCGGAAACGCAACGCTCATCTCATATCAGGATGAGCATGTGTTACTGGACGCCGGGTTAAGCTACCGAGCTCTACAGGAACGCCTTGAGGCGCTCAATATTGCTGTCGAAGCGATTACGGCAATTTTTGTAACCCACGCCCACGTAGATCATGTGCGGAGCGTAGCCTCGGTTTCTCGTCGCCATGGAGTGCCCGTGTATACAACTGCAGGCACTAGGAACGCATGGGGTACGCCTGCAGGGCAAATCGAACACTGGAAGCCGCTAACTGCAGGTAAGCGGACGTCACGTGGCGCTTTGTCTTTTCTTCCATTCACCGTGCCGCATGACGCGAATGAGACTTTGGCTTTCCGGATTGATACACCAGAAGGCGCGATTGGGTTTGCGACCGATATTGGATGCGTCACCAGTGAACTAGTGTCGCGATTTCAGGATTGCCGAGTATTGATTATTGAGTCTAACCACTCGGTTGACTTACTGCGTATAAGTCCCTATGGCGCAAGTCTTCGTTCTCGGATCGGCAGCGACCAAGGGCACCTGTCAAATGAAGCCTTAGCTGCATTTTGCGCAGAACATTTAGGTGAGTCGGTGCAGTGCGTAGTCTTAAGTCATTTAAGCCGCGTTAATAACACGCCGGCTATTGCTGAAATGACTTGTCGTGAGGCGTTAGATCAACGCGGACGCGCCGACGTCCAAGTCCTGGTTACCGAGCAAAAGCGGGCTGCGGCGACCATCGATATGTCGACTTTGCCTCTGCCCACAGAAATCTCAAAAAAACTAAACGTTAGTGGTCAGCCTGTGCTCCCATTTATGTAAGCCGGAAGGCTCTATTCATGGCTATAAAGAAAGAAAGATCTTCATGATTCCTCGTTACACGAACCCCAAGATGGGCGCCATTTGGAGCGACCAGCGCCGCTATGAAACTTGGTTACATGTTGAAATCGCAGCTGCGGATGCAATGGCTGCTGCAGGTCTGATCCCGCCTGAAGCCGCTCAAGATATTCGCGAGCGAGCTGCTGTTGATGCTGACCGCGTTCACGAAATAGAATCGACAACTCAACATGATGTCATCGCGTTTACCACGGCAGTTGCAGAACATGTTGGTCCGTCAGCACGCTGGCTTCATTTTGGATTGACCTCGTCTGATGTGCTGGATACAGCGCAGGCTCTCCAGATGCGAGAAGCGTGCGATTTAATTCTTGAGGGCGTCGATAATCTTGCTGAGGCAGTGCAGCGCCGTGCGGAAGAGCATCGGAATACTCCCATGATTGGACGGACACACGGTGTTCATGCGGAACCGATGACCTTTGGTCTTAAGTTGGCGTTATGGCATGCAGAGCTCCAACGTCATCGCGTGCGACTTGTCGATGTGCGGGAGACAATTAGCGTCGGAAAGATTTCTGGTGCTGTTGGAACTTATGCTCACCTCGATCCATCCATTGAGGAGCAAGTTTGTAAGACACTCGGACTACAGTCGGCAACGATTGCCTCACAAGTTATTCAACGCGATCGGCATGCAGATTTGCTGAGTCGGTTAGCCATTTTGGCAGCATCGCTCGAAAAATTTGCAGTGGAGATTCGCGGACTGCAGAAAACTGAGATCGGTGAGGTTGAAGAACCGTTTGGTAAGGGGCAAAAGGGCTCCTCCGCGATGCCGCACAAACGAAATCCGATTGGGTGTGAACAGCTTACGGGACTTGCGCGCCTTGTCCGGGCCAATGCGATGGCTGCCTTTGAAAATGTGGCGTTGTGGCACGAACGTGATATCTCGCATTCTTCAGTAGAGCGCGTAATTTTGCCAGACAGTTTTATAGCTGTGGACCACATGCTGCGTAGGTTCACACGCATTGTTTCTGGGTTGGTGGTGCATGTGGATCGCATGCGAGAGAATTTAGCACGGTCACGCGGAGTTGTCTTTTCAGGAACCGTCTTATTGGAGTTAGCGCGCCGTGGTGTCTCGCGTGAACAGGCGTATGAATGGGTGCAACGGAATGCGATGCGATCATTTGATGAACATAAAGAATTCAAGGTCTTATTGCAGGAAGATGCTGACGTCTCTAAGGTATTATCGCCAGAGGAACTTGAAGCTGCATTCGACATCGACACTCAATTGCGCCACCGTGACAAGATTTTTGAGCGAGTTTTTGGATAGCTAGATGACACATCAAAAGATTCACGTGTTTTGGTTGGAGTTGGTCGACTGCAATTGAAAAAATTACGACAAGGATAAGCATTGTGAAAGCACGAGTATTCGTCACCTTAAAGCCATCGGTGTTTGATCCACAGGGCCAGACGATTGCCGATGCTCTGCATGCGATGGGCTACAACGGAATACAGGATGTTCGACAAGGGAAGTACTTTGAACTGGATATCGAAGCGAGCTCTCTTGACCAAGTCCGAGCTATGGCAGCGGAGGTGGCTGATAAATTGCTTGCCAACACCGTTATCGAAAGTTTCCGTGTCGAGGTCGATCCATTGTGAAATTTGCAGTAATCGTATTCCCTGGCTCAAATTGCGATCATGATGCCCACCACGCTATTAGCAAGGTGTTGGGTGCTCAAGCCGAGTTCGTGTGGCACAAGAATAAAGAACTCAATAAGGCGGACGTCGTGATTTTGCCAGGAGGATTTTCTTACGGGGATTATTTGCGGACCGGGGCCATTGCTGGATTCTCACCGATTATGACATCGGTGATTAAATTCGCGAAGAGGGGTGGCCCGGTTCTTGGCATCTGCAATGGTTTTCAAATATTGCTGGAAGTTGGATTACTTGAGGGAGCCATGCTTCGGAATCGGAGTGTCAAGTTTCAATGCGAGCAGGTGCATATACGTGTTGAGCAGGTTGACACACCCTTTACCTGTAGGGTGAAGCCAGGGCACATCTTGAAAATGCCGATTGCGCATGGCGAGGGTAATTACTATGCGACACCTGCAGTTTTGAGTGAGCTTGAGGCGAATCGTCAGATAGTGTTTCGTTATTGTGATGCGGATGGACAAGTAGTTGATACGAAAAACCCCAACGGTTCGGTGAATGCAATTGCTGGTTTGTGTAATCCAAATCGAAATGTAGTGGCCCTAATGCCTCATCCTGAGCGAGCTTGTGAGTCGATGTTGGGTAGTACCGACGGACTGGTTTTGTTCGAGTCTGTAGTAATGGCTCTGGGCAGGGATGGCATGTTGAAGACGGGATAATGGATCAACAAACACTTCAGCAGCACGGTTTGAGTCCGGAAGAATACAAGAAAATTCTTGGTATTCTGGGGCGCACACCATCGTTAACAGAGCTCGGAATTTTTTCCGTGATGTGGTCTGAGCATTGTAGTTATAAGAGTTCCCGCATACATCTACGGACCTTACCAACGACTGGTCCGCGTGTAGTACAGGGACCTGGTGAGAACGCTGGTGCAGTTGATGTGGGTGACGGTTTGGTCGCAGTTTTTAAAATTGAGTCGCATAATCACCCGTCATTCATCGAGCCTTACCAGGGTGCGGCTACTGGTGTCGGTGGCATTATTCGAGACATTTTTACGATCGGTGCGCGGCCGCTCGCTCTCCTTAACTCACTGCGATTTGGTTCACTTAATGATCGGCGGACGTGTGGTCTTTTGGAGGGTGTAGTCGCTGGAATTGGCGGCTACGGTAATAGCATTGGTATTCCAACAGTTGGTGGTGAGATTGCCTTCGAGGATTGCTATTCCGGTAATCCGTTAGTAAATGTATTTTGCCTCGGTGTAGCCGAAGCAGGTTCACTCATGCTGGGAAGTGCACATGGTGCGGGGAATGCTGTCTATTATGTCGGTGCGAAAACTGGGCGTGACGGTATACATGGCGCCACTATGGCTTCAGCCGAATTCGACGAACACTCAGCTGAAAAGCGACCAGCTGTCCAAGTCGGCGATCCCTTTATGGAAAAGCTATTACTCGAAGCTTGTCTAGAGGTCATGAAAACGGGCGCGTTGGTGGGTATCCAAGACATGGGCGCTGCTGGGTTGACTTGTTCGACCGCCGAAATGGGTGCGCGAGGTGGTAGTGGCATCGAAATCGACGTTTCACAAGTGCCTCAACGTGAGACTGGTATGACTCCGTATGAAATTATGCTGTCGGAGTCACAGGAACGGATGCTTATGGTGGTCAAGCAAGGTCGTGAATCTGAGGTCGAACAGGTCTTCGATAAATGGGATTTACATGCTGTGCATATCGGTCAAGTTACCGATGATGGCCTGTTACGAGTCAAAGATCGAGAAACTGTTGTTGCCGAGATATCGAATGCGAAGTTGGCGGATGATGCGCCGCTCTACGATCGCCTTCAAGTCGAACCGGAATATCTTGCCGATGTGCAAGATCTCGACATTGACACGCTCGGCAAGTTACCTTCAGTATCCGCTGCGCTCCGCACCTTGCTAACAGCGCCTTCCATTGCCAGCAAACGTTGGGTTTACCGACAATACGATCATATGGTACGCACCAATACCATTACACCGGTGGGAATGGGTGCCGGTGTAGTCCGACTGAAGGGAACCGACCGGGCGCTGGCGCTGTCTGTTGACGGTAACGGCCGTTACTGTTACCTCGATCCGTATCGAGGTGCCATGTTAGCGGTTGCTGAGGCAGCCAGAAACGTGTCATGTGCAGGTGCCACGCCTGTTGGAGCGACCAACTGCCTAAATTTTGGTAATCCTGAGCGGTCAGACATTATGTGGCAGTTTGCACAGACTGTAGCTGGAATTAAAGATGCTTGTCTGGCTTTGGAAATTCCAATTACCGGTGGCAATGTCAGTTTCTATAATGAAACAGACGGTGAATCTATTTATCCCACACCGGTCTTGGGTGTTGTGGGTGTCTTAGAAAACGATCAACGAGTATTAGGTCGAGTTTTTTCAAAGACCGATGCGGTTCTCATTGAACTTGGGGCGCTGCGTGGTGCACTTGGGGGAAGCGAATACCTCAAGACGATCCTTGGACTTGTTCGTGGACGTCCCTCCGAGCCTGATTTGGTGCTGGAGCGGGCACTTCAGCAGCTCGTTACAGAGTTGGCATTGTCTGGTTTGGTGAAATCAGCGCATGATTGTTCAGACGGTGGCCTTGCCGTGACGGTGTCTGAGTGCTGTTTTGATTCCGGCGGTATTGGGGCGGAATTGTTGATTCCAGGGCTTCAAATGGCTGCGAATCCCGAAGTCGATTTGGCGATTACCTTGTTTGGTGAATCCGCGTCGCGAGTCATTCTCTCGGTTGATAAAGCCAATGTTGATGAGGTGCTGGCTTGTGCAAAGACAGCGAATGTTCCAGTGAGAGTAATTGGCTCGACCGGTGGCTCCAGATTGCGTATATCGGTTTCTGGAACTCAGGTGATTGATATTGAAATAGGCGAACTTGAAACGATGTGGGCTGAAGCACTTGCTCATAATTTTATCGATCGCGTAGCGTAATATCGGAAGCAATTGAGGCTTGACGCTAAAATTGAGGGTTAGCGACTGATATGGCGGACAAATTTAAAGATGAATGTGGAGTCTTCGGGATTTCCGGACATCCGGAAGCCGCCAATCTAACCTACTTAGGCCTGTATGCGCTCCAGCATCGTGGTCAAGAAAGTGCCGGCATTGCCTCTTCCAACGGAAAGCGCGTCTCCTTATCCCGTGCCATGGGTTATGTCGCCGATAGTTTTGATGAAGATAAGCTTGCGGAACTGTCAGGGTCGCTAGCGATCGGTCATGTGAGATATTCGACCGCCGGTGAAAGCAACTTGGTTAATGCTCAGCCAATCTTGATCGATTGTTCGCACGGAGAAATTTCGCTTTGTCACAACGGAAACATAGTTAACGCTACTGAACTTAGGCAGCGGTTAGTTCACGAGGGATCAATTTTCCAGACCAATAGCGATACAGAAGTTATCTTGCATCTCTACGCACGGTCTCAAGCGGCAGCGGCTGAGGATGCAATTATCGAGTCTGTGTCGCAAATTCGTGGTGCGTTTTCTATTGTGATGCTGACGAAGGAGAAACTTATCGCAGTGCGCGATCCGCACGGGTTCCGTCCATTAGCAGTAGGTCGATTGGGCGATGCGACGATCGTGTGTTCAGAAACATGCGCGCTTGATCTCATCGGTGCAACCTATATTCGCGACGTTGAACCGGGAGAAGTCTTAGTTATAAGCAAATCCGGCATGCGTTCATATAAACCATTCGCAGCAGCGTCACCGGCTCACTGTATTTTTGAACACGTTTATTTTGCACGGCCGGATAGTTATGTGTTTGGGCAAAGCGTAAATGAAGTCCGGACAGAGCTCGGACGCGTGTTAGCGCGGGAAGCAGGGGTTGTTGCTGACGTTGTCGTTCCAATTCCGGACTCTGGGGTCTGTGCGGCGCTTGGGTATGCTGAAGAGTCTGGGGTGCCGCTCAAGATGGGGTTGATTCGCAATCATTATGTTGGGCGCACATTTATTAATCCGCAACAAGCGATTCGACATTTCAAAGTTAAGGTCAAATTAAATCCTGTTAAGAGCATCCTTGAAGGCAAACGCGTTTTGTTGGTTGACGACTCGATTGTAAGGGGTACGACGAGTCAGAAGATCGTTCGGATGATTAGAGCTGCAGGTGCCAGCGAGGTTCATATGCGCATCAGTTGTCCGCCTACGATTTCACCTTGTTACTATGGAATTGACACCCCACGTCGATCAGAACTCATTGCGTCGTCCCACTCGGTGGAGGATATTCGTGAATATTTGAATGCGGACAGTCTCTCGTATCTCAGTCTTGAGGGCATGCTTTCGTCAGTCGGCTTGCGTGCTCGCAGTTATTGCACTTCGTGCTTCACGGGTAAATACCCGGTGGAATTTCCACGGGACGAGGATGCCTATCTTCAGCTTGCATTAAAGCTTCCAAATAATTTGTGACGCCGTGATCAAGTGATGGATTACAAGAAGTCTGGTGTGGATATCGAGGCCGGTGACGAAGCCGTTCGGCGGATTCGCGACCTCGCAGAAGCTACCTTTACTCCGAATGTTCTTTCGAATATTGGGGCATTTGGTGGACTGTTTCATCTTGATAGTTCCAAATATCGCGATCCTGTACTAGTTGCCAGTGCAGACGGCGTTGGCACCAAGTTGAGAGTTGCGTTACTTGCGAATCGTTACGACACCGTAGGCGTTGACCTCGTCAATCACTGTGTAAATGACATTCTTGTTCAGGGTGCTGAGCCGCTCTTCTTTCTTGATTACCTTGCGGCAGGACGATTGACGCCTGGGACAACTAGTACTGTTGTTCAAGGAATGGCTGCTGCGTGTCAGGACAATTGTTGTGTGTTGCTCGGCGGAGAGACGGCAGAGATGCCTGGGTTTTATAGGGATCAGGATTAC
>ERZ651768.52-NODE-52-length-80853-cov-17.247858_pt1 | contig 80853 bp, 64 predicted proteins | sample MGYA00514754_ERZ651768 | MGnify/ENA metagenome assembly ERZ651768
CTTGTTCTGCCATGGTGCCTCATTCACGCCGTTGCACCGGCGATGGGAAAAATAGAACTCTATGAGTGATCGACGGGTAGGCGCAACGTTTACCGAGGGCAGTGTTGGGCGCCACCTCCTGCGGTTGGGGTCCTTCATTACGATGGGATCGTTGAGCATGAATTTTGCCCGTTTGGTTGAGGCTGTCTATCTCGGATGGATTGGTACCGAAGCATTAGCTGCGCTTGGTTTTGCTTTCCCGGTGACGATCACGTTGTTTGCGTTTGCCGGCGGGATTGGGACGGGGGCTTCTTCCGTGATCGCTCGTTCGGTCGGAAGCGGTGATGGTGAACGTGCTGCCGTGCTGGTGACCCACGCGCAGCTATTGGTGCTTGTCGTCGGTAGCGTCATAGGATTGCTCGGTTTCTCGTATGCCGAAATCGTGATTACTGCGCTTGGAGCGACGGGCGAAGTTCGTGAGATGGCGGTCGATTATCTGACGGTATACATGTTGGGGTTCCCGCTATTTATGCTCTCGATGGTCGGGTCGACGTTGCTGAGAGCAACGGGTCGCGCTGCAAGCCCAGGCATCGTCATGACGACGGGTTCGGTCCTGCAGATGGCCTTCGGACCGGTGTTGATCTTCGGGTGGTTTGGACTACCGGCGTTAGGAATCGCGGGCGCTGCATGGGCGTACGTGTTGTCCCGCGTGTTTAGCGTCAGCATCTATCTGGCGTTGTTGGTCAGGGCACGCATGATCCGCCGTTCGATGAAGGGGTTTTGGCAGTCGTTCGCGGCGATTGTTCACGTGGGTGGACCCGCCACGGCGAGCGGCCTAATCCAGCCCGTGTCCATGCTCATTATTACCCGTCTCCTCGCGGCGCACGGCCATGAAGTGGTGGCGGGCTACAACGTTGCCATGCGCGTAGAAACCATGGTGCACATGGTTCTCTGGGGTGCTTCCTCGTCCATTGGCCCGTTCGTGGGCCAAAACTGGGGCGCAGGCCAGTTTGAACGAGCGCGACAGGCGCTTTCGTTGAGCAACCGATTTTGTCTTGCCTGGGGGCTGGTGACGTTTGTCGTGTTATTTCTGGGGGGTGACTATTTTGTCCGTCTCATCGATGACAACGAGACCGTGGGGGCAGTGGCCCGAATGTTTTTTCTGATCGTGCCGCTTTCGATCGGGTTCATGGGCGTGATGCAGGTCGCCAGCACCTGCTTCAACGCGCTGGGCCGGCCCGCACCACCACTGATCATCGCTTTGTTAAGGACCTTCGTTATGTACGTTCCAATCGCCATTTTGGCGAATTGGGTGTGGGGGTACCCGGGGATATTTGCTGCCACGGCTCTCACCAACGTGGTGATGGGGACGATCGCGTGGGATTGGAATCGACGAACCGTGCGTATGGGGTCGTCTTTGTCTACACGAGAGCGAGCACAGATTTCTGGATAGGAATTGGGCTTAGGCCGCGTCAAGTTGACGTCAAGGGAATTCGGTCGTTTTCTCGTGGATCGTTTCTATCCCGTCGCTGGTGATCTGGCTGATTGTGGCGGTCGCGCGCCGTCCCTCAATTTCAAGGAAACCGATGGTACCGTGCCGCAGATCTTGGTTCCTCGGGAGCGTTGGCGAACCAGGGTTCACGCACATTAGTTGGTCGACGAGATGAATTTCGTCGTAGTGCGTGTGCCCGTATACGATGACGTTTGGTAGAGGCGCTCGAAATAGCCTATTTCTGCGGCGCATTAGATAATCGGCGGCCCGCCTTCGAGCGGTCGGAAATTCGTGAACTAGACCAACCGTTACATTGTCGAATTGGAGCTGCCAGGTCTCCTTCAAGCGCTTGTCGGTGAGTTCAAGGTCGCCGTTTCCTGTGGCAACATGCGTTGGCGCGAGCTGCGCAAGTTCGTCGATTACATCAACCGTCCACAGATCTCCCGCGTGGAGGATCCCGTCAACTTCGCTAAACGCGTGGACGATTTGGGGCCACAGCGTTTTGGTGGTGCCTGGAATATGGGTATCGGCTATCAGGCCTAATTTCACGTTCTCGGAGTCCTAACCTGGCGAGCGGGTTACGTTTTGGGTTGATTGACGGCGAATTCGTCTGTTGTCAGAAGATTATGCACCATACGATGACCCAACTTTGAGAGCCTTGACTCACACGCAGAAACCTTTCAGTTTTGCTTTTCGGTGCGGACAATATTTTTTCAACAGTTCCGGGGGAAGCATGAATAAATTTTTCTTAACGGCGCTAATCGGTTGTTGGGGGATTGGTTGCGTCGCTGACGACGAAGCTTTGACTCTTGACGAACTGATGCCCATGTTTGGATGGGATTTTGAAGCTACTGAAATACGGAGCGAAAAAGTCGGCGATGGTCTATTCGTTCTATTCGGTGTTGGTGGAAATATCGCGGTCTCCGTTGGCAGCGACGGTGTCATGATCGTCGATGATCAGTTCCCAGAGATGATGGATAAGATTTATGACGCGGTTGCGACCCTTGGGGGAACACGGCACGCCAGCCGCGAGAGTCCGCAGATTGACTACGCGATAAACTCTCATTGGCACTTTGATCATGCCCAGGGAAACCTGGCACTAGGCCCCGCAGGAACACAAATCGTCGCGCAGTCGAATGCGCGAGTTGATATGGCGAGCGGCGGCGTGATTAATTTAGTTCTCGCTCGGTACGGACAATCTCCGTATCCAGCTGACGCGTTACCCAGTATTACCTTTGATGACGGGATGCAATTCCATTACAACGGCGAGCGAATCGATCTGATGCATTTCGGGCCGGCGCATACGACGGGCGACGTGGCGGTATTTTTTCGCGACCACAACGCGGTACATCTCGGCGACGTATTTAACAACGCTGGTTATCCGTTTATTGACGCTGATAGCGGTGGCGACATCGACGGCATGATTGCCTTTTGCCAACAGACGTTGGATCAACTTGAACCGGGGGCGGTCGTGATCCCAGGACATGGCGAAATAACCGATACCGACGCGCTTGCCGACTATATCGCGATGTTGACCACGGTGCGTGACCGGGTGAAAAAGCTGATGGATGCGGGCAAATCGCTCCAAGACATAATGGCGAGCAACCCGACCGCGGACTATACCGATCGGTACGGTGAGGAATCCGCGTCACTCGGCTTCGTTGACAGGATCTACACGAGCCTCGCAAAAAAACGCTAATTGGCGCGGACTTTCGTTTACGAGCCGGCTGCCTGATTAACCGGTCGGTGTCAGAGAGTACCGCTGCATCGGTGTTCCCAGTTGGTGCATCCCAGCCGCTGGTGTTTCTTGCGCGACCGCGTTATTTACCGAGTTAATAAATCAACGCCAACAGGAGTTTTTATGTCCCGACTTGAAGTCCTTGCACTCGACCAGTTAACGGAAGACCAGCGAACAGTCTTGGATGCGATTAACAGCGGGCCGCGTGGCGGCGGAACTCCGATTGGTTTGGTGGGTCCTTTTGGAGTCTGGGTCAGGGCCCCACGCATTGGAATGGCGGTACAAGCGTTGGGCGGAGTCGCTCGGTTTGAGACTTCGATCGCGGAGGACGTCAAAGAAGTTGCGATTTGCGTTGTCGGCGCGCACCACCAGGCAAAGTTTGAGTTCGCCGCACACGCGCGCCTTGCCCAAGCCGCCGGTGTGGACGCGGCCGCGATTGAAAACATACGCCTGGGTCGCGATCCAGTCTTGAAAGGCACCCAATCCTTAGCCTGGTCCGTTGCCACAGAGCTTATGGATGCTCATCGCATCTCAGATGCAACGTACGCACGGGCGATTTCCAGTTGGAGTGAGGAAGGTTTGATTGAACTCGTCAGCGTCGTGGGGTACTACTGCCTTGTTTCGCTGACCCTTAACGCGTTCGACGTGCCCTTGCCGGACAATATGGACGATCCTTTTCCCGACGTGTCCTGAGTCTCAGTCCAGCTTCACCAGCGCCTTGCCGATATTTTCACCGGTAAAGAGTCCAATGAGCGCGTCGGCCGCTTGTTCGATGCCCTCGAACACGGTTTCGCGATACTTCATTTGGCCGTCTGCGACCCAACCGCGCATGTCGTCAAGGAATTTTTCGCGTTTCTCCTCAAAATCAGTGACGACGAAACCGCGCATGGTGATGCGCTGGTAGACCATATTCGAAAGCGTCGTGACTCCCGTTGAACGTGCACCGAAGTTGTTGTACGCCGAGATCATTCCACACACGGGTATCCGCCCTCCGACGTTCATCCGTGGTAGCGCTGCGTCCAAGTGTTCGCCACCCACATTTTCGAAATACACGTCGATACCTTGTGTGGCCGCGGCTTTTAGATTCTTACGGAGCACGCCTTCCTTGTAATTGATAGCGACGTCGATGCTGAGCTCGTTCTCGAGCCATTCGCACTTTTCGCTGCTGCCGGCGCTCCCGATGACGTAACAGCCCTTGATCCGCGCAATTTGTGCGGCGACTGAACCAACTGCGCCGGCTGCAGCCGAAACGAAGACATTTTCGCCATCCTTGAGTTCGCCAGTAATGAGCATTCCTCCCCAGGCGGTAAATCCAGTCGGTCCCAACACGTGCATGTAAAGCGTTGGCGGGAACCCAGCGGCGTCGAGACGGCTGACTCCGCGACCGTCTGATACGACGTATTCGCGAAAACCCAACCCGTGCTGTACGACGTCGCCTTCGGCGAAGGCGGAATGCCGACTCGCTGTCACAACTCCAATGGTACCGGCCCCCAAAGGCTTGTGAAGCGGCTGCTGCCCGTTGGAAAGTCTTGGTCGCATGGCAGGATCGACGGACATGTATTGGTTTCGGATCAAGAATTCACCTTCGGCTGGATCGTCGATCGTCGTTTCGACGATCTGGAACTGCGTTGCGACCGGTAGTCCTTCCGGACGTTCGATGAGGTGTACTTCGCGAGAGGCGACGGCCATTGTTCAATACCTCACGGTGTGGGCGAGACACGGTAGTTTGTTTCCTATTGTGAGGGAAGCTTTCAACGCTTATCTTTTCAGTAGTCTGATGTTGCCAAAGTGATGTTCGGATGGTGGGAATGAATGCTGCGGAAGCGGTACGAGCAAAGACAGAAAACCTAAGGAAACGAATCGACGGGTTGCAACTCGAAGGCAACGTGTCCGATTTATCGATTGATGGCTATACCGTGATCCGGGATGCGGCCCCTTTATCGTTCTTCGACGAGCTGCGCGAGAGCGTTTTACACATCAACCAGCGTATGAAGGGCTTCCGTCGATTTCCAACGAACCTGCTCAATGAGGGGATCGTTTTCGAACAGGCGGTCCAACTCGAGAAGTTGAATACGTTGTACGAGCTTTTACTGGGCCCTAACTTTATCGTGAGTCAAGTGTCCGCATCGGTTAAGCGGACTACGCCCAAACCCTTCGCCATCCATGCCGATATGAACGGATACGAACAACCGTTTCCTGGACATAGTGTCATTGCCACATCGATATTTTGTTGCGACGAATTTACGGAAGACGCAGGTGCAACAAGGTTCGTACCGGGTTCGCATCACTTGCGGCGGCATCCGGTAAGTGGCGAAGGCGAATCGGAAGCGGTTGCGGTTGCCGCACCCGCGGGGTCGATCATATTGTGGGACGGTGCCATGTGGCATGGCAATTGTCCTCGTACCCGTCCGGGTGAACGGGTCGTGTTGCACCTAACTTGCAATCGTCAAAATGTGCGACCGATCGAAAGTTATACTGGCATCGACCCCGAAGTATTGCGCCGGAACCCGCCTGAATTTGCCGCGCTCCTGGGACTTACCGATCGTTGGGAACGACGCGAGATGGTGCGTGACCGCTGATCCAGTCGACCGAATTACTGCGTCAACTTGTACGTTACGACCGCCATCGCGACCTCATCACCGACCTCGTTGGTGACCGAGACATCGCCGGTACAGAGTGTCCCTCCGCGGCGGCGCACCGTTGCGGTCGCGGTTAAGTCCGAGTTGACCGCAAGCTTCAGGAAATTCACGGTGAAGCCGACCGTTGCACCCATGGCGGTTTCTTTGAGGTTGGGGTCAGACCAAAACGAGGCCGTGGCGGCAACGTCAATTAACGCGCTGATGGCTCCTCCATGAATCCGACCGACGCCGAGCGCAGTCCGATAGGGCATGCGAACGACGACGTGGTCGGGCCGGTTGCTCACCAACTCTATGCCGAGGAGATCGGCAAAACTCTCGTTGGCGATGCGTGCCACGCGTTGATTGTGTATCCCAGCCATGGGTCTAGATTAACGCAACCCGATAACGACCAGAACTGCCGGATCCATCACCGTAGAAAGCTGGATCGAAACTTGATTCCCCAGTGGTTCTCGTCAAGCGTCGCGATCCACAACGTATCGAACGTGTTGTAGACCAGTTCGTTTTCATGACATCGTTCAACCGTCATCGCAAGATGGACCTTGTCGACGCCGACGTGAACCGGTTCGATCTTTGCGATGACGCTGTGGTGCCAGCCTTCGTCGGCGAGACGCGGTTCGGCCGCAGTACTCGCTGCAACAGACTCTTGAGCACTATCGAAGGTCCGAAAGCGTCCCAACGCCAAGCGGGTATGGGGATAATTCAACGTTCCAGCGAGTCGCTCGTGGTCCTGGGAATTAAAGGCGTCAATGAACGCCTGAGCGGTGGCAATCGCGCGGGATTCAGGGCTCAATGTTGAAAACCTTGGGCGGGTAGTTGGCGTCATCATAGACACAGCGCGTTCCGATGCACACCTAAGTGGTTGGGGCTTAAGACGCTCTGCGAGCGCTCTAGGGTGCTTTATGGTGGCCGTTTTATTGATCCCAAGTGGTGGATGTGCAAAGGAGAATAAGCCCGTGACAGACCCCCTGCTCGAGCGATGGACGGAGCAAGGCCCGGTCAGAGGCAAGTTATCGGAACCCGGTGCGATCGCGTGGTTGGGGGTGCCGTTTGCCGACGTTACCGAACGTTGGACGTTACCTAAGCTGCCCCGTCCGAGGACTGAGCCGTTGGCGGCAACCAACTTTCGTGAGCCTCCGCTTCAACTCGCTGGTGATTCTCTATCTAAAGCCGTGGTGGGGTCGGAAGACTGTCAGTACGTCGACATTTACGCTCCCGTTGGAGCCGGTCCCGATGAAAGCCTGCCCGTGATGTTTTGGATATATGGAGGGGGCCAAACGAGCGGATCGTCCCGAGCCTACGATGGGTCAAGACTGGCTGCGGAAAATGGAGTGGTCGTCATCGTGACCAATTACCGAGTCGGCCCGTTCGGATGGTTTCACCATCCTTCCATCATTCCTGAAGGCGCGAGCGGACATTTTGCCCTTTACGATCTCATGGCGGCGCTCGAGTGGGTGCGTAGAAATGCCGCTAACTTTGGTGGGGATCCGCTGAATATCACGATTTTTGGCGAGTCGGCAGGCGCACAAAATGTACTGGCGCTATACATGGCGCCCGCTGCCGAAGATTTGTTCGACAAGGCGATCGTTCAAAGTGGCGGATTCTGGAATATGAATCCCGGGCAGGCCACGAATACCGTGTCCGGCGATCCGCCAGGAACACCCGCGAGCGCAACCGAAATCGTGATTGATCTCCTGCTGGGTGAGGGGCGTGTGCAAACTCGGGAAGCGGGCGCAGAGCTAGCCGGCCACGACGAAGGAATCGGCGACTGGCTGCGTCAATTGCCTAACGAAACGATCCTAGGAGTGTATCGAGACAAAAGTAATTTGATGTACAACATCCCGAGCGTTGTCTATGACGGACTATTGATGCCAACGACTCCAAGATCTGCAGCGGCGAAACCGTTGCTTGTAGGTGCGAATCGAGACGAGCAGAAGTTATTTCAGATCTACGATCCGTCTCTGGTTCGATGGACCGGAACGAAAGCGCAAATAATCGATGCTCAGCGGTATGAAGCATTTAATCGTTATTACTCCCACTGGTTGAACTTCGATGGGGTCGATCAGGTGGCGAATATGGCGACGGGGGCGGTATACGCCTATCGGTTCGACTGGGATGACCTGGGTGCGACTCCGGATCGGGATTGGCCACAAATCATGGGCGCAGCCCACGGATTGGAAATCCCCTTCGTCTTTGGCAACTTTCGTACGGGCTTCTTTGCGGATGAGCTTTTCGATGAGTCCAATAACGAGGGAAGGATTGAACTTTCAGCTTCGATTCGATCTTATTGGACTCAGTTTGCGCGCACTGGTAATCCCGGTCGTGGGCGAAACGGTACCCTACCCAGATGGGAGCTCTGGAATGGTGAACAAAAACTGGTGTTCGATGCGAAACCGGAAGCGGGCATTCGCATGGAATCGGCTGCGATTGATATTCGCACGGTTCACCTCAATCTCTGGGCAGATCAGTATCTGACTGACGACGAAAAATGCGGAATCTACAAAGACATGACGATGTATCCGGCGTATCCAGTCGACGATCTCAAGGCGCGGGGTTGTTGGTGATGTTTACTGCTCGCGATCTGCATCTAAAGCTGTATTGGCGGGAGATGGGATCAACTATGCGTAGCGACTCAGCGGGGTCTTGCGGCCTGCGATTGGCCAGGGGGCTGGCGTTGGCATGAGTTTTGTCTCGAATGATGGCATTGATATTCACTACGACGTGTATCGAGGAGACGATGAAAATAGTCGGCCGTGGTTGACGTTTGCGCACGGCGCTGGTGGCAACGCGGCAAGCTGGTGGCAACAGGTTCCTTCTTTCTTCGATGATTACGACATCGTGACCTTTGACCATCGAGCTTTTGGACGGTCGCGTTGCCGCGACGAGGATTTTGATCCCGATCTATTCGTGGCTGATTTGAGGTCCGTTCTCGACGCGGAGGGGATTGGTCGGACAGCGCTTTGTTGCCAATCGATGGGGGGTCGCACGGGACTCGATTTCACCCTATCCGAACCAGATCGAGTGTCAGCACTTGTGATGAGCCATACGGTGGGCGGACTAAGTAGCGAGGCCATCGATGACATTCGCCGCGAACACGTGCGGCCGCAACCGACCCAACCCTTTGGCAGTTGGGCCGTCGCGTTGGATCTGCCTGAGAAGAATCGGCCGCTTTCGCACCTTTATAATTGCATTGGTGCGATGAACCTCGACTTCTCTCGTGTCGGTCTGGGCGGGTTGCGTAATCGCGGTAAACAAATCGATTTAGCCGAAATGGAGGCCTTCAAAACGCCCACGTTGTTCATCACGGCGGATAAGGATGTCGTCGTACCACCTAGGGTCGTTGAAATTGGAGCAGCGATGGTTCCCGGCGCGACGTTGGTCAATCTCGGTGACGCAGGCCACTCGTCATATTTTGAGATACCCGACAAATTCAATCGTGTGGTGAGAGAATTTCTCCAACCGCACCAATAAAGGAGCCATGCAATGACACAGCCATATCCGATACACCCCCAGTTGCAAGGCAATTTTGCGCCGATTCGTATGGAGGCCGATATCGATGACCTGGTTATCGAGGGAGAGCTACCGCAATCGCTTGAAGTTGCGTATTACCGCAATGGGCCGGACCCTCAATTTCCACCGCGGGGAGAACATCATTGGTTTACTGGGGATGGCATGTTGCACCAGTTCGTCATTGCCGAAGGCAAGGTGCGATACCGCAATCGTTGGTTACGAACCGTCAAGTGGCATAAAGAGCGTGACGCTGGACGTTCACTTTTCGGTGCTTTTAATCCAATGGATGCCGATCCCTCGGTAGCTGGTATTGAGACCGACGGCCTAGCTAACACCAATGTGATTTGGCACGGTGGACGTCTTCTCGCCTTGGAAGAAGGGCACGCGCCTTTTGAAGTCGACTCGCAAACGCTCGAATCGATCGGACCTTGGCGCTTTGACGACACGTTTGAGGGTCCGATGACCGCGCATCCCAAAATAGATCCGGTAACCGGCGAAATGATTTTTTTCGGTTACATGGTCGATGGCGTGCTAGGCAAGGGCCTCTCATACCAAGTTGTCAACGCCGATGGCGTGCTGACTCGATCGGAACGATTTGAAGCACCGATTAGCAGTATGGTCCACGATTTCATCGTGACGTCAGAGCACGTTATTTTTCCGATTCTGCCGCTTACGGGCAGCGTCGAAAGAGCGATGCGGGGTGAACCGGCCTTTGCCTGGGAGCCCGAGAAAGGCAGCCATATTGGCGTAATGCCGCGGGACGGTTCCGTGAAGGACATCCGTTGGTATGAAACCGATCCTTGTTACGTCTTTCATCCGATGAATGCGATGACGTCTGGGAATACGATCCGCGCACACGTAATGCAGTTTGAAGAGGCGCCGCTATTCCCGCACGCGGATGGCAGCCCGGCCGATCCAAAAAAGGCGAATGCACGTTTGTGCGAATGGGAAATTGATCTCGCTGATAATGCGCGCGGAGTCAAAAGGACTTATCTGGACGATATTACCGGCGAATTCCCGCGGCTTGATGAGCGCCGCGCCGGGCTCGAATATCGACACGGATACTACGCTGCATCGACGGGTCGTGAGGGCAGCATGGGTTTTGACGCGCTGGTGCATCACGATTTTGCAAAAGACGTCGCCACCCGTTATGAGCTCGACGCCGGGGATTATTTAGGTGAACCGGTATTTGTTCCGGAGGCCGAAGGTGCGGAAGAAGGCACGGGATTCTTGCTGACGCTTATTTATCGGGGTGCCGAAAACCGGAGCGATCTTGCTGTGTTTGATGCGCGAGACGTCGCTCTGGGCCCAGTGGCCGTCGGACAACTTCCGCATAGGGTCCCCTACGGTTTTCATGGTAACTGGCATTATCTAAATGGCAGCTAGGAAGGAACAGCGAAGCTTTTGGACCTGGGGCTATCAATCGGATGAACCGTCGGAGAACGAGCGCCGAGCCGCAGCCGAACGGATTTCTAAACGCGCGGGGCGCGCGATTGAACCCCCGCCTATTCCGGATGTTGATGCGATAAAGCTGCGGTTACCTCGCGTTCAGATTCCTGGGAAACTGGAAGAATTCGTATCGGCGTCGCAGGTGGAACGAATTACCCACACCCACGGCGGCCACTCACTGGAACTGCTTGCGGCGTTGCGAGGTATTTTTGACAACCCGCCGGATGCAGTCGCACACCCACGAAACGAGGACGAACTAGAAGCCGTGCTCGAATGGTGTGATAACTCAGAACACGCGGTAATCCCATACGGTGGAGGCACCAGCGTCGTTTGGGGTGTCAACGCTCCGCTCGATCGAGATACTGCGGTGACCGTTGACCTGGACGAAATGAATACTGTGTTAGAGCTTGACGAAACGTCGCGTGCGGGACGATTTCAGGCCGGCATGCTGGGACCCGATATTGAAGCCACGCTTAAGCCGCATGGATTGACACTGCGGCATTTTCCTCAGAGTTTTCCGTGGTCGACCGTTGGCGGGTGGGTGGCGACACGGTCGGGGGGCCACTACGCTACCAACCAGACCCACATTGACGATTTTGTCGAGTCGACGCGAATGCTAACCCCCAAAGGGTGGTTTGAATCGCGGCGTCTGCCGGGTAGTGGCGCCGGCCCAAGTCCTGATCGACTTGTGATCGGATCGGAGGGCACGCTTGGGCTGATTAGCGATTGTTGGTTGCGACTACAGAAGCGCCCCGTGTATCGAGCCACCGCTGGGGTTGCGTTCGCGTCTTGGGAGGCGGGTGGCGAGGCCGTTCGTCATATTGTGCAGACGAAACTTTGGCCCGCCAATTTGCGCATTCTCGATCCGTTGGAAGCAGCCAACGCTGCGGGCATGGATGGTGAAACTGCTCTCCTCATCGTGGGCTTTGAATCCGGCGATGTACCGCAAGGAGAAAATATATGGGCCGCCATCAACATTGCCCGTGAATTTGGTGGGGTCGTGGACGATGACGATGTCCACATCGACGACGGTGGTGGGAGTGCCACGGGTCGACGAGGGGCTGTCGGTGCCTGGCGCGACGCATTTATTGGCGTAAACGCTGGCCTCACCGCGGGCTTGGGATTGCTCTCGGATACGTTTGAAACGGCAATTACTTGGGATCAATGGCCCGCTTTTGATGGCGCAGTTCGAGAGCGTGTGGGCCGGGCACTGCGGGAGACGCTTGGTGAAGATGCCCAACTTTCTTGTCGTTTCACCCACGTATATGCCGATGGACCTGCCCCCTACTATTCATTTAGTGGACCCGTCGAAATAGGTAGCGAAATCGAGCGTTGGCAAGTCATAAAAAACGCTGCCGTGGATGCAGTCATTGATGCAGGCGGTACAGTCACCCACCACCACGCGGTGGGCCGGATGCACCGAGATGGCTGGGAACGGCAGCGACCAGAGCTTTTCGGCGAGGTTCTTCGTGCGGCTAAACATTCACTGGATCCTCACGGGATACTGAATCCAGGTGTTCTTTTCGATTCCTAATACGCTACTGGACTTTCATTCGAGACGCGACCCATGAGCTTTGCCCGCCTTGTCGTCGATCTGGATTCGGTCTCGGCGAATTATCGTCGATTTGTGGAAGCTTCAGCGGGGCTGGCTGGTGCTGTAGTGAAAGCGGACGCCTATGGGCTGGGTATGGAAGCGGTTGCCCGACGGTTAAAAACGGAAGGTTGCGAACATTTTTTTGTAGCGACACCAGACGAGGGTTTTGCGCTGAGGTCGGTTATCAACGAAGGCGCTGTTTACGTGTTTTCGGGGCCCCCGGATGCGGATACCGCGATGGCTTTCACGTTGGCGAACATTGTCCCCGTGCTTAATTCACGCGAACAAATCGGATTATGGAAGCGACAAAACGGAGCGCCGGCGGCGCTGCAGGTGGATACCGGAATGCAAAGACTTGGCTTTGACCCGAAAGAGCTTGCGCCGACGCTGCTCGAGGGCATCGAATTGGTGCTTCTGATGAGCCACCTCGCGTGCGCGGACGAGCCTCAACATCCACAAAATGAAAAGCAGGTAGATGTATTCAGCCGCGTTTGCGAAGACTTTCCAGGGATAGAAACAAGCTTCGGCAATTCCGCTGGGACGCTAAATGGTACTCAATATCAAGGCGGGATAACGCGGCCTGGTATCGGGTTGTACGGTGGTAATCCATACCTCGATAAAGCCAACGATTTTCGTAATGCTGCCGTGTTTGAAGCGCAGGTCGTTCAACGGCGTCGCGTCAATGCGGGGGAATCCGTAGGGTATGGGGCAACGTATGTAGCACCACAAAATATCGAAATTGCCATTGTTGGCGTCGGCTATGCCGATGGTGTGTCACGGGTTCTCTCAGGGAAAGGGCAGCTTGCCCACAACGGCGCGCGTTTGTCTGTCTTAGGTCAAATAGGTATGGATTTGATCCACGTTGACGTGACCGATGATCCCAGTATTGCCGTTGGCGATTGGCTCGAAGTAATCGGTGCCACGGTCACGCTGGACGAGGTGGCTGAGATGACGGGGACGTCGGGCTACGAAATTCTTTCCCGCATAGGGTCACGCGTTTCGCGTGTATACGTGTAGTCTTAAAGATCGTGTTTCGGAAAAGTTATTTACCTGGGGGATGAGATGACATCGATCAACAAAAATGGTGTGCTCGCTGGAAAAGTTGCGGTGGTTACGGGTGCTAGTCGGGGTATAGGAGAGGCGATCGCGGTCAGGTTTGCGATGGAAGGTGCTCGAGTGGTCGTTTCGGCGCGCACGGTGGAAGAAGCGGACCATTTTTTGCCCGGCACGATTAAAGCAACGGTGAAAAAGATTACCGATGCTGGCGGTGAGGCCGTTGCCATCAAATCCGATTTGGCGGTTGCCGAGGATAGAGAGAATCTCATAGCGGAAACGCAGGAGCGGTTCGGACCCGTTGATATCCTTGTTAACAACGCCGCGGTGACCTGGTTCGTTCCGGTCCACGATTTTTCGGAGAAGCGGTTTCGCACAATGATGGATGTTCAAGTGTGGGCGCCATTCGAGCTCGCTCAGGCGTGTTTACCTTCGATGCTGGAGCGGGGCGACGGCTGGATCTTGAATATTTCCTCGCACGCCGCAATTCACCCGGAAGCACTGGCCCCCGGCGGACATGGCGGCACCGTGTACGGTATGTGCAAAGCCGCGCTTGAGCGGTTTACCACTGGGCTTGCGCAAGAAGTCTACGGTACCGGCGTTGGCGTAAATGTGATTTCTCCTGGGCTTGTCGCAACCCCGGGCGTGGTGCACCACAAACTGATCAACGAAAACAATAAGGACCGAGTAACGCCCGTGGAGCATATGGCGGAAGCATGTTTACGGTTGTGTTACGGAGACGCCAAGAGCTTGACCGGACGCATCGATTATGCAGATCAAGTCATCAAAGAATTCTCGCTTGAACCCGCGGATCTGATCTGAACGGAACAGTTCGATCGATAAGGGGTGCGCTCCTGGTGCCAACGACAAGGCGTTGGGCAACTAGGTTGTCGGATGACATCAACTCGTTGTTCCGTCTTGTAGGAAAATGTCAGCGCGTTTTCACGCGCATTACAATGGATTTCAAAAAGGGAGAATGAAAAACGTGAGCGAACCCCTTCATAACGAATTGGCGCCAGATTCAATTGAGGCCCGCGATCTTCGGCACTTGTTGCATCCAAACACGAACTTAGGCGAGCTGCAGCGTCAAGGCCCCACGGTGCATTCCGAAGCTAAAGGCGTTTACCTTTGGGACAACCACGGTAAGCAGTACTTGGAGGGAATGGCTGGCCTCTGGTGCACGGCACTGGGGTATGGAGTTGAGGAACTAGCCGACGCCGCGAATGAACAACTTAAAAAGTTATCCTATTCGCAGCTTTTCGGTGGTAAGACCAACGAGCCGAGCGTGCTGCTCGCTGAAAAGTTGATGGAGATTGTTCCTATTGAAGGGGGGCGCGTTTTTTTTGGGCTTACAGGCTCTGACGCGAACGACACTCAAATCAAGCTCATGTGGTACTACCACAATCTCATGGGTCGACCCGAAAAGAAGAAAATCATCTCGCGCTGGAGTGGGTATCACGGGGTGACGGTGGCGAGCGGAAGCCTCACTGGCTTAGCGCCTTTTCACAAAGCCTTTGATCTGCCGATTCAAGGCATTCTCCACACAGAATCGCCTCACTACTATCGGGAAGCTCACGAAGGAGAGACCGAGGACCAATTTACCACTCGATTAGCCAACAGCCTGTCGGATTTGATCGAGGAAGAAGGACCCGAAACCATCGCGGCGTTTATCGCCGAACCGGTATTGGGGGCCGGTGGCGTGATTGTGCCCCCGGATGGATATTACGAAAAGATACAAGCAGTTCTCGAGCGTCATGGCGTACTTTTTATCGATGATGAAGTCATTTGTGGATTCGGTCGAACCGGCAACCCCTTTGGTTGTCAAACCATGGGCATAAAGCCTACGACCATGAGTGTGGCTAAAGCGCTTTCGTCAGCCTATCTACCTATCAGCGCCGTCATCGTTCCGGATTCGATGTACCAACCATTTGTAGAGGCCAGTTCGAAACTAGGTAATTTTGCCCACGGATTCACATATTCAGGTCACCCTGTCTGTGCGGCGGTTGCGTTGCGCAATTTGGAACTCATTGAAGAACGGCAGGTGTTTGCTCACGCCGCAAAGATGGGCGAAATATTCCAATCGCGGCTCAACCAATACGGTGACCATCCTTTGGTGGGAAATACTCGAGGCGCGGGCTTGATCGGTGCGGTTGAATTAGTGGCGGATAAGGAGACGGGTCAGAAGTTTGATGGGTCGCATGCAGTCGGTGCCTTCTGTATGGATCGCTGTTTGGAGCATGGGCTCATTGTGCGTTCCCTCGGCGACACGATTGCTTTTTGCCCGCCGCTCGTTATTGACGATATGCAGATTGACGAGCTGTTCGGCAAATTCGAGCAAGCGCTCGCTGACACCTTGGCCTATGCAAACACGCTAGATTGAAGAAATTTAAGCGAGGTTCTAACTGAGAATAGTTAGCTCGTCGGATCCTTTGATATGGACCGGGCGGGCGCAAAATTCTTCGACGAGCATCGCATTCATGATGTCGGGATCTTGAGTGTTCACCCACGTTCTGGCGTCGTCAGCGGTTCGGCAAGCCAGATGCGCGATGGTGGGGTCATCTCCATTGAACATAACGGTATACGATTCTATGGTCGCATCGCCCACGAACTCCGCTAAGCATTGACGAGACGGAAGTGCGTCAATGTCCGCTTGAACGTTTTCTACAGCGAAGTCGTGGCTTGGAGCTTCACTGCTGTAAATACCGTGTGCGTGTTTGTAAAGATTTCCGCCGTTGGCTGTGATGAGCGCGCGAGCTCCTTGTTTTTCACGTAATAGCTCGACCGTCCTAGCAACGCTATGCATGACGTAGTTATTCAAGGGTCCGCCGCCGAAAGTCAAACCGCCGGTAACCGTCAGATCCCGTTCTTCATCTAAACCGTATTCCTTCGCTGCAATCTGCACAGCCGATGGAAAACAACTGTAGAGATCGACGAAATCAAGTTTGTCGACCGTCGTATCGGTGAGTTCAAGAAGACGGCGGCCGATCAGTCGGATTCCCGGTGACGAATAAAAGTTGTCTCGTACCGAAGCAGAAAAGTGGTCGTAGCCGATGACTCCAGCACAAGGATAAATCCAACGGTCTTTCGCGATACCCAGAGAGTTTGCCTTGGACGCTGAACACATAATTAGCGCGGCACCCATATCGACGGACATGTTGGCATTCATAAACTTGGTGTATGGAAAACTAATACGTCGATTGGTTTTCGAAGGAGTGCGAATTTCCTCCGCCGTCATATTGTGCTGGACCCAAGCATTGGGATTGCGTTGGGCGACATCGTTAAATCGGGACCACAATTCGGAAACCCGTTCGGCATGCTGATTAATGGATTCCCCGCGCGCTTGCCTAATTGCATTGTCGTACATTGGATATATTTGGATCGCACGCATGATCCCTCGAGCCCGCTCAAATTCATGGTGTTCGGGCTGCTGTGTTGCGCCAATCACGCGATCGTATTTACCCGGAGCGGGCGTTTCCGTGAGGGTGACGCCTGCTTTTCGGGCTTTACCCGCGCTGTTGCCGTTTTCTGCGCCCGTGATAACGGCTAGATCTAGGCCCTCGTGGAGAATTGCCGAGGCGGTTTCGTTGATGACGACTTGGTTTTGATTGCCGCCAATTAAGGTGCCGATGGATTCAGCCCCAACGGCGCCAATACGTTCAGCAATGAGTTTTGCGGGGTTCTCGTAGCCCCACATCCCGCGAACTACCCGGACCGACTGCGTTTGAGCAAGTAGGTTACCGACGCCCGTATCTTCTTCGGCCATAACGATAGCGGTCATCATCATTTCTAGAGGTTCTTTGGCGTCCTCTAGTTTTTCAATTCGATTAAGGACCTGGCCCGCGCCGACGAGTACGGGTGTTCTCGGGTTGATCACCCGTTAGTCCGGTAAGCCCAAAATGCGCTTTGCGATGATGTTGCGCTGGACTTCAGAACTGCCACCTTCAATGGAATTGGCTTTAGAGCGCAGCCAGCCCCGAGTATTCGCTCGCTCGCTCGGTTTGAACCCATCACCTGACCAGCCCAACCCCTTGGACCCCATGATGGAAACGACAAGGTCACTTCGGCGCATATTTTGCTCGGTCCCATATAGCTTGAAGAACGAAGATAGAAAAGTTGGTGCTTGGTTATTAGCAGCTTCGTCGGCCGCGCGATGCATGGTTAGTTGGTAAGCACGCTGATCCATGTTGTAAGCAAGCACGTTGGTACGTACGGTCGAGTCGCCAATTCGTCCACTTATACGGCCGGCGTAGGACGCCGCGACTTCATCGAGGGTGGCAACCTTTTGGCGTGCTCCGCCAACACCCCCGATGGAACTTCGCTCGTATTGAAGTAATCGTTTTCCAACGGTCCAACCCTGTCCTGGCTCACCAATAAGAAAGCGCTTCGGTACGCGGACGTCGTCAAAAAAGGTCTGACAAAACTCCGATGATCCGCTGATTAGTTCAATCGGAGTAATGGAAACGCCGGGGGTTTCCATATCGAAGACAATGAAAGAAATACCTTCTTGCTTGGATGCATTTGGATTCGTACGAACGAGACAAAAAATCCAGTCTGCTTGGTCGGCACCGGAAGTCCATATTTTCGAACCGTTGATGAGGTAGTCGTCGCCATCCTCGACAGCTTTCGTTTGCAGACTCGCAAGATCTGACCCGGCACCGGGTTCACTGTAGCCTTGGCACCACTTGATTTCACCGCTGACGATACGCGGCAAATGCTCGAAACATTGTTCGGGGGTGCCAAATTCAAGAATGGCAGGTCCGATCATGGTCAATCCGTGACCACCCAAGGGTGAGCGTGCGTTGATGCGACGCATCTCGTCCATGAGGATTTGATTTTCCTCTTGGGTCAGACCTCCCCCTCCATACTCGGTCGGCCAAGTTGGCGCGGTCCAACCTTGCTCTGCCATTCGATCCAGCCAGAGTCTCGACTCGGGATTGATGTATTTGGCGCGTCGGCCACCGCTAATGTATTCACCCCCGGGTGTTGGGGTCCGCATACTTTCGGGACAGTTGATCTTTAGCCAGTCACGTGTCGCTTCGCGAAATCCCATAATCTCGACGTTCCCTGTGAAACATCGAACATTGTAACGCCGAAACAATAGCTGTCAGGGGGCTGTTTGCCAGCTTGGGTTGCAGTTGCGACACTCAAAGCATGTCAGAGAAACGGTGCCCCAGATGCTGACGGATTTCGACTTTGGTCTTGGAGAAACAATCGACATGCTGCGGCGTTTGGTCCGCGATTTTTGTGAGCGAGAAATTGTTCCCATTGCTGATCGTGTTGATCAATCGAACGAATTTCCTCGCCCACTATGGCCGCTCCTCGGCGAACTTGGGGTGCTCGGTATCACGGCTGAAGAAAAATACGGTGGCGCGGGTCTCGGTTATCTGGCGCACTGTGTGGTGATGGAGGAAATCAGCCGAGCATCTGGGGCGGTAGGTCTTTCGTACGGCGCGCATTCGAATTTATGCGTCAATCAACTGTGTCGATTTGGGACAGACGAGCAAAAGCAGAAGTTCCTGCCGGATCTCATTTCCGGAGCCTCGCTGGGGGCACTCGCGATGAGCGAGTCGGGGGCGGGCTCGGATGTCGTAAACATGCGTCTTAAAGCGGAGGATCGTGGTGATTATTATGTGCTCAACGGTAGCAAGATGTGGATTACCAACGGTCCGGACGCCGACGTTGTGATCGTATACGCCACCTTGGATCCAGCGGCGGGAGCCAAGGGCATTACGTCGTTTATCGTCGAGAAAGGCACGCCCGGCTATGAACCACAACCTAAACTCGACAAGCTAGGGATGCGTGGTTCGGATACCTCTGAACTTCTCTTTAAAGACGTGCACGTTCCCAAGTCGCTTGTGCTTGGAGTCGCTGGCGGCGGCGTTGGCGTTCTTATGAGCGGATTGGACTACGAACGCGTCGTTCTTGCGGCGGGCCCGGTCGGCATCATGCAAGCATGCTTGGATGTGGTGCTTCCGTATATCCATGAACGCCGACAATTTGGTCAACCGATTGGAACGTTTCAGTTGATGCAGGGGAAAATTGCGGACATGTACACTACCCTGAATGCCAGCCGGGCATACGTCTACGCGGTAGCGAATGCATGTGATAGCGGCCGGACGACTCGATTCGATGCCGCGGGTTGCATTCTGTATGCCGCGGAAAAAGCAACTCACGTTGCGCTGGATGCGATCCAAGCCCTTGGAGGCAATGGGTACACGAATGAATATTCGGCGGGCCGATTGTTGCGGGATGCGAAGTTGTATGAGATTGGTGCTGGAACCAGCGAGATACGTAGGATGTTGATTGGTCGGGAGCTATTCGACGCATCAAACTAAGTGAGGCTAGCATTGAGTCGGGATCGCGTTGGCCGGCGCTTGCTTGGAAACTTGACGGTGAGTTTTTTGCATGACCGATCGGCGTGACGATGGTTAGAATCTGTTCCGGAACGAATGGGGCCAGCCTTTGATGCGATACATTTCCACACGCGGTGGTATGGATCCCGTAAGGTTTCGGGAAGCCGTGATCATTGGTCAGGCGCCGGATGGTGGACTACTTTTACCCGAGTTTTTACCGGACGTCTCGTCGGATTTGGAGGGTTGGCGAGGACTCGCGTTTGAAGACTTGGCATTCGAAGTGGTGCGTCTTTTTGCGGACGATATCGATGATGCGGTTCTCAAAAAAATACTCAAAGACGCCTTCGAGACATTTGCGTGTGAGGACAGAATTCCCCTTGTCCAACTCGACGGTCTTAACGTACTGGAGTTATTTCATGGGCCTACGCTTGCATTCAAAGACGTGGCGCTTCAGGTCCTTGGCGGATTGTTCGAGCATATATTGGGCGGACAAACGGGCAGGTTGAATATTTTAGGGGCGACGAGTGGGGATACGGGGAGTGCTGCAATAGCGGCTGTTCGTGGTCGACCCAATATCGACATTTTTGTACTTTTTCCTGAAGGTCGAACGAGTTTGATGCAAGAACTGCAAATGACGACCGTATTGGATGACAACGTTCATTGCCTTGGAATCGACGGCACCTTCGACGACTGCCAAGAGCTGATGAAGAGTATTTTCAACGATTTAGCGTTCAAGGAAAAATACAGGCTAGGTGCCGTGAATTCAGTGAATTGGGCGCGCGTTGTGGTTCAAGTTGTGTATTACATCTACGCGGCACTGAAGTTCAAAGAGCCGGTATCTTTCAGCGTGCCCACGGGTAATTTCGGTAACGTATTTGCCGGTTATCTTGCTCGGTCGATGGGTGTTCCCATCGACCGACTGGTGCTTGCAACCAACAAAAACGACATCCTTGCACGTTTTTTTGAAACAGGTATATACGCGCGTGGGACGGTCCAACATACCCTGAGTCCATCGATGGATATTCAGGTTGCAAGTAACTTCGAGCGATTCTTGTACTTGTATTTCAATGGAGATTCGGAGCGTTTAGTCGAGTTCCTGGAGACGTTCCATGAGCGAGGCTCGGCCAACGTTGACCATGTCGACTCGGTGGAGCCGCTTTTTTTGGCTACCAGCGTTGGCGAAGAAGAAACCGTGGAAACGATCAAATCAACGTACGCGGCACACGGTTATGTACTTGATCCGCACAGTGCTGTTGGCGTTGCTGCTGCGTCGCGATTCAAATTGACAAGTCCATTGATTTCACTTGCAACTGCTCATCCAGCGAAGTTTCCGGATGCCGTGAACGAAGCCATCGGTCAGGAAGTTGCTACCCACGCCGAACTTGAGAGATTAGTCTCGCAGGCTACCCGAAAGACGGTATTGGCTGCTGATGAGCATGCTGTGAAAAACTATTTGACCGAGAACGCCCGATAAGAGAGCAGCAGATCGCTCACGCTACGAGCCCTCGATCGTGACGATTGCCCCTACGAGTGAAGGCAAATCGGTAACCGTTGCATGGGCTGGTACACGGTCCGTTTTGCCGTCGAAATTAACCCAAATGGAATGCATACCCACACGATTGGCACCTTCGATATCGTCAATTGGGTGGTCGCCAACGTGGACTGCGTGGTCGGGTAAAACTTCGGCACGATGCATCGCTTCCAAGAACATTTCGGGGCTCGGCTTGCTGGAGCCAACGTCGGCTGCAGATATCGCGAAGGAAAAATAGGAGTCCAAGCCAACCTTTCGAACGTCCGCATTCCCGTTGGAGAGAGCGGCGAGTTGATAACGGTGCGAGAGGGTATTGAGTGTGGCTAGGGCACCATCGTAAAACGTAATGGTATTGCGCCAACGTATAAACACGGCAAACGCCTCACGCGCCTTGGCATCCGCTTCCGTACGAGGTAAACCGCACTGTTCGAACGCGCGACGCATCATCTGAATGCGCAACGCCGAAACGTCGTGCCGTATATCCGGATTCTCTTCCATAACTCGAGCGCGAAGAGATGCAACGTTTTCCGAGGTCATGTAACTGCCGTACTCTGGAACCCGGGGTTGTATCCAATTACGCGTTTCCTTTTCCGCCCGGTGAATGACGGTGTCTACGTCCCAAAGGGTGTTATCCAAATCAAAGGTCACCAACCGGATTGTCATTTGCCGCCTTCCTTTTTCCCCCTTGCTCGTGGATGAGAAACGTCATAAACCTTAGCGAGATGTTGGAAGTCCAGATGCGTATAGATTTGCGTTGTCGAAATGTCTGAATGGCCTAAAAGCTCCTGGACTGCGCGCAAGTCTCCACTTGATTCTAACAAGTGGCTGGCAAAGCTGTGTCGCAATAGGTGCGGGTGGATCGAATCAACTCCCAGGGCTTTCATCCCTGCACGTTTGACGCGGAGCTGAACGGTGCGAGGACTGATACGTTGGCCGCCGCGTCCGACGAAAACAGGGTCCTCAGGTTGCTGATCGGATCGGGTGGATATCCATGCTTGAAGTGCCGTAACGGTGTGAGAGCCGAGCGGCACGATTCGAGTCTTGCGCCCCTTTCCTAAAACCCGAGCGTTGCCGTTCGCGAGATCCAGATCCTGAATATCGAGTCCAACTAGCTCGGCGAGGCGAATACCGCTGCCATAAAATAGTTCGAGCAGGGCCCGGTCCCTCTTCTCGATCGGGGTCGTAACACTTCCAACAAGTAGTTGGGCTGCTTGATCGGTATCAAGGGCTCGTGGAAGTTTTTGCGCGATTCTCGGCGCCCTGACACCGGTGGCCGGATTGTTGGCTAAGAGATCTTTTCGTACTAAGTAAACGAAGAAAGAATTTAGGCAGGAGAGGGACCGCTTTATCGACCGCGGAGAAAGCCCCCGTTGATTTAATCGAGCAATGTGGTGCTTGATATCAGCGGATGTAATCTCGTCGACGGATAGCGTTGGAGAGACCAGAAAAAAATTTTTAAGATCGCGGGAATAAGCTTTTAGCGTATGGGGGGAAAGACGGCGTTCGACTGCAAGATGCCTGAAATAATCTTCCAATAGCAGACTATTTTCCGATGTCATGCCAACCTCTATTGCATCACTCGGTTCAAGGTGCGACTTAGAACGTCGCTGATGTATTCGAGAAATAACGTCCCTTTCTCTGGTACGAAGCGTCGTGAATCGTTAGAACCAATCGCGAGAATTGCTTCAAGGTCCGATAGCCGCATGGGGACGAGCGCCACCGAACCTGGTTCAGTTAACTGAGAGTTCGGGAACAGGGCTCCGTATTCTTTCGGACGATAAATTCCACAAACCGGTTCAGGTTGGCTGAACAGGCGAGGAATGGGAGGCTCGTCGTTCGCAGGGACGCCGACGATGTGCTGGTAGTCGGTTGGTGCTTGCCAATCGAGCACGTAACAGAGCCCGTGATTCGCGTCGAAGCCTTCGATCAATCTTGTTGCCAGAACCTGGTCGAGGCTCTGGAGATCATCGGTGTCCATCAGTGCCAATGTCAGCGTGCGGGTCTTAAGGAAAACGTCGTCGTTAACGCCTGCATTATCGACGAGTTCGTTTAAACGTTTCCTCAAGTCAATGTTGCGCTCTCTCAACAGCGATACTTGACGCTCAACAAGCGATGTTGCTGATCCAGATTCGTGAGGTAGTTCGAGCTTGGAGATCACTTCGGGGTGGCGCTTAAAAAACTCGCGCTCACTTTCCAAGTATGCGACCACCGCATCGTCGTCGATAATGGGGCCGTTGGAGTTCGTCGTCATATACGGAGTTCGCCGTCGTATACCCAAGTAGCTGGGCCGATCATTTCAACGATCGAACTTTCACCCTGCCATGCGACGCGTAATTTACCTCCTGGTAAAGACACTTTGACCCTATCGTCCAATTTTCCAAGTAAACGTCCTGCGACAACTCCAGCACAAGCTCCCGTACCACAAGCGAGTGTTTCACCGACACCGCGTTCAACTACCCGAAGACGTACAAACTGGCGGTCGACGATTTGCATAAACCCAACATTGACGCCCTCGGGAAATCGGTTGTTGGTTTGTAGCGTCCTTGCCCACTCCGTGATGGGTGCATCGTTGATATCGTCGACAATAACCACCGCATGGGGGTTTCCCATCGATAACGGAACAAACTCGATTTCATGGGATCCAATGTCGACCGTGTACGTAACGGCTGGCTCGTCCGTAAGAAATGGAATCACTGATGGTTTGGTGCAGGGGACGCCCATGTCCACACGAACAATACTGGTGTTTGGGCTGTCTACCGCAATCTCGAGGATCGATGTATTAACGATTCCACTAGGTGCGTCCATTCGCAGCGAGTTCTTGATCGTTAGTCCCACGTGTGTCACATATTTAGCAATACAACGAGCACCGTTTCCGCATTGCTGTGCTTCCGTGCCATCAACATTAAAGATTTGGTAGCGGAAATCTGTCTCGGGATTTGAGGGTGGACGGACGATTAAAAGTTGATCGAAACCGATCCCGGTCCTTCGATCTCCCCACGTCCGGATAAGTTCTGGCGTGAGATCAAAGTTTTGGGTTACGAGTTCGAGGACCAGGAAGTCGTTTCCTAATCCATGCATTTTCGTAAACTTAAGTTGCATGATCCAATCCCAATCCGATCACAAGATCCGTTCGAGACGCAGAAGATCGCTGATGGATTCTCTATCGCGGACAAGCTGCATATCATTACTGCGGATCATTACTTCGGCCGATCGCGCTCTGGTATTGTAGTTTGAGGACTGGACGAAACCGTATGCGCCCGTCGAAAGTATTGCCAACAAGGAACCTTCGGACAAGTCGAGATCGCGCTGCAACGCGAGGAAGTCGCCGGACTCGCAAATTGGGCCAACGATGTCCCATCGACAGCTGTCTATCGTATCAGCGCCTACTGAAAGGACTCGGTGATACGCCTGATAAAGAGCGGGTCGAATGAGGTCATTCATTGCTGCGTCCACGACGGCGTAATTTGGTTGATCAGCCGCACGCGAAGGTTTGAGGTACTCGACTCGGGTCAATAGCAGGCCAGCTTCAGCGACTAGATAACGACCCGGTTCAATCAATAATTCGACATTGAGGCCTTCTAGCTTTTCGGATACAGCTGCTGCGTAGCTCGCTACATCAAGTTCCTCTTCGTCGGCGTAGCGAATTCCAAGTCCGCCGCCTAAATCCAGGTGAGCTAGTTCAATTCCTTCATCAGACAATTGATGGGAGAGTCTGATTAGGTGATCCAGGGCCTCGATGAAAGGTGCAGTCTGGTTGATTTGGGAACCGATGTGGCAGCCTAGCCCGAAGATTTTCAAGTTCTGTGATTTGTGTGCATAGCGACACATTTCGATCGCCTCGGTCTCCGCCACACCAAACTTATTTTTCCTCAAGCCGGTCGAAATATAAGGATGTGTATTGGCATCGACGTCGGGATTGAGTCGGACGGACACAGGCGCTATTTTGCCTAGGAGACTGGAGCGCGCTTCAATCCTTTCCAGTTCTGCGGTGCTTTCCATATTGATGCAGCCGATCCCTGCTTTTAGGGCGAAGTCGATTTCTGCCACGCTTTTGCCGACACCGGAAAAGATTGCCTGCGACGGAGAAATACCGACCACCATGAGGCGCTCCAATTCCCCTCCTGACACGATGTCAAAATTTGCGCCTAGTTCGCTCAATTGATTGAGTATCGCGAGGTTGCTATTCGCTTTCACGGAATAACAGATTCGGTGCCTGGTGTCGGCAAGGGCTCCCGCAAGATCTTGGTATCTAGCTTCTATATTATTCCAACTATAGACATAGGTTGGGGTGCCAAAGCGGTCCGCAACCTCGTCTAGCCGTACGCCGTCTAAACAAAGAATTCCATCCGTTCGGTCAAGGGACATAGCTATCCTGTGATAACCGTCTCGTCGGGTAGGGTCAGCGGACCTTTTTGGCCACAGGTCGCGACCAGGAAGCAGACCGCGGCGATTAGAAAAAAGCGCATTTCAAACGTCCAGTGAAAAAAAGGCGCCGAAGTATAGGCACAGCGGCGCTGTGTGGCGAATTCGGCCGAGCGTGGTCACAGTCTTTTTTTAGCGTTTTTGATGGCCGCCATTACGGCTTCTGGCGCTGTACCGCCGAGGTGGTTGCGCACGGCAATCGATCCTTCCAAAGTCAGGGAATCGAAAACGTCTGCGTCGATGGCCTTAGAAAACTGCTGGAGATGAGAAAGCTCGATTTCATGAATGGCGAGTCCCTTCTCCGACGCGTGGGCAACTACGTGCCCGACGATAGCATGAGCATCTCTAAAGGGGACGTCCTTTCGGACCAGGTAATCCGCTAAGTCCGTCGCCGTGGCGAAACCTTTTTCCGCGAACGCGCGCATATTGTCTACCCTAGGTGACATTGCGGCGATGATCTCGCCCATTGCGAAAAGGCAATCTCGAAGGGTATCGGCCGTATCAAATAGGGCTTCTTTGTCTTCTTGGTTATCCCTGTTATACGCCAAAGGCTGGCTTTTCATTAACACCATTAAGCTGGAAAGATTACCGATGACTCTGCCGGTTTTACCACGTACGAGTTCAGGGATGTCCGGGTTCTTTTTCTGCGGCATGATGCTCGAACCCGTACAAAAACTGTCGGGTAACTCAATGAAATCAAACGCGGGCGAATTCCACGCGACGAGTTCTTCACACCAACGCGATAGGTGCAGCAACGTCATGCTCGCAATCGCTGCAAACTCGATGGCGAAATCACGGTCACTCACTGCGTCAAGCGAGTTCTGTGCGAGGCCCTCAAATCCCAGCTTCTTGGCGGTAAATTCGCGGTCAATCGGGAATCCGGTTCCTGCTAAAGCAGCACTACCAAGGGGCGAGACGTTTACTCGGTGACGACACTCTGAGAAGCGCTCTCGATCCCGATGCAACATTTCGAACCAAGCCAATAGGTGGTGGCCGAAGGTGATTGGCTGGGCAACCTGCAGGTGCGTAAACCCAGGCATTATAGTGCTCGCGTGACGTTCAGCCGTACCCAACAGATGTCCAAGAATGACAGTTTGTTCGGCGATGATCTGATCGATTTGATCACGGGTCCAAAGGCGCATATCCGTCGCGATTTGGTCGTTTCGCGAACGGCCGGTATGGAGCTTTTTCCCGGGCTCACCGACGAGTTCGACCAGGCGTGCTTCGATGTTCATGTGCACATCTTCGAGGACGATCGACCATTCGAAATTCCCGGCCTCAATTTCCTCACGAATTTTTTGCAATCCGTCGGTAATGACGTGGCATTCTGCATCAGTTAGAACGCCGATCTTCGAGAGCATCTCTGCATGAGCGGTCGAACCTAGAATGTCGTAGGCGTATAACCGATGGTCGAAATTGACCGACGCAGAAAAACGTTCTACGAATTTATTGGTGGGCTCTGAAAAACGTCCACCCCATGGTTTGGTAGGGATTTTGGCCATTGCGTAAAGCGGGGCTGAGAAGAAGTGAGATTATACCAACGTCGGGTTAGCTAAGGTTTTTTCTCTTCGTTGACGAATTTACGTGGTTGGGCGAAGTCAAACGCGCGGTACGATTTTTTCGGTCGCCGCGTTCGGAAGCGCTTCGCAACAACGCGTGGTCGCTGTATCGTCGAGCAATCGAGCGAACTGTTCTGATGGCGACTTCCTTTGGATGGGTGCAGTGAGTGATCAATAAATGAGGCCGAACGGATACCTCCACGCGCGATGAAGACGATTCGTATCGCAACGAGAAAGAGCGAGCTTGCGTTATGGCAGGCGAAGCACGTGGGTTCACTAATATCCCAAAGCGATAGTGAGCTAGACGTCGAAATCGTTGGTTATACCACCGAGGGCGATATTCGCCGGCATGAGCGTCTTCAAGACCTGGGTGGGAAAGGTCTTTTCACTCAAGAACTAGAGCGCGGTTTGCTTGAGCAACAGGTTGATTTTGCCGTCCACAGCATGAAGGATGTTCCAGTAAATCTCGACGAATTGTTTGGTGTAGTGGCGGCGGGTGAGAGGGCGGACGTACGTGATGCGTTGGTTGGTGCCGATAGCATCCTAGCGTTACCTAAGGGTAGCCGAGTCGGGTCATCGAGTGGACGGCGGTCCGCGCAACTGGTCAGACAAAATCGGGATTTGGACATTGTTCCTGTTCGAGGAAATGTTGGGACTCGGCTGGAAAAGCTTCGACGCGGTGAATTCGACGCTCTACTCCTAGCGTGCGCGGGACTCGACCGTCTCGGTCTCAGCTCGGAAGTAGGACAGCGATTGGATATCGACTTCTGCGTTCCTGCCGCTGGGCAAGGTGCATTGGCTGTTGAGTTTTTAAGGGAACGCAAAGATATTGCGGCAATCGCTGCTTCATTATGCATCGATAGTGTCGCGATGGCGGTCGAATCGGAAAGGCTGGTGGTTAAGCGACTTGGCGCAGATTGCACCACGCCACTTGGTGTTTATTGCCGACCACTCGACCCTGGTTACCACGTTACAGCGGTGCTTCTGACCGAGGCTGGTGATCGATGTTTGCGCGTCGAGAAAACAGGTGACGATGGAGGTGCTTTAGCCGAAGATGCCGCGGAAACATTGCTAGCTATGGGTGCGCGCGAGTTAATTGGCGTCGGATGACGTGCGTTTGGATCACCCGCTCCGAGCCCGGCGCAACCCGCTTGGAGCGAGCGTTAACCGAGGCGGGGATTGAATCGATAAACGCCCCCGTCTTGACCACCGAGATCGTGAAAGAAATGGCGCCGTCCGAAGAGTTCGATGTCACCGTGTTTGTATCGGAGCATGCCGTGAAACACGCGACAGAACGAAAATGGAGTTCGATTGGTCCAGTGGTGGCCGTTGGTCAAACGACTGCTGAGGCTCTTCGATCGATAGGGCTTGAGCCAGTTCAGGCCGCACAAGCCTCTTCCGAGGGGATTTTGGAACTATTAGAGCAACAATACCCTGATGCAGGAAGTGTGCTCATAGTGGCGGGTGCGGATGGACGTAGGGACTTGGACAAGTGGCTAACAGACAAAGGCGTTCACGTGTGTACATGGATCACGTACCGTCGCATTTTGCTCGAACCGGTCGTGGACGTCGGCGCATGCGATGTCATCGTCGCCTCAAGTGCCGAAGCGCTCTCGAGAATCGCTGAGTTATGTTTCGCGCACGCGAATTTTAACGGGGGTCAATTGTCAGTTTTAGTACCTTCGAGTCGCGTCGCTGAAGTTGCGGCTTCTTTTGGTTTTAAGAATATTGTCAATAGCAATGGTGCCGACCCTCGGACAGTCGTCACGACGCTTAAAGATCGTCTACTTTGACCGGGGTTCTATCGACCACCCTTCATCAACGAAAAGAATTCTTCGTTGGTCTTTGTGTCCTTCAGCTTATCGGTCATGAATTCGATTGCGGCGATATCGTCCATATCGTGCAGTAGCTTTCTTAGGATCCATACGCGTTGGAGCTCTTCTTCGCTCATGAGAAGTTCTTCTCGGCGTGTTCCCGAACGTCGAATGTTAATGGCGGGATAAACGCGTTTTTCCGCGATCTTCCGTTCGAGGTGCAGTTCCATGTTGCCAGTGCCTTTGAATTCTTCGTAGATGACCTCGTCCATCTTTGACCCTGTTTCCACAATCGCCGTTGCGACAATGGTTAGACTTCCACCTTCTTCGATATTCCGTGCGGCACCGTAAAATCTCTTCGGCCTTTCGAGTGCGTGCGCGTCAACACCTCCCGTAAGGACTTTGCCCGAAGAAGGCACAATCGTGTTGTAAGCACGTGCAAGTCGGGTAATCGAATCAAGCAGGATTACAACGTTTTTCTTGTGTTCGACTAGTCGCTTTGCTTTTTCGATGACCATTTCAGCGACTTGGACATGGCGAGATGGTGGCTCGTCGAAGGTGCTGGCGACGACCTCACCCTGTACTAATCGCTGCATTTCTGTCACTTCTTCCGGACGTTCGTCGATCAAAAGGACAATCATGATGGCATCTGGGTCGTTGGACGTAATCGACTGCGCGATCGCCTGAAGCATCAGAGTCTTACCTGCTTTTGGCGGAGAAACGATAAGCGCTCGTTGTCCTTTGCCAATGGGTGCGATCAGATCGACGATTCGACCAGACAGATCCTCAGTGCTGCCATTGCCGCGTTCAAGGTTATAACGCTCGTCAGGAAAGAGCGGCGTCAAATTCTCAAAAAGGATCTGATGCTTCTTGGCATTGGGCTCGCTAAGGTTAATTTCGTCAACTTTGAGGAGAGCGAAGTATCGTTCGCCGTCTTTAGGTGGCCGTATCTTTCCCGAAATACTATCGCCAGTACGCAAATTAAAACGCCGAATTTGGCTGTGAGAAACGTAGATATCATCGGGACCCGCCAAATAGCTTGTATCGTGGGAGCGGAGAAAACCGAAGCCATCGGATAGTATTTCGAGGGTCCCGTTGCCATAAATGTCGACGCCACTTTGCGCTTGTTTGCGCAATATCGCGGCGATCACTTCCTGTTTTCGTGACCGGGCTAGATTTTCAAGTCCCATTTCATGAGCCATTTCGACAAGCTCGGCGACGGGTTTTCTTTTCAAGTCTGTTAAGTTCATTTCACGTTATTCATCGGTGGTGTGGTGTGTCGCGTATTCAGTGGTACGCATGCCTTCTCTTCCGGTCGGTTGCAAACGTTCGCAGATACCAGTGGCGCCGGAGAAAAAGGGAAAGAATCGACAGCTGAACTAGCCGTCAGCTCTCGAATGTACCACCGCGTTGACGCCCGCGTCTAGCAGTTTGAATGGGCTAGTCTGATCCAATAACGCCGGGACAAGAACTTATTCCTGCCCTCGAAAGGCGTCTGAGATTGAGTCCTAATAGACTCCGGTTGCGATCGACTTATTAGATGTTGCTGTCAAGAAACGCTGCAAGTTGCGATTTCGATAGCGCGCCAACTTTGGTTGCTTCGACCTGGCCATCGCGGAAAAGCATCAAGGTCGGAATTCCGCGTATGCCGTATTTAGGAGGTGTCCCTTCGTTGGAATCTATATCAATCTTGCAGACTTTGATCTTTTCAGAGTATTCACCGGCTATCTCTTCAAGGATCGGAGCTATCATTTTGCAGGGTCCGCACCACTCGGCCCAATAGTCAACTAGCACAGGACCATCTGCCTCGAGCACGTCCGTGTCCCAGCTCGCGTCGGTGACGTGGTGTATGTTGTTGCTCATTCAATCCTCCGTGTTCTCTGACATTCAATATAGCATTTGTGATCATGTTAAAGAATGCGATAACAAACAGAAGCGGCGGACAGGGGCTGTTTATTTATTTACTCGGATACGGACGAATATCGATCCGCACCAAAGAAGCCTCAGGACCTCGCCTAATAAAGCGCTGAAATACAACGACGCTGCTGAGACAATGCAGCGAGTCGAATGACAAAGTGAGTAGTCTGATGACAGCGCGTTATCCGAAAACCCGTATGCGCCGAAATCGCTCAAGTGATTTTATTCGGCGTTTGGTACGCGAGAATGAGCTGTCGACTAATGACCTCATTTATCCGATGTTCGTTGTTGAGGGGACCGGAATACGTGAACCCGTTGAATCGATGCCCGGCATTGAGCGACTAAGTCTGGACGGGCTGGTTGCGCAAGCGAAACTACTGGTCGAGTACGGCGTACCTGCGATCGCGTTATTTCCAAAAATCGAACCTCGTCTCAAGGATCCGGGCGGTAGCGAAGCCACAAATCCCGAGGGTCTTATCCCGAGGGCAGTCACCGCTGTAAAAGAATCATGTCCCGATTTAGGGATAATCACAGATGCGGCGTTGGATCCCTATACGTCTCACGGCCAGGATGGATTGTTGGATGACGCGGGCTATGTTGTTAACGACCCGACGATTGACGTGCTGGTCGAACAAGCAACGATCTGTGCGGCAGCGGGTGCGGACGTTATCGCGCCCTCAGATATGATGGATGGCCGAATCGGCGCGATTCGGGAAAGACTCGAAGCCGATGCCTTCTTAAATACCAAGATTATGGCGTATTCCGCGAAGTATGCGTCGGCCTATTACGGCCCGTTTCGTGATGCTGTTGGATCCGCCTCAAGCCTCGGACATAGCGATAAGATGAACTACCAAATGGACCCTGCCAATAGCGACGAAGCGCTACGAGAAATCGCGCTCGATCTGGATGAAGGGGCCGACATGGTGATGGTGAAACCGGGGATGCCCTACCTCGATGTAGTCCAGCGAGTAAAAGAGCGATTCGAGGTACCAACTTTTGTATATCAGGTAAGTGGTGAATATGCGATGCATATGGCCGCTATCGAAAATGGGTGGTTGGAAGAGAACGTGATTCTGGAGTCTCTAGTTGCTTGTAAACGGGCCGGTGCGGATGGAATCCTGACGTACTTTGGAAAGCATGTAGCAGAGATGCTGGCATCGGTATAACTCCTCTGAGGCCTTCGCGAATTCGGTCTCAGCGTGAGCGTTTTATTTGTTGGTTCAAGCGTTTTCTATCTCATTGAATATGTCGCGATGAAAAAGTCGGTTCTCGCCGCCCTCTTGCTGGTACTTATTTTTTCCATCGTGGTCTTCGACGTAACGGAATACCTGACGCTTTCGTATTTTCGAACTGTAAGGACGGATTTGGTCTTAGCGGTTGAAGCAGCCCCGTGGACTTTTCGGGCGGGGTTTTTTGTGGTCTACGTTGTCGTCACGGCGCTTTCGATACCGGGTGCGACGGTCATGACGATCGCCGCAGGAGCGCTATTTGGATTTAAATGGGGGTTATTTCTGGTTTCCTTCGCGAGCTCAGTCGGAGCAACGTTTGCCTTTGTGATCGCCCGATTTTTCTTGGGCGATTGGATCCAAAAACGATTTGCGGACCAACTGATTCGTGTGAATGAAGGGGTTGAACGAGAGGGTAACTATTATTTGTTTGGTTTGCGCATGGTACCTCTGGTTCCCTTTTTCGCCGTAAATAGCGTTATGGGGCTAACCAGGATGCGACTAATACCTTTCTACGTTGTCAGTCAGATGGGTATGTTGGCTGGCACAGGTGTGTATGTGTTTGCGGGATCCAGTATCGGAAATCTGAACTCGGTCGCAGACATACTCAACCCCGGCCTCATCACGGCGTTCGCGTTGGTTGGACTATTTCCTTTTGGAGCCCGAAAATTCCTAGATTGGCTCGGCACTAAGAGGATGTCACGGTGAGTCGCTATGACCACAATTTAGTTGTGATCGGGGCGGGTTCCGCCGGACTCGTGGCAGCTCTAGTGGCGTCTACGGCGCGTGCTCGAGTAGTCCTTGTCGAGCGTAACAAGATGGGTGGCGATTGCCTCCATACTGGCTGTGTACCTTCGAAAACTTTGATTGCGTCGGCTAAGGCCGTGCATCAACTAAACGACGCGACAAACTACGGGTTGCGTAATGTGCAGGGTGATGTTGATTTCAAAGCCGTGATGGCTAGGGTGCACCATGTTATCGCCTCTATCGCACCGAAGGACTCTATCGCGCGTTATGAGTCGCTGGGAGTCACCTGCGTTCACGGCCACGCGGAAATTCACGATCCGCATTGCGTTTTTGTAGACGGCGTCGGGTACAAAACCAAAAACATCGTTATAGCCAGCGGCGCTGAACCGGCAGCCCTTCCGATACCAGGGCTCGACGAAGACGATTGTTTCACTTCAATGAATCTTTGGTCGATACAAGAACTGCCTGAGCGGTTGGTTGTCGTAGGTGGTGGACCTATCGGGTGTGAGCTTGCTCAGGCCTTCAATCGTCTAGGTAGCGACGTAACTCTAGTTGAAACCGAGGAACGGCTGCTTCCGCGTGAGGATAAAGAAGTCGGAACAATAATGGCGGATATCTTTCGGCGTGAGGGCGTTCGGGTCCTGACCGGTTATAGACCCGACAGATGTGTCGGAAAACGCCTTACGGTCACGGGATCTATTTCGGTAGAGGAGCTGAATTTCGATCGCATTCTAATAGCCGCAGGTCGGCGGCCGCGAACGACGGGAATGGGTATCGAAAAACTGGGAATAAAAACCAAACCTAATGGCACTTTGGTCGTCGATCGATACTTACGTACCACGGTCGACTCCATATACGCGGCAGGTGATGTGGTGGGGCCATATCAGTTCACACATATGGCGGGACATCAGGCATGGATCGCCGCAGCCAATGCTTTGGCGAGGCCCTTTTGGCGGTATGCGCTAGACGAATCGGTGGTGCCCTGGGCAACGTACACGGATCCAGAGGTCGCGCGTGTGGGACTGTCCGAAGAGCAAGCGCGAGCCCTGGGGCGCGATGTCGTTGTGACTCACTATCAATTGGACGACGTGGATCGAGCCCAGACCGAAGGACAAACGGAAGGTTTCGTGAAGCTTATCACCGCGCGTGGTAGTGATCGTTTACTTGGAGCGCTCGTAGTCGCTCCCGAGGCGGGTGAAATTATCAGTGAATATGTGACAGCTATGACCCATGGACTGGGGTTAAGAAAAATCTTTTCGACGATACACGTCTATCCGACGCGGATGGACGCTGCGCGATTGGCGGCGGGTACTTGGCGTCGCAAGAATGTTTCGGGCAGGTTATTGGGTCTTTCGCAGCGTGTGAACGATTACATGCGGCTATGAGAATTCAATTTTATCAACGAGACCGATATTCGTCCTGCAACGTTCGAGAGCAAGGTCAAAGATCTCAAAAGTACCCAACAGACGACCAACAACCAAAGAGCCGTATAGCGTTTCGAGAGTCTCAAGAGCCAGCGTGTCGGCGCGTATTGGGCTGTGTCCGAATTCAACGAACGTGGTACTCAGGCGCGTGATCCACGCACTGAATTGAGCCCCTATTCTGGATTTGAAATTTTCGGCAACGGAACTTTGTGCAATCACAGCGAGTAGGCAGCTTCGCCGCCCTCCATTCGTATATGTCTCGAATCCTCCGAGTACTTGAGCGATGCGTTCAGCGGCGTCGTCGTTGGTGTCGAGAAAGCGAAATACCCGGCGTTCTAATTCAACGATCGTCGCGAGCACTGCGGTTTCCAGCATTTCGTTCTTGCCACCTGGAAAGTGATGGTAAAGGCTAGACTTTTGCAGACCGGTGGCCTGCGATAGCACAGCCATGGTTGTTCCTTCATAACCATGAGACCTGAATACGTCGCAAAGGTGCCCAACGATTTCTTTCCTGACCAGGGTTGAGCGTGGCACCGAAATCCTCAGATGGAACGAACGTTCGGTAGTTTATCGAGTAATAACTAACCGTCCAACTAGGAAGCAATTTAGGTCTAGAGCTTGAATTTGTTCGGTCGATCAGATTGACTAGATCGACGAACTAGGAAATATGGTCCGCCTACTATGAAATTCGGTATTTTTTATGAGCATCAGTTGCCTCGGCCTTGGAAGGAAGGAGATGAGCAGAAACTTTTTAACGATGCGTTAGAACAGGTCGAAGTAGCCGATCGGTTGGGCATCGACTACGCCTGGGAGGTGGAACATCACTTTCTGGAAGAATATTCGCATTCGTCTGCCCCCGAAGTATTCTTGGCAGCTTGTTCCCAGCGAACCAAGAACATTCGTTTAGGTCAGGGAATTCGCCAAGTAATCCCTCAATACAATCATCCAGCTCGTACGGCAGAAGTCGTGGCCACTCTCGATTTGGTGTCGAACGGTCGTATCGATTTTGGTACGGGCGAGTCGTCGGCAGAGCTGGAACTGGGGGGATTCAAGATTCCGGTTGCCGAGAAGCGCAAGATCTATCTTGAGTCGCTGGAACAGGTTTGCAACATGCTCGCGATGGATCCCTTTCCTGGATATCAAGGTCAGTATTTCGACATGCCTTGCCGCAATGTGGTCCCGAAACCCGTTCAACGACCGCACCCACCACTTTGGGTGGCTTGTTCTCAACGTGAAACGATACGGATGGCGGCACGACTTGGTATCGGTGCGCTGACATTTGCATTCGTTGACCCGATGGAGGCTCAAGAATGGGTCGATGAGTACTACGCTATTTTAAAGTCGGATGAATGCATTCCAATCGGCCATGCTGTAAATCCGAATATTTGCATGGTCTCCAGCTTTTCTTGCCATCACGATCGTGAAACGGCGATTCAACGTGGTTTGGATGGTTTTGAATTCTTCGGTTTTGCGCTGGGTAGCCTGTATGCGTTTGGCGAACACAAACCGGGCAGAACTGACCTCTGGAAGCAATTTGAGGAAGTGAAGAAAGCGCGGGGGGATATGGCCGAAATGGATATAACCCAGGCTCTCGCGGGCAGCCGAGGCGGCATAGGAACCCCCGACGACCTTCGCGAACACTTGCTGAAATTTGAGAAATGCGGCGTTGACCAAGTGACGTTCATTCAACAAGCAGGACGCAATCAGCACGAACATATCTGCGAAGCTCTAGAGATCTTTGCCACAGAAGTGATGCCTGAATTCAAGGAACGCGAACCCGCGCGTGAACAAGCAAAACTCGAGGAGTTGGCGCCTTATATTGAAGCCGCGATGGCTCGAAAGAAGGGCTTGCAAGAGCTTGCGGATGAGGAAATCCCAACCTATATGTCATTGGGACGCAAAGTTTCGGAAGAAGCCAAGAACGAGAAATCGATATACGAACGCCCAGCTGCAGGATAGCGGCCAGCCGTTCGATCCAATGCGGAGTTAGGGCTCTCTACTTTGTTCTAGGCACTCTTCAATATCGAGCCAGGATTGCTCCAGCGTCGCGACTTTTTTCTTTAGTTGCCCGTGTTCTTCCGATAATGCTCTGATGTTGGCCGTGGTTTCGGACGTGTAGATCGTTGGATTAGCTAGCTGTTCGGTTAGTTGATCTAGTCGAGATTGGAGCAGCGCCATGTCCGCATCCAATTGATCTCTGCGTTGACGCAATGATCGGGTGCGGATTCGTGCATCTGCTTTCGACCGACGCCTTTCTTGCGCATGGTTTGGTACTGTAGGGCCCCGTTTTGCAGACTTGCGCTTCACTAATTCGGCGTAGGCGTCCAGATCGTCGTCAAAATGTGTCACCGCGCCCCCGGCGACCAGCCAAAACGTGTCGACAGTGTGCCGCAACAGATGGCGATCGTGGGACACCAGCAGTAATGCGCCTTCGTACTCCTGGAGCGCGAGCGTGAGCGCTTGGCGCATTTCAACGTCAAGATGATTGGTGGGTTCATCGAGAAGAAGGATTGCTGGCTTTTGCGTCGCAATGAGCGCCAATGCTAAGCGGGCCTTTTCGCCACCGCTGAAGGTTTTGACCGGTCGATGGATGTCATCGCCTGAAAATCCCCAGCCGCCGAGGTAATTTCGAGCGTTTTGATCCTGCATCGGTTCAATTTCACTGAGTTTTGCCATTGGCGTTGCGTCGGGTTCAAGACGTTCAAGCTGTTGCTGCGTGAAATATCCGATAGATGCATGCTTGCCGCGTACGATTTGCCCGTTCATAGGACTTAATTCCCCTGCCAAGCCGCGCAACAGGGTCGTTTTACCCGCGCCGTTGATGCCCAGAATTCCGATACGATCTTTAGGGTAAAGACGAAGCGTGAGACTCCTCAGAATCGGCGTTTGACCGTAACCGATCGTTGAATCGTCCGCGACAACTAGGGGATTCGAGGTCTTTTCAGGGTTCGTGAACGAAAATTGGTAAGGCGATTCGCTGTGCAACAAGGCAATTGATGGCATTCGGTCGAGTGCGCGCAGTCGACTTTGTACCTGTTTAGCTTTGCTAGCTTTTGCTCGGAAGCGATCGACGAAACGCTGTATTCGTGCACGTTCGACTTCTTGTTTTCGATGTGAACTTGCTTGCTGTGCGAGCTCGGCGTTTCGTTGAAGTTCGAATGACGCATAGTTCCCAGCGTAGGTTGTAGCGGAGGTATCGTGCAGATGGACTATTTCGTTGACGGTTCCATCAAGAAAGTCGCGGTCGTGGGCGATGGTTAATAATGTTCCATCATACCGTTGGAGCCATCTTTCTAACCACACGGTTGCGTCGAGGTCGAGGTGGTTCGTGGGCTCATCTAGTAGAAGAAGTTCCGAGGGGCTCATTAATGTTTGGGCGAGGTTAAGACGAATCTGCCAGCCTCCGGAAAACGCTCGATGCGGTTTGTGGAAATCTGGAGCTACGAATCCTAGGCCGTGCAGAATTTCTCCAGCCCTTGCACTGGCATGGTAACCGCCAGCATCGTCATATTCGACGTGAAGGTTCGCGAGTTGGTCGTTGTCGCCAGACGTTTCAGCAACACGAATTTCGCGTTCAATTTGGCGCAGTTTATGATCGCCATCGATTACGTATTCGATTGCACTTCGCGCTGACGGTAGAGTCGATTGTTTTAGCCAGGCGAGACGCCAATCTTTAGGAATCGAGATGTCCCCTTCTTCGGGATTAAGTCGTCCCTCGATCAATTCGAATAAGGTGGTCTTGCCGGCGCCGTTGCGACCCACCACCCCAACACGATGTCCGGGGTGTACCGTGATGTTGATGGAGTCGAAGAGTATTCGGTCGCCGCGCCTTAATAAGACATTACGAATTTGGAGCATAGACGAGGAGTGGGAGCTAATCCGGATTTAGTATTAGTTTCGCCATTGCATGATTGCCCCGGCGCCTAACATCACGAACGCCAGTAAAGCTGCTATCGGGATAACGGAAGGTTCGGCACAATCGCCAGTACCCGTGGTGAGGGCTTTCAAAATAGCAGCAAAGGGAGATTGATTGGACACGAGGTAATCCAGCCCGGGTCCACATGAAGATGCTGCGGATGGCGTAATCTGCAAGTAAATCTGTCGCAACGCAAATCCGACGCCGACAACACTCGATATCAGCGACAGAAACGGATAGATGCCGAGTCGAGGGTTATGAGCCAGACCTCCCGCCGCGAGAAGCGTCGCTAGGATCATCCACATCCTTTGATTGAGGCAGAGCGCACAGGGTGATTGGTTGAAGACGTATTCGAGTGTTAACGCTACGAATAGGAACGTAGCCCCTGCTGCAACGGTCAGAATGCTCCAATCTTCACTATCGAATGAACGCAAGTAGTTAGTCATCGTTCGATGGTCACTGCTGGAGTACTTTTGGTCAATGCTCTTCTGCAATAAACGTTTGTGCAACTTCGCCTAACAATGGAAAGTATTCGTGGAAGTCGTGACAAAAGTCGTCAAATTTTATATTGAGAATTTCATGAAGCTGTTGCTCGAAACGGTCGTAGCCAAGGCGCTTGAGGATGTAGAACATGGCCCGTTCGATTACCTCACGTTTTGCGTATCCCGCCAGAAGATCCGTTTCCTTCATGCGGTCGTAAAATAGCTTGGCATCTTTTGACAGCGGGTAGCGGCCTATTGCCTCGTAACAAGTTGTCGTGAATTCGGTGAGTTCACCGATGCCATAGCGTCTCCACTGGAGTGCTAGGACGTGATCCGCGATCAGGTCCAGTAAAACAGGTGCAGGACGTCGAAGATCAGGCCCAAAGTGGACGTAACTTTTACGCATTTCGGGCATTCGGTTACTGGTACTGTCGAGATGCCTATGCAGCCGAACGCCTCGAGCGAGTTCGCGTGGCAACGAACTGGGGACCGGACCCTTGACAAAATCACCTATAAATCCCCCGGCGATCAACGCGGTTTCTGGATAACCAAGTAAACAGTGAGCAAGGAAGTTCAATCTAGGTCGAGCCTCAGATAGCTCTCGAGGAACTCTTCGAATGTTTGCGTGTCGGCAACTTCTTGCGCTAATTGATCACGCATCGATTTTTCGGCGAGCGAAGCGAAGCGTTGCTGCAGATCGGGATTCGTTGGCTCGTTAGTAAAGGCTTGGCGGTGATTTTCGGAAAGGTTCATTATCAAGCGAAAGAAGGAGACTCGTTGATCGTTCATTTCCTTGATTACTCGAGCGGAAGGAGTAAGGCATGCGTCTGTAACCTTATGTCGTTGTGCCTCCGCGCTTGCTTGGTGTTGCGTAGTACCCGAGACCTCGTCGATTACCGAAGCTAATCGATCAGCCAAATCCAGTAGTTCGCTCGCCCATTGACGCAAATTTCTGGTCCTTCCACTGGAAACTAAGGTTGCATTTGGGTCCCGGCCTTCGCGTACCGTGGTAAGTTGGTTGTGCAGAATTTCGTTCGACTCGTCGGCGGTATCGTCGGGACTAGGTAAAAGCAAACAAACCAACAAGAAAACGTCCAGAAATCTCAACGTTTCGGTATCGATACCGACTTCAAGAAAAGGGTTGAGGTCAAGACATCGGACTTCAACATATTCAACGCCTCTTTTACGCAGCGCATTTATAGGGCGTTCTCCCGTCTGAATGCGGCGTTTGGGCCTAATTGATCCGTAGAATTCGTTCTCGATCTGCAGCAGGGAAGTATTGAGTTGTCGGTAGTCGCCGTCTACTTCAACGCCGATGGTCTCGTATGCCGGAAAAGGACGGATTAGGGCGTCGATCATGGTCTGCATGTAATGCTCAAGGCTGTTGTAGGAGACATGTAAGTCGGACTGCGCGCCACTCTGATAGCCGAGCGGCCCCATGCGCAAAGATGTTGCGTCGGGTAAATACAGGGAATGTTCGTCGAGGGCTCTGAGGTCGTGTTCACGATTGCGGATAAAGGATGTGCACACGGCCGGAGACGCGCCAAACAAATAAATCAGCAGCCACGAATAACGTCTGAAGTTTCGTATTAGGTGGAAGTACGATTGATCCTGAAAACCTTGGTCGAGATGTTGTCCTTTCGCAACTGCAATGGCCGGCCAGAGTGTTTCGGGTAAAGAGAAGTTGTAGTGGATTCCTGAAATGGTTTGCATCAATTTACCGTATCGGTGTCCCAGCCCGTTCCGATACACGGTTTTGGCGCGTCCAATGTTGGAAGACCCGTAATGGCCTACGGGAATATTTGTGTCGTTATCGAGTATGCAAGGCATGCTTGCACCCCAGAGAAGTTCTTCTCCTATTTCCTTATAAATGACTCGATGAATATTGGTTAGCTCGTCTATGCAATCGTCCGCGGATTGGGATATCCCCGTGATGAGCTCTAGCTGCGCTTCAGAAAAGTCGGTGGTGATGAAGGGATGGCGTAGAGCGGATCCAAGTCCTTCGGGATGGGGTAAGGGGGACAAAGTACCGTTTGGCGTTATCCTTAGACTTTCTTTCTCGATGCCTCTGCAAAGACGTCCTAGCCCCGGATTCCCTGTAATCGCGGACACGCCGTTGTCGAATTCGCTCATACCTGTCGTACTCGCGTTACTCAGAGTCAAAACCCGTTTTCAAAAAGCTTGTCGCCCCCGAGTTTTGTGTTGCTGTCCGCGCGACTACTAGACGGCGCAAGTCGGAGCTATCCTGGGCCGGCGGCCGAGATCTTCTCATCAACACGGAACTTCGAAAAATTCTCACGAAATTTAGCTATTAGGGCCGCTGCGGCATCCTCATAAGCTTCCGGGTTGGACCACGCTTGTTGAGGGTCCAATATATTCGAATCAACACCATCGACGCGTGTAGGGATTGTCAAATTGAGGCCGGCTAGGTCCCGCGTTTTCGTTTCCTCAACGGACCGAGATTGGATGGCGTGGATAATGGCTCTTGTGACGGGAATGCTAAAACGTTCGCCGACACCGTAACCACCACCACTCCAGCCAGTATTTACCAAATACACTTTGGAGCCATATTCTTCGATCCGTTTCATGAGAAGGTCAGCATAAACATTCGCTGGACGCGGGAAAAAAGCCGCTCCGAAACACGTCGAAAATATTGCCGAATATGCCTCAGTCGAACCCACGACGGTCGAACCCACCTGCGCTGTGTAACCAGATAAAAAATGATAGGCCGCGGCTTCTTTGCTCAGAATCGAGATTGGTGGCAAAACGCCACTAACGTCACAGGTAAGAAAGATGATTGACGCGGGTTCGCCGGCGCGGTTTTCTGGGACTCTCGCTTCAATGTTTGTACGGGGATAACAAGCGCGCGTGTTTTCGGTAATCGAATCATCCGCATAATCCGGCTCACGTGTTTCGGGATCAATCACTACATTTTCGACTATGGCGCCGGAGCGTATTGCATCGAATATCACCGGTTCGTTTGCCCGCGTCAGATCGATGCACTTCGCGTAGCAACCGCCTTCGAGATTGAAAACGGCTCCTCTACCCCACCCATGTTCGTCGTCCCCGATCAACAGACAGTCTGGATCTGCCGACAACGTCGTTTTGCCGGTGCCCGAAAGTCCGAAAAAGAGTGTCACGCGATCTGACGGGTCAATATTTGCCGAACAGTGCATAGGTAGGACATCAACATCGGGCAACAAGTAATTTTGCACCCCAAACATCGATTTCTTCATTTCGCCGGCGTAACGCATTCCGGCCAATAAAACTCGACGTTGAGCGAAGTTAATCATTACGGTCCCATCGCTGGCGGTACCATCACGAGTGGGCTCGCAGACGAATTCGGGTGCGTTGACGATTTCCCATAGGTCCTTTCGTTGCGGATTAAAGACAGCGGGAGAGATGAATAAAGCTCGACCAAAGAGCGCGTGCCAGGCGTATTCCGTCGTTACCTGTATTGGCAAATAGTGGTTCGGATCCTCGCCAACGTGGAGATTGTTGACGAAGGTATCTCGGTCAGCGAGGTGTAACTGAACGCGTTTCCATAGCGCGTCGAACCTACTTTGTTCTACGGGAAGATTGACGGGTCCCCAATCGATCAATTCTTCCGTGATGGATTCGCGAACGATGAATCGATCCGTTGGCGATCGTCCGGTGCGCTTGCCCGTCGTTACGACGATGGCTCCGTTAGAAGCGAATTCCCCCTCGCCTCGGGATACGGCGAGTTCAGCAAGAACGGCTGGACTTAAGTCGATGCAGGTCGACGTTTCCATCGAGTTGTCAAAGTGATGCGCCATCGGAAAGTCAAAGCATTTAAGCCGTGGACTATACACGAGCCCGCGGATGGATTTCATGATCGAGATCTTGGATTTCGGCGACCGTTAATGGCCGAGTGCTTCTACACGTCGCGCTAACAATACTAGGCAGAGAACAATCGCGATGAGTGGGTATTTCTCCCAAAAACAAGGGGATAAATAATCAATCGGGTCCGGTCTTGGATTTCATTCGCATCAAATGACGCCGGTCCCGTTTACTCGGTTTGGACTTCGGCATTCGTAATCCGGCACGTTCCATCCGACGTTGTGCCTTGAGCTCGGCTCGACGTTCAATAGACTCGGGTGTCTCTGAGTACAGCGCTTGTGCAACATTTGCGGGACCTCGTTGATCCGATAGTGCGACGACAACAATATCGATTTCATCGGTTCCTCGACTAATGCTGAGATTGTCGCAAATCCTCACTTCTCTAGACGGTTTCGCCTTAGCGCCGTTCACGTGTATTTTGCCGCCAGCAATGGCGATTTTCGCTCGGCTGCGGGTTTTATAAAAGCGGGCGGCCCAAAGCCAACGATCGATACGAATTTGATCAAGCGGTCGAGATTGGTCTGAAACCGGGCCAACCATTTACGTCATGATGTCTTTAAAGTCGGAGATGACTGGATAACGCGTGCTGGCTCTTGGCGGTTTATGTAAATCGGGTTGCGCGATGGTCAACACGTGCCCGATCCCGAACTCAACTGCCGTGTCGAGTACGTCTTCATTGTCGTCAATGAGTAGTGTCCGTTCACGGTCAGAGAATTCCAAAGAAAAGAGTTTTTCCCAAAAGCCTATCTCTTCCTTGGCCCACCCGAATTCGTGGGCCGAATAGCAAGCATCGACCTGGCTTACCAAACCGATCGTCGCGTCTTTGATGGCCAAGCTATTCGGGTGGGCGTTGGTGGTAATGACTGCCCTTCGCTCGGTCTTCCGCAAATAACTTATGAAGACCTCTGCATTGGGTCGATAGCGAATCAGATGTGCGAGATCGCTATGCAAACGATCGATATCCAGATGGGTCCGTTGTTTCCAGAAGTCGACGGAGTAGTAATGAAGTTTTGGTTGATTTGCCATTTTTGTCCCGTACAACAGCGCGCGTGCTTGACTCGGTTCAAGGCCTTGTGCAGCCGCGTAGCGGCTGGGGACGTGTTCGTTCCACAGGGTATTGTCGTAATTGAGGTCGATCAGTGTGCCATCCATATCCAAGAGCACGGTATCAATCTCATCCCAGGTGATCATGCCGATATACTAATGTGAAACATGGAGTTGTTGCTGTGGGAATTGCACGTGCCGCTACCTGAAATTCTGGAAACTAAAACAGTGGCCCGGAGCCGACTGTTCAGCATTGAAACCCTCAAACTTCGCTTTTCGAATGGTGTTGAGCGTCTATACGAGCGGCTACCTGCGCGCGGACGACAGGCCGTGATCGTCGTCGCTATCAATACGGACGACGAAGTTATTCTGGTGCGGGAATACCTCGCTGGCTTGCATCGTTACGAGTTAAATTTACCTAAAGGAACGGTTGATCCAGGCGAGACGTTTGAGGAGGCGGCGAATCGCGAGTTGAAGGAGGAAGCAGGGTTTGGAGCCCGAAAACTCGATTACGTTCGACAAATCACATTAGCACCCGCTTACATGGGGTTTTCGATCCACGTTATTTTGGCTCGGGATCTATACCCAGAATCATTGCCAGGCGATGAACCCGAGATCATGGAAGTCAAAAAGTGGCGGCTTCAGGAAGCGGATCAACTGGTTATGTCAGAGTTACTTTCGGAGTCACGATCCATTGCCGCGTTGAAACTAGCGGAAGTATTTATAGAGCGTGAAAATGCTTGACCAGCTCATTGATATCGTGGGTCGTGCAGGTTCGGACATATTGGATGTATACGGCACTGCCTTTGATGTGAAAAGTAAATCGGACGATTCACCTTTAACGGAAGCCGATTTGCGGGCTCACCGTGTGATAGTTGACGGACTCGCCACGATTGACGCCACGATACCGGTAATTTCCGAAGAGTCGGAGGCGCCCAATTATAGTGTGCGCAGAACCTGGCGACGGTACTGGCTGGTCGATCCTCTGGATGGGACGCGGGAGTTCGTCAATCGCAACGGCGAATTTACTGTGAACATAGCCCTGATCGAGGATAACGAACCTGTGCTGGGTATCGTAGGGGTGCCTGTACGCGGCGATATCTACATCGGTGATGTCAAGAAGCGCGAGGCGTTCCGCGTCGTGGGGTCGTCGCGCCACCCCCTAACAACTCGTCGGTTGGGCCATGACGGTATCACCGTCGTCGCGAGCCGTTCCCATGGAGGAGAGCGCTTGGAGAGTTATCTGGAGAGCCTTGTCCCGGTATTCGGTCGTGTCGATCGCAAGGCGATGGGTAGTTCGCTTAAGCTCTGTTTGTTGGCCGAGGGGCTAGCCGATTTCTATCCACGCCTAGGGCCGACGTCGGAATGGGATATTGGTGCTGCGCAAGCGGTCCTTCAAGCGGCTGGAGGCTCGGTGCTTCAGTTGGATGGATCCCCGTTTCTGTATAACGCCAAAGCTTCCTTCCTTAATCCAGATTTTTTTGCCGTCGGCGATTCTTCTTTGAACTGGGTTGAGCTTCTGCCGCCTATGACCGATATCTAGGCTCTGTATAATCGCGCTTCTGTTGAGGGGTAGCGAAATGACTGTAGCGATTGTGGGTGCCTCCGAGACGACCGAGCTCGGACGGATTCCTGACTTGAGTCAACTGCAACTGCATGCAGATGCAGCGTTGAATGCCATGGCTGATGCAAAAATCAAACCGAGTGATATCGACGGCGTTGCTACAGCAGGAGCCTCTCCCACCGAGATCGCACATTATCTTGGGATCGAGCCTCGTTGGGCTGATGGCACCTCGGTCGGAGGATGCTCGTTCATGCTACACGTTCGGCACGCAGTCGCTGCCATCGAAGCGGGCCATTGCAGTACGGTGTTGATCACACACGGCGAAAGCGGACGATCGGGCGTTGGACGCGGAGGTTTTTTTGGCGGTGGTGGTGGCGCGAGTCTAGCCGGACAATTCGAAATGCCCTACGGTCCCAATGGTCCGACCACGATGTTCACGGTCGGCGTTCTCAGATACATGAAAGAATTCGGCCTCACGCACGAGCAGCTTGCTTCTGTCGCGGTCGTTCAGAGGGAATGGGCGGGACTGAATCCACGGGCGTCGTATCGAGAACCGATCACAGTGGCGGACGTGCTGGAGTCGAGAATGATTGCCTACCCTTTTCACAAGCTCGAGTGTTGTTTGGTGACGGATGGTGGCGGTGCGTTGATACTGACAGCGGCGGAACGTGCACCCGATTTCCCCACGAAACATGTCTATATTTTGGGTACGGGCGAGAGTGTGGAAACGCCCATGATCAGCCAGATGCAAGACTTAACGACGTCCCGTTCGTTCAGAATCGCGGGTCAGGATGCGATGCGGTCAGCGGGAATCAGTCATGACGATGTAGACCATCTAATGGTTTACGACGCGTTCGCCCATCTACCCATCTATGGATTGGAAGATCTCGGCTTCGTCGAACGCGGAGAGGCTGGGGCGTTCATTGAGGAGGGTCACACCCGTCCGGGTGGAAAACTTCCCTTGAATACCAACGGTGGCGGACTCTCATATATGCATTCGGGAATGTACGGAATGTACGCGTTGCAAGAGAGCGTTCGACAAATCCGTGGGACCGCCGCGGCGCAGGTTGAGGGCGCTGAAGTTTCTGTTTGTCTGGGCGTTGGGGGAATGTTTGCCGCCAGCGGTTGCATCGTTATGGGTAGCCAGCTGCGCTGACCAAACGTCGGTTCTTGTAGATAAAAGAGAAGTTGGTCTCACTAACCGGGCCTGCGAGTGTGTTCGCCCTGCCGAGGAGAATTACACTGTATATATATACAGACCGGCTAGTGAGGTCTGCCAATATACACACAACAAAATTCGAAAAATAGAAGCCTTTGGCAGGTTTCGACGTCTGAAAAAAAATTATCGAGTTACATCAATTGCTTACCGAATTCGATTCCATATTTCTTTCATTTTCTTTTGCTCGATCCGGCATATTTTGTGTTTCATTTGTGTTTCCATTCTTTATCTTTCAGACACAATTTCCATTGACGCGTGACACGAAAGTGCTATCCGGTAAGCATGGATAACGATAATGGTTCGCGTGAATTTCGATGGTCACCAGGCATCGATAATGGGTGTGCGTAATTGTGGTCCCCGGGCCAAAGGGGCGCCTGCTTTCATACCAGCGATCAGCCACGTACGTGTATCCGCTGGATCGATAATGTCGTCTACTTCGAATACGTGGCCCGCGTTCAGCCCCTTTCCCCTGTTGTAAGCTGCCTCGACCATGCGCTCATAGGCCGCTTGCCGTTCGCTTAGATCATCGATGGCTTCGAGGCGTGCGCGCTGTCCGAGCTTCACCTGGCCCTCAAGACCCATCCCACCAAATTCACTGGTTGGCCATGCGACAACGAATGCAGGTAGACGTTGGTTGCCTCCGCCCATGGCTTGGGCTCCCAAGCCATAAGCTTTTCGTAGGATCACCATGTAGGACGGCACCTTAATATTTGCACCAATAACGAACATACGGGCCGCGTGGCGTACCAGTCCCGTTTTCTCCACCTCTGGACCAACCATGATTCCTGGACAGTCGCAAAGCAGGAGCAGCGGTATTTGGAACGCGTCGCACATCTTCATAAACCGCGCTGCTTTGTCGGCGGCTTCGCTATCGATTGCCCCAGAGAGAACGGCGGGGTTGTTCGCGATTACGCCAATTGGTCGACCCTCGATACGAATAAACGAGGTAACCATCGCGGTTCCAAAGTTTGGACGTAATTCGAGCACGGAGTCCTTATCAGCTAGGGTGTCGATGAGCTGACGAATGTCGTAAACGCGCAGACGGTTTTCGGGGATGACGTGGCGGAGGAGCCTTTGATCGTTGGCTTCCCAGACATCAACCGGCCCCTGAAAGTACGATAAATATTTCTTGGTTACTTGGACCGCCTCAGCCTCGTCCTTGACGGCAATGTCCACGACACCACTGGGCACCTGTACCGACATTGGGCCAACTTCCTCAGGGCTGTACACGCCTAAACCACCACCTTCAATCATGGCAGGGCCCCCAATCCCAATACTGGAGTTTTCGGTTGCTATGATGACGTCACAACATCCGAGCAAGACGGCGTTGCCGGCAAAACAAAAACCGGCGTTCACACCGATGACGGGTACCCTTCCGCTGAGCTTGCTAAGTAGCGTCCAAGACGGTGTATTTAACCCACCACCACCTGAAATCTGTGGCGACCCTCCTTTGCCGGGGACGGCATTACGACTACCGCCACCAGCGCGACCGCCGCCGCCCTCGGTAAAAAGCACAAGGGGGGACTGGAGCTTTTCGGCCGTTTGGAACATACGATCCATCATCTTGTGGTTCATGCCACCCTGAGATCCCGCAAGCACCGAGTAGTCGTAAGACATCAAAACGCAGCGTGATTTGGACTCGTCAAATCGGTCGCCATTGACGTGGCCCAATCCCATAACAAGTCCATCAGAAGGGGCATAGTCGAGCAACTCGTCCACGCTTCCGTGGAGGGCCTGTCCCACCGCCAACGAGCCGTATTGGATGAAGGAGCCCTCGTCGGCCAAATCATAGATATTCTCTCTTGCCGTTCGCCCCTCCTGCCCGTGGCGTTTATCGACCTGTTTTTTGCGTGACTCGTCGGTGGTCAGAGCTCTCCGACGAATTACTTCGGCGAGGTCAGGCCGTGGGATATCGAGATCTAACTCAACATGATCCTGCACTGCCTCGCCCGTGATCGTTCCTTCCTCGATGGTCAAAAACACCGATTCTTCGGGGACAGTGTCGCCTTCTGAGACCATCACTTCGCGCACCGTCCCGCTGACAGGGGCCTTAAACACATGTTCCATTTTCATGGCGTTAACTACGACAATCTCCTGGCCGACCAGGACGTCATCGCCGGGAGCCGCGGTTAGCGAGAGGATAGTGGACTGCATCGCTGCACGAACGGGCACAATCCCTTCCGCGTATTCGACGCGGTCGGTAGCCTGAGCGCGTTCTTGTTCTCGCTGCTCGCGACCTTGGCTTAATACGGCCAGGGGGTCGTTGGCGTCGACCTGAGCGCCCGCTAGGGCAATCTTCGGTCCCAGGCCATCAGGGGTGTCAGCCAGTTCACGATTGGCGAGCAATTGCTCTAGGTGGTCCTCGACATACCGCGTGTACATCAGTCCGTTTTGGATGTCCGGATCGTCGACAATGTTCATGAGCACCCCGAGATTGGTATCAACACCCTTGATGACAAAATCATGGAGTGATCGGCGTGCACGGTTAACGGCGTCGATGAAGTCTCCTTGACCACTGTGAACAACCAGCTTCGCCAATAAAGAATCGTAGAGGCCGCTGGTTTCGTACCCTTCGTAGCCAAAAGTGTCGACCCGAATACCGGGTCCATGAGGAGGTCGAAACGATGAGAGCGTTCCGGTACGGGGCAAAGTAAGACCATCGCTTTTTAACGTTTCCATATTTACCCGGAGTTGAATAGCAAACCCCCTCGGCGAGGGAGTCGACGCCAGTCCCAATGATTCAAGCGTTTGCCCAGATGCTAATCCAAGTTGGGTACGGACCAGATCGACGCCGGTTACCTCCTCCGTGACCGTGTGTTCGACCTGTAGCCGCGGATTCGCCTCGATAAAATAAAAGGCGGCATTGTCGTTGAGTTCCGATCCGTCGACTAAAAACTCGAAGGTGCCGACGTTGTCGTATTCCGCCAATGAGGCGAGTTGGACAGCGGCTTCGTGAATCAATTTTCGTAAAGCTTGTGGAAGTTGCGGTGACGGAGTTACCTCGACGACCTTTTGATGTAGACGTTGGAGACTGCAATCACGCTCACCCAGGTGACGAATATTCCCGGCTTGATCGCCGACGATTTGGACTTCAATGTGCAATGCTCGATCAACCATGAGTTCGGCGTACATGTCGCCGGAACCAAAAGCTGCATTCGCCTCCAACGACCCGCGGTTCAATGCATCTTCGATTTCCGCTACATTCCTAATAGTCCGCAAGCCCCTGCCACCACCACCCGAGACGGCCTTGAGCATCATGCTGTGATCGGGCTGAATGGACTCAAAAAACTCGGTGGCGGTCGTAAGTTCACCAATGATGTCGGAGGCAGGCAATACGGGAATATCGTTTGTCTGTGCCAATTCCCTAGCTCGTAATTTGTCTCCGAAAAGCTCGAGGGTGTCGGGATTGGGTCCCACGAAAATGATGTTCGCTTCGTGGCAAGCGCGGGCAAATTGATGGTTCTCTGCGAGAAAACCGTAACCGGGATGAACAGCATCGCAATTGTTTTGTTTGGCGATGCCAACGATCTGTTCAATGTCGAGGTAAGCCGCTGCGCCGGTGCCCTCTAATCGTACGGGCGTGTCAGACGTCAATGCGTGCAAGGCGTCTTTATCGTCGTCTGGAAACACACTTACCGTAGTGATCCCCATCTCGTGCGCCGTGCGTTGAACACGTACGGCGATTTCGCCACGGTTCGCGATAAGTAATTTACCGATCGTCACTTGGAATCCCCCTCGGGCTCTAGCTCGTAAGACCAGCGCAGCAAGATACACGCATGGGGGAAGAGACTGAAGATCGAGCAGAAACGTTACACCGCCCGAGAGGGATACCGTGTGCTTGGGCGATCAACCATCCAATAGATATGTTTGTCGCGTTTTGCCTGCTAGCTAGGGAGCTCCTAAGATGGCTGATTCCGGATAAGCTGGTGCTCGTATGGGGATGTTGACTACGGACACGGGCGAGAACAGGTAGGTTTGGCAAAGTGACTGTTAGCAGAGCAATGCTCGAAGCGTTTCAACGCGATGGCTACCTTGTCATGCCGTCGGTTTTTGATTCGGACGAAGTGCGGCGCATGGGCGAAGAGGCGGACTTTATATTGGAGCTCGTGATTAATTCTTCGTTGTGCAATGACCGTCAGAGTGGCCGGCTCGATATACGTCAGACGGCGTCGAGGCAAATGATTGTGAGAAAGATTCAGCCCATTATCGATCTTTCGTTGGTGTTAGCTGAATTTTCAAATGACGCTCGCCTACTCGGACCCATGGAACAATTTATGGGTGATACGCCCGTCCTGATGGAAGAGAAACTCAACTATAAACAGCCCGTTTCCGATGGATATGACTTTCGCGTTCCGCCAGACGACGATCGGTTTCCAATCCACAACGATTGGGCGTATTACAAAATGAACGGCTACCCATCGTCTATAATTTCGTCCGCCTTGACGATTGATGAGTCGCATCATGACAACGGACCCATCCAGGTATTCCCGGGCTCGCATCGTCAACACGTCGAACATGATCGGGTCCGTAACGGGTTAGAGGTCCCGGAAGGTACGGTATACCCGGACGATGCTGTGCCTATTCATGCTCCAGCCGGTTCGGTGATGTTTTTCCATAGTCAGCTGATTCATACCTCAACGCCTAACACCTCAAATGGATCGAGGCGCGTGATGATTTACAGTCACTACCCGGCCGCGTCCGATATGGGCATTGACGTTCGTAATGGTCCGATTCGTTTGCGTGAATCTCCATGGGAGTGGGAGTACCGGCGCCAACGCGATGCTGGACGCTACGTTGACGCGTTTCGAGTGGATGCAACGGGATGAGCTTAAAAAGGGCCGCGATACAGAACGGATTCATGGTACGACCGGCCGGCAACGACGTCTCTCCGGGTCTCGCGCCGATGGACGGTGTTTTCTTGATCAAGAAGACCCAGGACATCGAAAAAATTAGCTTAATAGAGGTCTAAAGGATTCGAATGCGTTTTGTGATTTATGGGGCCGGCGGTATCGGTGGCACCATTGGTGCTCGACTCTTTAAGCACGGTCGCGATGTCCTGTTGATCGCCCGCGGACCGCATTTAGCGGCCATTAAAGAACGCGGGTTGCGGTTTGTTTCTGCGACCATCGATGAACGGCTACCGATACCAGCTGTCGGACATCCGCAGGAAGCCAATCTCGACGAACGCGATGTCGTGATTCTTTGCATGAAAAGTCAGCATACTGAATCGGCGCTTAGGGATCTGATCCAGTCCGGCCGATCGAATGTGCCCGTCATTTGCTGCCAGAACGGAGTCGCAAACGAGCGCATGGCATTGCGTCGTTTCGCGAATGTTTACGGGATGGTAGTCCTCTTACCGGCAGAGCACTTAGAGCCTGGGGAAGTCGTTAATTTTGCCGAAGATAGTGCAGGCGTGTTGGATGCGGGTCGGTATCCGAATTCCATAGATACGACGATTGGCGAAGTAACGGATGCCCTGAATACATCAGGTTTTAGCGCGATACCGGACCCTCATATCATGCGTCAGAAATACGCGAAGCTCCTAAACAACCTCAATAACGCGGTCCAAGCCGCGTGTGGCGAGGGATCGGCCGATATCGCGAGGCAGTTGCGCAAGGAAGCTTTGACTTGTTATGCGGCTGCAGGGATCGACTGTGCTTTGCCGGAAGAAACGCGGGAACGACGTCGCGGAATTCAGGGGGCTGCCGTCCCCGGATTTGAGCGAAATGGTGGTTCCTCGATGCAGAGTGTCATGCGTGGTACGGGAGACATTGAAGCTGACTACCTGAACGGCGAAATCGTTCAGCTGGGGCGTCTACATGGCGTTGAAACACCCGCGAATGCCGTCGTCCAGCAGGTAGGCAATCGCATGGCGCGCGAGAGATTAGAAGTTGGCGCGTACACGCTAGACGATTTGGAAAGCTTAATTCAGAGCGAAACGGGCTAAGACGCTCGACATTGTCGACGGCGGCTGCAGCGAGCGACGCCAGCTTTAATCTATGAAGGGAGTCTGCCATAGAGCCCACAAGAGTCGTGGCACATCGATTGAAAGGGCGGTGAACGCCGACGAGTAACGATTAGGGGAGAGGGGGAGGTCGTTATCTCGCCGGCGTTACACCGAGAGACAACGGTGCAACAACTAAAGCAAAGAACCCCGACAGGCTGTTATCCATCGATGGATCACCTGTCGAGACTGACTCGTATGTCGTGGCATCTGTCTCATAGGGGCGCGGATTCTAATGAAGGTTGTATGGATTGCAAGGCTTTTTATAGACGAATTTATTTTCGAGTCGGCGCCTTTCTTATATGGGCCCGATCGATGCTTTTGTCGTTAAGTTGACGGCTAGGGGTGCGCGCTTACAATACCGCGTTCTCGTCCGTTCCTATTGTAAGAGTTGGTCGAGGGCCAGGTAGCTCAGTCGGTAGAGCAGTGGACTGAAAATCCTCGTGTCGGCAGTTCGATTCTGCCCCTGGCCACCAAATGCCCATGCTGTTAGGCGACAAAGTCGTATGGTGATCACAACGATTTTTTACTTCGTGATCTAACCGACAAGCATTAACGCCTTGTATCGCCGGCTCCCGGCCCAACCGAATAGCGAGCTATGCTAAGATGAAAGGTCTGGGGATCGGGGTCCAGACCAGAGCTGAAGTCGCCTTGTTAATGGGGTGAAGGCGCCAAAACTTTCCGCGACCGTTGTTCCGCACGTCCCTCAATGACGCACTGGCATTGCAGGCGTCAGGGACGGTGACACGAAACTGTCTTGGCGGGTTCGTAAGACATGGCGTCACTGGTTAAAGCTCCACAAGGATTTTTTCGGGTTTATGGCGCAGTTCGGTCAATACACACCTCCTGTATATAGGCGGCAACGGATAGAGCGAGCACGTCCGTCCCTCAAGCATCTGGCACACCTAAAACGGCTGTTTCCATACGCCTATCAGTACCGCGTGAAGATCGCCCTTGGTATCACTGGCTTGATTGCGATTCAAATATGTGGAGCAGCCATGCCCATGTTTATGAGGACTGCGATCGATTCATTAGCGATTAAGGACCCCGATATCTTGATACCCGTGTTGGGCATTCTTGCGGTGGCTTTGGTCCGCTCCTTCATTTCGGTGTACTCAAGTCGGATGTTGCAACGAGTTGCGATCAGCTCGTCGTACGATATTCGCAAACGCTTTTTCAGCCACGTGCAACGAATGGGCTCAACGTTTTTCAATCGGTTTGGGACCGGCGATGTTATGTCGAGGTCGTCGGGCGACATTGCCATGGTTCGGAGAGTGATTGCATTTGGGTGGGTTCAAGTACTCACGCTCGTTTTTTCGATCGTCGTCGGTTTGTCATTTATGTTGTATTTGTCGCCAACACTGACCGCGTTGGTGTTGCTGCCAACGCCCCTCGTGGCATATATCGGCGTCACGATGTCCCGTCGGCTTTTCCCTATGGTAAGAGAACGGCGCCAGGCCATGGATGACGTAACGTCGTTTACATCTGAAAATCTCAACGGTATTCGGACGGTCCAGGCCATGGCGCAGGAACAACAGGAAATCGGTCGGTTCGACGACCTGGGTACTCGCTATGCCAGTTTGGTCTATCGGAGCACTAAATACCGAGCGAAGATGAATTTAGTCATGCCGTTTGTCTCGATTTTTTCGACGCTCCTCATACTCGGGTATGGCGGTCAACTTGTCGTTGACAAGGTGATTACGGTGGGAACGTACACTGCGTTTTTCGCGTACATGTACATGGTGACCGGGCCGATCGGTCAAGTTGGAGGTTGGCTTTCGACGATTACCAGCGCAGCGGCGGCTACCGAACGGTTGTATGAAGTGCTGGATTATGAACCGGAGATTGAAGACGACCCGCACGCCACCGCGAGCAGCGAGATCCAAGGTCGTGTTGAATTCCGCCATTTTTCTTATGCGTATCCGGGAGCCGAAGAAGAGGCGGTTCACGATATTTCGTTGACCGTGGAAGCTGGAGAAACCGTGGCGTTTCTCGGACGGGTGGGCTGCGGCAAATCGACGGTTTTGCGATCACTGGTCCGCATGAATGATCCAGGACCGGGGATGTTATTGATTGACGGTGAAGATGTTCGGCGATACTCGTTACAACAACTTCGTTCGCAAGTTGCATTGATCCCGCAAGATCCGTTCCTGTTTTCCCTCACCATTCGTAACAACTTGACGTACGACGAACCCGATCGCGAATTGCCACCGATCGAGCACGCGGCTCAACTTGCCGAACTCCTTGATGCGATCGAGGAATTCCCGGACGGAATGGAAACCATGGTCGGTGAACGAGGGATTACGTTATCGGGAGGTCAGAAACAACGGGCGACCCTGGCTCGGGGCCTCATCCGAGATGCCCGGATACTTGCGATGGATGATTGTTTTTCGAGCGTGGACACGCGGACGGAAGAGCGCATCCTCGGTCGTCTAAAAGAGGTTCGTCAGGGCCGCACGACCCTTCTCATTTCCCACCGAGTGTCCACCGCAAGGCACGCGGATCGTATTTTCGTGATGGAAGGCGGTCAAATTTTGGAGTCGGGAACGCATGCCGAGCTCATCGCGAAAGGTGGTTACTACGCAGATTTAGAGGCCGTGCAGAGCAATCAAGACCAGGATCGACAGCGCAAGGCCGCGTTGCTGAGGAACCTTGATATCGACGTTCGGGTGGTAAACGGGTGAATACACAAGTCGATGTACAGCCCGCAACACCCTCTCGAGACTATTCCGCTTTCGATGCAGAACTGACCCACAAGGCACTTAACGTCAACATGTTCGTGCGTCTGCTCGCGTGGCTCAAGCCGTATCGTTTCACGCTCTCCATCAGCATCGTCTTAACACTCGCGTCTGCTGCATTAGCCGTATTGCAACCGATCGTTAACGGACGCGTCATTATCGACACAATCTTGCTACCCAATCCTAAATCCAACGAACTGCCGGACTACGGCATGGGCGAGTTCGTGTACGGAGTCGCCGATTGGACGGGTGCCTCGCCGCTTATGTCGGCGGTGTTCGTGTACGCGTTGCTGGTGTTGGTCTCCTCATTGGCGTCATACGGGCATCGATTGCTGCTTGCTCGTTCCACCTTACAAGCGTTACGGGACTTACGGAGCGAGCTCTTTCGTAAACTCGAAACCAAACCGATGTCCTTCTACGACCATGTCTCGGTAGGTAGGGTCATGACGCGCTTGACCAATGACGTAGAAAATCTCATCGAACTATTGACTGGCGTGCTGGAGCTGGTGGGTGACTTTATTCCTTTTTTTCTGGCGCTCTTTTTGATGTGGGCGATCAGTCCAGAGCTAACCCTCTACACGATGGTATTCATTCCCGTTGTTGCCGTTGCAACATCGCTATTTCGAAAGGTGCTTGGAAATACCTATCGGAATGTGCGCAATGCGGTTTCCAGCATCAACCAATACATGCAAGAAAACTTGATTGGCATGGAGGTCGTTCAACTGTCTCGCCGCGAAAGGCTGAACACCGAGCAATTCGGCGAACGTAATGCATCACACCGCGATTACCAGTTTCATGCGATGAATTTAGAAACGGTTTACAACGCCTTCAATAACAGCCTCATCACGGTGGCGACCGGTGTCATCATTTGGGTGGGTGGCGGCGAAGTGATTCAAGATGCGATTTCGCTAGGGTCGGTGGTCGTCTTTACGCAACTCATTGGCATGATGATTGGTCCGGTACAAGCGGTGGGCTACCAGTTCAATTCGCTGTTTCGAGCGATGGCGTCGGGGGAGCGAATTTTTCAGGCCATCGATTGGGACGAGAGTATTAAGGAGCCAGATAACCCAGTGTCGCTACCGGATAACGTCCATGGACGGCTTGAGTTTCGAAATATGTCGTTTTCCTATTACATGGGTGAAGAAGTCATCCATGACGTTTCGTTCACCGTAAAGGCTGGCGAAAAACTCGCGATAGTAGGGCCGACGGGTTCCGGCAAGAGCACGCTGATTAAGCTTCTTGCACGTTTCTATGACTTTGACGATGGCAAGGTTTTTCTCGACGACGTTGATGTCAATCACATTGCGTCGGTGGATCTGAGGCACCGGGTTGGCATCGTTTTGCAGGACTTTCATATCTTTTCGGGCACTGTGCTCGACAACATCACACTCAACAGCCCTGGTATTAGCAGCGAGGATGCTATGGAAGCAGCGCGCATCGTGAATGCCGATCCGTTCATTCGCGCGTTGCCGCAGGGTTACGACACGCTTCTGTCCGAACGCGGACTCAATTTGTCTCAGGGCCAGCGGCAGTTGCTGGCTTTTGCACGCGTTTTAGCTGCGGACCCCGAGATTCTGGTTTTGGATGAAGCCACGGCGAGTATCGATACCGCCACCGAACTGGTCATTCAAGAAGCGCTGCACCGAGTCATGGAGGGGCGTACATCTATTGTGATAGCACATCGCCTACAAACGATTCGGGAATGCGACAAAGTGCTGGTGCTTCATCATGGTGAGGTTCGTGAATACGGTTCTCACGAGGAACTCATGGCGTTGGAAGGGATCTATTACACGTTACATGAGTTGCAGTTCCAAGACAGTCGCGTCGCGGCAGAGTTGTCTGGTGATACCGGCGGCGGGACCGGTGGCGAACGAGGGCTTCCGCGGAACACCCCGACGCCGGAAGAACCGGACGACGACGACCTATAGTTTGATTAAACGATCTTCTAAGAGTAGGAAAGTCCCTGAACTGCGCCTGATATCCGTTCTAGCCCACTTTGGGTTGTCGGCCTATTTGACTCTGGGCGTAGGGTTCTTTGGAACAACGATCGCGGCGAATTCTGACGAATCTACGGTACGCGAACTGGGAACGGCCGCGTTGCGCGTATTTCTTGATTGCGACTACGGCTGCGATATGACGTTCATACGGGGCGAAATACCCTACATCAACTATATCCGGGATCGACTTGATGCCCAGGTGCACGTGATGGTGACTCGAGAACGAAGCGCCTCGGGTCGCGAGTACACACTCATGTTTTACGGATTCGAAACATTTAGCGGACTTGATCAACAACTTCGCTACTACACAAGCGACACCGACACGGACGATGAGCGTCGTCGTGGCTTTACCCGGTTGCTCAAGTTGGGGTTGGTTCCTTATGTTCTGCAAACGCCGGCTGGCGAGTCACTTAAGGTTTCCTACTTGGCCGAGTCGACGGAAACCCCCCGCTTGACATCGCTTGGGGCCCAGCCGACGGACGATCCTTGGAATTACTGGGTGTTCCGTAGTGAGGTTCGTGGCCAAGTCGATCGGCAGGAACGCCGCGACGATACGGATGTCAGGGGCTCCTTTTATGCAAGTCGAACGACTGAAAATTGGCGTTTGGGTATGGGTACCTCTCACAGTCGAATGGAACGGAACTTCGAATTCGATAGTGGGTCCACCCTAAAAGATGTCAGCCGCCGCTCGAACTTAAGTGCTTGGGGAATCAAGTCGTTGGGGGAACACTGGGGCATCGGACTGGGTGCACGTGGTGAACGGTCGAGTTACCGGAATCTCGAACGTGCAGCTCGGGTGGCGGGCGCGCTTGAATACAACCTTTACCCTTATTCCCAGTATGCGGAGCGCTCCCTTACGTTCGGGTATTTTGCGGGGGCGACCCAATTGAATTATGAAACGCAAACTATTTTAGGCGAGCTCGAGGAATTCAGGGCCGACCAAGGACTTTTTATTGAATACGACCTCGAGCAACGTTGGGGGGACATAGGCGTCGATATCAAAGCGTCCCATTTCCTTGACGATATGGATTTGTATCGGATATCGATCAAGGGCGATGTCGATTATCGGATCGTTCGTGGACTCGATATAAACTTCTGGGCTGAAGCGTCGCGGGTTCGCGATCAAATTTACCTCGCTGCAGGGGGAACGACGGACGAAGAAGTGCTTCTAGGCCGACGCGCATTGGACACGGAATTTGAAACCAAGGTGGGGTTGAGCCTGAAGTATACGTTTGGCTCGATCTATAACAACGCGGTCAATAATCGCCTGAGTGGTGCGAGTTTTACGCGGCTTTTCTGATCAAATTTAATCGGTCCGAGCGGCGTTTCGAACGCAACGTGCGGCGGCGGCCTTTGGCTCGGGCGCGGTTCTTCTGTTGGAGTGAGGTGGTTTGTCGTCGGATGTTGATGACGACAGGAGATGGTATCGGTTTGGTGCCAATGGGCCATAGCGTTCGATGCGACCATCCGCCCAACGAACGTGGACAAATTGGTCGGATGGATCGTTTGGCAAGCTGAACCTAAGCCGGTGATCGTGGGCGGACGCATAACCCCCGTCTGTCGCCACGTATCGAACTTCACGCGCATTTGCTTCGCGCCAAGCACTCGCTCCTATGGCGTGGCGATGCGCGTCGGTATTGAATAAATCGAGGCCGATCCAGTTGGAAGAATGAGCGTCATTGCGGAACAGCGTTGCTAGACCGTTGTTGTTTGTGACGACGATGTCTGTGTCGCCGTCGTTGTCCAGATCGCCGAAGGCGGCACCACGACTGACGTCCAAACGATTAAATGCTACTTCTGAGACGACTTCGTGGAACATCCCGAGGCCGTCGTTACGCCAGAGCTGATTACGTTGACGAAGTGGCGGTTCAAATCCCGCCGTGCGCTGTGATTCGATGATGGTGACGGCGCCATTTGCACTAAATAGGTCGAGGTCACTATCGCCGTCGATATCGATCCAGCCATTACCAAAACCGGTAAAAGGAATGCTCGACGTTGCGAGGCCCGATATGCTCGATTGGTCGTCGAACCAACCGCAGCCATCGTTTACATAAAGCGTGTTGCTCTCTTTTACGTCGTGCGTAAGAAACACGTCCAGATCGCCATCCCGGTCGTAATCGGCTACTGCAACGCCCATGCTGGCTTCAGCGATCCCGTAGACATTGAGTGCTGCGCCGGACAATAGCGCCTTGTCCTCAAAGCGACCGGCGTCCTGATTAAGCCAAAGAAAATTCTCTCCGGCGTCGTTCGCGACGAAGAAGTCGATGCGTCCGTTGCCGTTAAAGTCCCGTGCTACAACGCCCATCCCGCGCCCCGATGACTGCCCTATTCCAGATAATTCAGTTACGTTTTCGAAGCGGCCGTTGCCTAAGTTTCGGTAGAGTTGATCCGTTGACGGTGCGTAGTTTTGTGGTCCACAGTAAGTCGTCCTTGAAGAGTAATTGCGACAGACCTTGCCCTCTTCAAGCGCAAACTGTAGATAGTTGACTACGTAAAGATCGAGTAGCCCATCGGCGTCGATATCGGCAAAACTGGCGCCTATTGACCATTCGCCGCCGGCAAGTCCAGCTTTTTCTGTGATATCCACGAATCGTCCGTTACCCACGTTTTCAAAAAGTTGGTTTGCGCCGAAGTTCGCGAGAAATACATCGGTGTCGCCATCGTTATCAATGTCGGCGCTGGCGATTCCCATGCCATAGCCCGTCGCTCGAACCCCTGAAATCTCGGTGACATCTTCAAAGAGCAGGTTTTCACTGGTAGTTACATTGCGAAACAGACGATCTCCAGTTCTGACTGAATCTGCGGTTCGCAGAGGCCCGCCCTGCACTGCCCAGATATCCAGACGACCGTCGTTATCGAAGTCAAGAATACCCACGCCGGCCCCGACGATTTCCACCGTCCAAAGTTCACCTTCGTTGCCGTTCTCGTGCTTAAAATCGAGTCCGGCATCCGTCGCCATTTCGAGAAATTCTGCGCGGTGACTCGGCGCATACAGGAGCGAGATCAACAAGATGGCGCGAAAGAAAAATGGCGACTTCATGGGCGCGTCAAGGCGTAACTTGTTTCAATGCGTCGATTGAACGAAGAATGGTTCCTTCTCCCTCACGCAGGTAGACCGTGCGTCCAGCCTCAAAGTCGCCGAATGCTTCAGTCTTGCCACTCGGCCATAGCACTTCGATGTCGCGGATTCGGGATTGGGTGCTCAAACCAAAGTGAACGCGGGGATCGTTGGAATCAAGATAGCTACCCTCCGGTTGAACCCGACGGGTGAGTTTCTTGGATCCGACGATGGCGGTGACCAAGGCCCCGTGAGCATCGCGTCCTTCGCGCAATAAGACCTTAAACCGTATCCAATTCCCGCGTTCCGATAAGCGATTCATGAGCAAGTAGGCTGGGCCATCCCGATTCACGACGAGCAAATCAAGACCGCCGTCGTTGTCTATGTCACCGACCGCAGTACCACGACTGCTGTGTATCAATGGTTCTCTCGTACCGCCTTTGGGGTTGATTTCTACGAACCTACCGTTCGAAGTACCCCGGAAAAGCACATTGGGTTCCGCTCGAAGGTCGCTCGTGTAGGCAGTGGATGGATCGACCCGACCGTTCGCCTCGTATAAATCAAGTTGTCCGTCGTTATCGAAGTCGGCCAGGACAACGCCCCATCGGGTGTAACGACGGCTGGGCGAAGCAAGGCCGAGTGCTGACGTGGCATCGGCAAAGTAGGTTCCCTCGTTGCGGAAAAAGGAGTCGGTCTGTCCCTGGAGATTAACGACCAAGAGATCGATGTCACCGTCATCATCGACATCGCCTGACGCCACGCCCATGCCCGCTTTAGCGACACCGTATTCGTCCACCGCGACGCCACGTAGCATCGCTTCTTCATCAAACTGAAACGAGCCTCGGTTGAGCCACAGTTGGTTCACCATCATGTCGTTTGCGACGAACACGTCGGTGTTTCCGTCGTGGTCGAAATCACCGGTCACGACACCAAAGCCGTTTCCAAAAGCACGGTTTAGTCCAACTTCGAGACTTATGTCCGAGAAACTGCCGTCGCCGTTATTGCGGAAAAGACGATCGACCGCCGACGATTGATAGTTTTGCGGGGGGCAATACGTGGGCACCCCGCTAATAAAACACTGGAGTTCGGTAACCGGGGACCAATTGATGTAATTCGCATGAAAAAGATCCAGGTCTCTATCCCCATCGAGGTCGACGAATACGGCCGCGGTGCCCCAACCCGGATCATCAAGTCCGGCTTGGGCTGAAACGTTTTCAAAGTGCCCGCGGCCATCGTTACGAAATAGAGCGTTCGGGCCGACGTTGGTGACGAATAGATCTATATCTCCGTCGTTGTCGTAATCCCCGACGGCGACGCCCATGCCATAACCCCGGTCATTGGCGCCGTGGGCGCCTTTTGCCTCCTCAAACCGACCATCGCCCTGATTGATATAAAGACGATTGGCGGGCTGTTCGTGACCTTGCTCGAGATCATAAAGCGTGCCGCTTTGCACAAAATAAGCGTCGAGGTCGCCGTCTCCGTCAACATCGACGAGCGCCGCTCCGCTTCCCACGATTTCGGGGAGTAAGTGTCGGCCGGCGAATCCTGTTTGATGTCGAAACGTGATTCCTCGGGAGGCGGCTTCTTCGCTGAACCAGGCCGTGCTGCTCCCGTCAACGGTTACAGCTGGTCGTTCTGAACAGGCTGCCACTAGCAGTATTAAGAGGGCCGTTAGTCCCCAGTACGCCAGTCGAGAATGGAATGAAAACCGATCAGGACGGGGCTTGAGGGCCATCGGACTTGCGAGCCTCAAGCCGCATCCAGGACGCTCAGGCGCATACGTGCCGATGCGACCTCGTCCGGATGAGTTCCTAGTTTTTCGGCCCAATCAAGGGCCCTTCTCGCCTCATCGAACCGCTTGACCTCGGCAAGGCAACGGCCAAGATAGATATGGCCCATGGTAAACGAGATATCGATTTCGACCGCTCGTTCAAAGTAATGGATAGCCGCTGTCCAATTTTTGCGCGCTCCTTCGATGAGCCCACTACTATGCAAAGCAGCAACCGGATCATTCACACCTTGGTTGATTGCTGTTTCGAGAGAGGCGAGCGCTTCGTCGTAGTGGCCTTGTTGCATCAACATACGCCCGAGCTGTTCATGTCCTTCGGCTTGCTTTGGGTTGATTTCAATCGCCCGTTTGAGGTGTCTGAGAGCGTCATCGATTTTTCGTTGCTCGCGGTATAACCCGGCAACATTGACATGGAAGTAGTAATACTCGGGGTGCAGTTCGAACCCCTCGAGAATAGTTCGTAGCGCTTTTTCGGGATCGCCGGTACGTAAATACGCAAGACTTAAATGACTAAGAAGGGCTGGGTCGTCTGGGCGAATTTCTCGCAGTTGCTCCAACAACGCCAGCGCATCTTCATAGGCACCAGCTTTGAGCGCGTTTTCGGCGTGGATAAGGCGACCTCCGAAGCCACCGATGTAATCGACCTTTTGGCTCTGGATGGGATCACGCCATCGAAGCGGTTCATCCTGTCGGCCTCGAGCGAACGCTATCCGCGCATCGTCGGTACGACCGAGGGCCCGGTACGCTGTACCTAACATGCGATAGAGGTGGGGATGCTGCATCGCGTCGCTCAAGGGCTCGAGTAGTTTGGCCGCCTCCGCGGGATGTCCCTCGAGCATTAGTACCCGAGCCGTGCCCGCGATTGCAGGCGATCCTGCGCCCAAACGGGCAGCTTCTTCGTAAGCGTTTTTTGCGTCACCGAGGCGCTCCAGGTCGATGAACCATGTGCCTTCGAGCAACCACGCTGGTACATACTTTGGATCGAGGGAAATGGCTCGCTGCATAGCGGCAATGGCGTTTTCTGGTTCATTGCTTTTAGCCAACAACATGGCTTGAAAGTAGGGCCATGCAAATGTGCCCGGATCGAGTTTCTCGGCTTGCTTGTACGTGGCCAACGCGGCATCTGGAAACCCGTTTACATCGTAGGTCATTGCCAACTGGCCTCGTATCGCGCCGGAATTGGGCAACGATTTTGCTTTGCTTAGCGTGTCGTGTAGGAGTTCAGCGAGATCCGCATCAATGTCTTTCGTGTCAACGGTGACGAATGGATCGGAACAAGAAATGAGGAACGAGCTAAAACTAAGGATGGTGGCTTTCAACACGAATTCGATCCATTCGCGCGTTTGTTTCTCTTCTGACCTGGCTCGCATCGTCTTCTTACGTTCTATGCCGGATTTATAGAGCTCGCGACGAGTTATCGCAACGAGTTTAGGGGCCCGTTCCCGTTAATGGAGCCAGTATCTAAATATCTCTAGTTATTTTCCAGTTTGCTGGAATTGCCGAGCAACAAGCATCGACTGCGGTTCTGCGGATTAAGTTCTTCTTTTATCCGCTCACATTGGATCCGAGAGGCGTTCACAGGCCGTCGATTTGGCCCAATCAATTGAAAACGATTTCCCAAAAATGACGAAATTCGCGTAACTCTCACTTGATCGCCCACCTTGAGTTTCCCGCCGGGCGCGCGCTCGGCTTCGAATAGCAGTTGGTTATCTAGGGCGACTAGTTGTCGATCCCTGACAAGGTTCTTGAGCGCGGTGATTTCACCCGTGTAGCGTTTTGGGATGGCTAACACTGATCGCTCGACGGTGGTTGTCGTAACTGTTTCTTCGGGTTTGTCGTCGCGTTTTAAGATGCGTCGACGGCGTGGTTCTTCCTTTCGGTCACTGTTGCGCCGAAAAATATCGAGCCGCGACCGTTTCTTGGTCGCGGCCGCTTTTGATTGCTTGGCCGGACGTGATGGTTCCGTTGGTACCGCGACTTCTTCGTAGGTAGGTATTGGCTCGATATGCGCTGGTGGGCTACGGCGTTTTTGAGGCTCGACGACCGGAATCTCTGAGGCAACACGCAAGCAAGTCTGACTTTTTTCTGCGTCGTCGATGGCTAAACAACGCACGATTTCCTTGCATGCCTCTTGTCGGTATACGGGCAATCGCTCGCAATCGGATTCCTCGGCATAGGCGTTGAATCCCAAGAAACCGAGACACAAACAAAAAGCCCAGCGACGAGAACGCCGCTGGGCTTTGGACTGCATCAACTCAGATTCGTTCAGAATCCGACAGTGAGTCGGGCAAACGCCGTACGACCCATGATGTTGTCGAGGTAAGGCTCGTAACCAGCACCGGACGGGATAGGATCAGGCATGGAATCGAAGATGTTGCGCGCAGCAAGGTTCAACGAAACGTAGCCAAAGCCACCCAAATCGGGAGCCGTGTACGTGTAGCTAAAGTCCACATAGGTCCGCTCTGAGATCTCGCAATACGGATTGCGATCCTGGTCAGCACACGCCTCGCTTTCCGGAATATCAATGGAACTCTTGCCATTGTGCTCCTCCGGCAACGCACCCGGTATATGTTTGACCTCGTCCCACGCGGCATCCACGTCGGTGACCGCATCGTGCCAACGGACCGTCAATTGAGCCGTATGGTTGTCACGGAACCAACGCAGGGTACCGTTCACCCTCCATTCAGGTGAGACCGGGAGTGGTTGGTATAGCGAGTAGGTACCGAACCAGTGAGCACCGTTGTTGCGGTTACCCACACCGTCGACTTCAATTCCCGCAAAAGTGTGACCGCTGTCGGCCGCGTAACGCATCAAATAGAGCTCCAGCATTTGCGTTGCGCTCACGCCGACTTCAAAGGTTCCATAGTCGCCTCCGATATACGGGATATCCGCGGCGTCGACACGATAACGGACATTGTAAATCAACGTCGTCGTACCCTGCTCGCCTTGGTTCAACCAAGGGTTGTCCGCTTCCATCAGGCGCAGCCCGTTTTCGCCGCCACCGCGCACGATTACCGTGTTACCGATGGGCTCTTCCTCGTTGGCAACCCATGAGAGGGCAGCATTGAGGCGGCAGTCGAGCTCGTTTTGGGACGTTTGGGCAAGGTAGTCGGGTGGCGTGATCCACGTACCCTCGGGCCCGGCAGCCGTGGCATTGTCGTAGTCAAGATCAGTTCCCGGGCAGGCGGCTAACGCATACGGCTGAAAGCCGATACCAGCCGATGCCAGGTTACCGCTCGCTCCCATCCGCTCGACCCGGCCGTTGAACGTTACCTTGGTGTAATCCACGTCCATGGTGAGGTCACCGTCGAGGAGTCTGAACGAGGCTCCGACGTTCCAAAGGTCAGATACTTCCGCACTCAGCCCAGCATTTTGTGAATCTGCGACCAGGACATCGGGGACGCTACCGCCTTGCCCGACGCCGTTGCAGTCTTCCAATTCCGGCATGTTGTCACAGATGTAATCGTAAACGTTCTGAAAGTTATCCGGTCGCACCGACACATTGAACAGCTGGAACATACCAGGCAGTACAAAGCCCTCGGTCAAACTGGCACGTATAGCCAACCAATCCGTGGGTGAGTATCGGAACGCGACCTTCGGGATCGTGGTGTCAAATTCCGCTTTTTGCCCGCGTGCACTAACCGATCCGCGTGCTTCAAATTCCGCGTAGCGCATGGCCAGCTGCAGTTCCATGTCGCCCCACTTCGGGCTGTTGATCAGTGGTAACTGGAACTCGATAAACACTGCGTTGGTTTCCTCTTCGGTGTACTGGAAATTGGTTCGCGCAGAACCAAGCGCCGATGCACCGAGTTGGTTAGGACGGTATTCCTCCGATTCCAAGCGCATGTGGATACCAGCGGCTAGACCGACTGGTGAATCGTTCCACGGCAGCTCAAAGATCGCACCGTTCGACACCACCGCATCAATCACATCCATACGGATGTTGCGTTGGTCATGCCGTAACAACACACCTGCGTAGCGGTGTTCAAGCTCGGTGTTGGCCGCTGGACTATCAGGGTTCCGCCAGGCCTCCAATAGCTGACCGTATTCGTTGCTATCGAGCCACGCGGTGCTAAAGGGGTTCCAGCAGGCGTCGTTCATTTGTCCACCCTGACAACGCATGGAAGCGACGGCCCATGGCCATACCGGCTCGGCGTAGTCTTCCTCGCGCTTGCTCCAGGCGGAGATCCAGTCGAAGTCGATGATCCATTCCGTGTCCGGAATCGTGATCTCGGTACCAAGACGGATCCGGAGATTGTCGATCTGGCGACGGCGGTTGTACGACATGTCATCGTTCAACCACGAGATGGTATTGCCGTGCGGTTGTTTCGGCGCAATCGACATTTCGATGAGCCGTACATCTTCGAAGAGGTGTACGCCGCCGCTATCGGGATCAAAGCGATCGACCAGGCCGTCGCCATCAGCATCGGCGAGCGTGGCAACTAAGCCGTCACCGTTGCTGTCGACACCGTAGACGCACTCCCACCATTCGGCGGTCGGATCGCTGCAGTAGTTCTGTAAGAGCACGCGGGATTCGACGTCACCTTGTGCGGCAAGGTCAGCGACACCGTCGCCGTCCCAGTCACGGTCGGGGATACCGTCGCCATTGGCGTCCTGCGCAAAGACGTAGTATTCGCCCGGCTCTTCAAGATAATCGTAGATACCGTTGCCGTTGCTATCCGTGTAGCTGAGATACGAGTCTGCCGCAAATCCGTTGGATCCGTCGGCAAAGGCATGGAACGGGTTCCCAGGATTCTCCCCCAGTACCATCGGCGTGTTCATGCCCATGAGGCTGATCCGGTCCATCTCGTCGAGGTTTCCGACCACGTCACGGGTACCGTAGTCCATGGTGGACACTACCAGTTCACCTTTGATCTTGACGTAATCGTTAAGCTCATGTTCGAAGTAGGCGAAGCCCTGTTGCTGGTCGCGCTTGGACTCGATGTCTTGGAAGTCGGCGATGACTTGTCGGCAATCCTGCCGGTTTCCACCATACGTTCCTTCAGTCCCTTCATACGCTGAGAGACCCGCTATCTCACCCGTCATAAAGCCATTGTAGAAACTGCCAGGGCGAGCGTGATCGGTGACGGCCAATCCGCTGAGGTAATCCTGGGTTTCAAGCGTTGCGGTAGGGCGAGCGGGATCGCCTAACGGATTGAGGTGGGGCAAATAAGACGCCCCTGACCCGAACTCAAAACCGCACCCAGGGTCGACGTGACGCACCGAGCGGTTCTGTCCTTGGGTGTCAGCGAGTGGTGCGTAGGTGACGTCCTGCATCCATTGGCCCTGGTACTGGTACCAAGCACCACCGTTGTAAGGCTGCAGAGCGCCGTCCGTACCGCGAACGGGCACGGACCAATCGCCAGGATTGCCGCGGCCCATTTCGTTATAAGGGGGGAGGTACTGCCCGGTCCAGTTCGCCGAACTTTGGATGTAATCTGGGCGATCGGTGAGCTTCATCCGCTCGCCATCGCGAATCTCTAGAGCGAAGATGACGCTCGTACGTTCACCCTGTGCACCGGCTAACAAACTCATCCGCTTTTGTGGTGCTCCAGCATCGGTCGCTTGCTGGACTTCGTAATTCATCATCAATCCCTCGAAGTTCTTTCGAGGAATCAAGTTGACAACGCCGGACACTGCCTCGGATCCGTACAACGCGGAGGCACCATCAAGGATGGTCTCTACACGGCCAATGGCAATACCGGGATAAAGGTTAGTGACGTCCGTTCCGGCACGTCGCGTCCACCAGCTATAGCCGGTGACGTTCGCGGGGACACGATGCGAATCCATCATCGTCATCGTGGCACGGGTACCCAGACCCCGCAGGTTGGCCCATACCTCACCACCTTGTTGCCAGTTCTGATCGTCGCCACCACCGAATTCGAACGGTGCGGCGTTTGCGTTGACTCCGACCTGGAAGGTTTGGTCGAACAGAACATCGCCAAGGTCTGGCGTTCCTGCCATTTCTAGATCGAGTGAGTCAATGACGTTCATTGGCGAAGGCAAGTCAAAGTTGTCTCGCCGGATAAATGATCCGGTGACAATGATCTCTTCTTCAGCGGTGTCGGCCACGCACTCGTCAATATCTTCGTCGAAGATATAACCGGGTAAGCATCGTGCCTCGTCAGCGGCGAACGTGTTACAAACGGTTAAACATAACGCGAGTGAGCACCACTTTAAGAAGGCTCTCGGGTACCACATAAATTTCTCCTCTCCACATAGGCAGGGGCGGAATGAATGCTATAAAACTTTTCTGGCACCGCAGGCGACCCTACGGCACGGACAATCTCCCCTGTAACGCTTTAGTTACGCTTTGATACATCAAATGTCAACTTGTATAAGGCGGCGATTTAGGGTTTCAGCCCGAGAAGTGGACCGAAGGTTTGAAAGCAACCTAAATCATTGGCCTCGCCGGGCTGTCGAGTGCCTTAGAATCAATGTCCATATGCTTGTTGTATTGAGTTGTTAAGGCTTCTTATTCTGAGTACTTATTCGGCTCCGCCGATTTGTTCGATGGCTTGGTCGGCGTTGATGGCGTCACTGAAATCCTGATAAATCGATTCGTCCATGAAGCGGCAGGTGAGCTTTTTGAAATGCGTTCCCGCTTTTCGGCTCATGTCACACACCACGCGGTTTTCGCGGTTACCGTATTGCTCGCGGTATTCGTCAATGACCTGCTCAAGGTGAGGGATGTACTCGGGTGGAATTTTCGACCATTGCGCGCGGAAATAGTTCATGATTTCTGGAAGCGTGTCAGGGGTTGCGGCAAGCGCAAACCAAGCGATGGCAGCTTCTGCATCCCTTGGCGTACCGATCCCTTGCTGGAACAGGAAGCCGACGCGCGCTTGCGCCAAGCGAAAGCCTCGTTTCGCTGCGACCAGCAGGTAAGGAAACGATTCAGCGTATTTACCGCGCCGGTAGAGGAGGGAGCCTTTGCTCCGCGCTTTGTACGTCTCCAACAGATACTCAAATTGCGGCACCTGCCCTCTGTCGGGCTTGGGCGCAGTCACGATCATCTCTTCGTCTGGCTCTCGATCTAGGTCCAACGCGGCATCGAGCGGCTCTTCAATATCTCCAGGTAAGTCTTGGAACAGCGCGCTTTCCGCGGCTATTGCGATGTGGGTCGTGGAGACCAGAAGCAATATCGATAAATATTTCAATGTCGTACTCAAACCTACTGGTTCCCTGACACAGTATTTCGCCGGTCACCTCGATCGATGGTGGCGCCCATCAGTGTACTTGATCTTGTAATGGCTCCGCATTGGCTAGATTCGCGGAGATGTCGAGCACTGGGCAAGCCAGTCAGAAGCCGGTTATCGGGATCAAATCGTGGTTTTTCGATGCTTCGACATGCGCTTACGTAACGTCCGAATAAGCAGACGAGGTGCCGCTAGCGGCTTTGACTGACCTGCACGAAGGTGGTGTATAATCGGCCCCTCAGTTAGTCCTGCCCGCTCAATTTAGCTAAGAATAGACCAAATCAGGAGTTTTCCATGTTCCGACTGAAAAAACTCAATGCCGCCATGATGGCGGTAGCCGCCAGCACCACGGCGTTCGCTGCGACTGAAATCGAAGAAGTCATCGTCACAGCGACAAAGCGTGCATCCAGTGCACAGGAAATCCCAGTCACGGTTAACGTGCTTGACGAAACGACCATGGACGACGTTGCCATCGGTAATTTCGATGACTACGTTCGTCATTTGCCGAATGTTTCCTCGGCCAGCGTTGGGCCGGGCCGGGCAACCGTCTACATTAGGGGCATGGCGGTCCAGCCGATTACCGTGTTGCTGTCGGGAGCACAAGGTACGACCCCGAACGTAGCGCTCTACCTGGACGAACAGCCAGTCACGGCACCAGGACGCAACCTCGACGTCTACGCCACCGACATTCAGCGTATCGAGGTGTTACCCGGACCACAGGGCACCTTGTTTGGGGCGAGTTCCCAAGCGGGGACCATCCGACTCATTACCAATAAGCCCCAGGTGGATGCATTCGCGACGGGTGCAGATGTCACCATGTCCAACACCAAAGACGGTGACATGAGCACCGCAATCGAAGCGTTCATCAATATTCCGGTCAATGATCGGATGGCCGTTCGAGGTGCTTTCTATTCCGTCAGTGAAGGCGGCTATATTGACAATGTCCTCGGATCCTTCACGACGGACCCAGCTATTAATCCATTGTCGACAGCGTCGGGGAGCGCCGTGCGCTACGAAGCTGCCAACAACGGTGCGCTGGTGGAGTCGGATTTTAACGACAGTTATTACAAAGGCGCTCGCATCAGCGGATCGTATGCGCTTACGCCCGACGAGCGTTGGATGCTGGAAGATGTTGATGTCTTGGTGCAACACACCACCCAGGAACTCGGTTCCGATGGCGTCTTTGATTTCGACCCCGAGGTCGGCGATCTCGACGTTAACCGCTACTTCCCCGATCGGCTCAGTGACGAGTTTGGCTTAACCAGTTGGACAGTGAGTGGTCGTGCGGGTGCGCTGGATCTGATGTACACCGGCGGTTATCTCGATCGAAAAGTCGAGCAAATGGTGGATTACACCGGCTACAACAATTCAGGCGCATGGATTAGTTATTACACCTGTACGTACTCGAACCCTGCTTATGTCGTGAATTACGGGGTCGATTCGCGGTTCATTACCCCGGGCGGTCGGGAGTGCTTAAGTCCTGTGAAGGGAGCCATTTTGCACCAATCACAGGAGCGCACCACGCACGAATTTCGTTTCACGACGCCGGAAGAGAACCGGATTCGTTTGACGGCTGGCGTGTTTATTGACGAGTTCGAGATCGAAACCCAAGACGATTACCTATACGAGGCATCGACGGATTTAGGTTTCGTTCCGAATGCGCCCATTGCAGCGGCGGCCCAAGTTAATGCGTCGACCCGTGCGCCGGGCATTACGTTTTTCAACGATATTCGGCGGACTGAAGAACAGGTCGCGTTTTTCGGCGAGGTGTCGTACGACTTAAGCGATAAGGTCACCGCGCTGATCGGGATGCGACGCTACGATCTTGAAATTGACTTTGAAGGTTCGTCGAATTTTGGCGACGGAATCTTCCAAGGCTCCCCGGGCGTCGGTGTGACGAACCAAGACCGAGGCCGTGACTACGACGTCAATGGTGGGCACAGCAAGGATCCGCGGGAATTTGACGACATCATCACGAAATTTACACTTTCGTATACGCCGAAGGACAATGTCTTGTTGTTTGCGACGATTTCGGAAGGGTACCGGCCAGGCGGATGGAATCGTGGTGGCGGCATCCCATCGGTGAACCCCGCATTCCCGACGGTGACTGCGAACTACAACACCGACGACGTCGATAACATTGAGTTTGGCTGGAAAGCGACATTGGCCGATGGAAGCGTCCAGCTCAACGGCAACGTCTACTTCATCGAGTGGACCAATATGCAAGTCACGCGGTTCGATCCACAGAATGTCTCGATTCTTACCTTTGTTGAAAATGCGGCCGATGCCGACATCAAGGGTGTGGAAGCGGACCTGATTTGGAATGTCGATGAGAATTGGACGATCAACGCAGCGATATCCATCAACGACACCGAGCTTACCGATGTCTATGGCCAAGCGGTTGAACTTGCAGCAATCGGTAGTCAACTTCCTCTCATGCCAGACCTGCAGACGACTATTCGGGCTCGTCGCGACTGGGTCACCGATGAAGGCTACGAAGCGTTTGTGCAGTTGGGTCTACAAACTGGAAGCGATAGCTACAGTTCGCTGGTAGCAGTTAACCGACGCGATCAAGATGCATATGCAACGGTAGATCTGTCCATGGGTGTCAGCAGGGACGAGTGGAGTGCAGGCCTCTTTATTGAAAATTTGACCGACGAGCGAGTTGATCAATACATCAATAACCAGGACGACATCATGCGGGTGACGACAAACCGACCGCTGACCATCAGTCTCCGTGTCTCCTACGATATCTAGAGACGACGCGCGCGATTCCGTAGACCTGAATAACGACGCATCCGATGGCGCGAACGCGCTATCGAATGCCCAGCGTTTGCTGCAAACGGGAGAATTACCTGCCGCTCTCCGCGCCGCGGAAGTTCTAGTTCAGAGTGATCCAGAGAACGATGAGGCTTTGTACTTGTTGGCGGTGAGTCTGCGCTATTCGGGAAACCAACAAGGCGCGCTGAAGACGCTGGATCGGTTGCAAGCAGTCAACCCAGATCACGCTCGGTGTTTTCAAGAACGCGGCCATGTCTGTCGGGCGATGGAACTTAATGACGCGGCTATGACCGCATATTCCCGAGCCGTGGAGCTTAATCCTGCCCTGGTATCGAGCTGGCAGTCGCTTGCCGACGTAGGGCGAGAGCAATCGAGTGGGGGTGACGCGGAATTTGCGCAAGCGCAGGCAGATCGCTTGAACGCCCTGCCGAAAGAACTGTTGTCGGTGACGAGTTTCCTCCACCAAGGACGTCTCTTTAAGGCAGACCAACTTTGTCGGGCGTTCTTGAGAAAAAACCCTCGGCATGTGGAGGCCATGCGCCTTCTCGCCGAACTCGCGTCAAAGCTCCACATCATGGACGACGCCGAATTTCTATTGGAAAGTGCGTTGGAATTCGAGCCGGAATATCTCCCCGCTCGAATTGACTACGTGGGTGTGTTGCAGAAACGGCAGAAATACGAGCAAGCGTTGGCACAGGCCACGGTCGTCCGGAACACGCAGACAGGGGTCCCAACACTGGAAACGCTTTATGCGAATGCCTGCGTGGCGGCAGGGAGGTTTGACGAGGGGCTCACGATCTACGACGAACAGCTCGAATACCAACCTTTCAACCCGACGCTGCACTTGGCGCGAGGGCATGCATTAAAAACTCTCGGACAGCAAGTTGAAGCTATTGACGCCTACCACAAGGCGGCCGAAGCGCGACCGGATTTTGGCGACGCGTTTTGGAGCCTTGCGAACTTAAAGACCTATCGGTTTAGCGACAGTGAAATAAAACGGATGCAAACAGCGGAAGCAGACGGCGCGGTCGCTCCCGCAGATCGCTGGCATCTGTGCTTTGCTTTAGGCAAAGCCTTTGAAGATCTCGGCGACTTTGACGAGAGCTTTCGTTACTACGAAAAAGGCAACGGGTTGAAGCGAAGGATTTCGAAATATCGGGCTGAAACGATGACCGAAGATCTCGAGCTCCAAACGAACGTCTGTGATGCAAATTTGTTGTCATTGCGAGAGGACCGAGGTTGTCCGCAGTCTGATCCCATCTTTATCGTCGGCCTTCCTCGCGCGGGCTCGACGTTGTTGGAACAAATTCTAGCGTCCCATAGCCAGGTCGACGGAACGTTGGAGCTACAAAATATTTTGGCGTTAGTACGTAAGCTCGAAGGCCGCACGAAGGAAGGCGATGCGTCTCGTTACCCCGGGATCCTCACAACGCTCAGCGATGCGGACCTGACGGCGTTCGGCGAACGGTATCTTGAGGAGACCCAGTTCTTGCGCGCAGGCGCGCCTTTTTTTACCGACAAAATGCCAAACAATTTTCGCCATCTCGGGCTCATTCGTATGATTTTGCCCAATGCCAAAATCATTGACGCACGGCGGGATGCGATGGACTGTTGCTTTAGCGGTTTCAAACAGTTATTCGCTGAAGGACAAGAGTTTACGTACAGCTTAGAGGACGTAGGCACGTACTACCGTGATTACGTGACCCTGATGGAACACTGGGACAAAGTGATACCGGGTTGGATTTTGCGGATACAACACGAAGACGTCGTCGATGATCTCGAGGGACAGGTTCGACGTTTGCTTGAGTTTTGCGGCTTGCCCTTTGAAGAATCATGCGTTGAATTTCATCGCACCGAGCGAGCCATACGAACCGCAAGTTCGGAGCAAGTGCGGCAGCCGATCTATCGCAGTTCCTTGGCGCAGTGGCGGCACTACGAGACGCATTTGGATCCTCTAAAACAAGCGCTGGGTTCAGCGTTCACGAGAACGTAAAAAAGGCAGTTCGAATCATGTCCGAAATAAAACGCTCACTCCGATCTGAAGACGGCCCGAGCATCGATCACAGGGTATTTCTCCCATCGCTGATCATTGTGCTGATCGCTGGTGTTTACCTCGTAATCGCTCCGGGACGTGCGGAGTCCGAGGCGAGTGTGTTGATGAGCCTAGTGACGACGAACTTTGGATGGCTGTTTCTGCTCGTGGCGATGGCCACCCTCGGATTTTGTGGTTGGCTCGCGTTTGGTCGTTACGGCAGTGTCAGGCTTGGGGATCCCGGAGAACAGCCTGAGTTCCGAGAACTCTCCTGGGCCGCCATGATGTTCACCGCGGGCATCGGCATCGGATTAGTGAGCTGGGCGTTTGTCGAACCGGTGTATTACCTCATGACGCCGCCCATGGGTATTGAGGCCGGAACGGCGGCCGCGATGGAATGGGGCCATGCATACGCTCAGTTCCACTGGGGCGTGGTTCCGTGGGCGTTTTACGCGTTGCCAACCGTTCCAATTGCGTATTCCCTATATGTCCGAAAATCGCCTCTCCTACGAATTAGCGCGGCGTCTGAGGGGGCATTATCGACGCCTAAGCGACGGCAGTGGTGGTCACCGATTATCGATACGTTGGTCATTATTGGCATCATTGGTGGTGCGGGTACATCGATTGGTCTGGGGGTGCCACTGGTCGCCGAATTTTTTGGCGAATTAACCGGCATCGAATCGGACATGACCGTCAAACTCGCGGTACTCGCGGTATGGACGCTTATCTTTGGTACGAGCGTATATCGTGGCTTAAAGGCTGGTATTCGCCGCCTTGCCGATATCAATATTTTTCTCGCCGTGTTTGTCGTGGTGTTTGTTCTTCTAGCGGGCCCGACGGTTTTTATTCTCTCGCTCACGGTCAACAGCTTCGGTTTGGTGTTGAGTAATTTCTTGCACATGAGTTTTTGGCTCGATCCGATTGAGCAAGGAGGCTTCCCTGAAGCGTGGACAATTTTTTATTGGGCCTGGTGGATCGCCTACGCGCCACTGATGGGACTCTTCTTTGGGCGTATTTCGCGGGGTCGTACGATTCGCCGGGTGGTATTGGGTATCATCGGTTGGGGCTCGCTCGGAACCCTATCCTTTATGGCGGTGTGTGGTGCCTACACGTTGCATCTCGAATTAGAAGGTCTTTTACCGGTGACCCAAATCCTCCAAGATCGGGGGCAGGAAGCGGCGGTGGTTGCGATTGTCGCGACCCTGCCCTTCTCGACGATTGCTATTTTGGTGTTCACGGTCTTGGCGTTCATCTTTCTTGCGACGACGCTTGATTCGGTCGCCTATGTCCTTGCCAGCATTACCACGCGCAATTTACGCGGAGACGATGAACCGGCGCGGATGAACCGGCTTTGTTGGGCATTTGCGCTGGCATTTATCGCGGTCGGACTGTTGCTGGCGGGCGGTATAGAGGCGTTGAAAGCGAGCTCGGTGGTCACGGCGCTGCCCTTGATCCCGGTCTTGGGCATATTGGCGCTGTCGCTCGTCCGCTGGTTGCGTACTAACGATTCGATCGATTAGCGGTTATATACACGTAGGAGATTGCTCGGGTCGACTCGTTACGGCAGCCGGAAGGCGGTGAGGCGAGATGGCTCAATTGCACTGCCGGTGCCAATGACAATGAATTGCTGACCGTCGGCCATGTAAGTCATCGGAGGGGCTTCAACGTGTGCTCCTTCGATCGGGTGTTGCCACAACAGTGTCCCGGAATTCTTATCCAGTGCCCGGAGTACGGTGCCGTCCGCCCGGTGCCCTAGAAAGATGGCGGCGCGCGTAATCAATAAGCCCGGGGCAGTCCCGGGATTTCCCAAGGGCGGTAAATCGAGTCCTTTCAGGCTCGGATGATCCACGGGACCGATGCCATTAGGTACCTGCCAAGCAATGTCACCTGTATCTAGTTGATACGCGGTAATGCTTGACCAGGGCGGTTTGACGAGCGGGAGCCCATCTCCGCTGGGCATACGAAAGGAAGCCTGGTACCTGGTGCCGAAGCGCGCTTGATCGACCTCTCGAGCCGTAATCAGGGTTGGCATACGACGTGACGCGACGTAGAACATGTGAGTCTCTGGATCAAACGCCGCGCCGCCCCAGTTGGCTCCGCCACCGATTCCAGGCAACGCCACGGTGCCTTCGATCGATGGTGGTGTAAAAAGGGGCCCAATGTTCCAGTTCTTCACCGTTTCAAGTGCCGCCTCGCGAAGTTCTGGGGTGAGGTCAATCAGATCACTTTGCGTGAGACCCTGTTGTTCAAAAGGAGGCGGCCATGTGGGGAATGGTTGGGTGGTAGACGCTCGTTCCCCCTCGAGCGAGCTGGAAGGAACCGACTTCTCTTCGATGGGCCAAATGGGTTTCCCCGTGATTCGATCAAAGACGTAGAGGAACCCGGTCTTACCGACTTGGGCAACGGCCTTAACAGGCTGTCCTTTAACGACGAGGTCAGCGATGACGGGCGCCGCCGGCAGGTCGTAATCCCATATATCGTGGTGGACAGTTTGATAATGCCAGAGCCGTTCGCCAGTACTAGCGTCGAGGGCGACCACGGAGGTGCCGAATAAGTTGTTTCCTGGTCGATCGCCGCCGTAGAAATGGTGGGTGGGCGCGGTTACTGGAAGGTACACGTGACCGAGCTCGGCATCGCAGCTCGTCATCGACCAGACGTTGGTATTGCCCATCCAGTGCCACGATTCGTCACCCCACGTGTCGTTACCGAATTCGCCCTGTTGCGGCACAGTCTTAAAGACCCACAGCTGTTCACCAGTGCGTGCATCAAATCCGCGTACGTCACCAAGTGGTAGATTGTCATTCCATGGTGCAGTTTGGTTCCTGCGTCGATAATGCGAGCCGTCGCTGGCTTGATTGCCGATCACGACGGTATTCCCGCAAACGGTCGGTGGGTAACTCCAGGTCGTCGTAGACCGACGGAGCTCCCGACGTAAGCCTCGAGTCAGATCAACTTTTCCATTCACCCCAAAGCTTGCTACCGGTTGTCCCGTTTTTGGCGAGAGCGCGTACAACCAGCCGTCGGTGGTCAGCAACAACACCCGTGCGCCCGAAGCGTCCTGATGGTAGGCGAGACCCCGTGTGGTGAAGCCAAACATGGGCGGCCGTCGACCCTCCCCCGTTCCTGGATCGAAGCTCCAAAGCGTATCGCCCGTGACGGGGTCTAACGCCACCGCGACCGAGTAACGGCTACGCACAAAGAGGCGTCCACCGGCCATGATTGGTGTTGCCTTGAAGCCGTCGGGCATTTTTGAGCGCGTGGAGCGATCCGTCCAATCTGGCGAGTCATCCCACTCCCAGATCCAGGCAATGCCAAGCTTGTCCAAGTTTTCTTGTGTGATTTGATCGAACGGGGCGTACTTGTTGGCTCCAACACCACCGCCGTACGCGGGCCAGTCGCCGTAGGAGGTGGAATAATCAAAAGGGCGTTCGGTCTGGGGATGGGGCCTTCCGGAAGGGGGCTTCGCGATCAAGCGCGTCGAGGCGATGGGTGTCGTCTCGGGTTGATCGACCAACGCGTCCCTTTCTGAAAGCCATTCAACGCTTAATTCGGGAGCACTACGCCGCACTTGTTCGGCGAGTAACCAGGTGCCGCGTTCGTTATGACCGCCTCCACCAGAAGCCAGCGCATGACAAAACGAGCAGTCCTTGGCACCAAACTTGATTGCCCCAGGGAAGTATTCGGGTTTGCCCAGACTTGTAACGCTACCCGCAAGAACTGCAACGACGAACGCCGCCTTGGCGAGTCGACGTTTTGAGCGTGGGGGAATTAGGATCGTGGTTCTCCGTAGATATCGACCTCGCTATAACGCAGCCACGAGGTGTCGTAATTGGCGTCGCGATCGAACCCTTGTGGCGTGCTCCACGTGTCTTTGAGCGAATCGTCAAAGTCGGCGGGAAGCTCGCTGGACGTTCGTTTGGACAGTTCGTCGTGAAGAGGTAAAAAGACCCGCCCGAGTTCGGGCGGCATGGCCCCTTTGCCAGATGGAGATGATTGATTGACGGGTGCTCTGTTTGCTTCTTTGTCAAAGCGAAAGGCCGCTTTTCCGTACGCGGCTTGTTCCTCTTTTTCTTCGTTGGTCATGGCAGCATTGACCGTGCGTCCAACGGGTACGATGGGCGTGTACATGCCCTTGGTCAAAGCGTCCGCTGGCTCTAAGGCTTTCGGTAGCGGTCCAGCACCGACGGAGATGTGGCCGTGGTCGCAGTGCACCCAAAACCCACCATGTGAACCATCTGGAAACGCGTAACGGGGCGTGTCCGTGAATTCTTCGGAGAACGTGTAGACGATATCCTGAATGCCAGCTGCATATTTTTCGGAAGTCGCACGGGTGCTGAGAATGTGGCGTGCAGAACTGACCCATTCGGGTGTCATAAAGGTAAAACGTGGCATGGTACGACTCGCCATGCGGTCGTGTAATGACCGTAATACGGAGCCGAGCGCTGCGTGTTGGGGTAGCACGCCATCGATTTGCCAACGGGACAGAACGCCCAATCGGGCTTGCGCCGCAGCCACTACGTTGGGGTCCTTGCCGTGGTATTGAATACGTGCAAGGTTGCTGACGACTGAGTGGTCGCCCTGCACTTTAAAGTCACAATCGGTGCCGTCGAGTTCGCCTGTGCCAACGTCGACGCTGGCACCGCTGAAACGCGCATACCATGCGAGTTTATTTCCAGCGTGCAAATACGCAGGCGGATTATGGGCGACTTCGCAGAGCGTGAATTCGCCTATATCAGCAAGCCCCACTTCGTTGTGAGCGACTGTTTCGGTCAACACCACACGCGCTGCCTCGACCCACTCCGCCGAGGCAAACGTCAAGTCGCCGATGCCATCTGCCATGGCGGCCAAGACGGCGGACACCTGTAGTGGTTCGCCTGCCATATCCCTTCCCCTTGTTGTTCTTTTTATCTTTTGTGCCGCCCGGAAACATCTGCGATGGACGTTGTATGTCGGCGTCGAATCTCAATCCTACCAAACCCGCAACCTGACGGGTGCTCCGGCTAAGTTGGCAACCAACGTCGAAACGCATGCTGAAAAACCTGCTGGACGTCTTCGCTTACGATCGTTCCGTGGGAAACTGAAATTTGGTCGAAGTCTCGAGCATCGGCCCAGCGACAGAACTCGCGTAGTGCACAGTCGTTCTTCAAGACCGTGGCGCGCTGCAATCGCGTGGGTCCGAAGCGCTGCCAGGCGTCGTTGAATCGTAGTAGCCATCGAGTCGCCTGGCTGGCGCTGTGAATATTGAATGCTAGATCAGAAAGAATCAGTGTCCGCGATGCGCGGTGATAGGCACAAATTTCGCCGTAGTCGTCTCGTGTTTGCACGAGGATGGCGTCGAGCCACGGCTCCCAGTTGTCGATGGGCGCGTTGGATGGCCCAACGTGAACTGCATCGGGGTACGTTGCTAGGTAACTGTCAACGAAATAGCCGTGGATGGGGTTGGGGGTAACGATCCAGCGAACGGTGCCGAGTGTGTTCAACGCCGCACGAGTTGCCGAATCAAGAAGGGTCGGTGAATAGAGCAGGAGTTCCGCACGGTCATTGGCGACGACGACCATGCGCAGCGGAAGGCTCAGAAGTGAATTCAATTCGAGTTCTCGTTCCGCACACCAGATCGATGGTCCCAACGGTTTTAACACGTGCCCAGCATATGGCAACGGCGTCGGCGACAATGACGAGATGCTCTGTCGGAATAGTTTATAAAGCATGTCGTTAGGTTAGTGCGCTGATGATCGGAGGGTAAGTTTTCTAGAACGCTGTCTCAGGGCGGCGCTGAGGCTTTCAACAACCGCTTAAGGTCGTTTAAAGCGGCTTGAGCGTTTTGTGTTGGGCCGTAAATGAGCGCGACACGTAGCCGGTGGTCAAGAATGAGGAGTGTGGGCAGGATGATGTTTGAGGGTGTCGATGCGTTCAAGGCATTGAAAAAGCGAAGCGTGTCTGGAAGGGCCCAGTGAGGCGTTGCTGAAAAAAGTATTGCTTCATTAGACCCTAACGTCGCGACATTAACTCGATCACGGTCGCGCCCGATGGCAACTCGAATTCGCTCAGCGTCCTCGACCAGACGTTGGCATGCCGGCGAACATTCATTGTCGTGCAATACCACCAGGAACCAGTCTCCGGGAACGTTACTCAACTGGAGCGGGCGTGCATTTGAGTCGGTTGGATTAAACGAGCCTAGCTCGACGACCGGAGAAACCAGTTCGCCGTAGTTGACGGTGTTCTCGGGTTGCCATTTAAAGGGGCCCAAAACGAATAACGCGGCCACGCATATAGGAACCACGAAAACGGCGACGATTCCGACGAGAACCCATTGACCTCGACGTTGCCCCGATGACTCGGTACTCATGATCTTTCCTGTTTCATGGAACGGACGAATAGCCCGACGCTAATCAGTGCGACCGCTAGTGCCAAGGCAAACCATTGGAATGCGTATCCGAAATGTCTGTTCGCGTCGAGGCCTGGGGGTTGCCAGTTTCGAACAAAACCGCCCGGCATCTCGTTGTCGAGTAATAGAGAGATTGGTAGCAAATCAATGTCCAAGGCCGAACTTAGAGCGTCAAAGTCGATTTTCTGCACTCGCCAGATTCCTTGGCCCATGGGCTCGATCATATCTGCACCCGCGAGGCTGATCCCTGCGCTAGGCGGAGTGCTGAGACGGCCGGTAACGTTTGGACTGATTGGATTGGTGTCGATCTTTGGGAGTTGGTAACGGTTGGCGTTAGCCT
>ERZ651768.53-NODE-53-length-78974-cov-10.687466_pt1 | contig 78974 bp, 71 predicted proteins | sample MGYA00514754_ERZ651768 | MGnify/ENA metagenome assembly ERZ651768
CAACTACGCAACGTCGGCGGCATCAGACGCCCAGACCCCATACACAAATGGAAACATCGATCAGACTGATCCAGCAGTTTAGATGTCATTTTAGTCCGGTGGGTGAGTTAGTCGCCGGACAAATGAAAACAGGCCCGGGAATACCCGAGCCTGCTCGTTGGTTCGTGGGCGTAGGTACTTTGAGAACCTAAACCCCAGTCCACTCAAACCCCAGATTGGCGTAGCGGCAAAAGACGGTACCGCCGGGAGCGGCGAGGGGGCCGTTGGCGGCTAGCATGGCGATGGCGTGCTGCTCGCCGGGGGTGGCGCTGTCGCTTAGCAGAACCCGCTGGGGCACGTTGAAGCCCTGGATGACTCCCCGGTCGCGGTTGCATTCGCCGTCGATCCAGATCTCGCCGTAGTCGTCTATGCAGGTCTCAAACTGGACCCGCATACCGTCAACCGGGTGGCCGTTCACCGTATCGGGGAGGGTGATGTTTATGCGGTACCACATGAAGCTGAAGCCGTGGGAATTCCGCTCGGCCAGGTCGTGGCAGATCTCCCAGCCAGAATCGTCGTGATCGGCCAGGCGGGCCGGGCTGCCAGCTGATTGCTCAACCAGACCCTCGTTGGGCTCGCCGGGCACGTAGCCTCGGGCGTACCGCCACGTCCCTTTGACCAACTTTTGACCTGCGGGGTCTCCTAGATAGATGGTTTCTCTCGGCATTTTGTAATTCCTCGTTATTTTAATTACCCGGATCAAGGGGCTGGCTGTTGTCCCCTTCGAAGGCCCAATGAAAAGCCTGGGTGAGCAGTTTGGTGTTGGCTTCGCCATCGAAGCGGTGGCCGCACTCGGGGGCCTCCCTGACCAGGAAAGACTTGGCGGCGAACTTGCCTGTCCGCAGTATCCGGGCCAGGTAGCCGGCCATGGGGTCTTGATCGCCATAGACCAGATAGATGTCGCCGGTGAAGGCCGTTACCCCCTCGTAGAACGGGTCTCCCACGCTGTCGTAGGTCGACAGCAGCAGAATCCGCTTGACGCTGGGGTACCGGTAGGCCACCGCTCCCACGGACGAACCGCCCGAGGAAAATCCGGTCAGGTAGATATCCGGTGAAGCATTCCCACAAAGCTCTTTGGCGTTCTCCAGCGACCAGTCGATAGTATGGCTCAGGCTTTCGATAAGAATCTTGTTCCAACTGGCGCCCTGGTAGGAGTAGGGCTCCCATTCCAACTGGACCTGGAAGTCGGGCCGGGGGGCATTGAAGGTGACCAAGCTGGCCAGACCACGCTCTTGCAGGTACAAGCCCAGGTTCCGCCAGCGATCCTCACGGCCGTCCTTGAGCTCTCCGGAGCCGGGGGAGTTGACGATCACTTTTCCCGCTTCGGATGGGTAAGCGGCAATGGGTACGCCATACCGGACAATTTCACCCGTCTCGGACTCGGTCTCCAGAAAAAGGGTTTTGTCGATGGCAACCAACGTACTAACCGGCGGCCAGTGGCGGGGGACCGGCTGATTCGCCACTGCCTGAAAGGGACTTGTGCAGGGATACTACTGATCTGCCGAGGGCCTCCAGCCCAGCGATGGCCTTGGGTTCGGCAAGCTTGCCGTCCTGGAAGTGCTGGGACTGCAGGTACACTTGACCGGGCACCAGGTGGGCGCCGAACCAGGCTAGGACCGGCCGCAATTGGGTGTCCACCGTCAGGTAGTGGTGGTCGGTGGCCCCCATACCGATGAGTCCGCAGGCCTTGCCCATCATGTCTTCTACCGCGATATGGTCCAAGAGATTCTTGAGGGCGCCGGTGAATGACGCCCGGAATATGGGCGTGGCGATGAGGTACATATCCGCCGCCGTTACCTGCTCTAGCACATTCTGGGTGTCATCTCCGTAGGCGTCAGCCGGCCGGCCGTCGGCGAACGAAATCCGGTGGTCACCCAGGTGAAGCAATGTCGTGGTGACGGACGGGTCATGGGCTGAGGCGGCCTCAAGGGCCCGCTCCAACGCCTGGTGCAAACGGCCCGGGCTGGTCACCGAGCCGTGGATGCCCAATAGAGTCGGCACTTCTAGTTACTCCTTTTACTTATTCCAAGGAGATCTGCTCGTCCTATGCTTGTCGAAGGACATTGCATCGCCACGAGTGAATCCAAGCGACCCGTCTATCCAGTTTTTCCGGCGGATTTCCCAGCGGAATTCTTAGAATACCGGTTCTCTGATTTCGGCAGTCCCAGATTGCCACGGAGGGTGTCGGCTTCATACTCGGTGCGGAACAAGCCCCGCTCTTTCAATATAGGCAGCACCTGGTTCACAAAATCGTCGAAGCCCTGGGGCAGGACACTGGGGACCAGCATAAAGCCGTCTGCCGCGCCATTTTCAAACCAATGCTGCATCGTGTCCGCAACCTGGGTGGGTGTGCCGATGAATTGGTGTCTTGGAGTCGTCGACCGTATCGCCATCTGCCGTAGGGTCAGATTTTCGTCCTTGGCAACCTGCTTTATGCGGTCGGTGGTGCTCTCCCAACCGTTGCGGCCGAAGTCGCCCAGATCAGGGAACGGCTCGTCTAGGTCGTAGGGGGAGAAGTCCATATCGTTGAAATACCGGCCCAGATAGTTCAGAGCGTCACCGATGACCACCAGGTTAGCGATCTCCTGGTACTTCGCCTCAGCTTCTTCGGGGGTGTCACCGACGATGGGCGAGCAGCCGGGCAGGATCAGAACTTCATCGGGTTTACGGCCAACCTCTCCCGCCCGTTGCTTGATGTCAGTGTAGAAGCTAGCGGCGTCGGCGCTGTTGGCCTGACCGGTGAAGATGGCATCGGCTACCTTGGCGGCGAATCCTCGGCCTGCTTCTGACGACCCGGCCTGGATCAGGACCGGGCTGCCCTGCTTGGAGCGAGAGATGTTCAGCGGGCCCTGCACCGAGTAAAACTCACCCTGATGGTCGAGCCGGTGCATCTTCGATGGGTCGATGAATACCCCTGACTCCTTGTCCCGTATGAATGCGTCATCCTCCCAGGAGTCCCAGAGCCCTTTGGTGATCTCAACGAACTCGTCGGCCATCCGGTAGCGTGTGTCATGCTCGGGATGCTCCGGCTTGCTGTAATTGGCGGCTGAGCCTTCCAGCGGCGAGGTGACGATGTTCCAACCTGCCCGGCCGTTGCTTAGGTGGTCGATGGACGAGAACTGGCGGGCCACGGTGTATGGGTCGCTGTAGGTGGTCGACAGGGTAGCCGCCAGACCGATGTTGGTGGTGACCATCGACAGCGCGGCCAGTAGTGTCAGCGGCTCGAATCGAATCAGGAAATTAGGGTGGGATTTCTCGCTGATATAAAGCCCATCACCAAAGAAGACGAAGTCCAGTTTGGAGTCTTCGGCTTTGCGGGTCATACCTTGGTAATACTCTAGGTTCACCGCGCCGTCGGGAACGGCGCTGGGATGACGCCACGATGCCATGTTGCCACCGCTGCCGGAGAAGAATACGCCCAAGCGCATCTTTCGTTGTTCAATCATGCTACTTCCTGCCCTTGTTCCGCACTGTTGGTCCGTTCGGTCATCGCCTGACTCAGCAGCTCATATGAACGGAGCCGCCTTTCGAAGTCGTTAATGGCCGTCACCACCACTATCTCTTCCACATTATGTAACGTCTGGATGTCCAACAACTTCTGCAAAGCCAGCTGCGGCGAGCCGTGAACCACAGGAGCATCCGTTACGTTTATCTCGAACTTCTCGCCCGATTGTTTCCCAAAGTTATTAGCGGATTCCACGTTACCGGCGGTCAGTGTCCGGCCACTCTCCAAGGTGATACGAACGACCTTTATCTCAGCGGCATAGGCGGCAGCCTCGTCGGCGGACTCTGCTACCACTACGGGTAGCGCGAGCATGGCCCGTTTCTGTCCGGGGCCTGAGGCTTCGAACCGCGAATGGTAGGTCTTCATGGCATCCGTCATGACGTCTTGGTCACTGTTTAGGAAGAGGGCGAACACGTAGGGAATGCCAAATTCGGCGGCCATCTCGGCGCTGGAACCCGACGTTCCCAGCAGGTAAAGGCCTGCCGATTCGGGAGGACGTGGGCTGGCTATCAGCCCGTGCAATGGATGGTCTTCAGACAGGTCTCCGGCGAGGAAGTTGCGCAATTCAGTCATTTTGTCGCCGATGGATCGTTCGCCGGCCACCGCCTCTTGTAAGGCCATGGTCGATTGGGGTAAACCACCGGGCCCACGGCCGATGCCCAGGTCAACCCTGCCGGGGGCCAGGGACGCCAGCACATTGAAATTCTCTGCAACCTTGTAGGGGCTGTAATGCTGCAGCATCACGCCGCCAGAACCGACGCGGATGCGGCTCGTCTTGGCCAGCAGGTGGGAGATCAGGACTTCGGGCGACGACCCCATAACCCGGTCTGAGCTGTGGTGCTCGGCCACCCAATAGCGGTGGTAGACCCAGCCGTCGGCCTTGGTTGCCAGCTCGATGGTACGCTGGAAGCACCGGGCGGAGTCCTCGCCCTGGTGCACCGGACTCTGGTCCAAGATGCTAAGTGTTAAATTAAGGGGCCGACCGTTGGTGTTCATGGATTCCGTAGTTGTTCCAGCTTTGGCAGATACTTAGGTTCTACCGGTTGCACAATTCTACATCGTTTCCGGCCAGCCGTGGGACAGGCGGCAAGGGTACTCAGCACCTTGGCGTCAGTCAGCGGACTGACCAGGTTCTTGACCCCGGTGCTGGCCGACTCTCTGGGCGCCAGAGGCACCATGGCAGTCATATACGTACTGCAAGGACTGCCGGTGTTGATGCTGTTCTGGATCAACAACACCTGGATCTTGTATCTATTTGCAGTCGTCTTTGGCGTCGGATACGGCGGGGAGGGGTCGGCTTTCTCAATCATCAACCGCCGTTACTACGGAGAGGGCTCCCCAGACCGCTCATTCGGCTGGAAACTCTCCGGGACGATGCTGGGGATGGCCACCAGAGGTTGGATCAGCGGCGTATTGTTCGGGTTCTACGACCACTACCTGCTGACTATCGCCTTATCGGTGACCACAAGCCTAGCGGGAGCCTCAGTCATCATGTCCATGGACCAGACGGACCGGGTATTGATCCTCGATTGGGAAGAAGGACTGCCTCCCGAGGCAAGGTCGACACCGGTCCCCGCCGCCGACTAGATATTCGGCCGTTGCTCGTACCACCGGGCGTGCTGCTGGTAGGTGTAGGCCGCCTGGATCACGCCTGGTTCGTCGAAGGCTTTACCCGCTATCTGCATGCCCACCGGCAGCCCCGCCTGGGTAAAACCGCATGGCACTGAGATCGCCGGCAGCCCGGTGACGTTGAAGGGCGCGGTGAAGGACCGGCCCCGGATGGTGTCGTTGGGGTCGTAGCCTTCGAACGCCGGCGCCGGTTGGGTCATGGTCGGCGTCACAAAAAAGTCTACCTTTCGCAGCGCTGCCGCAAATTCCCGCTTGCTCCATTGGCGGCAACGTTGGGCCTGAAGGTAATCTCCGGCGCTGAGCATGCCGCCGATGCGGAACCTGGCTCGGACGATCTCACCAAAGTCCTGGGGCCGGATCCTCAGGTTCGGCTCGTGGAAGGCAAAGGCCTCGCTGACCATGATTATGGTATTGGCTGCGCGCACGTATTCGAGGCTTGGCAGCTCCACGGTCTCGATCTTGGCGCCCAGACTCTCCAGCTCGCTCACCGCCTTCTCGACAACGGCTACCACCTCTGCGTCAACGCTGGGGTCGGCGTCGAAGAAATAGTGGCGGGGCAGACCAATGACCTTGCCACGGATGTCCTCCCTGAGCGACAGCGAATAGTCGGGAACCGGCGCTTTGCTGCTGGTGGCGTCCTTAGGATCATGGCCCGCGATAGCCTGGAGCATGTAGGCGCTGTCTTCCACCGTCCAAGTCATGGGGCCCACGTGGTCCTGAGACCAACTCAGGGTGACCACCCCAGAGCGGCTGACCCGGCCGTAGGTGGGTTTCAGGCCCACGATGCCGCAGAGAGAAGCGGGGCCGCGGATGGAGCCGCCGGTGCAGGAACCCAATGCACCCATGGCCTGTCCTGACGATACGGCCGAGGCCGACCCACTACTGGAACCGCCGGTGATGTGGTCTAGATTCCAGGGGTTGCGGGCTGGCTCGAAGGGCGTGGTCCAGTCGGGGCCGCCCAGGGCGAATTCGTGCATGGCCAGCTTGCCCAGCAAGATGGACCCGGCTTCTTTCAGCCGAGCAGTTGGGGTGGAGTCCTCGGTGGGGACGCGGTCGAAATCAACTCTGGAGCCTGCGGTGGTGCGTATCCCTGCAGTGTCGTAGAGGTCCTTCAGGGCGATGGGTATCCCGTGGAGCGGACCTTTGTACCGGCCGCTGCGAATCTCCGCTTCGGCGGCCCGGGCTTCACCCATTGCCTCATCCGACAGCAAGGTGATGAACGAGTGCAGGGTGTCGTCGGTCTCGGCGATCCGGTCAAAGAGCGCCTGGGTCAGTTCCACCGGGGAGAGCTCACCGTCTTTCAACAACTTGCCCGCTTCATGAATCGTTAAATGGTGTAACGCCTTGCCAGTTTGAGCCATTCCTATGCCCCCACTAATACAGAGTCCCTTCCCGTCGCAGGAGAAGGTCACGATGGGGGCAATTCTCGGCCCCCGATAAAATGCCTTAGATTCAGTTAGTCCGGGTGAAACTCCACCACCATTTCCTCGGAACCTAAATTGATCGAGTGCAACATCGCCGTGTACCCCAGGTACAGCTCATAGATAGGCTTGAGGTGGTCTAGTTCTACCTGGTCCATGCCCAAACCTGCCCGGTCGGCCATGAACTTGAATTCTTCCATCGAAATTTGTTGTTCAGCCATAGCTTCCACTCCTAGAATCCGGGTAGAGTTCCTGAAAATATCTTTTGATCCCAATCTATCGGGACGACTAAGGTGGCCATGCGAATCGAATATGGACAGGGCCGCCTTGTTATTGCCCGCTTGGGAAATTATCCGCAGGTGATCTTAGGCGTACTTCCCGGAGTCTTGGGGCACTGTGCCTTCTCTGCCGGAATCGGCCATCTCCAAGCGGGTAGTCCTGGGCCAGGTACGCTTCAAGTCGTCTTGGACGCTGAAATGGAGGACTCCCAAGCCTTGAACTTCTAGTTCCACCTTGTCAGCGTTCTGGAATGCGCTGAGGCCCCGGTGGTTGGTACCGGTGGCGATGACGTCGCCCGGCTCCAGTTCGTGAATAGAACTGACCCATTCTATGATTCTTGGAATCTTATGGGCCATGTCGTCGGAGTTGAACGACTGTTTCAGGTCCTCATTGACCCAGAGATTTATGGACAATTTCTGGGGGTCGTCTATCTCGTCGGCGGTGACCAGATAAGGACCCATGGGTGCGAAGGTGTCCCTGGACTTCATCTGGTAGAAGGTGTTCCCGCCGGCCTGCAGGCCCCGGGCCGAACCATCAATGAAATTCATGTACCCAAAGATGTAGTCGAAGGCGTCCTCCTGCTTCACGTTGCTGGCGTGCTTGCCGATTACCAACGCGAACTCGGCTTCTCCCTCGAATATGCTGGCGGGGATGTCGGGTAGGACCATGGTGTCTCCATCGCCGATCACGGAGTTGGGCGACTTTTGGAAGGCGTTGATGGGGGCCGGCTCGTCCCGCGTGCCATCCTCCATGTAGTTGACCGCCATGCAGATGATATTAGGAGGCTTGGGCAGGGGCGACCGCAACCTGACCTGGTTGAGGGGAGAGCCCTGGCCGCTGTCCGCCGCCTGCTGCAACGCTGCGCGGTGCTGGGAGAAATGCTCAATCACCTTGCCGATCAAGTCTTGGGGGGAGGTATGGTCGATTCCGCTCACCACTCCCGAAACGTCGACCACGGTGTCATCTTTGACCACACCTAGTTTGAAATCATCGAAGAATACCAGTTTCATAGCTCTCCTTACTATCGGTCCGCTGGGCCATAGACCGGACGATCTGTGTTGCGGGCATGTTACTGGCCCACCGGCCCGGTGGCAAGAGTGACGTTTTTTTGCGCGTCTTTGCCTTCTGTCCGGCACACCGGTTCCTGGCGTATAGTAAGGGCAATCAGAACTCCGGCTTAGGAAGGAGATCAGGGACCCCATGACCAGCTACATCACACATCTGGAATGCACCGTCTGCGGCAAGAGTTACCCCCACGAACAGTTGATTGGCATTAGCCCATGCTGCGAGAAAGTACTCTTCGCCCGCTACAACCTGGACAAGCTGGGACGTGAGGTCGATCGCGACAGCCTGGTCAGCCGGCCCGATACCATGTGGCGGTATGCCGAGCTTCTTCCGGTGAACGATCCTGCTGACATCGTGAGCCTAGGCGAGGGCGGCACGCCGTTGATCAAGTCGGTCAATCTGGCCAACAACCTGGGGATGCGCAACCTCTACATAAAGGAAGAAGGCCTGAATCCCACTGGCACCTTCAAGGCCAGGGGCATCTCCGCGGCGGTCTCCAAGGCTGTCGAATTAAAGGTGAACGGTTTCACCATGCCTTCGGCGGGAAACGCGGCCGGCGCCGCTGCGGCCTACGGGGCTAGAGCAGGGATGGAAACTAAGGTATTCATGCCCCAAGACGCTCCCGACGCCAACAAGAAAGAGACATTGGTCGCCGGGTCTGAATTGAATCTGGTCGAGGGCCTGATCAACGATGCGGGCCGCGAGGCTGTGGCTGTGGCCAAGGAATTAGGGTTCTTCGACCTCTCAACTCTCAAGGAGCCGTACCGCGCCGAGGGCAAAAAATCTATGGGCCTGGAAATGGTCCAACAGCTTGGTTGGAAGATGCCCGACGCCGTGATATATCCCACCGGCGGCGGTACCGGAATCATTGGCATGTACAAGGGGTTCAAGGAGCTATTAGAGCTTGGGTGGATCGAGGGAAGACAACCCAAGTTCATCTCGGTGCAGGCCGACGGTTGCCAGCCCATCGTCAGGGCATTCGACGCCGGCGCCGATACCTCTGAGATGTGGGAGAACGCCACCACCAAAGCCGACGGCCTCCGGGTGCCCCATCCTTTCGCCGATTATCTGATATTGGAAGCAATACGGGCCACGGGCGGCACTGCTCTGGCGGTCTCGGACGAAGAAATGATTGCCGCAATGTATGAGATGGCCACCGCTGAAGGTATCTTCCCAGCCCCTGAAGGGGCGGCGACGTTGGTGGGGTTGAAAAAGTTGCTGGGTCAGAAATTCTTGGATCCAGATGAGTCGGTGGTCCTCTTCAACACGGGTTCCGGGTACAAATACCTGGACCTGATCAGCGGGCCGCAGGGTAAGTAGGGCCGGCCATTCGCCAATCTGGGGATTACCGACTGCCGATCCAACGGGGTCAATCCAGAGGGCGTCGGCGTCTTGGTCGTCCAGTTCCTACTCCCGGTTGCGTTCTTCCGCGATCACCGACACCGTGAAATAGACCACCGGAAGTTATCCAAGGATTTCAATCGTATTCGAAAATCGAAAACAGCCTGGAGCCGTTAACTGAAATCGATAGGGAAATGTAACATTTAGGCTCAATTTAAACTCGGAATAGGCCCCTAAAACACCCTGTTGAGTCGAACGCTGACAGCGCTCTATTGCCTGGGTCCTAAGCAGCTCGGTATGATTGTCTACCCAAACCCCATTGAAACGGGCCGCGCCTGAAAAAAGACGTGGCCCGTTTCTTTTCCCCCAGTCCTCACAGCCATATTAAGTCGGATCCAAATAATACTCCGGTAATACTTCCGGTGTGATTATGTCTACCAGCAGGTGCTAAACCCAAGGCAATTGGCTCAGTTGCTTAAGAACAATTCCTCAGAAGAGGCCGGTGCAGGATCCGCCGGCCTCTTTTGTTTGTCCGGACCATTAAATATATTTGGCTCTGACATTCGACACATCCGCGTCAAAAACGGTATCATTACGGGAGCAATTTTCAGGGGCATTTTAGGAGTGAATTATGCGACGGGTAGCCATCGTTTCACCGGTCCGCACCGCCGTGGGCAATTTTGGCGGGAGCTTAAAGGATGTGCCAGCGGAAGAACTGGCTTGCAGCGTGATTAAAGAGACCTTGGAGCGTAGCAAACTAGACCCGGCCAAGGTGGACGATGTGATTTTGGGCCACGGGTATCCCAGCGGCGAGAACCCGGCCATCGGCCGGCTGGCCCTGCTAAAGGCCGGACTTCCCATAGAGGTCCCCGGCTACCAACTGGACAGGCGCTGCTCCTCGGGCTTGCAGGCCATCTTGAATGCCTGCATGATGGTCCAGACTGAAAACGCCGATGTGGTCATCGCCGGCGGTGTCGAGAGCATGAGCAACGCTGAGTACTATGTGAACGAGTCACGGTGGGGCGCCCGATTCGGCTCCATCACCCTGCATGACCGCCTAGCCCGCGCCCGTGAGACCATCTCCCCCGAGGACCGCTTCGGCGTGATCTCCGGCATGGTGGAAACGGCCGAGAACCTGGCCAAACAGTATGAGATATCCCGGGAGGAACAAGACGAGTACTCCCTGCGCAGCCACCAGCGCGCCGTTGCCGCCCAAGAATCCGGCAAGTTCGACTCCCAGATCGTTCCAGTGGAGATTCCTCAGCGCCGCGGCGACCCGATAATCTTCAACAAGGACGAGGGTCCGCGGGGAGATAGCTCTCTGGAGGTCTTGGGCCGTCTCCGCCCAGTTATGAAGGACGGCACGGTCTCTGCCGGCAACGCCAGCAGCCAGAATGACGCAGCGTCGGTCTGCCTGGTGGTGGCTGAAGACAAGTTGGAAGAATTGGGCCTAGAGGCCATGGGCTTCCTCAAGGGCTGGGTCGTGACAGGCTGCCATCCGGCCACCATGGGTATCGGCCCGGTGCCTGCTGTCAGCAAGCTGATGGAAAAGACGGGTATGTCCCTGGAAGACATGGATGTCATCGAGCTTAACGAGGCGTTTGCTGCCCAGGTGTTGGCCGTGCTCCGCGAGTGGAAACTGCCCAACCACGACAACTTGAACGTCAACGGTTCGGGCATCTCACTAGGCCACCCCATCGCCGCTACCGGCGCCAGAATCCTGACCACACTGTTGAACGAGATGGAGTTACGGGACGCTCAGTTCGGCCTGGAAACCATGTGCGTGGGTGGAGGCCAAGGCGTCGCCGCCATGTTCGAGCGCCGGTAACCAGAAACCGGCAACCCAGTAAACCGCTCGTAGGGGCACGGCAATTCCGTGCCCCTACGCATATTCATCACACTCGGAGTGGGGAAATTATGGCAAAGAACGAGGGGATCGCAGACGTAGTTGTGGTTGGAGCCGGGGCATCCGGTGCTGCATTCACTTGGAGCCTGGCCCAGGCGGGAATCAATGTGGTGTGCTTGGAGCAGGGCGGTTGGGTTGCCGAAGACGCCTTTCCCACCTCCGATGCAGACGCCCAGATACACTTGCAGACGGATTTCCACCCAGACCCCGGGTTTCGCGGCCTCCCGGCGGACTATCCAGTCAACGAGACCGAAACCCCCATCGCTCCGCTGATGTACAACGCCGTCGGCGGCAGCCTGATCCACTGGGGAGCCCATTTCCCTCGTTTCCATCCGTCGGACTTCCGGGTCAAGACCTTAGAAGGCGTAGCCGAAGATTGGCCTGTCACCTACGAAGAATTGGAACCCTACTACGACGAGAATGACAGGATGATGGGCGTTTCCGGCCTCATGGGAGACCCGGCATATCCGGAGAAGCCAGAGCGGCCCTGCCCTCCTCTCTCCATCCGAAAAAGCGGGGAATTACTGGCCAAAGCCCTCGACAAACTGGGCTGGCACTGGTGGGCCTCCGACACCGCCGTTTCATCCGTCTCCTACGATGGCCGGGACCCGGACATGGGCGGTTTTCTTCGGTCCTTCGCCAGCGCGGACCTCAACTATTGGCCAGCGGCGCTCAAGGGGGGCGCCCGTCTGGAGATTCACGCCAGAGTCAGGGAGATCTTGGTGGATGAGTCGGGGAATGCCACCGGAGTTCTGTATTATCAGGACGGAGAGCTGAAAGAACAAAAGGCCAAGGTGGTGGTACTAGCCTGTAACGGTATCGGCACCGCCCGCCTCCTGCTGAACTCCACATCGGCAATCTTTCCCAACGGCCTAGCCAACAGCAGCGGCCTCGTTGGCAAGTGCCTGATGCACCACCCGGTTGGTTCTGTATTGGGGGTCTTCGACGAGTGGTTGGGCACGGAAGGCGGCGGGCCTCGTGGCAGCACCATGCTGAGCCAAGAATTCTACGAGACCAACCCAGACCACGATTTCATTCGTGGGTACGAACTTCAGATCCTGTCCTACGGCAATGCTCCGCTGGCCGCGGCGCTTGGCGGGCTCATGGGACAGAAAGTGGCCTGGGGTGAGGACCATCACGACGAGTTCAAACAGAGGTTCGGTCACTCCGTCGGCATCGCGATCATGTCCGAGGACCTGCCTGAAGAGCACAACATGGTCACTCTGGATTCAGAAATGACCGACAGTGACGGTATACCGGCGCCCAAGATCAACTACACGGTCAGCGAAAACACCGCGAAGATGCTGGAGCACGGCGTGGCCCGGGCTACCGAGATCATGGAGGCTGCTGGGGCCACGAAAGTATTCTCGTCCACTCTGCGCCGAAACGCCGGTTGGCATCTGCTGGGCACCGCCCGGATGGGGGAAGACCCGGAGACCTCGGTGGTTGACCGCTGGGGCCGGACACATGATGTTTCCAACCTGTTCATCATCGACGGCAGCATCTTTACCACCAGCGCCTGCGTTAACCCCACGCCCACCATCCAGGCCCTGGCCCTGCGCACCGCTGACTACCTTAAAGGCGAAGGCGGGCAAGTCATTCAATAGCTGTCAGCTTTCAGCATCAAAAATGTCCCTTCCCCCTCGCAATGGGGAAGGTAAGAATTGGGACGACCCTGCAAATTAGGGCGCAAACTCGGTGTAGAATCCCTGATCCAGATGACCACCGGCGCCCGCCTAGCCCCAGCCATTGACACCTGAATCAGCCACACTTAGGATATCTATGCCTGTCCACGAACGCTTCTCAGCGCCTATTTTCACGTTCAAGAGGCAGCAACCGCAGTTAAAAATCAATAACAGAAGGTGCACACCATGCCAGAGGTCTACGGTATTGGGGATTTCCGCTATAACTTTGTTGAGAACTGGGCCAAACTACCCGGCGGCATGACCTTCAAAGAATGTCCGGGCGTCGCCATCGACTCCCAAGACAACGTGTTCGTCCTCACCCGCGGCGAGGAACCGATCATTGTGCTCGACCGGGACGGCAACTACATCCGGTCCTTCGGAAAAGGACATTTCAGCGAGGACCGGACCCACGGTCTGTACATCGCACATGACGACTCGCTGCTCTGCGCAGATGATGGCATACACACCATCCAGAAGTTCAGCGCCGCCGGCGATAAGCTGATGGAGATCGGCGACCGGAACAACCCAAAGCCCCGCTGGAGCGGAGAGCCCTTCAACCGGCCCACTTCGGCCGCCATACACCCAGGGAGCGGCGACGTCTACGTGTCTGACGGCTATGGAAACTCCCGCATTCACGTCTACACCGGCGAAGGCGAGTACAAGTTCTCTTGGGGCAGCCCCGGCATCGACGCGGGCCAGTTCATCCGTCCCCACAACATCGCCATCGACAGCAACGCCAACGTCTATGTAGTCGACCGGGAAGCCCACCGCATCCAGCTCTTCGACACCGACGGCAAATTCATCACGATGTGGAGCAACATCCACCGGCCAGACTCCATGGTCCTCTGGGGCGAGCACATCTACGTCGGCGAGTTGAACGGCATGGGCGGCGTTGATGACGCCCCCGGCCTGGGACACCGTGTTTCGATCTTCGACCTGAAGGGCAGTCTGGTCAGCCAGTTCGGCGACGTGAACGAAGGGGAGGGCCCCGGACAGTTCATCGCCCCCCACGGCATCGCCGTCGACTCCCAGGGTTCCATCTACGTTGCGGAGGTTTCCTACACCATTCGCGGCTCGCACATGAACCCGCCCAAAGAATTGCGGTCGTTGTCCAAGTACACGCTGGCGAAATAGCGGGTAGCTGACAGCAGTCAGCTTTCAGCATCGAAAATGTCTCTTCCGATTGGGAAGGTTAGGATGGGGTGGCTTCACGACCGAGCCATACTTGATCACACAAGCCAAACCCTGCCCACCGCCGTCCTGAATGAAACAACTGGTATATACCTCAGCAACGAGAATCCCAGTTTCGCTCGGAATGACATTAAGGCGAGAGCATCCGCTACGGGTTTGAATCAAATGGAGGACACCTACTTTGCCTGAATCGGGCGATACCACTACTGTTCAATGGGACTCGGCCCTCGAGGCCATTGAACGCTGCTACGAATTGGGTTGGACCGACGGCCTGCCGGTCGTCCCCCCCACAGAACAACGGGTCGGAGAGTTCATCGAGCGTTCCGGGCGGTCTTCAGACGAGGTCGTCGGCGAGCTACCGGAGCGCCGCCGCGAGATAACCGTTGGCAAGGTGGCCGCAAACGCGGTGATGGCCGGTTGTCTGCCCGAATACATGCCGGTGGTCTTGACCGCCACCGAGGCCATGTTGGAGCCGGTATTCAACCTTGTAGGGCCATCGTCCAGCATGGGCGGGGCCGCCATCTTATCCATCGTGAACGGGCCGATCACCAGAGAACTGAACATCAACTCACGGAACAACCTGTTCGGTCCGGGGAACCGTGCCAACGCAACCATCGGCCGGGCCATCCGATTGATACTGATGAACGCCTGCGCTGCCATCCCCGGCGTCTTCGACCGCAGCGTCATCGGCCATCCAGGCAAGTACACCTACTGCATCGCCGAGGCCGACACAGACACCCACTGGACCCCGCTCCACGTCGAACGCGGTTTCTCGGCGGACCAGAGCACCGTAACAGTGTTCGCCGGCGAGTCGCCTCGGCAGGTGAGGGCCGTGGGCTACCCCGAACCCATCCTCATCGCCCTGGCAGACGTGGCTTCCAGCCTTGGCAGCAACATGTCCACGTCAGGCTCGGTCGGTGACACCGGCATCGGCATCCGACAAGGCCAGATCGTGGTCACAATCGCGGGCAACGCCAACCTCTGGAAGGACTGGACCAAAGCTCAGGTCAAGGAATACATCTTCGATCGGACCCAGCGCTCCGTGGCAGACCTGAAGGCAGCCATGGTCTTGAAAGGTGACCCTGAAACCGGCGACAGTGAGGCCATGATTCCTCTTATACCCGAGCTCGACGATATCCTGCTGGTCTTCGCCGGAGGCGAGGAGTCCAACATGTCTTCGGTTATCCCCAGTTGGGGCCCTAAAGTGGGCAGCACCGCCGTCACCAAAATGATCAGATAGAAAGGGATTAGAGTGTCTCAAGGGAAGAAATACTCGCTGAAAGGCCACATGGTGTCAGGCTGCAATTGCGACTGGGGTTACCTCTGTAATTTCTAGATAGCCCCGTCCTACGGGAATTGCGAAGGCGTCTACTTGTGGCGTGTGGAGTCCGGTAACTACAACGGAGTGTCGTTGAACGGGAAGTCGTACGACTACAGCGAAAAGTACGGGGAGTTTTGCCCCTTCGAGTATTCAAACTAGCAAGTCTGTTTCCAGAGCCGTTGATTTTTCACGGCAACCGGGCCACAATTCAATTAGCGACCTGTAAAGCGCCAACCGATGGAGTGTAGAGAGGAACCAAATGGCCCAGAGCGAACATATACTGGTGAACCCCGTCACCCAGCCCATCGTGGCCCCCTTTGACGGCGCCCCCCGTCTGGCCAGCCTGGCCGGCACCCGTCTGGGGATAATCGACGACAGCAAACGCAACGCCGACGTCCTCTTGGAGGAACTGGCTGAGATTCTGAGGACTCGCTACGAGATAACCGAGGTCAAGTGGCACCGTAAGCCCAGCGCCTCCCGTCCTGCCGACCCCACGGCCCTGAAGGAGCTGACCGAGCAGGTAGACTCGGTGATCATCGCGATAGGTGATTGAGGCTCCTGCAGTGCGTGCAGTGTGCACGACGGGATTCACGTGGAGAACGCCGGCATACCTTCGGCTACCATCTGCACCGACCGGTTCGTTCCAACGGCGCAAGGTATGGCCAAGATGTGGGGCGCGGAAGATTATCCGACGATATTCACTCCTCATCCGATAGAGAACATGACCAGGGAGGCCCTCAGGACTAGGGCCGAGGAATTGGCCCCGCAAGTTGTACGGGTCCTGACCGGCGAGGGTTAATCCCAATCTCTTAAAAAGGCAAAAAAAGGCCACCGGAACGATCTGTTCCGGTGGCCTTTTGCTTTTTTGGCTATCTAAGCCAGGCCGGTAGAGCTAGGCCAACTCCCGGCGCAGGTCGGGCGGCAACAGGTTGGGTATCGAATCCTCAATTGGGTAGGACTCGTTGCAAGCGGCGCATTCGAGACTGCCGGTTATGACTTCATCGCCCTCTTCCGCTTCGGAGCGTAATTTCAATTCGCCCTTGCACACGGGGCAGGCCAGTATATCCATCAGATGTTTTTTCATAAGTTCTCCGGTCGGTGGGGTTGGCAACTAAGCCATTGAATTTTCCAGCAAGCCGTCGAGCACGTCCGATAATCCTATCACCACAATGCCGATCACCAAGAGTGCCGTGGTGCCGGTGAGGCGGCCCCGTAGCCGCTGCCAGCGCGAATCGCCCAACTCCGGGTCCTCGGGATAGCTGTCCTGGCGCATGAACCGGACCACGTAGAACATGTAGAGCGCCAGTACGATCTTCGCCACCAACACACCCACATATGGGCTGGTAACAGTGTCCTCAGTTAGCCTAGAGACCGACAAAATCACCCCGGTAAGCAGCAATACGGAGATGGCGGTGCTAACCAGACCACGGAACTCAACGCCGATGGACCGACTGGTTTCTGCCGGTAGCCCCCGGGCCTGTTGAATCGCCGGACGCAGCACCATCAAGTAGAAGATCCCACCACCGACCCAGGTCACAGCAGCCACGGCGTGTCCCCACCGGATGGCCAGCAATATCCAGTCTAATACGTTCATGAAATCGCTTGTGCAGGCATCCGATCTCCTAGGACGCCGGGTCTCCGATCAACGCCCGGACCTGCCGGATAATCTCATCTTTCTCCACGATGCTGATGTGCGTGGCGACGACCTCGCCTTCCCTGTTTATGAAGTAAGTCTTGGGGAACAATTCCAACTCGTAGGCTTCGGCGATCCGAGCCAAACGGTCGGTGGCAAAGTCGAAGGTCAGGCCCAGTTCCTCGATGAAATCCCGGGCGTCTTGTTCCGTGTCGAACCCCTGTGGGACGTAGAGGCCCAGGATACGCACCGGCTCGTCCTGAAGCTCCTGCCAAGCCGCCTCGATCGCCGGCATCTCCTCGCGGCATGGAGGGCAGCTTGGATACCAAAAATTCAGCACCACGGCATGGCTCTTGATCACCTCCGACAACCGGAACGTCTCGCTGTCAAACTGGACCACTTCAAAGTCCCTGGCTTTCTGGCCGGAACCGCCGCAGGCCATCAAGAGAATGATGCCGGACAAGACCAAAACGAGGGCGGCATGGCGGCGGTTAGGTCTAGAAACGAGGTTCATAAATGAAGTTACTAGGTGTGCCCCGGAGCAGTTCCATACGGCTGTAACACATTCTATCGACGGCCCAAAGTCCGGTCAATCGAGTCCGAAGTGGAATCCGGCCCCTTGACTCCGGCTGCCAAGCAATTAGAATCGCCCCAAACAAATACCCTGGAGGACTACATGCGTCTGGAAAATAAAGTTGCCTTGATCAGCGGCGGCGCCCGCGGCATGGGCGAGGTGGAGGCCAAGCTCTTCGCCAAAGAGGGCGCCAAGGTAATCATCGGAGACATGCTGGAAGATAAGGGCCGCAAAGTGGAGGCCCAGATCAACGAGGCGGGTGGTGAGTGCGTGTTCGTTGTGTTGGACGTGAGCGATGAGGACGCCTGGCAACGGGCGGTGAACGAGGCCGTCTCCCGCTTTGGCAAACTGGATATCCTGGTCAATAACGCCGGCATCTACCGGGCCCATATAGTGGAAGAGACAACCGCCGCCGAATGGGACCAGGTGATGAACATCAACGCCAAGGGAGTGTTCTTCGGCACCAAATATGCCATCCCTGCGATGCGGGAAGCCGGCGGCGGCTCGATCGTCAATATCTCATCGGTGGCCGGCTTGGTGGGAAGCCGCCAGACCACCGCCTATACGGCGTCCAAAGGCGCGGTGCGGCTGTTTACCAAGTCGACGGCCATACAATACGCATCAGATGGCATCCGGGCCAACTCGGTCCACCCTGGAACCATCGTGACTCCGATGACTGAGGGTTTCCTGGCCGACTCAACGATGCGGCAAGACCGCATGGACCGCACGCCGCTCAAGCGGTTGGGTCGTCCCGAAGACGTCGCTTACGGCGCGCTCTACCTGGCCTCTGACGAAGCGTCATTCGTGACCGGGTCGGAGTTGGTCATCGACGGAGGACGGACCGCGGAGTAGCAGATAGCTGACAGTTCACAGCTTTCAGCGGTCAGCTTTTAATCCCCTCTCTCGCGCAAGGAAGAGGGTGAGGGCACACTTCTAGCATCGGTCAACGCAAAATAAAAAAGAGCCCACCAGTTCCCGTTGTGGCTCTTTTTCAATGCCTGATAGAGGAGCCTAGCGGCCCATTGCGTAACCGTCCCTTCTGGGGTCGGCACCTCCGTTGCGGCTGCCACGTTCTTGGTCTACGTGGATAGCGCAAAGACAGCCCATGCGCGGTGTGAAGTCGTCCCACACCTCCACGGCGTGACCCCGCTTGCGCAGGTCCTCAACAACCTCGGGTGAGATGCGGCCTTCCACTCCGACGAAGCCCGGATTGTAGGCATGGGGCCAGAAGGAGTTGGGGAAGCCCCAAGTGGAAACGCGGGGGGCTTCAATGGCTTCCTGGACTTCCATGCCGAACTCGACCACGTTCAGGAATAACTGAACCATGGACTGGGGTTGAACGTCTCCGCCCGGCGTCCCGAAGGGCATCAGTACCTTGCCATCCTTCATGGCCAGGGCTGGGTTGGGGGTCAGGCGAGGGCGCTTGCCCGGTTGCAGCGAGCTGGGGTGGTTATGGTCCAGCCACGACTGAGAGCCCCGGCCAGAGGCGATGAAGCCCAGGCCGGGGATGATGGGGTTGTAGGCGATGGTATCGCTGGGCGTGGCCGAGAAAGCGTTACCCCAGCGGTCGATCACAGCCGTGTAGCTGGTGTCGGCTTGCAGTCCGCCGCCCACGGGCTCGGGGCGCGCGGGCTTGCCATTGGGCGATTCCATGCCCTGATGACGCCAGGGGTTTCCGGCTTCTGGCATCTCGCCAAACGCTTTCTTCATGTCGATCATGGCCCGGCGTTCTTCGGCGAAGGACTTGGACAGCAGGCCCTCCATGGGCACATCCACGAAGTCGGGGTCGCCGTAGTAGGCCTCGCGGTCGCTGATGGCCAGACTCAGGGCCTCTAAGACGGCATGGACATAGTCCGCGCTGTTGTGGCCCATACCATTCAGGTCCATGCCTTCGAGTATCTGCAGCGCCTGGATACTCACGGGACCCTGGCACCAAGGGCCGCAGGTATAGACGTCGATCCCCTTATAGGTGCCGTGGGCAGGAGCGTTCACTCCCACATGGAAATCGGCCAGGTCTTCCATAGTTATCAGGCCGCCGTTAGCCTGGTGGAAATCCACGATCTCCTGGGCGATCTCGCCCTTATAAAAGAAGTCCCTGGCGGCTTGAATCGCGCCTTCCCGGCCCAGGGAGACGTTCTTCTTCTCGGCCTCGATCAAGCGCTTAAAGCTGTGGGCCAGGTCTTTCTGGACCAGCGTCTCGCCCTCTTTGAAGGCCCGGCCGCCGGGGTAGAATATCTCGGCGGTTGACGGCCATTGGACCTGGTCGTCGGTCTCGTGGGTCAGGTCGTCTCCGGCCGACTTGGCGAAGTAGGAAGCCAAGGTTGCAGGCACCGGAAAGCCATTCTCCGCCAGTTCCATGGCCGGAGTGACAACCTGCTCGAAGGTCATTGTCCCGTAGAGTTTCAGGGCGGTCATCCAGGCGTCGGCACCAGCCGGGGTTACCGTGCGAGGGATGCCGGCGGGCAAATCACCGCCGTACTTGGCTAGATAGTCGTCGATATTGGCGGCTTTGGGCCAACGGCCCAGGCCGCTGATCTCCACAGTCTCTTTCTTCTGCGCGTCGTGGATTATGATTGGGGCCACGCCGCCGAAGTTGGTCCACTGAGGCAGCACAACGTTCAAGGTTATTCCAGCGGCCACGCCGGCGTCGGTGGCGTTTCCGCCTTGCTCCAGGATCCGGTAACCCGACGCAGTAGCCAGATAATGCCCGGCGGTAACCATGTGGGTTGAACCAGAAACTGTGGGCCGGTAGGACTTGATACCTATCGCCATTTCGCACTCCCTCGGTGATGTCCAATTTGAAGGGAAAATCCGTGCCTAAACCAGCAAGGCTCCCGTTTGAGGGAATGATACGGAGCGGCTTTATGGGTGTCAATATCTTAGCCATCAGCTAACAGCGGTCAGCCGCCGATTGCCACGACTAACCCCCTTTACGAAAAGGGGGTTAGTCGTGGCATGATAACCTAGCCCTTGACGGCCGATTTTGTGGACCATCTGGTGCAGATTGTCCAACCCACCCGATGCCGGAGCGAATGATAGTATGGGAAAAACGTTTAGAGGGACCGAGAAAGATGCTGGTCGAAGTGGAAGTTGTCAGCGGAGAGAATAGCCCCCTGGATCTACACCGGATGTTCGATCTGCTGACCGACCCGATCGAAGTAGTTCGGGTTTTTGCAACCAACCCAATGGGCGAGGACCTCTGGTGCAGGATTACGGGCTGGAGTTCCAACGGCCCGTGCGCGGCCATGTCGGCCCAGGCCGAGGACTCGGGAGAAGGCGTGGTGATGCTGGTCTACGGCGGAGACGAGGGAGTACGCCTCCAGCCCGCCGGGTCTGGCGACGATTGGGACCTCGCCAACCTGAGTCAATGGGGCGAGGCGTGCCTGATGCTTGCTAATGGTACGCCGGTTGAATAGTCCGACAGGATTAGAAAGGCGCAGAATCTCGCGGCGCGGTGAACGCCTGCACCAGGGCGGACAATGCCTCGTTATAGCGAGCTTCGTCATCCCAACCCCGGAAATCCACCACAACTCCATCACGCAAGCCGGAACACAGCCGGTCCTCACGTTGGTAAAAGATATCGTCGGCGGCCAGGGCGATAAGTGGTTCGCCCGTAGAGAACCCCGCCGAAGGCCCTTGGCCGTTCACCAGAGTGGCAAAATAACGGCTGGTGATGGGGTTCTCCAAAGACTCGGCGGTACAAAGGAGTACCAACCGGTCGTAGTATACGGCGTGGTCCAGGTTTACGGCGCCGGACTGCAACGCTGCTTCATCATCGGCAGCAACCACCCAACTTGGCACCTGGGCTTCGGCCAGGCTGGCCCTGAGTTTTGCGGCGAATTCTGTGTCACTACCCGACCCCAACAGCAGAACCCGCGTGTAGGCCGTCGCTGTCGTACTATAGGCGTCCTGGGCGGCTATCAATTGGGGAGGAACTCCGGCTCCTACTAAGAATGTAGCTGGTATCTGACCTTTGGAACGTGACAGAGTGTCCAAGGAGATCATGCTGGGCCCGGCGTGGCGGATGTCATCTAGGCCGATGACCCTGGTCAGGTCGCAGTTCGCGATGATCGTGATCCCCCAGACCGCCTGACTTAGGCTGGTGCTATTGAGCTTGGTATTGATGATAGTCGCGCCCTGAAGGTCGGCCCCCGTCAGGTCGGCCATATCCAAGTTGGCGCCGATCAGGCGCGCACCTCGCAAGTTCGCGCCGCTGAGGTTGGCCCAGGAGAGGTCGGTTTGACTGAGGTCACTACCGGACAGATCAGCCCCTTCCAGATCGGCATAGGATAGATTGGAGAAGGCGATGCTCGCCCCTTTGAGGTCCGCGCCCTTCAAAACGCTGTTGGACATGTTGGTACGGCCCAGGGTGCAGCCACCCAAGTTCGCATCGTTGAAATTAGCTCTGGAAAGGTTTGAACGCCAAAGATGGGCTCCCTGAAGGTTGGCCCCGGACAGGTCTGCTTGGCGCAGGTCTGACTGGGTGAGGTCTGCCCCGCTCAGATCATCGTGGGACAGGTCTGCCCCGGACAATTTGGCCTTGTTGAGCATGGCCCCTCTGAGGTCTAAAGATGGGCGCCCATAAACGTAATCGGGGGCGAACGTCTCTCCGGCCCCACGGTCTTCAAGCCGGTAGCCAAGTGAGAAGCGGGGTATCTCAGTGTTGGGTCTGCGCCAAGTAGCCTCCCGCCAACGGGATATCTCGTTGGGTCCGGACCTGGCCAGGGATACGTGTTCTGGGTCGGGCAAGGGCCACTCCTGTACTGGGCATGTCTTCCGGTGTGGGCGTGCCCCGGGAAAATCTATGGGTGGAACTAACTCCGGTTTATGAACGCCGGAATCACTTCTTTGGAAAAAATCTCCAACTGGGAGCTGAGTTCGTGCCACGGCATGCCCTCCGGCCATTGGAGGACGATGTCTTCCAACCCCGGATACTTCTCTTCGAAGTACCGAAGCGTCTCGACGAAGTGCTCCGGTGGCCCGCAGATCCAGGCCTTCTGTTGCACTCCGTCCTCCACCAGGGGAGTCCGGGCGGGAGCGCCAGGGGCGCCCCACATGCGGCCCTCTTCATCTACGTAGCGGACTAGTCCGAAGGGCGCGAACCATTTGTAGCGTTCATCATGGAAGGGTCGAAGCTTTTCTATCGCTTCTTCTTGTGTGTCGGCGATGTAAAAACCAAAACCCAGCGCCATGTCCTGGCCCAATATCAGGCTGCGACCGGCTTCTTGGGCGGCGTCGCGGTAGGTGTTGAAGAACTGATCCACGACCTTCTCGCCGCTGAGAGCGGTCATGCCTTTGATCCCATTTTTGGCGATGAATTCGATACTGCGCCCGCTGGTCATCGGCTGCCAGATCTCCACCGGCAAATGGGTCGGCCGGGGGACGAGCGTAATCTCTTTCATCTGGTAGCCCCGGTAGGGCACGTCCGGTGGGATGTCGTAATGCTTACCATGGTGGCTGAACGACTCCTCATTAAAGGCCTTGAGGATGATCTCAACCTGCTCTTCGAAAAGCTCCCGATTAGCGTCTTGATCTATGAGTGGCGACCCGAAGGTCTCGACCTCCCTGGTCTGATAACCACGGCCGACCCCAAAGATCAACCTGCCGCCCGTCAGGATATCGCCCAGAGAGAAATCTTCAGCCAGGCGAAGCGGATGCCAGAGCGGGACGATATTGAACGCCGCGCCAAACTTGAGGTTCTTGGTGTGCGCTGCCAGGTGGGTGCCCAACAGGGTCAGGTTGGGGATGCACTCGTAGCCTTCCCGCTGGAAATGATGTTCGGCGGCCCACAGGCAGTAGTAGCCCGAGTCGTCCATCTGTTTGGCCAGGGCCATGGCATGCTCATAGGTCTGGGCCAACTGCTCGTTGGTATAGCGGCGGTCGTCGGGGTCGCGGCCATTAGCCCCCACATCTTCGAGGTCGATCTGGCCGACATATAGAACTGAAAAACGCTTAATCAATTAACTTTCTCTGTAGCCCAATTGTAATAGTAACTGGGCAAGTTTATTTCAGATTTGCCATTACTTTGAACGTGATCCGATGCGGTATTCGGCTACTGTGGAGCGACCTTAGTATAGCATGCTCCGAGCCTATTCTTACGGACCTGGACTGTAAGCTCCAAGGCTTATTGAACGACTTGCCGCTGTTTCAGATCAGCCACCGCCGCCGCGTCGAACCCCAGTTCTTCCAGGACGTTTGCCGTGTGCAGTCCGGTGACCGAGCCGAGGTGACGGACCTGGCCGGGGGTCTCCGAAAGATGTATCGACGTCGCCACCTGCCGGACCTTGCCCTCGGGGATAGCTGAGGACTCAATCTCCAACACCATCCCCCGTTGCTGCGCATGGGGGTCGTCCAGGGCCTCTTCCAAAGAGTAGACCTTGCCCACTGAGATGTTTGCGTCTTTCAGGATCTCGAACCATTCGTCCCTAGTCTTGGCTGAAAACGTATCCATCAACGCCTGCTCAACCTCTGCTTTCTTGTGGCCGGTGGCGTCTTGGTAGGGCAGCAGGTCTTCCAAGCCCACCGACCGGCAGAGGTTCTCCCAGAACCACGGCTCGATGGCCGCGATGGAGAAATACTTGTCGTCCTTGGTCCGGTAGACATTGTAATAGGGCGCACCGCCGTTCAGCCGGTTGCCGCCACGCTCGGCCAAGATTCCCCGGGAGAGCACGTCGGATACCAGGCCGGAGAGCATGTAGAGCACACCCTCACTCATGGCGATGTCCACGTATTGTCCCTTGCCGGTCTTCTCTCTGGCCATCAGAGCGGCCAGGATGCCGACGGCGCCGCAGAGTCCGCCACCGGCATAGTCGGCGATGAGGTTTAACGGTATGGCAGGCCGCCCGTTCTGTGGTCCAATCAGGCCCAATGCGCCGGCGAAGGAGATGTAATTTATGTCATGTCCGGCCATCTGGGAGTAGGGGCCGTCCTGCCCGTAACCGGAGACGGAGCAATAGACCGCTCTAGGGTTGATGGAGCGCACTTTCTCGTAGCCCGCGCCCAGCCGGTCCATGACGCCGGGCCGGAATCCTTCCACCACCACATCCGCTGTTTCGGCTAGCTTCTGAAATATCTTCTGGGCCTCGAATCTCTTCAGGTTCAGGGCGAGACTGCGCTTGTTACGTTGCAGGGCGTTGAATGCGGCGTGGCGGCGTTCGTCGTCCTCACCATCTATGCCGGCCACCAGCTTCTCGTAGGCGGCGCGGGTCTCATCCATTGGCCGCTCAATCATCAAGACGTCGGCACCCAGGTCGGCCAGCACCGTGGTTGCGAACATGCCCGGTGCGTTGCGGCAGAAGTCCAAAACCTTGATCCCTTCGAGCGCTTGCATATGTCCCCTTTTCCGATTCACGAATTGCGCCCAATTATAGCCGAAGCCCCCAGGCATATATCTTTGGCCGGCATGTGGTGCAACCGGAGCCGTCTGCATCTATAATCCCAGGGATAAATTCTCGGCTTTCATTCAGGAGGCGGCGATGGACCTGGCTCTGACGGGCAAAGTAGCAATGATCACCGGTGGTAGTCACGGACTGGGCAAACAGGCGGCGGACTCGCTGGCCAGAGAGGGTTGTAAGGTTGCGATCTGCGCCCGGGGCCAGGAGAATCTCGATTCAACGGTCGCCGAGTTCGAGGCCAAGGGGTACGAAATCCTGGCCGTGCAGGCCGATGTCATGAAGAAAGAGGACCTCAAGAATTTCCATAACCAGACTATTAAAACCCTGGGCGAAGCCGACATATTGGTGAACAACACCGGCGGCAGAAAGGGCACTGCCGACTTCCAGGAGACCGGGGTCGAGACATTCCGGGAGGGTATGGAGTTCAACCTGTTTAGCGCCGTTGAGCTTATCTCGCTGGTGCTGCCCCATATGAGGGAGCAACGCTGGGGACGGATAATCAGCGTGTCGTCCATCTACGGCCGGGAATATGGCGGCTCTATCGATTACATGACTGGCAAAGCAGCCCTGATCGCTTTCTCCAAGCACATGGCGCTAAACCTGATGAAAGAGAACGTGCTGGTCAATTGCATCGCCCCAGGGTCCATCGACTTCCCCGGCAGCAGTTGGGACCGGTTCCAGCAGAACAGCACCCGGGAGCAGGTGGCGGATTTCATCGACCGGAACCTGCCCGCCGGGAAGTTCGGCTGGCCCGAGCCCATCGGCGACACCGTGGCCTTCCTCGCGTCAGAGAACGCCAACCTGATCACCGGCACCTGCCTGAACGTAGACGGGGGCCAGTCCCGGTCTCTTCTTTAGGCCAAGAAAAATCCCGTCTCCCACTCATGGGAGAGGGCTAGGGTGAGGGCGGCGGCTTAATTGAAGCCTTGTTCGCCTAGAATAGTCCCTTCGCTGTGGGGCTGGCAGCTAGTTACCGCTGATCTCCCCCAGGAATTGGCGCCAGGCAAGTACGCACTCTTCCGGCGCTGAGTGCTGCACGTAGCCGCTGGTGCCGGGTATGGCAACGAGCCGGCCGTTGGGCAGTTTTTCGGCGAAAGCCGTCGTGCGGTCGGGGTTGTCCTTGGCGTTCTGTTCCGAGGCCAAAATCAGGGTGGGCGTCTTGATCTGGGGCAAAATGTCGGTCAGGTCCTGGGTGGCAAGATAGGCCAGCGTCTCCAGCACCACCCTGGCGGGCGTCTGCGACATTTGCTCGATGTACCACTCGTGGTGGGCCGGGTCCGATTCCCCTGGCTCCAATCTTCTGTCGGCTGTCTGCCGCACCCAGGCCCCTACTCCCTCTTCGCTGACCAGCTTATGTGACGCCAGGTAAGTGTCGATGCCAACGAACTTGTAGGGCGATGTGCAGGTGGTGAGGGTATGCAGCCGCTCGGGGTGGTCATACGCGAACTGTACTGAAATGGTGCCACCGACAGTCTCGCCGATCAGGTGCACCTTTTCCAGTCCCAGGTGGTCCAGTAGCTTCAACATGTCCGTGCCGAAGTTACTCAGGGACCAGTCGTATCCCTCCGGCGGGACGGTGGACCGGCCGAAGCCGCGGGCGTCCAACCGGATCACACGGTACTGACGTGCCAAGAGCGGCACCCAGGCGTACCACAACTTGGTGTTCTTGGAGTTGCCATGGTGCAACACAACCGTCTCAGGTTTGCGCCACGGGTCAGAGAAGTTGTCGTCTTCGTAGAACATATCCAGCGTGTCGTCGATCTTGGCGAAAGGCATCTTCTTCTCCGCTATGGGCTGGGTTAGCGCCGGTTATTCAGACAGGGGAATGGCCACGGACACCCGGACATTGTCGCCGTAGACAGCCGTGGTGTGGCCGCGTCCTGTGAGGTCGTCGGCCAGCAGCACATCGCCGGCGCCGAAGACCCGTTTGGTGCCGTCGCCCAGACCGACCTCTACCTGGCCTTCAAGGGTGATTACATACTGGCGGCGCGGGGCCACGTGCCAGTCGATGAAATTGCCGGGCTGGTAGCGGCGGAAGTGGATATTCTGGGCGTCCTCGACCGCCGTGCGTTCTGCCTCGGCTACCTTCTCGTAAGGCAGGTCAATCTCTTCAAAATGGGATTCGCCGTCGTCTCCGGTATACAGACGCACAACTTGCATACTGCCTCCGTGTTAGAGGATTTGTGGGTGCATGGCAAATCATAACCGCAGGCGTGGTGGGCGTCAATTTGGGGGATTGGGCTACTGCTCTCCGCTCCGTGTCGTAACTGGCATAGTGGCGGTCTGGAGGGGGCGTTAGGTCTTAATTATTCAATGAGTTGGCGTGACCTGGGCATCATAACCCCGAGCATCGCGGGCGCCGCTATACCGTTTCGCAGTCATCGACCGCCCAGTTGGACAGATATCCAATAGACAGCACCCCTTGCACCTAGGCGTTTTAGCGCAGGCCATCTTGGCGTGGTGGTCCCAGAGGGCGTGGAACTCGTTGTATAGCTGGGTGTCTGGTGGGAGGTTGTTATAGAAGACAGCTTGGTAGTCTGAGTACTTCGGTTTAGTAGAGTCCGGAGTCATTCCGAGACGGTCCATGATTCTTCTGGTGTAGGTGTCAATGACGAACGATGGCTGGTTGGCGGCGTAGACGATGATGTCGTCGGCAGTCTCCTCCCCGATCCCGTGGATGGAGAGCAGTTCTTCCCGAAGCGGCGCCAACGGCTTGGCCAAGAACCCGGCCAGGTCGCCTTGGTAGTTTTCTTCCACGTGTGCGGCGAAGGCTTTAAGCTTCCTGGCCTTCGCGTTGAAGTAGCCCGAAGAACGCACCAAGTCCGCCAAGTCGTTAACAGGGAGCCTGTGCACGGCTTCCAGTGACCAACAGCAGCCGGAACGCATCTTGGCCAAGGCCATCTCCACGTTGGTCCAGGCCGCTGATTGGGTCAAGATCGCCCCAAATATAACCTCCAACGGCCCGTCGCCAGGCCACCAGTGCTGTGGGCCGTAGGCAGCGTAGAACCGGTCATAGATCTCCATGAGCCGGGCGTGCATGGCGGTGTCTTTAGCCATCGCCCACCGCTTCGACATAGGACCTGATGGGCAGGGCTCGGTCCAGGCGAATCGAACGTTCCGTGACCTCGCAGTTGTAGGCGTAGGCTTCTACTCCGGCAGCTACCGCAGACCTGAGCGCATCAGCCAAGTCCGGGTCTGAAGGATCGCTGGTGGCGAATGCGCTGGCGTCGGGCCGTTGGACCACGAAAACCACCGCGGCCCGGTGACCGGCCTCAAGCACGGTTTCAAGGGTACGCAGGTGCTTCGCTCCGCGGATGGTCGGAGCGTCAGGAAAGAGGCCGACGCCGTTCGTAACCAAGGTGACCGATTTGGCCTCAATGTAGCATCGGTCTGACGGCCCTTCCAGCATCAGGTCCAGGCGGCTGTCGCCAAAGATTACCTCCCGCCGCATATCGGTGTAACCGGCGAACTGCTGTAGATGACCGTTGGCAACACCCTCCGCAAGTAACGGATTGGGCATCCGTGCGTCCCCGGAGACCAACGCATTGCCCATATCCACCAACACCAGGTCGAACTTGGTCTTCCGGTGATCGCCGGAGACGGGGCGGACCAAGACCCGCCGGCCAGGAACGAATAACTCTTTCATCCGGCCTGAGTTGGCCACGTGCACGCCAACCTCCCGGCCGTCGACTTCAACGCGGGCCAAGAAGCGGTTCACCCGCTCCAGAAAGATACCCTCAACCAAGTCGTTGCCCAAGTCCAAACTCGTTCTCCTGCTTCAGCCCCGTTATGTTAACAACACGGTTTGAACTCTAGCAATATGAAATCTTGATCGGTGTGGTACGAGCACTGGTTCGGCGGGAATGTCATTCTGAGGCGGTAGCTGAAGAATCTTCCAATCCGCAATTTGGCAGACCCTTCGCTTCGCTCAGGGTGACAGCCGTAGTTCCGTCGCGTTTGGAGATTAGTGGCAGGCCCCGCGCTCCCGAGACCGTGCGCGGGTTCGTGTATACTTTTTTCACTTGGCGGCAGCAGGGACAGAGGAGAGCGATGAGCCGGTTTACCCAGCGACTGGAACAGGCATCGACCGAGACCAAAAGCTTGGTCTGCGTGGGCCTGGACCCCGACCCGGCCCGGATGCCGGTGGACAGTGTTTACGAGTTCAACCAAGCGATAGTCGACGCCACCGCGGGCATCGTTTGCGCCTATAAACCCAACCTAGCTTTCTATGAGGCTTTGGGCCTGCCTGGCCTGGAAGACCTACATAAAACCATCGCCCACATACGCGATTCCACGCCGGGAGCAATCATCATCGGTGACGCAAAACGCGGAGACATCGGCCCATCAGCCCAGGCCTACGCCAAGGCCCTGTTCCAAGTGTGGGGGTTCGACGCCGTCACCATCAACGCCTGGGGCGGGGAAGATACCGTAACGCCATTCTTGGAAGATGAAACCAAGGGGGTCTTCGTATGGTGCCGCGGATCCAACCCCGGCTCAGCCGATTTCCAAGACGTGCGAATCACGACCGACGACGGTCCCATGGCCCTCTACCGAAACATGGCCTTGGCCTGCCAGCAATGGGACACAAAGGGGAACCTGGGACTGGTGGTGGGCGCCACGGTGCCAGAACAGTTGAAGGAAATCCGGGCCGTTTGTCCCAATATGCCGTTTCTGATCCCAGGCGTAGGCGCTCAGGGGGGAGACTTGGAGGCTGCGGTGCGGCTCGGGTCCGATAGCCGGGGCCGGGCAGCGCTCATCAACTCTTCCCGCGGAATCATCTACGCTTCAAGCGGGCGGGACTTCGCCCAAGCGGCAGCTCGCGAAGCGGAGAAACTCAGGACCAGCATAAATCAGGTGCTTGAGGCTGACGGCAAGGGATGGCCTTAGAATTAAAGATCGGTGACATTCTGCGGATGAAGAAACCGCACCCTTGCGGTGGGTCGCTGTGGATTGTCAGTAGGCTTGGCGCAGATATAGGAATGAACTGCCAGGAATGCGGCCGGTACGTGCTATTGGCAAGGTCTCAATTGGCCCGGCGCCTGAAGCAAGTTGTTCCGCCCGACGTCCAGTAGCCTTAGTGAGCTAGTCGTTTTTAGAACCGTCTTCTGCCAGCCCGGCAGTTGTGGGGTTCTCTTCGTCCCACGACCACAGTTCGGAGTGAAATCCCCTAATCTGGTCGGACATCATCCGGATGAAGTTCCGCACTACCTGTCCGGCGAATTTGCCCTTCAGAGTACAGACGCCAATAACGGAACTGGGGAATAGGTGGTCGAGGCGGACAACGCTGAACCGGTGGTGGTCTTCGGCGTGGAGGGTGAAATCGTTGCCGATGCCGATTCCCATGCCGATCTCAACATAGCGCTTCATGGACTCAGTGTCGTCAAGAGCCAGCACCACATCGGGTGCTAGACCGCGGCTCTTGAACGCCTGCTCCACCCGTTGGCGCAGTTGGCTTTCAGGGGCGGTCAAAATCAAGGGGAAGGTAGCGATGTCCTCAAGTCCGACAGGTTGCTGGTGCAATAGGCCGTGCCCTGGAGGCGTCATCAGGACAGGGTTGTATTTGAACAGTTCTTTGAATTCCAAGGTGACGTCATCGGCCGGGGGAGAAGAACAGAAGGCCAGATCAATTTCGCCTGAGCGGACCAATTGAATCAACGGGTTATACGACCGGGCGAGCAGCCGGATACGGACGTCCGGGTAATCGTGACGGAACCTCTGAATACCGGAAGGCAGATGATGGGTAACCAGGTCGGGATAGGCACCCACAACGAAGGAACCGCGCCTTTCGGAATAGTCCATCTGGGTCTTGAGGGCATCAACGGAGGTGACAACCGGAGTCACCAATTCTAGGAGAGTAACGCCCTCAGAAGTTAACTGAATCGGACGCTTTATCCGGTCAAAGAGGGTGATTCCAAACTCATCTTCCAGCTTACGAAGGTGGGTCGTTACCGTAGGCTGCCCCATCTCTAGAGTTCGGGCTGCTTTGGAGACGCTGCGAACCCTAGCAACATGATAAAAGCTGATGAGTTCCCTAAGTTCCATCAGACCCCCTTTGTTCACCACTGAACGTCAAATATAATATATCATATACTATCCCTTGACAAAATAAGTTGCCAATTTGAGAATGTGTCTGCCCAACGGTTTGTTCTGGAGTGATATCGCGTTCGATAATATTGGTGGCCGTTGGCTTGGTTTGGGGTATCATCGCGACTGATATTGGGCGCACAGCCCCGAAACTTTTCGCCGAGAGAATGGTATGACCTACGTAATAACCGAGCCTTGTAACGGGGTTAAAGACGCCTCGTGCGTTGAGGTCTGCCCCGTTGACTGTATCTCAACCACCGACCAAGAAGAGATGTACTACATCGACCCAGCCACCTGCATCGATTGCTCCTACTGCGTCTCCGTTTGTCCGGTGAACGCCATCTTCGACGAATTCAATATCCCCTCAGAATGGCGTACTTACATCCAAAAGAACCGGGAGTTTTTCAAGTAAATCCCTTTTCTTCCCTTACACAAACCGCCTATCCTTATTGCTTTCTGCCCTCGTGTAGCCACAACTCCCCATCGGTCGTATACTAGCCCCCAAATCGGGCCAAGGGCGGGGTCGAGCCCAGGCCGGTAGCGGAGGTATTCACCGATGGCACTTTTCCTGAAAGACGAAGATGTGGCCCAATGCGTGACCATGGACGCCATGCTCGAGGCCATTGAGTCTATGCAGCGCCAATACGGCGACGGCCAAGCCCACAACATGACCCGCCGTAAGATCATTGCCGACAGCGGAATGTTGTCGGTGATGGGTGGCGGTCTTTTCCATCAGGGCCTGCTGGGGGTCAAGACATACACAGTTGTAAAGGGAGCTTATTCCTTCCAGGTCAGCCTGTATGACGCCAACACAGGCGAACTCCTTCTTTACACCCAGGCCAATCGCCTCGGCCAACTGCGCACCGGAGCTACCACCGGCGTGGCAGTGAAGCACTTGGCCAACCCAGAAGATGCCACGGTCGGCATCATCGGCACCGGCGGACAGGCCCCTACCCAGTTAGAGGCGTTGTCCAAAGTCCGGGGTATCAAGAAGATCAAAGCATACAGCCGCACCCAGGAACGCCGGGAAGAGTTCGCCCGCCGGATGGCCGACACCATGGGGGTTGAGGTCTCCGCGGTGACCAGCAACGAAGACGCGGTCCGTGATTGCGACATAGTTCTTTGTATCGCCGCCACCATGGATCCGGTGGTCGAAGCGCATTGGCTCAAAGACGGCAGCACATTAATCGGCGCGGGGCCAACCACCTGGCGGGCCAGGGAGGTAGACGAGGCGGTGATCACCCGGGCAGGAAAGCTGATCGTGGACTCTACGGAACAGGCAGCGATCGAGGCCGGTGACCTTTGTAGCGCCGTGGACAAAGGAATCATCCAATGGAGCAAGGTACACGAACTCAGGCACGTGGTCTCCGGAGCCGTAACCGGCCGGGACAGCAACGACCAAGTAGTGTACGCCAAGATCATGGGGACCGGAGTAGCAGACGTCGCCGCCGCAAAGCTAGCCTACGATTCGGCCAAAGCAGCCGGCCTAGGCACGGAGATGGACTGGTAGAGGTTAGCGGCCTTGCAGATATTCTGCGATGGTGGCGATCTCGTATGCGATCGGCTCTACTGACAGACTCTCAGCCGCGGCCCTGGCTGTATCCATTGAAGTGAAGCAGGGGATGTGCTTCTCCACCGCCGCCCGGCGTATGAAGAACCCGTCACGCATGACCTCCGGTGAGCCGGAGATTGTGTTTACGACCGCACTAACGCTGCCATCTTCAATCACGTCGACCACGTTGGGATGGCCCTCACGGAGCTTCTTGGTCGTCATGTTCACTGGCAGGCCCATGGCCGATATCATGGCTGCCGTTCCCTCAGTGGCGTAGAGCAGGCAACCCGCCTTGTTCAGGTTTCGCACCAGCGATACGGCTTCCGCCTTGTGTTGGTCGGCGATACTTAGAAGTACCCCGGTCCCGGGTTCCAGGTCCAGGTTGGCCGCCATGAGCGCCTTGGTGAGGGCCATCTGGAAGTTCCGGTCAACGCCCATGACCTCACCGGTGGATTTCATCTCTGGGCCCAGGTGCCAGTCCACTCCCACCAGCTTAGCCATAGAAAACACCGGCGCCTTGACACCCACCAGGTCTTGAATCGGCCAAAGGCCTCCGGGGTAGCCCAGTCCTTTCAGTGTGTCTCCCAGCATCACCCGGGTAGCAATCTTGGCCACCGGCACCCCCGTCAGTTTAGATATGAAGGGGATGGTTCGGCTACCTCTGGGGTTGACCTCTATTATGTAAATGGTTATGGGTGCGCCGTCGTCTTGGGGCGTATTTGGGCTGCGATAGGCGGCGCCGCCATGGATAACGAACTGGACATTCATCAGGCCTTTAACTCCCAGTTCCAAACCGATCCGGGTCGTGTAGTCCACGATGGTGTCCACTTCCCTAGGGCTAAGGTTCTGACCTGGGTAGATAGCCATTGAATCGCCGCTGTGGACGCCCGCTCGTTCCACGTGCTCCATGATTCCGGGAATCAGCACCTGCTCCCCATCGCAGATGGCATCAACCTCACATTCCTTGCCCTCGAGGTACCGATCGATCAGCACCGGCTTGTCGGGAGACATCTCCACCGCCGCTGTCAGATAATAAATCAACTCGGTGGCATTTTGGACGATCTCCATGGCCCGCCCGCCAAGCACATAGCTGGGCCGGACCACGGCGGGATACCCAATGTTCTGAGCCACCTGCAACGCCTCGTCCACTGATGTAACCGCTGCTCCGGGAGGCTGTGGGATACCCAATCTGGAGAGGAAATCTTCAAACTTATGCCGGTCGGAAGCTATGTCGATGACCTCGGCACTGGAGCCGAGGATCGGCATTCCGGCCCTGGCTAGAGACTGGGAGAGATTGATGGCCGTTTGGCCACCGAACTGGACCACCGAAGGGGGCGCTTCATTGTCAATCTCTTCGTTCTCCAGAATGTCCCGCACAGATTCCTCGTCCAAAGGCTCGAAGTAAAGACGGTCGCTGGCGTCGAAGTCGGTGGACACCGTCTCTGGGTTGGAGTTGATCATGATACTGCGCACACCGGCCTCGGAGAGGGCCGTGGCGGCGTGGACGCTGCAGTAATCGAACTCGATGCCCTGGCCGATACGAATAGGCCCGCTGCCAATGACCACCGCCTTCTTGCCTTCTAGGGGCGCAGCTTCATTCTCCTGGTCATAGGTGCTGTAGTAATAAGGGGTGACGGCCTCGAATTCGGCTGCACAGGTGTCGACAATCTTGTAGACCGGCCTAAGGCCCCATTCATGGCGTTGATTACGCACTTGTTCCGGTAGCATGTCTGCAAGGGTGCCTACCTGGCTGTCTGAAAAGCCAATCCTTTTGGCCGAACGGAGCAGGCTTGGCGTGAGTTCCTCGCCCAACAACCGGCGCTCCATCTTGACGATGCGCTCCAGGGCGTTTATGAACCAGGGCTCGATGTAGGTATGGGCGACAACTTCTTCGACTGACGCTCCTTGCCGCAGGGCCGACATCAATGCCCATAACCGTTCGTCATTAGGACCCAAAGGCAGATCGTCCAGGGATAAATTCCCCGCCGTGCGCCAGGCCGGGTCCTCCCAGAGTAATGTCCGGCCGCTGAGTTCCAAGGCACGGGCTCCCTTCTGAAGAGCTGCCTCGAAGGACCGCTCGATGACCATTACCTCGCCGGTGGCTTTCATCTGAGTGGTCGTACGCCGGTCTCCGTGGGGGAACTTGTCGAAGGGCCAGCGTGGAATCTTGAGCACACAGTAGTCCAAGGCGGGCTCGAATGCGGCCGTGGTCTGTTTCGTAACGGCATTCTCGATCTCGTCCAGTTTCTTGCCCACCGCTATCTTGGCCGCCACCCTGGCTATGGGATAGCCGGTGGCCTTGCTGGCCAGGGCCGAACTGCGGCTAACCCTGGGGTTGACCTCGATCACGAAATAAGGCGAGCTCGGGTCCCATTCCTGCCCCAAAGCTTTGGATACACTGGGATGGGGCTGCATGGCAAATTGGACGTTGCAACCGCCCTCAATGCCTAATCCGCGGATAATCTTGAGGCTGGCCGACCGCAACATCTGGTATTCTTGGTCGCTCAACGTCTGGCTAGGCGCCACCACGATGCTGTCGCCGGTGTGAACGCCCATGGGGTCCAGGTTTTCCATGTTGCAAATGGTGATGCAATTGTCGGCGCTATCCCGCATCACCTCGTACTCAACCTCTTTCCAGCCAACCAAAGAGCGTTCCAGCAGGATCTGGGAGATCGGGCTGGCCGCCAAGCCGGAACGGGAGAACCTTTCGAATTCTTCTTCGGTGTTGGCAATACCGCCACCGCTGCCGCCCAGTGTGTAGGCAGGCCGCACTACCAGTGGAAGGCCCATCCGTTTGGCAACGGCCCAGGCCTCTTCCATGGTGTTTACGCTTTCGTTCTCGGGCTCGGGTTCATTGATCTCGTGTAGAAAATTCCGGAAGTATTCCCGGTCCTCAGAGCGCCGAATGGTCTCCAGAGGAGTGCCCAGCAGTCCGACGTTATAGCGTTCCAGCACGCCAACATCGGCCAGCGCCACCGCCAGGTTCAAGCCGGTTTGGCCACCAAGGGTGGGCAAAATGCCATCAGGCCGCTCCCGTTCGATGATCCTTTCCAGGACCTCCACAGTAAGCGGCTCGATGTAAACACGGTCTGCGATGCCCTGGTCGGTCATTATAGTCGCCGGATTGGAATTGACCAGAACTGTTGTAACACCCTCTTCCCTGAGGGACTTGCAAGCCTGAGTGCCTGCGTAATCGAACTCGGCTGCTTGCCCAATAACAATGGGGCCGGAACCGATCACGAGCACCTTTTTTGGCTTGTCTTCTATATCAGCCACCCTTTCCGCAGTGCTCTGCGGCTACGACCCCATCTGGGGTCTGAGATATGTGCCTACCGATGTTATACCCGGCTGTGCCTTTTGGCTATACACCGCCAGACTCAGCCAGGAATCGCTACGAATCAACCGACAGGTAGCGCTCCGGGCAGATCGATCAACTTCCGCGAATGCAATGAATTTAACAATTGGGAGATATACGAGCCGAAGAGTTTGCCGTCCCAGTCCGCGGCATCCTCTCCATGTACCGTCTGTTCGATCCGGGGTGGGACTTTCAGGTTCACCATCCCTTCACCGTCCGGCTCGATCTCGATACGTCCCAAGGGAAACAAGGGCTGGCCCTCCATATCCGGGTCCATGGCGTTTATCACCAGGTCCCAGCGTTTTCCCAAGGTCCCTTTCCCTGCTCTAACTTTGTAAATGTACTCACCACATGAGTATTGGGCTGTTTCCTCTTCTAACAAAGAGGCCACCCGGTCAAAATCAACCGCCACCGCCACATCCACACCCCCCTCCAGCAAAAACATGGCGAATGAAGACATAATAATCCTCCAAAAATTACCGCGCCTGTTGGGGTAGGAATAAGTCGTTGGGCTTTTTAATTTGCCCTATTCGTAGGTCGCCGTTGGGTCAGGGGCATACTCCTTTATTGATTGGCGCATTTGCACCCGGTTAAAGTATTTCGGCTTCTGGGTTCAGACCGGAGTTGGCTAGCTGTTAACCGTTGAAATCCCCGACCATTTCTATAAACTGGTCGAAGAGATATTCGTTATCCCTGGGTCCAGGTGAAGCCTCGGAATGATATTGTATGGTATGCAGGGGAAGGTCTTTATGGCGAAATCCTTCCACAGTTTGGTCATTTAAGTTGATATGTGAGACTTCCAAGCCTGAGGGCAATTTCTCGGGACTGACAGCGTAACCATGGTTCTGAGCGGTTATGTAAACCCGGCCGTCAGCTAGGTCTTTCACCGGGTGGTTCCCGCCCCGATGGCCGAATTTCAGTTTGAAGGTCTCCGCGCCCAGAGCCCGGGAAATTATCTGGTGTCCCAAGCAGATCCCCATGACCGGAACCCGGCCCAAAATTTTCCGGGTGTTATCTACCACGTAGTCCAACATCTTGGGGTCGCCGGGGCCGGGGGAGAATAGGATCCCGGAAGGCTTCATGGCCAGCAGCTTTTCAGCCGGTGTGGCCGCCGGCACCACTGTCACCCGGCAGCCCCTGCGGCGCAACTGACGCAGAATGCTGTACTTGAGACCGCAGTCGGTAACCAATATCCGGGGCTCGGCATTCTCCAAGTCACCATCCTCAGCGGCCCAGTCATATTCTTCCGGGGCCGTGACCGTGGCAACGTAGTCGCGGTCTCCGTAGGCCGGGGAGTCCTGAAGCCGCCTCAGCGCCGCATCCGGGTCGCTAATAGTGATGGCACCCAACATCACGCCTTGGGAGCGCAGCCGCCGCGTGAGTGCCCTGGTGTCTATCTCGGCGATGCCAGGGATCCCCTGACTTTCCAAGAACTCGTGCAGCGTGCGGTCGCTGCGCCCGTGGCTGGGCAAATCGGAGTGCTCACGGACGATCAGGCCGCTCACCTGGGTTCGGGACGATTCAAAGTCCTGGGGATTGATACCGTAGTTGCCGATCAGCGGATAGGTGAAGGTCACCAACTGGCCGGCGTAGGACGGGTCGGTCAGTATTTCTTGATAACCCGTCATGCTCGTGTTGAATACTACTTCGCCAAGGCCGTCCGCCTCAGCGCCGAAGGCAACACCTTCATGGATCGAACCGTCTTCCAATACCAGATAGGCTGGCTCGTGCAATCTAACGCACCCTTCCATTTTTATTATTTTTGATCAGAATCTCCGCGGCCGCCATCTAAGGTTTGACATGGGGCTGGTCAAACTTCAGGTCCGGGCTCTGGTAGACCAGGTTCCCGGAAGCGAAAGTGCCAACCACCCGGCCCTTAAGGGTTATGCCCTCCAACGGCGTGTTCCTGCCCTTGGACTCGAACTCGGAAGGGTCCACCGTCCACTCTTGTTCTGGGTTGAATAGCACCACATCGGCGGTGGTCCCGGGCTGGAGAGAGGCGAGGTCTGAGTAACTTTCGCCCAAGACAGCGGCCGGGCCAATGGTCAGCCGGTTGACCATGGCTCCCATGCTCAATTTATTGGCATGGACCATCTGCAAAAGGGAGCCCAACGCCGTTTCCAGCACGCTGATACCAAAGGCTGCCTCTTGGTAGGTAACCTGTTTGCTGGTCAGGTCGTGAGGGGCATGGTCGGTTGCGATACAGTCGATAACACCCTCGGCCAGGGCCTCGATCAACACGTCAACATCCCTTTGAGAACGCAGAGGCGGGTATACCTTGGTATTGGTGTCGTAGGCCAGCCTTCCGGCTTCAATGGAAGGTTCGCCCTTGCGGCCCAGCACCCATTGGTCGGTGGTTGTCAGATGGTGGGGACAGACCTCGGCAGTCACCGAAAGGCCTCGTAGTTTGGCCTCACGGACCAGGGGCACACTTCCGGCCGTGCTTAGGTGGGCTACGTGGAGCCGGCCTCCGGTGGCTTCGGCCAGGGCAATGTCCCTGGCGATCATTGCCTCTTCCGCCGCAGCTGGTATGCCGTCCAGGCCAAGGTGGGTCGCGACCGGGCCTTCGGCCATCACTCCGTTGCATGATAGGGACATGTCCTGGCAATGGTTGCTGACGGTTAGTCCCAAGTCCAGGCTGTAGGTCAGGGCCAGGCGCATCAAGTTGGCGTCATAGACAGGGTCGCCGTCGTCACTGAAGGCCACCACTCCAGCGTTGGCCAGCTCCTCCATCTCGGCCAGTTCATGGCCCTTGCGCCCTTTGGTGACGCAACCGATGGACAGGATCCGGACTACAGATTCTTGCCGGGCTTTCTGTTGAATGAATTCGACCATCGCGGCGTTGTCGATGGGCGGGTCGGTGTTCGGCATAGCGCAAAGAGTTGTGAAGCCGCCTTTGGCCGCAGCCTTGGATCCAGCGGCAATGGTCTCTTTGTATTCAAAACCGGGTTCTCGGAGATGGCAGTGGAGGTCGATAAAGCCCGGAGCAGCCACTAGCCCGACGCCATCAATCACCTTGCAGCCGTCGGGAATATGGTCAGCAGTCAGTCTGCCGGCGGCCACGATCTCCCCGTTGCCCAGCAACAGGTCACCGACCCGGTCCAACTGACGGCTGGGGTCGATAATCCTGGCACGGCGAATCGCGATGTTTTCCGTTTTCACTCACCTCTCCTGAGTTATAGATATTGCGCTAGAGTCCTTGACCGGAACCGATGGTCAACTCGTAAAGCAGCGCCATGCGCACCGCGACTCCGTTGGTCACCTGTTCTTCGATCACGGATCTTCCGCCGTGGGCAACGCTGTTGCTGATCTCGATGCCTTCATTCATCGGTCCGGGGTGCATCACCATGGCCGACGGAGCGGCCAGGCCCAGGCGGGTGTCGGTGACCTGCCAGCGGCGTATGTACTCTCGCATACTGGGTAAGAACCCCCCGTGCTGCCTCTCTTTTTGCAGGCGCAACGCCATGACCACATCCGCCCCCTCAATAGCCTTGTCCAGGTCGGTTTCAACCTCCACCAGAGAGGCGAAGGGCGACCGGGCCATGCTCTTGCTTGAACGCATCAGATCAGGCGGCATCAGGGTGGGCGGTCCGGACAGGACGACTTTGGCCCCCATTTTGGCGAACCCCCAGATGTCCGATCGGGCCACACGGCTATGGAGCACATCACCAACGATGACCACTTTCAGGCCTTCAAGATTTTCAAACTTGTCCTGCACGGTGTACAGGTCCAGCAGGGCCTGGGTGGGGTGGGCGTGAAGGCCGTCCCCAGCGTTGATGATACTGACCTTATCCAAATGCTGCGCGAGTAGATGGGCCGCACCTGAATGGGGATGGCGTATTACTATTGTGTCCACACCCATGGCCTGTATGGTCAGCCCCGTGTTCAGCAGGGACTCCCCCTTCTCGGCGCTGCTGCCCGAAGCCGACATGTTGATCACGTCGGCGCTCAGCACCTTGCCGGCTTCTTCGAACGAGATCCTGGTGCGGGTACTGGCCTCGTAAAAGAGGGTCACTATCACCTTGCCGCGCAACGCCGGGACTTTCTTGATATCCCGCCCCAGCACCTCTTTCATGCCGCGGGCGGAATTCAAGACCTCGGAGATCTCCTCTCGGGAGAAATCGTCCAAGTCCAAGACGTGCAATCGTGGCACGGACTCTTGGCCTAGGCCGCCGACGGTCTCCGGAGTATCTATCTTTCTAGAGAGGCTCATAAATTCGACCTATTCTTCGTCTGAATGGACCGGGTCGTCTAGGATAAGAGCAACTTCGTCCGTGCCATCGGTCTCCACCAGGCGTACTTTAACCCGCTCTTCGAATGCCGTGGGCAGGTTCTGGCCAACGTAATCGGCCCGAATGGGCAACTCCCGGTGGCCCCGGTCCAGCAATATGGCCAACTGGATCTGCTCTGGGCGGCCAAAGTCCACTAGGGCGTCCATGGCGGCCCGAATCGTCCGCCCCGTGTATAGAACGTCATCAACCAGCACCACGCGCTTGCCCTGGATACCCATGGGTATGTCCGTTGGCTGAACCCTAGGCTGGGACTGGCCGCGCGCCCGCAGGTCGTCCCGGTAGAGGCTGACATCAAGAGTGGCCACCGGTACGTCAATGCCTTCGAATTCGGCCAGATTGGCGGCGATGCGGCGGGCCAGATGCACTCCCCGGGTGTGGATACCAACGATCACCAGATCTCCGGCGCCCCGGTTGCGTTCCAGTATCTCGTGAGCCACCCTGGTCAGGGCCCGGCGCACGTCTTCCCGATTCATTATTTTTCGTTCTACCATTGAATTACCTGGTCGATTACCGGGGCAATCTCCGCTTTATTCTCCGGGCAATAAAAAAACCCTTACCACTGACTGGCAAGGGCACGAGCGGCTCACGCAACTACTGCATGAATGCATTCTGCGGAGATTCGGGGCGCTCTACTTTGCCAGCCTCTCTGGACCGTCTTAAAAGTGTGGCCGGGTCTTCATCAGACCGGCCGCACGACCCTGGGTAATATTCGATTGTCCATTTATCTTAACAGAGCCGAGGCCATCGCAGAAGAGGCTGACAGCCCGGTTTAAGAATCCGATGTTATCGGGACGCTGGTCTAGGCCGAAACGCGCTTCCGGCGATTTGTTACATAGTCAACCAACAGGTATTCGCCCAGGTTGGCGGCACTGCTGTAGAATGCCCGGCCACTATTGATGCGGGTCATCCGTTCCACAAAGTTCACCAACTGGTAGTTGTTCTCCAGCATGAAGGTGTTGATCAGGATGTCTTCTTGGGTGCACCGCCGCACCTCTTTCAAGGTCTCCAACTCCGTGCGGTGACTGGGCGGATAGGCGAAGAACGACCGATCGCCTTCCAGGTGCGCGGTGGGCTCGCCGTCGGTCACCACCAGGATCTGTCGGGTGCCGCCTTTTTCCTTGGAGAGTAGTTTCCGCGACAGCATCAACGCGTGATGCAGGTTGGTACCCGACACCCAAGCGTTCCAGGTACACTTGGCCAGGTCTTCTTCTTTGATCTCACGGGCGTAGTCCGAGAACCCAACGATATGGAGGCTGTCCCTGGGATACTGGCTGCGCATCAATGCCATCAGCGCCAAGGTGACCTTCTTGGCCGCCTGCCAGTTGTTGAACAGGCCCATGGACCGGCTTTGATCCAACAAGAGGACCGTGGCGGACCGGGTCATATGCTCGTTGCGGAAGACCTCAAAGTCTTCCGGGCTGAGCGTGACCGGAACCTGAGGGCCGCCTCTAAGGACTGCATTTTTAACGGTGGCCTGCAAATCGACTTGGAACGGGTCGCCAAATTCATAGGGTTTGGTCTCGCCCAGTAGATCGCCATTGGCGCCGCGGGCATCCATCTGATGGTTGCCCATGCGGTCTTTCTTAAGGTGGGTGAAGACTTCTTTCAACGCCTTCTGGCCGATGCGCCGGATGCCCCGGGCGGTGAGGTCCATCTTGTCGTCGCCGGTGACATATCCCGATTCTTGGAGTAGCTTCCGTAGGCGGTCCAGCTCATCGTAGATACGTCGGGCCTCCTCTCCCAGAAGCTCAGCCAGTTTGTCGGGGTCGATGCCACCCATGTCTCCAGTGCGCATGGCGTCCTGGAGAGACTGTTCCAGTTGGTCCAGTTCTTGAAGACCGCGCATCATCTCCATGGCCTGCTCCATGGTCAGGCTGTCGTCCCCCAAGAAGGGGTACTGACGGCGCAAATCGTCCATGGGCATCAATTGTTCCATGAGCGAGGCGAACTTGGCCATCTCCCGTTGGGTCTCGGGATCCAGTGCCTGGGCCAGGGCGTCTTCCATCTCTTTGCGGGCTTCGGGAGACATGCTGTCCAGCATCGACTGCATCTGGGCTAGTTGCTGCTGCATCTGTTCCATAAGCTCGCCGAAACTCTGGGGCGGGTTGTCTCCAAACATCTGGCCGAACTGCTGCATGAAGCTGTCGAAGTCGGGCTCCTGGCCGGCCAGTTTATCCTGGATCATCTGGTTAAGGGCCCGCATCATTTCGCGGGTGGCGGCCATGTCCTCTTCAGACATACCCTTGACCTGGTCCATCATCTGCTGGCCCATATTCTGGGCCATCTGGCTCTTCAACGCGTCTAGCAAGTCCTGGAACTTCTGCTGGGCCTCAGGGTCTATAAAGTCATATTCCAACAACTCCCTTATCTGACCGGCAGGGCTTTCCGGAAGGGCGTCCAGCTTTTCCCGGTTGTTCTCAGCCCGTTTCTTCAGCAGGTCTAGCAGGCTCCCTTGCTGTTCCTTATCTTCGCTCGCGTTACTTTCGACCTCTTCCGAGGCCTCATCCAAGCGGCGTTTGATGCCTTCGCGCTCGGTGTTTACGATGTCTTCTAGGCGTTCTTTGAGGTCGTCTACCACCGAGTCCATGTTGTGCTGCTGCATCTGCTGGCGGCGCTGGTTCTTCAATTGCTCCATCAGCTCCCGCAGGCCGGGCATCTGCTGCCCGTCGCGGTCTTGAAGGCCCTGACGCATCATGTCCCGGAGGGCCTGCATGACATCGCCGTGGTTCAAGATGTCGTCGGAAAGAAGGTCCATCAATTGGTCGGCATCAAATTCGAAGATCCTCTGAGTGCCGTCCCATTGGGAGTACTTGTATGTGCGGTAGAGCATCGCGCCTTCCTTGCTGTAGGACACAATGGTGGAGCCATTCAAGTCGAATCCGGCCGGCCGGCCAAATCGCGCCTTGATAGTAGGCTCATGATACCTGGGGGTTTCGAGCAATAGCAAGGTTGAAAGGCCAGGATTAAGCTGACGCTCCGCGCTTCGTCTCCCCTGCTTAACCGGGCAGTTCACATGCTATAATCGCGCATCCTGCGCTGGAACCTGACCATGTAAGGAAGACTCTATGCTCAGTCCATACACGGTGCTGGACCTAACAGGCGGCCACGGCGACCTAGCTAGCATGCTGTTAGGCGACATGGGGGCCACGGTCATAAAAGTGGAACCGCCCGGTGGCGCAGCCGCCCGCAACGAACCGCCCTTCATCGAAGATGCACCGGAGTCCGAAAGCAGCCTGCCTTTCTTCGCCTTCAACCGTAATAAACAAGGCATCACCCTGGACTTAGAATTGGAAGCGGGCCGAAACGTGTTGAGGTGCCTGGTTGAAAAGGCGGACTTTCTGTTTGAATCAGGACAACCCGCCTCCCTGGATAGCCTGGGGCTAGGCTTCGATGAACTAAAGGAAATAAATCCCAGATTGGTCCACGTGGCGATCTCGGCCTACGGTTGGGATGGGCCCCATGCCGATTACCTGGCCAACGACCTAACCATTGCCGCTATGGGCGGCCCCATGAGCCTGCAAGGAGTGCCAGACCGGGCGCCGGTCCGGTTATCTGTACCCCAAGTCTGGCTGCACGCCGGGGCGGAGGCTGCTACGGCAGCCATGACGGCCCATGCGCTGATGGTGCGGACGGGGGAGGCCCAGTTCGTCGATGTCTCTGCTCAGGCATGCATGATAGCAACCATGCTGCAAGGTATCTCCGCCAACGCTATCCAGGGGCGTGACTACAACCGCGGCGGGTCTCTGCTCCAATTGGGGCAGGCCACATTCCCCGTGGTATTTGACTGTGCAGACGGTTATGTAGTTCTTATCCCCAGCGGTCCCACACTGGCTGTGATGGTGCCTTGGTTCGTGGAGGACGGTCTGGTGCCGGAAAGCTGGATCGACGGGGAAGAATGGCCCAGCTATCACATGCGCTTGCTGCAAGGGCAGCCAATCGATTACAGCTTGGAAGAGGTACTGGGCGCCATCACGAACTACGTTGCCAAATACACCAAGAACGAACTGTTGGAACGGGGTCTACGCGATGGAGTTACCTTGGCCCCGGTGAACGATGTAGGCGATCTGGCTAAATTCCAACACCTGGAAGAACGTGGCTATTGGCTGCCGGCGCCCCTCCCCAACAGTGAGGCGACTCGGATGCCTGGATTGGTAGCCCGGATGTCTAAAACCCCGATGTCCGTAAGAAGATGGGCCCCGGCACGTGGCGAACACAACCAGCAGGTCCTGCAATCCATGCTGGGGCTGGACGACGCTGAGATTACCCAAGCCACCGGCGGAAGTCTTGGCCGCAGGAGCGAATGATGGCAGATCAATTGCCTTTCGAGGGGCTGAACATTGTCGATATCTCGTGGGTGGTCGTCGGGCCCACTACAGTCAAGTACTTGGCGGACCACGGCGCGACAGTAGTTCGGGTAGAAACGGCCGCGCCGCTGGATATCCTGCGCACCGTCGGACCATTCAAAGATGGCACTCCGGGACCAGACCGCACCCAATTCTTTGGGGAATTCAATACCTCCAAGCTGGGCTTGTCGGTGAACATGAAAGTCCCGGCGGGATTGGAAATAACCAGAAGGCTCATTGCTTGGGCCGACGTCTACGTTGAGAGTTTCGCTCCGGGAACGGTGGATGGTCTGGGCATCGGCTACGAGACCGCCCGGCAACTGAACCCCTCGATCATCATGGCCAGCACCTGCCTAATGGGCCAGACCGGCCCCGCCGCGCCCTTCTCCGGATACGGCTTCCATGCGGGTTCCCTCGCCGGCTTTTATGAGATTACAGGTTGGCCCGGCCAGGCGCCGGACGGACCGTGGACGGCCTACACGGACGCCGTATCCCCCCGGATCCTGTCGGCAACCATCATGGCCGCTCTGGACCATCGCCGCCGCACCGGCCAGGGACAGTACATCGACGCCTCCCAGTTGGAGATGTCCCTCAATTATCTGTCGCCGCAGATCATGGACTATGAGACCAACGGGAAGACCGTCACCCGGAACGGGAACCGGTCTCAATATTTCGCGCCCCAAGGCGCCTACCCCTGCGCCGGAGACGACCAGTGGTGCACCATCTCCGTGGAGACTGAGGACCAGTGGGAAGCCCTGAAGGTGGCGATGGGAAGCCCGGCCTGGACCAACGACGAGCGGTTAGGCTCTATGGAATCTAGGCTTGAGAACCATGACGAGATAGACGAGCACATCGGCGGATGGACCAAAGACCAAATCGCCCAAGAGTTGATGCAATCTCTGATCTCCCAGGGTGTGCCGGCCGGAGTGGTGAACCGGAGCAGCGACCTGGAGAAGGACCCCCAGTTGGCCCACCGGAATTATTTCCGGCCATTGGAACATCAGGAGATGGGCACGGTGCCCTACGCGGGGCACCAGTTCCGGATCAAAGGATACGACAATGGGCCCCGATTCGCGGCCCCAGTCTTGGGCCAGCACAATGAATATGTGCTCCGCGAGATCCTGGGGATGACGGACGATGAAGTGACCGAGGCAATCATCGCCGAAGCCTTACAGTAAACTTCTGGCCTAGACCACCGTTGCACCCAGGATGTCTTTCAAGTGAGACAGGGCCCACTCATGGGCCTCCTGCTTGAAGCTGGCCACACAGTCGGCAGGCACCTCAACTGCGTAGTCGCGGTTGCGGGCATCGGACGCCGTGTGCAGCACACATATGTCGGTGCAAACACCGCAAATGATCACTTTGTCGGGCCTACCGGCCGCCAGTGTGGCTTCCAAACGTGTATTGAAGAAACCGCTGTACCGGTTCTTGGGTATCACGTTGTCCTCATTCACGAACTCCGCCAGTTCGGGAATGACGTCGGGCTCCTCAGTACCCTTGACGCAGTGGACCGGGAACACGTTGAATTCCAGGTCGTCGGGGTCGTGGTGGTCCGAGATGAAGAGAATCTCCGACCCTGCTGCCTGTTCCCGGACCAGCAGATCGTTGACCCTGGGAATGATCTCCCGAGACTCGTCGCCACAATAGAGATTATGGCCCGCTTCCAAAAATCCCTTAACCATGTCAATCACCAGCACTACGTTCATTATGGTCCTGTCCTGCCTTAAGGGCTGGCCGTCGTTTTTTCATCCGGCCGCACCGAACTAGCTAGAAGTTGCGATGCTCTGAAGCGAATGGTTCACGGCTACACAGGGTGGGCGAATTGAGCGTCCTCAGCCAGCATGCTGGACAGGCCCATGGCCTCGAAACAGTCCTCAAGACTGACCATGTTGTCCATCAGGTGAGAGGTGGTGCCAGTCTCTTTCAACTGCGCCATGACCTGCCCAACCACATGGGCCACCGACAACAGGGCGCTAGCCGGATAGATAACGATCTTAAAGCCAAAATTCTCCAGTTCGGATGCCGAGAGCAGGGGAGACTTTCCAGACTCTACGAAATTGAATAGCAGTGGAATATCAAGGTTCTTGGCGGCTCGTTCAACCTCTTCCGGTGTTCGCAGGGCTTCTACGAACAACACGTCGGCCCCGGCTTTCACGTACTCGTCGCAGCGGTGCATGGCGTCGTCCCAACCGGTGACGGCGATGGAATCGGTGCGCACGATGATGGTGAAGTCGTCGTCGGTGCGGGCGTCGACCGCGGCCCTGATCTTTTGGATCATATCCTCGGTGGAGATGACCTTCTTGTCGTCCAGGTGGCCGCAGCGCTTGGGCGATTCTTGATCCTCTATGTGGATGGCCGCCACACCGGCCCGCTCGTACTGCCGAACGGTCCGGCGCACGTTCAACACTCCGCCGTAGCCCGTATCCGCATCCGCTATCAATGGCACGGCTAAGGTCTCGGTGATGGATGCAGCGTTCTGGACCATCTCGGTCATCGAGGCCAGGGCCAGGTCCGGGTAGCCTAGCTGCGCCACCGACGTTCCCGCCCCGGTCATGTAGACCGCCGGAAAACCGGCCTTCTGGATGATGTTTGCCGTGAGACAGTCGTAAGCCCCCGGCGCCTGGATGATTCCCGGCTCCTTAAGCAGTTGGCGAAACTTGGTGGTCATGCGCATGCGGTTACTCCGGACTGGGTGCTGAATCTGGACGTAAAAGACGTGCCGTTATTATACAGTGGCGGGCGGATTCAAAAGAGGAATCGGGAATCAGGCGATCATGCCGCCGTCGATGGTCAGAACTTGGCCGGTGATGTAGCTGGCGCCGTCGCTGCAAAGGAAGATTACGGCCTCGGCCACGTCCTCAGGGGTTCCGAACCGGCCCATGGGGATATTGGCCAGTATCTTCGCCTGAGTGTCTTCGGATAGCTCATCAACCATGGCGGTGGTGATGTACCCGGGGGCCAGAGCGTTTACTGTGACGTTACGGGATGCCACCTCTCGGGCGACCGCCTTTGTGAGACCGACCAGCCCGGCCTTGGCGGCGGCGTAGTTGGCCTGGCCCGGGTTTCCGGAAAGCCCCACCACCGAAGACATGTTGACCACCCGTCCGGACCGTTGCCGAATCATGTGGGTCATGGCGTACTTGGTGCAGAGGAAGGCGCCGCGCAGATTCACATTTATGACAGAGTCGAAGTCTTCGGGCTTCATCCTGATCAACAGTTGGTCTTTGTTGATGCCGGCGTTGTTGACCAGTAGGTCGATGCTGCCGAAGTGTTCTACAACTTGCTTGATGACAGCTTGGGCTTTCTCTTCTTGGGAAACGTCGCCGCCGACCAAGAATGCTTCTCCGCCGGCTTGGCTGATGTTATCGACGACTACTGTGGCGGCGTCGGGGCTGGCATGATAATTAACGCCCACCCTGGCGCCGGCCTCGGCTAGGCGGCAGGCGACGACAGCGCCGATACCTCGGGAGGCCCCGGTGACCAATGCTACTTTGCCTCCCAGGTCGATACCGGGCATCGGTTGAATTTACCTGCCCGCGCTGCTGCCGGTGGCTTTGGCTGCAGCGTTCTTGTTCATCGTGGCCAGGTCTTCTCTCATTATGTCGACCATGCCCAGGTTCACATAGCGGACGGCGGTGCTGATCGCCGCCAATATCTCATCGGCACGGCTTGAACCGTGGCCCACAATCACCGGGCCCTTTACTCCGAATAATGGGCCGCCGTTGGTGCGGGTGCGGGTGGTCAATTGGACCATTTCCGCAGCGAATTTTTCGAGCGTTGTCTCGTCGAGGGCCGAGGACAGCCGCTTATCGGCGTATGCGGCGAAAGCCCGTCCGATCCCCTCGGTGAATTTGATCAGAATGTTGCCAACAAAGCCATCTGCGATTATAACTTCAGCCTTCTCAGTGAAGAAGTCCATACCCTCCACGTTGCCAACGAAGTTCATGCCGCTGTCTTGGAATATTTGGTAGGCCTCTTGGACCTGCTTGTTGCCCTTATTTGATTCCGACCCAACACTGAGTAGGGCCACTCTGGGGTTCTCGATGCCCATATAAGTACGCGCCCAGGTGACGCCAAGCGACGCGAAGTTGAGCAGCAGACCGGGACGGCAGTCGATATTTGCCCCAATGTCCACCAGAACAGTGTTCGGCGCCAGACCGAGGAATGGTCCGCCTATGCATGGCCGGTCCAAACCTTCCATCAGACCCAGGGTCAGGACGGCGCTGGCCATGGACCCGCCTGTAGACCCCATGGAAACCATGACGTCGGCATCGCCACTCTTGACCAGACTGGTGGCAACCAACACGGACGACCTCGGTTTGGTCCGCATAGCCTGGAGGGGGTGTTCATCGTCCCCGATCTTATCTTCGGAGGCCGCGGTACTCACGGATAAACCCGATGTATCGTACTTGGCTAGCTCTTCTTCCACAGGACCAGGGTCGCCGACCAGTATTATCTCGGCGTTAGTGGCCCTGGCGGCCTCGATGGCCCCCTTGACCGTCTCCACAGGCCCGTGGTCCCCACCCATGGCGTCCATCGCCACTCGAACAGGCGCCGATCCATTGTCCGTCGCTTTTTGCATAGTGTTCCTTCCTCGTCTGACTGACGGCGCACTCTTTGGGTTATCGCCGGGCCATTCGGTAAAGGTTCCTATCTCTTAATTTATATTCAATCCGGCAGTGCCGGAGATAAGTTCCTGCCCGCTGGCGCTGTTCCTAACCCCCACCGAATAGGTGCGGGATGGGCCGTTTTCCTTGGATAGGTTGCCCCATGCCTCGACCCGGTCGCCAAGGTAGGCTGCTCCTTTGAACTTGACCCTGAGGCCGCCGGATTCCAGCCAGTCCCGCCCGTGGGCGGCGGCCATCATCTCGGAAACGAAGGCCAGGGTTAGCATGCCGTGGGCGATAATACCACCGAACTGGGTCTTGGCAGCAAATTCCGCATCAAGGTGCAGCGGGTTATCGTCGCCCGACGCATTGGCGTAGGCGTTCAATCGCTCTTGGTTGATCTCTTTTGAGATAACGCCCAATCCGCTTTCTATCGGCCCGGCTTTCTGGGCTTCGGAGTCCTTCGGTTCCAGCGCAGTAGTGGCCTTGGGTGGCACGAGCACAGTGCTTTTTGACGTGAGCGCCAGCGCTCCGGCGGACTCCACGCTACAGGTCACTGTGATGAACTCCAGACCAGCACGGCGGCGCGGTTTCTCGACAAGAGCGGTGATATTCACCTCGCTACCGATGGCCACCGGGGTCTGGGTATCAACTTCCTGCAGGCTGTGGATGGCGCCGGGAGGGAGGGCCAGCTCACGAAGCAACGCTCCCAAAGCCGAGGTCGCGGAGTAAAGAGGAGGGGCGATGCCGGTGTCTTTGTAGATCGTAAACGAGTCGCCAACTGAGTACAGGTACTCACCAACCGAGTCCTGGGTCGCAACAAAAGAGCCCAAGTCCAATTCGCGCTCGGTCTCAACCAACAATACCAGTCATCCTCCCTGCCCCAGTCATTCCGGCAGGCCCGATTATACCCACGGCCAGGCTCTCCAGCAACGTTATGTACATCCGGCTTAGCCAGATTTGATGCAGACTCTAGATGAGCGATTCGTAGCCTAAATCGGCGCCCTAAAGTTTTCCACTGCCAAACCGGCGATGTGGTCCCCAATTGCCAGCGACGATGTTGCTCCCGGGGATGGGGCGTTCAAAACATGGATCGCGTCACGCCCTTGGATGATGCTGAAATCGTCCAACAGGGAGCCGTCACGCGCCACGGCCTGGGCCCGCACGCCGGAGCCGCCACTGTCTAGGTCAGAGTTCCGGATCTCCGGGATCAGCCGCTGCAGGTCGTGGAGGAACACCCGTTTATTGAAGGATCGGTAGACCTCACCCATACCAATCTTCCAATACTTCGCAGCCATTTTCCAGAATCCGGGGTAGGCCAGGTTGGCCATACTCTCACCAAGGCTAAAGTCGCGTTTACGGTAGCCTTCCCGCCGCAAAGCCATCACTGCGTTGGGGCCGGCTTCCACATGGCCCTTGATGTTGCGGGTGAAGTGAACGCCAAGGAATGGAAACTGGGGGTCGGGCACCGGATAGATCAGCCCGGACACCAGATGATGGCTCTCCGGGCGCAGTGTGTAGTACTCGCCCCGGAACGGGATGATCTTGACGCCCAGTTTCTCGCCGGTCATGGTGGCAACCTTGTCGGCATACAACCCGGCGCAGTTGATCAGATGTTTGGCCTGAAGAGTCCCTTTAGTTGTCTCCAATGCCACGGAACCGGTCATGTTGGTGATCTTCTTCACCGCGGCACCAGTAAAGATGTCCCCGCCGGCCTGCTGGAACTTGTTGGCGAAGGCGGCGGCTACTTTTGTAAAGTCGACTATCCCCGTGTGGGGCGCCCACAATGCGCGCATTCCGACGGTGTGCGGCTCGATCTCTTTCAGTCTTTCTGGGCCGACAATCTCCAGGTCCGGCACTCCGTTGGCAGTTCCCCGCTCAAAGAGGTCTTGGAGGCGGCCAAGTTCAGACTCGTTCAGGGCGACTATGACCTTTCCGCACTGCTGATATTCGATCTCATTCTCATCGCAGAACTTGACCATGTTGTTCAGGCCGGCGACGCAGAATTGGGCCTTGTGGGAGCCGGGCCGGTAGTAGATCCCAGAGTGCATCACGCCACTATTATGGCCGGTCTGGTGCGTGGCAAGTTGCGCCTCTTTCTCGATCACAGCGACCCGCCAATTGGGGGCCCGTTCCATCAGCTGCATGGCCGTGGACAGCCCCAAGATGCCGCCTCCGATGATCGCTATATCGTACTGGTTCGATTCCATCTGTCGCCTCGTAAACTCTGCTCGGACCGTTGCCGGTTCCCATGTTGGCGGGTGTGGGGTAGGGTAGTCCGACGCGGTGGGACGGTCAAGACCGGCGAGGCTGGTCAATTCCTTGACCCCTGGCCCGGCATGAAGTACTTTTGAACGTGGCCCGGCCCAGGGAGATGTTTCTCCGCCTGGACAAAGGCAATACCTCACCCGATTTGGAGCACCTCATGCACTTTGGCGCATTCATGGAGTTTGGCAGCCGGTCCGGGGTTAGCGAGGCCCAAGCATTCAAAGAAGGGTTCCGGATGGTCGATGCGGCCGAGGAGATGGGTCTGGACGGCGTTTGGCTGGCCGAACTGCATTTCAACCCAACCCGCTCGGTGCTGTCGTCTCCTATCGTGGTGGCGACCTCGATAGCCACCAGGACCAAGCGGCTCCGGGTCGGTATGGCCGTCTACGTACTACCGCTGAGCAACCCCCTGCGCATCGCCGAGGAAGTGGCGACCGTCGACCACATCAGCGAAGGCCGGTTCGAATTTGGCATCGGTCGCAGCGGATTCGCCCGTTCCTACGATGTCTTCGGTATCGCCTACGATGAAAGCCAAGAACGGTTCGCAGAGTCCCTGCAGATCATCCTCCAGGCTTGGAAAGGCAAGGAATTCTCCTATCAGGGCAAATACTACAGCGTTGAGAACGCCACCATCACACCGTCGCCTTACCAGCAGCCCCACCCGCCGCTGCGCATCGCCGCCAACTCTGCCGATACTTTCGTCAGGCTGGGCCAGGCCGGCCACCCCATATTCGTGGGTCTGCGGGGCATGGATGTACCCGAGCTCCAAAAGAATGTAAAAGAGTACCGCCGGGCCTGGAATGAAGCCGGGCACCCCGGCGATGGCGACGTTTCACTTCGTATCCCGGTCTACGCCGGTGAAACCAAGCAAGAGGCGTTGGACGAGCCGTTCGAGAGCATCGGAGGCTACTTCGGGCGGATGGGCAGTCTCTACCGCGATCAGGCCGGGAAATCGGGCCTGGAGTCCACCGAACTAGCCAGCGGCCGGGCCGACCAACTAGCCGCCTTGAGTTATGACGAGATGCTGAAGACCAAGATCGCTTTCGGCACCGCTGAAGGCCTGATCGCCCGTTTCACCCAACTGAAAGAAGAACTGGGGCTAGATGGAGTTGTCGCCGAACTCAACCCCGGCGGCCTGATCCCAGAAGAGAGAGTCCTGCGCAGCCTGCGCATCGTCATCGAGAAGGTCATGCCGGCCTTCAAGTGATATCCAGATTCGAACCGAAATAGAGTTGACCGAGTTGAAACTAGCAGTATTAGATGATTACCAAGGCACAGCCAAGGACCTGGGCGATTGGGGCCAGTTGGCTCCCGGAACGGATGTTGAATTCTTCCATGACCATGTCGCCGACGAAAAAGCGCTGGTTAACCGGCTCAAAGATTTCGACATGGTCATGGGTATGCGGGAACGAACCCCCTTCACCCGGTCGATACTCACCCAGTTGCCCAAACTGAAACTGCTTATGACCACCGGTCTGCGCAACGCCTCGTTCGACATCGAAGCCGCAACCGAGCTGGGTATCCCCGTCTGCGGAGCGCCCGGCTCCGGAGAGGGACCCACCGAACTCACCTGGGGACTGATAATCTCCATGCTCCGCCACATTCATGAAGAGGACCAACGGTCCAGAGATGGGTCATGGGGCACCACGGTCGGCGTGGGACTCAAGGGTAAGACTCTGGGTCTAATCGGGCTGGGCCACATCGGGTCGTTGGTGGCCCGGGTCGGGTCGGCCTTCGACATGAACATCATCGCCTGGAGCCAGAACATGACCGCCGAGCAGGCCGCGGGGTGCAACGCTACCCTGGTGGACAAAGAGACCCTGTTCAAAGAGGCGGACATCGTATCCGTCCACCTGGTGCTCAGTGACCGCAGCCGGGGGCTAGTGGGAGCGGCGGAACTGGCGTTGATGAAGCCCACCGCCTACCTAGTGAACATCTCCCGCGGACCGATAGTCGATGAGAAGGCCCTGATCGACGTGTTGGAGCGGAAGGCCATCGCCGGGGCGGCATTAGACACCTTCGACATCGAGCCGTTGCCCTTGAGCCATCCCCTCTTCAAGACACCAAACACCCTGATCTGCCCCCATCTGGGCTACGTTACAGAAGAAAGCTACCGGGCCTTCTATTCAGGAATAATAGAGAACGTCCGCGCCTTCACCAGTGGGGAACCCGTCCGGGTGATCAACTCCGACGTGCTAACCTCAAACCGGTTCAGGGGATACGAGTAGAAGCGAGACAGATTCCCTTTCCCTGAAGGGAGAGGGAATCTGTCCTCGACTGTGTCGAAGATGACTAGTGGCTCCCAACCAACCAAAGTAATTCGAACCACGGAGACCCCAGCATGAAAGCAGTAAGGCTAAACGAGTTCGGCGACGTTGACGTACTGAAGATAGAGGAAGTGCAGGAGCCCAATCTCCGGCCCCATCACGTCATGATCAAGGTGGACTCCGCGGGGGTGAATTACGCCGACATCCTGCGCCGGGGCGGGAACTACCCTGGCCCCGGACTGCCCTCATCCATGGGGCTGGAATCGGCTGGCACCGTCACCGAAGTCGGCTCAGACGTCACCGGCATAATTGTCGGCCAGCAAGTGATGGCGATGGGTCCGGGTAGCCAGGCCGAATACGTCGCCGTCAACGGCAACCTGGTGTTCCCCTATCCCAACTCCCTTGATGCGGTGGAAGCCGGCGGTATGCCCATCGTGTTCCTCACCGCTTACCACATCCTGAAGTCCAGGGGTCACATGCAGTCCGGTGATACAGTGCTGGTTCAGGCCGGAGCCTCGGGTGTAGGCACAGTACTGATCCAGTTGGCCAAGGCTTGGGGCGCCAAGGTCATCGCCACCGCCTCAACACAAGACAAACTGGACCTCTGTAAATCCCTGGGAGCCGACGTTGTGATCAACTACACCGAGGGCGACTTTGAGGAAGTGGTCAAAGATGAATCGGGCGGCGACGGAGTCAAGTTGGTGGCCGAGTGTGTTGGCGGTGAGGTTCTAGAGAAGAGCGTGCGCTGCGTTTCGGCCTACGGAACTTTGGTCAGTTACGGCAATGCTTCCCAGACCCCTGCAAACCTGCCGACTTCAGACATCACCTCGGTCAACCGGACGGTAGTCGGGTTTAGCATGGGCCGCTCTCCACTGGGGTCCCTGGATCACAAGGCCGCCATGGCCGAGATGTTCCCCATGATTGCTGCCGGTCAAGCCAAGTTGGTCGTTGACCAGATACTTCCGATGGCCGAGGTAGGCAAGGCCCACCAGCACCTAGCCAACCGAGGAGCCATGGGCAAGGTGATTCTCACGCCGTAGGGTTGGCAGGGTTGGGTTGAGGGACGATCAAGTTGCTCTGATCAACAGTGAAATACCCGAGCAATGAGATTCCTCGGCTGACGCCTCGGAATGACAGAAAAGTGGAAACCCAATTACCGCTCTTGACTACGCATCGGTCATCCGCTGAACCAGACCTTAAGACCCATTCTCCCAGATGGCCTCAAGCACTGCGCAGGGCGACATCGGTGTCTCAGACATGCGGATGCCCAAGGCCTGGTTGATAGCGTTGGCGATGGCCGGGACCGGTGGGATTATGGACACCTCTCCCACGCCCCTGACCCCGGTTGGGTGGTCGGGGTTGGGGACCTCCACGATCTGAGTGTCGATCATGGGCAGGTCCTTGGCGATGGGCATGCGGTAGTCCAGCAGACTGGAGTTCAGCATTCCGCCCTTCTCGTCGGTGAAGTATTCTTCATTCAACGCCCAGCCGATGCCTTGGACGGCCCCGCCCTGGATCTGGCCTTCTACGTACTGCGGATGAACGGCCGTTCCGGGGTCCTGAAGGGCCGTGTACCGGATGATGTCGGTCTTGCCCGTTTCCGGGTCTACTTCCACGTCCACGATATGCACGGCGAAACCTGGACTCTCCCCTCCCCAGGCGCCACCGGCCCGCCCCAACAACGGCCCTCCGGTAGTGTTCTGCCGGGCGGCCAGTTCCTTCAACGTGAGCCGCAACTCTGGGTCGGATCGGTGGGAAAATACGCCGTCGGCGATGTCCACTTCTTCCACCGGCACGTCCCAGATGAGCGCCGCCCTGGCCGCCAACTGCCGCTGTAGGTCCCGGGCGGCTTCGAAGGACGCCCAGCCGGTCTTGTAGACGGCGCTGCTGCCGGCGCTGATGGCCGTGTAGCCGATCGAGTCGGTGTCGCCCACCGAAGGGTGTACTTCCTCGGCAGTGATACCCAACACCTCGGCCACGTGCATGGCCGCGGCGGTGCGGCTGCCTGCCAGGTCGGCGGACCCTTCGACCAGGCCGACACTCCCGTCTTGTTGCAGACTGACGACGGAGCAGGCCGGGCCGGTGATGTTGTTGCACACGGCGGTGGCCACCCCGCGGCCTCTATTCGGCCCGCCGAGGGGGGCGTTGTAGTGGGGATGGGCCTTGGCCGCCTCCAACGTCTCAACATAGCCAACTTTCTTGTAGGGGATGCCGGTCACACGGCGAGTGCCCTCTTTGGCGGCGTTCAACAGCCTGAAATCGATGGGGTCCATGGACAGTTTGGCGGCCAGTTCGTCGATCAGTGTCTCCCCGGCGAACCCGGCGGGCGGACCAAGCGGCGCGCGGTAGGGAGCGACCTTGGGTTTGTTCACCACCACGTCGTAGCCTTCCGAGCGCACGTTGGGTATGTCGTAGGGCGCGAAGATGGTCATGGACGCCAGGTTGACCAGGGCCCCGGGGAAGGCGCCGGACTCGTAGACGAAATGTGCGTCGGCAGCCGTGATCCGGCCGTCCTTGGTTGCGCCGATCTTAGCCCGGATGTGGCCTCCGGCAGTGGCGCCGGTTCCCTCCAGCACCTCGGCCCGGGTCATGGTTATCTTCACCGGATGGCCGGTCTTCTTGGATAGAAGCGCTGCCACCGGCTCGACGTAGACCACCAGTTTACCGCCGAACCCGCCGCCAATCTCCATGGGAATCACCTTAACCTGGGAGATCGGGATGCCCAGCACTAGGGCGGTGAAATCCCGAATGGCGAAATGCCCCTGAGAACTGCCCCAGACGGTCACCCGCCCGTCGCGGTCCCAGCGGACGGTGGCGCTGTGGGGTTCGATATAACCCTGGTGGACCGGCTTGGTGCGGAATTCCCTTTCCACGACAACGTCGGCCTCTTTGAACCCCTGGTCCGGGTCGCCCAGCTCATATACGAAGTGGCTGGCGATGTTGGTCGGTACGCTATCATCGTCATCGTCGCGGAGTCCGCCTGGCCGGAAGAACTCACCCTCAGAGCGGAACAGCCGGTCGTGGAGGATGGGAGAGTCCAGCTCCATGGCTTCTTTGCCGTCCAGAACGGGAGTCAAGACCTCGTAATCGACTTCGATGAGGGACAGCGCGGCCTCGGCGGTATGCACGCTGTCGGCCGCCACCGCGGCCACGGCATGGCCTTTGTACAACGCTTTGTCGGCGGCCAGCACGTTGTTGCTTAAAAACCTGGGGTTCAGGGGCGAGCCCTCGGCAACGTCCACCGGTCTGCCGGACAGTACCGGCAGATCGGCCGAGGTCACGACGGCCTTGACGCCGGGCAACGCCAGGGCCTTGGCGGCGTCGATGGATTTGATTACAGCGTGGGCATGGGGGCTCCTCAGTATCTTGCCGTGGAGGAGACCAGGCATGCTGATGTCGGCGCCGTAACGGGCTTGGCCAGTGACCTTGTCCCTGGCGTCGTGGCGGATAGGCGTGGTGCCGATGACCTTGAATCCGCTGTTATTAGCCGTTGGAGTGGCAGTCATGGCGGGGCTCCTTGTTCAAAAGAATCGGGCGTTTATTCGTAGCGCAGCGCCTCGGCTGGGTAGATGCGGGAGGCCTGACGCGCTGGCATGAAGGTCGTGGCCAGGGAGAATACGTAGGCGATGGCCACGATGATTATTATCTGGAGCCAGGGGATAGCGAACCGGACGGTCTCCACCTCTTCTTGGATGTCTTTCACGATGTTCCAGGAGATTATGGTGCCCAGGCAAATCCCGATGGCGGTGCCCATGAGGACGACGAATGACGACTCGGTGAGGAAGCTCAACTGCACCATCCGCCTGCGGTAGCCGATAGCCCGCAGCACGCCGATCTGTTGGCGGCGTTCCACCACCGCCCGCAGGCTGACTACGCCCAAGGAGGCGACGCCCACCAGCAGTCCCAGACCCATGAAGCTGGTGAACAGATTGTTGAAAGCCCGGTTGGCCGCCGCGATGTCGTCCACCAATTCCGACAGCACGTCGGTCTCCATGCCGTTCTCGCGAAAGGCCGATTCCAGGTTCTTTGAGAGCGCGGCGATATCCACGCCATCAGCGGCTTTGAAGCGGAACGTCGTGGTCGGTATCCGGAAGGGTATGGCTTCGTCCAGTTCTTGGCGCGAGGCGATCATGCCGAGACCCAGCTCGCCAAATGCGTCGGTGAGCCGGTCCATGACACCGATGACCTTCAGCGGTATCACCTGGCCGGTCCGGGGCTCGCGGACCTCGATGTCGATGGCCTCCATCTCGGTGTCCTCGTAGAAGATACCTTCAAGCTCGAATGGTATCTCGTCGTTGCCAAACCCGCCGCGAGACGGCACCACCAGAGAATCGACCACCACCAAGTTCGAGTCCTCCATAACCGCGGCCCAGATGTCCTCTTGGGTTTCACCGTACTCGGCGTCGAACAATTTCAGGTTGGCCCCGGTCTCCCGAAGGTACTGATCATCGGCGGCCCTGATGGCGTAGAACCGCCACCGCTGCTCGTCGGCGCCCACCTGCCGGGTTTCCGCGGGGATGGTCGTGTACCCGCCGATGGACGTGACGTCCTCGTTGTTGAGGCCGGGCTTTTCGTCGATGGCCGCGCGGATATCATCGATGGGCGTGTTGAAATTGACCGTGGCCTGGATGTCCCAGCCGCCAGCCACTCTGTCGGAGTCGCCCACGGCGGCACTGAAGGCCTCGGTTAGGATCGACATCACGATCAGGGTGAAGATGACCAACGCGAACATCGCCAGGGTGAGACCGGTCCGAAACTTGGCGGCCATCGGATAAGCCGCGGCAGTCACCAATATAGGCCGGAGCTGGCCGAATGGGCTGGTGACGAATGTCAGTAACTTCAAGAGCAGATCGGCGTTGTACATCACCGTCCAGACCGCCGCCGCCACCATGGCGATGCCGGAGATGAAGAACATCTCGATTCCGCCTTCGATGTCACCAAAGATCGAACGCAGGGCGCTGAAAGGCAGCATCCAGAATGCCAAGTTTCCCACACCCATGAACGTATAAGCGATGCGGTCTCCCACGTCGGCCCGGAGCCCGATGCGGTGGGAGAATGTCCTGATGGACAGTCCCACGCCGACGATCACCAATGTGATGCCGATGCGCAGCGGGGCGGTCTCGTCGGATGAGGTGCCAAGCCAGGTGAACAAGACTCCGACTACAGCCGTAAGCCACCCGTGGCTCATGGGCACCCATAGGGCCTGAATCACCGCGCCGAAAAATGCCAACGGCGATGTCAAACCGGCCCAGACCGCCTCGAGCAACAGGCCGATTCCGCGGCTGCCGTCCAGCCTGACCAAAGCCCAGGCTCCCGTCCCGGCCAGAATGACCGGACGGCCGAACACCCGTAGCGGTGCAAGCAGTCTAGTCCGAAATGGGGTATCCGACCGCTGGACCGGAGGAGGCAGTCCCCGGACCGCCGCCACGATGTTCAGACGGCTGACGCGGTAGGCGGATATCCCAACAGTGGCCAGCGTGATCACCATTCCCAGGCAGTAGGCGACGACGGCGCTTCGGATCTCGAAGTGGGCGAACATCGTGAAGTTCTCCGGCGCTCCGGTGCCGCCCGATTGGAAGATCCGGTTGACCGCGAGGACGATCACGGTGCTGGCGCCCAAGCCAAGCAACACTCCCACCGCGCCCGAAACCAGCGAATAGGCGGTGCCCTCAAAGATGAACATCTGGACCAGGTGCCGCCGTTTGGCGCCTACGGCCCGGGCCATCCCCATCTCGGCGCGTCGGGCCGCCGCCAGCATGACGAAGATCAAGAAGATCAGCAGCACCCCGACCATGATGGAAAATAGTCCCATGATGATGAAGATGCTGGTCACGCCGGAACCGGCTTGGTCGGCCTGGTCCAGTATCTGTTTCTTGATGTCCAACACCCGGTACTCAGCTAGACCGGCGAAGAGGGTGCTGGCCTGGCGCTCCACTTCGGGCAATTCGGCGTCTCCTACGGCGTTCAGCACCTCTTCTTGGACATCCTCATCGGCCAGCGCGCCGATGAACGCATCTGACAGCCCTGATTCCCCGAGCCCCTTGACCAGTTCGCCCAGATCGTCGGCCAATTCCCCGCCGGAAGGGAGCCTCAAGAGGTCGATCTGCTCGATGACTTCGATGCGGTTTAGCAGAGTCTGAAGCTGCGCGGCAATGGCCCGGTCGGCGAACAAGACCCTGAGTGCGTCGGTAACCTCATCGCTCACCTCAGCGCCTGCGAAGACGCCGCCCCTGTTGGAAACGGCCACGGAGTTGATCAGGCCTTCCTTCCCGAAAATCTCCTGGGCCCGGTCCAACCGCACCAGCAGTGTAGACCCCTGCCCCGCCAGTCCGCCGCTATCCACTATGCCTTGGACCCGGAACTTTACGCTGGAGCCGGCTATGAAAGTCACCAACTCATCCCCGACCACTGCGTCCAGCTCGTCGGCCGCCTCCTCGTTGATCAGTGCGTCATTCGGGCCCAGGGTCTCCAGCCGGACCTCTTGGCCGTCCTTTAGATGGAAGCGGCCGAAGCCGTCTAAGGCATCGGGGTCCACCCCGGTAACCTGCATCTGGCCTTCGCTCAACTGCGTCCTGGTGTTGATGGTGGGTGCAAACTCGCCGATGCCGGGGGCCAGTCCATCGACGGTTTCCATGTCCGCCAGCTCAACCTTCAGCTGTTCGTAGCGTTGCTCGGGGAAGTAATTGAAGCTGCCGATGGTATCCGATTCATCAGCCCGGGCCGAGACGATGATCTCGTCGATGGTCCCCAAGGCGTCGATGGCATTCTTGCGGATGGAGTAAGTGATGGAGTCGCCAGTGCCGAAGGCGGCCGCCATGATCAGGGTGCTCATCATGATTCCCACGATGATCAGGGCGGTCTGAGATTTGCGGCGGGGCACGTTGCGCAGTCCCAACTTGAACATGACGGGGTTGCGCCAGGCGACAACAGCCACGATGGCGATCACCGGCAGGAAAATCGCCAACAGGACAACCATGATGATGTCCATGGAGACGCCGAACAGTTCTTCCATCTACTACCTGGCGCGGCCTCCTGCTCCGACTCTGAATCGACTTTCCCCGAGCAGCGCCCCCACCCTAATCCTCCCCCGTTGCGGCGGGAGAGGGGAATGTTCCTTCTCCTTTTTGGGAGAAGGTGAGGATGAGGGTGAATGTAATGCGTTAACCTAACCGGTCCCGGCAACCAACCTAAGGGGACTGCCCATTACCGTCGTCCACGATCTCGCCGTCCCGCATGCGGACGATGCGGTGGGCCCGGTCGCCAACATCCGCCGAGTGAGTCACCAATACGAAGCTCTGGCCATTCTCGACGTTAAGTTGGCACATCAGGTCCATGATCTCCGACGCCGTCTCGCTGTCCAGGTCGCCGGTGGGTTCGTCAGCCCAGACGATGGACGGTTGGTTGACCAAGGCCCGGGCGATGGTCACCCGCTGGCGCTGTCCACCGGAGAGTTCGCCGGGAAGGTGCTGAGCCCGGTCGCTCAGTCCCACCATTTCCAAAAGGTCCATGGACCTTTTGCGGGACTCCGCCGGCTTGGTTCCGGACACTAACAGGGGGAGCTCCACGTTCTCGACAGCCGACAATACGGGAAGCAGATTGTAGAGTTGGAAAACGAATCCCATCCAGCGGGCGCGGTAGTCGCTCCGCTCGTCGTCGGGTAGGTCATGTAGCACGACGCCGTCAATCACCACCTGACCGGAGTCGATCTCGTCCAGTCCGGAGAGGCAGTTCAACATGGTGGTCTTGCCACAGCCGCTGGGGCCCATGATGGCGACCATCTCACCGCGTTCCACAGTCAGATCAACCCCCCGCAAGGCGTTCACTTTGACGGTGCCGGTGTCGTAGGTTTTATGTATACCGGTGGCGGTAATTATGGGATCGGACATGTTTTCGCAGATATAAGGCCTGACCGCAGCCTTTCACTGCGAATCTCTCAAAGCCAGTATATACGACTGCAACGGCATGGCGGTTTTCCGTAGGCCGGATTTTCATCTGGGCCTTGATCGCCCTGCTAGAAAGGGTTGTTGGTCCTGGCTTTCACTTGTTCCAGCCACCACCACATGCGGCTCCAGACCAGCCTTCGTTCCATGTCGCCTAAACTTCGGCCGACATGCGTCCGCACGGCATACACAGCCTGTCCTGCCAGAAACCCCCAAGCGCCCGGTTCGCCCTTCATCCAGCCGACAACCTTGTCCTGGTTGCCCGTCACTAGATCCGCCAACAAGGGGTCTATTATTTCGTTGGTTACTGATAATGGCTCAGTCATAACGACGATTTTTCTACCGGTCGATCGACGACTGATAGCCATTTGAGATTTGGGTCAGCCAAGTCAGTCTGGGCCTAACCGCCGCCCACGGGCCGCACGATCTCCAGAACGTCGCCATCTTTCAATGTCAGGCCGGCGTACTTTTCCTTCCTGATGACTTCCCCGTTGTACCCAACCGCCACAAACTGCAGGTTCAGGCCGAACGACATCAGGTAGGTTTCAAGGTCCACGCTAGCATCTATGGGGCGGGGTTTTCCATTCACTGTTAGATTGATCATGATTTAGACTGGCCTATCGCACATCGGCCGGGTTTTCAGACACCCGCCATTCTACGCAGATCGCTTCTTTCAACTTTGCCGCGGCGGCTTGCGGATCCTGGGCCGCCAGTATGTTGGTGATCACAGCGACCCCGGACGCTCCTGCCTCTATCACCTCGGCGGCATTCTCCGGGGTGATTCCCCCGATGCCGATGAGGGGCACGCAGGTGTCGGCCGATACCTCCCGCATGAGCCCAGGACCTGAGGGCGCTTCTCCGGGATGAGACCGGGAAGCGAACATGGTGCCGACCAATAGGAAGTCAGCACCGTCGGCCTCGGCCTGTGTCGCCGACTGCAGCGAGTGGACCGACCTTCCGATCAGGGCGTCGCTGCCGAGGGTCTTCCGGGCCTCGCTCACCGGCGGCCCAGCTTCGCCCAATTGGACTCCCTGGGCCCCGGCAGCCAGGGCCACTTCCGCGCTTTCATTCACGATCAGTTTGGCCCTCCCGCGGATGGCCTCCAGTAAAGTCCCGGCCAATTCCAGCAATCGTTCGTCGGAGAGGTCCTTCTCCCTTAGTTGCACTAGGTCAACGCCGCCCAAGACCGCTTCGGTCACTCGTTCTACCAGATCGCCGGAGGTCACGTTGCGGTCAGTGACCAGACATAGGCACGGTAGGGGCAGGGATCTAGTCACCGGATTAGCTGGTGGCCGGCACGGGCTGGGGCACATCGGTGGTGGGACTGCTGGCGATGGCCTCGCGGCGCACCCCGATACGTCCCGCCAGATAGGCGTTGCGGCCCGCCGCCACGCCCTGCTTGAAAGCAGTACCCATCAGGCCCGGGTCCTGGGCTTGAGCGATGGCGGTATTCACCAGTACGGCATCAGCCCCCATCTCAAGCGCCTGGGATGCGTCAGACGGGACTGCCAGCCCTGCGTCCACGACCACTGGGATGTTGGCCTGCTCGATGATGATCTTGATCTCTTCCGCGGTGTGTATCCCCTGACCCGAGCCGATCGCCGAACCCAGGGGCATCACAGCCACGCATCCCACGTCTTCCAAGTTCTTGGCCAGTGTCGGGTCGGCGTGGATGTAGGGCAGCACCTTGAACCCGTCTTCCACGAGAAGGCGGGCGGCCTCCAGGGTGGCGGCGCCGTCGGGGAACAGGTAATTTGGGTCGGGGATGACCTCCAGTTTCACGAAGTCGGTCTGGCCCACTTCACGGCCCAGCTTGGCGACGAACATCGCTTCTTCAACTGAGGCGCAACCGGCCGTATTGGGCAGTATCTGGTACTTGCTCCAGTCTATGTAGTCCAGCAGGGTCTTGCTGGTGGGGTCGTCCAGGTCCAGGCGGCGAATAGCCACCGTAATCATCTCGGTCCCGGAAGCCTCAACCGCCGCCACCATCTCCTCCATGGTTCGGTAACGGCCGGTCCCGACTATGAGGCGGGAGTTAAATGTCTTTCCGCCAATCACTAGCTCATCGGACATCAGGTCCAATCTCCTTTCCGGGGGATACAAAAAAGCCACCAGGTATCTAGCCTGGAGGCTGCTTGGTAAGTCTGCTGTTGCGTCTAATCCCTGCGCCAGTATTACCTGGGTCAGGTACAGACGGTCGGCGGCGATTTTGGCCGCCCTCTCAGCCTGGCTTACCCAAGCTCCCGCCAGAACGTATCTACCGCTCTGTTACCGAAAGAATAGCACCGGCCTCGAGGGGTGTCAACGAAGAAATCAGCCTCGAATTCCTCTTTTCTAAAGGGGACTTTACGACGTAAAAATCGTTAAAAATCGTGTGACGGCCGGCACGGAATCTTGGTGCGGCGTTGTTTTAACAGGCATTCCAGCCGATGATTGGATGAAGGGAAGATCCTCTTGAGAGGCGTCATGGCACAAGGGATCACATCAAACAAAGTCTCCTTTTTTAAAATCTGGAAGGCTGCGCTGCTTTTGGGCGCCGGCTTCTGACAATCAGATCATCGGGTTCGACTCGATGATCGGTGCCGACGGTGGCTATTTGTTGATCAAACCCTTCTACCAAGGTGGAGATCGGCCGTTGCTGGTCTTCGACACAGCTACCGAAACAGCTCAACTCATCGACACCAGATTCGTGGTCGTCGATACGCAATTGCTCTACATCGAAGGATAATAACTAGAGTTGGAACTCCCCAACGTCCGGAGATATAGTCAGCTTGGCGCCGGTCAATTGCTGCACCTCTTCCGGCGTCCAACCCGGAGCAACTTCGATCAAAGTCAGTCCTTTGCCGTCGCACTCGATCACTGCCAGGTCGGTGACTATCAGGTAGACACATCCTTTGCCGGTCAGAGGGAATGTGCATTCCTCAACGATCTTTGGTTCCCCGATCCGGTCGGTGTGCTCCATGGCTACGATGACCCCCGCAGCCCCGGTAGCCAAGTCCATAGCGCCGCCTACGTTCCCGACGCCCCGCTGAGGCAGCATCCAGTTTGCCAGGTCTCCAGTGGCCGACACCTGGTGAGATCCCAGAACCGTCACGTCCACATGGCCGCCCCGGATCATGGCAAACGCCTCCGCAGAGTCGAAGAACGACATGCCGCCAACGGGCTGTAGGTACTGGCCGCCGGCGTTGATCAGATCGATGTCTTCATCCCCTTCTTCGGCGATTGGGCCACAATTGAGGATGCCGCTTTCGCTGTGGTAGAAGACGGTCCGGCCTTCGGGCACGAAGCTGGATACCAGTGTGGGGATACCGATGCCCAGGTTCACATAGGAGCCGTCGGGCAGCTCTTTGGCCACCCGCATGGCGACGATCTCCCTGGGCAAACGCTCTTTATCGGCTAACGATGTCATCGGTTGGTCCCATTCTTAGAATTGGAGTCCGGTCATAGATAGGCAGAGAAATCGGGAGGCCGAAGGACTATGCGATCAACGAATAGTCCAGGGGTGACGATCTCTTCCGGTCCAAGTTGGCCCGGCTCCACGATCTCATCTACCTCCACCACCACAATCTTGGCGGTGGTGGCCATCACTGGATTGAAGTTCCGGGATGTCCCTTTGTAGACCACGTTGCCCAGGGTATCGGCCTTGTGGCCCCGGATGATGCAGTAATCGGCCCGCAGCCCGGTCTCAAGTATGTAGTCTTTACCGCCGATGTTACGGGCTTCTTTCCCTTCAGCCAGTAGGGTCCCGGCGCCGGTAGGGGTGTAGAACGCCGCTATCCCGGCCCCGCCGCTGCGCAATCGCTCAGCCAACGTTCCCTGGGGCACAACTTCCAGCTCGGTCTCGCCACGGTTGTAGGCCTCTTCGAAAGCGCTGAGGCGGGACACCGACGGTGAAACCGGGTAGGAAGCCGTGGCCTTGGCCACTTGGTTGTTCTCTACCAGGATACTGTGGTCGATGATATTGGGCGCTCCAAAACCACTCACCCGGGCGACCCCAGCCGTGTTGCTGATCAACTGCAAGCCCTTAACTCCCAAGTCGCGCAGCCCTACCATCAGGTAATGGGCCATACCGCCAGGACCAGCGAAGCCATCGACGTTCACGATCGAACCTTCCGGCAGGTCCTCTAGGGCATCCACGGCGCTGGCGTAGACTTTGTCGAGCGGTTTAAACGCCGGAACTTTGAAGGTCATTTCTTTCAATTCGGAAGAGATTGTCAAGGTCGCATCAGTGATGGCGGCTATCTCTTCTGAGGTCCAACCGGGAGCCACCTCAATCAGTTCCAGACCATCGGAGCCGACATTTATCACGGCAGCATCCGTGATGATTATATCGACCAAGCCAGTCCCGTCCACCGGTAGGCTGCATGTCCCGACGATATTTGACCGGCCTCCGGGGTACCGGTGGGGCATGACGGCCACCACAGTCTTGGCGCCGTAGGCCATGTCCACGGCCGAGCCGGGGGCGAATAATCCCTCGGTGGCTTCAGTAGTCCAGTGCACAAAATCGCCGCTGGCGGCTACCTGCGACGGCTGCAAGATTGCGATATCGGTGTGTCCGCCCCGGAAGATGCCGGCTATGTCCACTACGCCGGTCCAGGCTCCACCGGACAGCAAGGACACGGTGTTGCCTCCAGAGTCCACTGCCCCAGTGTTTTCACCCGAACTTTCAATACCCAGGGCGCCACTGTCGGCGAGAAACCATACACCGTTGTTGCCCGGCAATTCTTTGGGCAGGTTGCAAGGTATCCCAGGTCCCAGAGCGACCACCGCACCAGAAAACAATTCCAGGGCGGCACGACGGACCATGCTGGCGGTGTCTAACGGTGTTCCGGGCATCTGAAAATAGTCTCCTGTTATTACGCGGCCAAGACCAGCCGGTCGATGAAGATGGCTTGGGTGATCACCGTCTCAGCGTCGATTCCGCCCGGTTCAACCACATGGTCGACTTCGGCCACCGTAACCGCGGCGGCCATGGCCATGATGGGGTTCCAATTGCGTCCTGTCCTCTCATAGACCATGTTGCCCAAGGTATCTGCCGACTTGGCTTTAAGCAGCGCGAAATCCGCCTTGAGGGCAAATTCAAGAACGTGCTCCTTGCCGTCGAAGGGGCGCAGTTCCTTGCCTTCGGTGAACCTGGTCCTAGCGCCCGTGGGCAAGAATACGCCGCCGATACCGGCGCCGCCGGCCCTCAGACGCTCCGCCAAAATTCCCTGGGGTACAATCTCCAACTCCAGCTTGCCCGACTCCCATAATTCTTTCACCGGACCGCCAGCATCGGGATGAAATGGCATGGGCGAGACCATCTTTTTGACCTGTCCAGTGGCAACCAAATCGGCTAATCCGAACGTGCCCCCTACGGGGAGCCATGTTCCCTGGCAGACCAGCGTCAGGTCGGCAGCGCCGGTCTCAGCTAGCCCGTGAAGCAGCATCTCAGGGACACCACGACCGGCGTAACCGGCGACCAAGACGGACGCTCCGTCGGCGATGCCTTCCAGAACTTCTAGAGCGGAAGGGTAGACCTTGCCCTTGGCGGCGGAGTTGAGGGGGGTGCCGGTCATTGGCGGTTCCTAATTGGGACTCGTATCTATCTGATTGGGGCAAACTGGGGCTTTTCAGCAGCCACGCATTATAGCGGCACGCGCTTGTATATACCACGTCGTCACCTCTGGCGACGCCCACAAAAAACCCGCCCCGATGGTATCGGGGCGGGTTTTGTTTGCTGTGTTCTGTCGGGAAGGACGCTTTAGAAATCCATCCCGCCGCCCGGGGGCATGGCCGGCATGGCCGGCGTGGGCTGAGGAATCTCGCTGATTACGGACTCAGTCGTCAGCACCATGGCTGCGACGCTGGCCGCGTTCTGCAGGGCGGACCGGGTTACTTTCACCGGATCGACGATACCACGTTCCATCATGGGACCGTATTCGCCGATGTCGGCGTCATAACCATAGTCGTCAGCCTGTTGTTTCACCTGGTTGAGCACAACTGCGCCCTCGAACCCGGCGTTCTCAACGATCAGCTTCAGGGGCTGCTCAAGGGAATGGCGGATGATGTTGACACCAACCTGCTCATCGGCAGGGATGTCTTTCAAATCGCCCAAGCCGCGGCTGGCGCGGACGAGGGCGACTCCGCCTCCGGGGACGATGCCTTCCTCTACCGCCGAACGGGTGGCAGAGAGGGCGTCTTCGACTCTGGCTTTACGCTCTTTCAGCTCGATCTCGGTGGCCGCTCCGACCTTAATCACGGCGACGCCGCCGGACAGCTTGGCCATCCGCTCTTGGAGCTTCTCCCGGTCGAATTCAGAGGTAGTGTCTTCGATCTGGGCTTTGATCTGGTTAATCCGTCCCTGGATGGCTTCTTCGGAGCCCTTTCCCTCAACGATGGTGGCCTCGTCCTTGGTGGCCGTTATGCTCCGGGCGGTCCCGAAGTCTTCGACGGTTGCGGTGTCCAGTTTCTGGCCGGTCTCCTCACTGATAACGGTGCCGCCGGTGAGGATGGCAATGTCTTCCAACATGGCCTTCCGCCGGTCACCGAAGCCAGGAGCCTTGATGGCCAGTACGCTGAGGGTGCCGCGGAGCTTGTTCACCACCAGGGTGGCCAAGGCTTCGCCGTCCACATCTTCAGCGATGATCACCACGTTTTTCTTGCCGATCTGGAGCAATTTCTCCAGGGCAGGAAGCATGTCGGCCACGGCCGATATCTTCTTGTCGGTGATGACGATAGTGGGGTCTTCCAGCACCGACTCCATGCGGTCGGGGTTGGTGATGAAGTAAGGGGAGATGTAACCACGGTCGATCTGCATCCCCTCTACATATTCGATCTCGTCGGCCAAGCCTTTGGACTCTTCAACGGTGATAACACCGTCTTTGCCGACCTTTTCCATGGCTTCAGCGATGGTCTCGCCAATGGCTTCTTCGTGAGCGGAGAGGCTGGCAACCTGGCCGATGCGCTCCCGGGTTTCCACTATTTGTGCCATACCCTGGACTTCGATGACAACTGACGCAACTGCTTTCTCAATCCCACGCTTGATAGCCATGGGGTCTGCGCCGGCGGTGACGTTTTTGAATCCCTCGTTGATGATGGCTTGGGCCAGTACAACGGAGGTGGTAGTGCCGTCGCCCGCGGCATCGTTGGTCTTGGTGGCGGCCTCTTTCAGAAGCTGCGCGCCCATGTTTTCAAATGCATCAGGCAGTTCGATCTCTTTAGCGATGGTAACGCCGTCGCTGCACACCTGAGGCGGGCCAAAGGACTTGTCCAAAACCACGTTACGGCCTTTGGGTCCAAGGGTGACTTTCACTGAATCCGCCAGAATATCGATTCCGACACGGAGCGCCTTCCGGGCTTCCTCGGCGTAGGCCAACTTCTTTGCTGGCATCCTGATCCTCCTGTATGTGGGTCAAGGCTGGGCTTTTGCCCGCCCTGTTTCATAGTTTCAGATTGGGTTTACTTGGTTAACTGATCTTCGCTAGGATATCGCTTTCCCGAAGGATCAAAAGCTCATCGTCGCCATCCTTGTATTCTGTGCCGGCGAACTTGGAGTAGATCACGCGGTCTCCCTTGGCAAGCTCCATGGGAATCCGGTTGCCGTCCTCACTGACCCTGCCGGGGCCTACTGCAACGACCTCGCCCTCTTGGGGCTTTTCCTTGGCGGTATCGGGCAGGTAGATTCCACCCTTAGTTGTCTGCTCGCCCTCACTGGGCTTCACTACCACACGTTCTCCCAATGGCTTAAAGTTTGCCACCGCGGCCTCCTTCTATATCGCCGGGAAAGTATAATTGCCCGGCATTAAACTCAGATGGGGTTAGCACTCTCAAGTCGAGAGTGCCAAGCTATGGTAGAACGGGCACAAGACCTTGTCAAGATTGGCGTGTCCGGCCTAGTATTTAGGGGTTGTTTAAGGGACACATTCTATGGCGTTTTCCTGGTGATTAAAACCCAATTATCTAGTGTGTCCAAAAGAGAGGCAGACATCGCCGTCGAGTCCATAAACCTAGGGCCCGCAATCCTTGAGAAGACCTCCGCGGTGGCCACCCTCACTCTGGACCGGCCGAACACCGGCAACCAAATCGACGGGGAGATGGCTGACGCCCTCGGCGAGGCCTGCCGGTTGGTGGGCGAAAGCGACCAACTGCGGTTGTTGGTCCTGACCGCCAATGGAGATTCGTTCTCTATAGATGGGGGTTCTACAAATAAGTGGGAGGGTGTTCCGGGAAACCCCGCCACCCATATTGCTGCCTTGGCGATGCCCGTGTTGGTGGCTTTGAACGGCGACGCCACCGGACCAGGGTTGGAATTGGCCCTGGCAGGCGACCTGCGCATCTGCGTTCCCACGGCCCAGTTCGGATTCCCCGGTTTGTCCCAGGGTGTTCTACCGCAAGACGGAGGCACTCAAAGGCTGCCCCGGCTGGTCGGACCGGCCTGGGCGCGGGACATGCTCCTCACCGGGCGGATCGTAACCGCCAAAAATGCGCTATCCATCGGTCTAGTAAACCGGGTGACCGAAGGGCCAGGCCAACTGGCTGACTCCGTGGCCGAGCTTGTGGCGCAGATCGCCGGGGGAAGCCCATTAGGCGCGCGCTACGCCAAGGAGGCAGTGGTCAAGGGGATGGACTTATCGCTAGACCAGGGTTTGGGACTGGAAGCGGACCTTAACGTTATACTGCAATCCACTGCCGACCGGGCTGAGGGGATTAAGTCCTTCTTGGAAAACCGCGGTTCAGAGTTCAGAGGCTCCTGATGATGAGACCTGCCATCGGTATGACAAAGGAAAACCTGTGAAGTTAAAACTGGACCTCCACACCCATGTGTGGGAGGCCTTCAATTTCGTTCCTCCATCTGTAGAGATCGCCGAGAAAGTGGTCAACCAGATCAAATCCAAGGGCATCGACGGCATCGGAATCACCGACCACCACAATAAAGATTGGGGTATGGAGTTCCGCGAATTGGTGGAGAAAAACTTCCCCGGCCAGGTGACCATTCTACCCGGCTGGGAGATCGAGGTCCGGCCCGAGGCCAACCCCTTCGCCGAATACCAGGTTGCTGAGCTTTTCCTGCCTGATGGCGGCGGTGTATTCCGGACCTACTGCCACCCCGGCTATTACTCGCCGGAGATCCTAATTGAGCCGGATATCCACGCCATCGAGATCGACAACTACATCCATAATTGGCACATCCGGAAGGACCAGGTGGCCGAGATAGCCACCCAACACAGCCTGATGCTGATGGAAGTGAGCGACGCCCACAACCTGGAGAACATCGGCCTCCGCTACACAGAGGTAGAATTAGACGACCTCTACGCACGGGCCGTTCCCCAATCCTAGCCTCGTTATGTCTACTTCGTCCGCTTTCCAGACTTTGTTGTTCCAAAAACACGACGCCGTGGCCCATATCTCGTTGAACCGACCCCAGGTGGTAAACGCCTATAACATCCAGATGAGGGACGACTTCTCCGAGGCGTTATCGGCCGTTACCCAGGACCCTGAGGTAGGCGCACTATTGATTACCGGTGAGGGCCGGGGGTTCTGCGCCGGTGCGGACTTGACCGAGTTCGGCTCAGCTCCGTCCCAGGTCATCGCCCGCCGGGTGCGCTGGGAAAGGGACGTTTGGGGGCAACTGGTAAACTTGGACAAACCTATCGTCGCCGCAGTGCACGGTTATTGCATCGGTTCCGGTCTGGAGATCGCACTGCTGTGCGACCTTAGGATCGGCGCCACAGGCACAGTGTTCGCCTTGCCGGAGGTCCAATTGGGAATGATTCCGGCGGCGGGCGGCACTCAGACCCTTCCTAGGGTGGTGGGTCGATCCCAAGCATTGGACCTGCTATTGACCGGGCGGCGAATCGAGTCGGAAGAGGCCCTCGAAATGGGGTTAGTAACCCGGTTGACGGCGCCGAAATCGCTGCGAGATGAAGCTTGGCAGTTGGCGGCCGGTCTGGCCGAGCCGACCACCAAGGCGATGGCCGGGATGAAGCAATTGCTCCGGCAAGGCATGGACCTGGACCTGCCGAGGGCATTGGAATTGGAAAGACGAGTTGCGGCCCGGTTGGCGAGTTCCTGATCGGCCGTTAAAGAGAGAGCGTTTAGATGAACACTTCTGAATTTTTGATGATTGCCGGGGCGATCGTGCCCGACCGACCAGCGGTCATATTCGACGGCCAAACCATCACCTTTGAAGGGTTAGCCGAGCGGGTCAACCGTCTTGCGAACGGTTTATCGGAGATGGGAGTCGGTTCCGGTGACCGGGTGGCGACCATGCAGGTCAACACCAACCAGTGCATCGAAACCTACTTCGCAGCGGCCCAACTTGACGCCATCTACGTGCCAATCAATTTCAGGGCCAAGACCGAGGAACTGGCGCAGATGCTCGAGATTGCGGGGCCTTCCGTTCTGCTGCTAGGAGAACGGTACCTTTCCCTGGTCCCCGAAGGCAGCCAACTATCTAACGGGATCATCTTGCTGGACGGCGAGGCCGATGGCGCTCACAAGAACTATGAAGTGTTACTCGCCGAATCCTCCCCGGACCAGATGCACTTCCCAGAGGCAGGCGACGAAGACACTACGGTGATCATGTTCACTGCCGGCACCACCGGGGTGCCCAAGGGCGTGATGCTGACCCATGACAGCTTCTCGTCATATCTGTTGGCCACCGTTGAACCCGCAGACCCCGAGGTAGAAGAAAGCAACCTGATAACCGTGCCCTTCTACCACATCGCCGGACTCCAAGCCGCCCTGGCCGCAGTCTACGGTGGGCGGACGCTGGTGGTGATGCGGCAATTTGAGCCGGCGGAATGGTTGAGTCTGGCCCACGAAAACCAGGTCAACCGTGCAATGTTGGTGCCGACAATGTTGAAGCATCTCATGGAGCACCCAAATTTCTCCGACTTCGACCTTTCATCACTCAGCGTCATCACCTACGGCGCCGCTCCCATGCCCTTGGAAGTCATCCGCCAGGCCATCGACAAATTCCCCGGCGCGCGGTTCATCAATGCCTTTGGTCAGACTGAGACGGCTTCAACCATTACTATGCTGCCGCCGGACGACCACGTGCTGAATGGCAGTCCGGAAGAGATCAAGACCAAACTCAAGCGGCTCACGTCCATCGGAAAACCTCTGGATGATGTCGAGGTAAAAATCGTCGATGAAGCCGGGAAGACGGTGGCGGTGGGTGAGACCGGCGAAATAGTCGCCCGGGGCTCTCGAATGATGGCGGGATACTGGCAGCAGGAATCGGCGACCCGCGACACACTTCGAAATGGTTGGATCTACACGGGAGACCTGGGATACCAGGACCAAGACGGCTATATATTCTTGTCGGGCCGCGCCAAGGATTTCATCAAGCGGGGCGGAGAGATGATCTCCCCCGAAGAGGTGGAACAGGTGCTCCGTTCTCATCCAGAGCTGGACGATGCAGCGGTTATCGGCGTGCCCGATGTGGAATGGGGTGAAGAGGTACGGGCAGTGGTGGTGGGCCGCTCAGACCTGGTCACTGAAGAGCAGATAATCAAGTTCTGCCGAGAGAAGCTGGCGGGATACAAACGCCCCCGCTCAGTTGTATTCGTCGGAGAACTGCCCCGTAATGTGATGGGCAAGATCCTGAAAAGGGACCTGCGTGAAGAGTTCAGTTATCCGGTGGAAACCCGAGATTAATCACCGGATTTAATAAGAAAATCCCCGGCCGAGTCTGATCTGATTTTTCGGGGATGGAGATTGGTGACCCATGGTGACAGGATCCGATGAGCATATGAAAGTGGCTGTGATCGGGACTGGAGCAGTCGGAGGTTACTTCGGCGGCCTCTTGGCGCGTGCCGGGCACAATGTGACCTTCGTCGCCCGGGGCGCCCATCTGGCGGCCATCAAAAAGAACGGCCTCATAGTGGAAAGCCAACTGGACGGGACGTTCACAGTGCCCGGTCAGGCCACCGACGATACCTCCGAACTAGAGCCACAGGACCTGGTGCTCTTCACCGTGAAGATGTACCACAACCCGGACGCCATCAGTCATCTTCCGCCGCTGATCGGCTCGGAAACCGTGGTGCTGACATTGCAGAACGGCATCGACAACGGCGACATACTGGCTGAGGCCGTCGGAGAAGCCAATGTGATGTTCGGCTCAGCCTACATGGAAGGCCGCGTCTCGGAACCGGGGGTGATCACTCAAGCCGGACCCGGTATCGCTGCCTTTGGCGAGATGAAGGTCGGCATCACCCGCCGGGGCGAGAATCTGCTCCAGCGGTTTCAGGAAGCCGGCTGGCGCGTGAACCTTCACGAAAACATGCCCGGCATGCTCTGGAAGAAATTTGCCTACATCGCCGGTTCCGCCGCTGTCTGCGCCGCCGCCAACTGCGTCTATGAAGAGATGCGCACCCAGCCCGAGACCAGGGCTCTTATCCGGAGTGCCATCGAAGAAACGCTAGCTGTGGGCCGGGCCCGCGGCGCGCCGATCATGTCGGACTCCCTAGCCTGGGCCATGGACTCGCTGGACCGCTTCCCCGGTCAAGGCCGGGCTTCGATGGCCAAAGACTTCACCGAACAACGCCCGGTGGAACTTGAGGGACTGACCGGCACTGTAGTACGGATGGCCCGGGAGCTGGACTTGCCCACTCCAACCAACGATTTCCTATATGCGATCCTGAAGCCAAGTGCAGACCGCATAGAAGCCCTTAACGCCTCAGGGAAGTAGTGGGTCCGCAAGAGTAAGACTCGGCATCGCTTCCACATTATTCGCTGGTTCCGTCCTCCCGATTGAACGGCACTCTTCGTCTGCCACCCTTCGCTCTGCTCAGGGTCTGCCAGGGTAAGCTTGGCAGGGGGCGAGAACAGATCACCTTTCGCCGCTTATGCCCCGGATCCCGGGCGGTGGTATACTCTCCGTGGCTAAAAACCGGGCTGACGAATAGACTCATTTCCCCCAGCGGACGTCCCGGATTTGATACCGAAATTCCGGCTGTTCCGGCTCAAACCGGAATCCCAGCCAAAACAGAATTCAGGAGGCGGCCCCATTGAATACCATTGAAGCCATAACCGAGATCCTCAAACGGGAGGGTGTCGAGTACCTTCCGTGCTTCCCCACAACACCGGTGATCGAAGCAGCCGCGCTGGGGGGAATCCGACCCATCGTCTGCCGCCAAGAAAGGGTTGGCGTCGGCATCGCCGATGGCCTTAGCCGCGTCAGCAACGGCGATCACATGGGCGTATTCGCCATGCAATACGGACCCGGGGCCGAGAACGCCTACCCCGGCATCGCTACCGCCTACTCCGATTCCACGCCGGTGCTGCTGCTGCCGCTTGGTCATCCCAGAGAAAGGGCCGGCATCAACCCTCATTACAGTTCTCTCAAGGGTTACGACGACATCACCAAGGCCATCGAACAGGTGAATGCCGCCGACCGTACCTCCGACGTGCTGCGCCGGGCCTTTGCCGGACTGCGCCAAGGCCGAGTCGGCCCAATGGCCGTTGAGATTCCAGCCGACATCGCCTTGGAAGATGTCAGCGAAGAGTCCTTCTACTACGTTCCCAGCCGGCCGGTAGCCAGCCAGGGCAACCCCGGCGATATCGAAGCCGCCGCCAAGGCCCTATGTGCCGCCCACTTCCCGGTGATAATGGCCGGTCAGGGGGTGCTCTACGGCAAGGCCACTGACGAATTAGTGGAGTTGGCGGAATTGCTCCAAGTGCCTGTTTGCAGCACCTTGTTGGGCAAGAGCGCCTTCCCAGAGGTCCATGCACTGGCCCTGGGCAGCACCGGAACCTCAATGTCGGGACACGCTTATCACTTCATCCGGCGGTCAGACCTAATCTTCGGCATCGGCACCAGTTTCACCAAGCACGGCATGGTCATGAACCTACCGTCCGGGAAGACCCTGATCCAGGCCACCAACGACGCCGCTGACATCAACAAGGACTACAACATCGACCTGCCCATCGTCGGCGACGCAAAGCTGGTCCTTCGCCAGATGATCGAAGCCTGCCGGGAGATTGTCGGCGACACCCGCAAAGACGACCAGTCCACTGCCAAAGAGGTGCAATCCGAACGGGAAGGCTGGCTTGCCCAGTGGCGGGCCAAACTCTCTTCGGAAGAGGTCCCCATGACCCCATATCGGGTGATCTGGGACTTCATGCACACCATCCCGCCGGAGGACGCCATCGTGACACACGACTCGGGTAGTCCCCGGGACCAGATCGTACCCTTTTACCGTTCCAACGGCCCCCGAACCTACCTGGGCTGGGGAAAGTCCCACGGCCTGGGCACTGGCCTGGGGCTGATCATGGGCGCCAAGCTGGTCGCCCCGGAAAAGGTGTGCGTCAACTTCATGGGCGACGCGGCTTTCGGCATGGTCGGGCTGGACTTTGAGACCGCTGTCCGCAGCAATATACCGATCATAACCGTGGTGTTGAACAACTCCACCATGGCCGTTGAGACCAGGCAGATGGCCGACTCCCACGGGCTCTACGGAACACGGGACCTGGGCGGCAACTACGCTGACCTGGGCAAGGCCATGGGCGGGTATGCGGAGCGCATCGAGGACCCCAGCCAGATCAGCGCCGCCTTCACCAGGGCCCGCAAGGTCACCGAAGAAGAGGGCAAAGCCGTCCTGCTGGAGTTCATAACCAGTGAGGAAACTGAGCTCTCCCATCGAAGGGCCTTCTAGGGGGAGCAATCTAGTTCATCCTCCGCCTGCGAAACTCAGCCTCAATGCTGTCATTCTGAGGCCGCAGCCGAAGAATCTCGTTGCTAGAATACCAACACTGATCGAGAGCAAAGAGACCCTTCTCCCTCCACGGAAGGATCAGGGTGCCAAAAGGGCGTTGGGTTCAGGCTTAACAACTTGTCAACTAAGGAGATCGGCCATGGCCCCGAAATCAAAATACCTCTTCATAGCAAGCATGGACGTGGACCCCGCAAAGGAGGCGCTGTTCCATGAGGTCTACAACACCGAGCACTGCCCTGAGTTGGGCAAGATCGCCGGAGTGGGTGAGATTACCCGGTTCGAGGCCCAGGCCTTTCAGGTGCTGATCGGAGGCCAGACTCAGACCATTTCGCCGGATGGCCAGCCCCGTTTCCACGCCATGTACGAGATCGAGAGTCCTGAGGTCCTCAGTTCCCCCGCATGGGGCGAAGCTGTCGAACTGGGCCGCTGGCCGGAACAGGTCCGGCCCTATACGACCAACCGCCGGCACACCCTGCTGCGGCTGACCGAGCCCGAGTAGAAGTCCGCACGGGCGGGATTCCCAGTAGAGATTGAAGGATAACCATTGACTGAGCGCGCCCTGGAAGGGGTGAAGGTCTTGGACCTCACCCATCACATTTCCGGACCATACTGCAGCAAATTACTGGCCGATTTCGGCGCTGATGTGCTCAAGGTCGAGCGTCCCGGCGGCGACCCGGCCCGGCGCATGGCCCCCTTTCTCCACGACGAGGCCGGCCCGGAAAAGAGCCTGGTCTTCGCCTACCTGAACACCAACAAGCAAAGCGTGACACTGGACCTCAAGTCGGAGAAGGGTATCCAGATACTGAAATCGTTGGTAGAACAATCCGATGTCCTGGTAGAGAATTTCGCCCCCAAGGCGATGCCGTCCTTGGGGCTGGATTTCGAGGCGTTGCAAGAAATAAATCCCGGCCTGGTCATGACCTCCATCTCAAACTTCGGACAGACCGGCCCCTACCGGGACTACAAAGCAGCCGACATCGTTGAGTACGCCATGGGCGGGCTGTTGTATATCTCTGGGGCTTACGACCGGGAACCGCTGAAGCACTCGTTCAACCAAGCCCAATTCAAAGCAGGGACCGACGCCGCATCCGCCACGTTGATGGCCGTGTACCACCAACGCCTCACCGGAGAAGGTCAGCGGGTCGATGTATCGATTCAAGAAGCAGTGGCTACCGGACTCAGAGATGTGGTCAACAACTTCACCTATAGCGGCGCCGTCCGCCGCCGCCAACCGAACCACAGCGGCGACCTAAGCCGTCTCCGGGCCAGCGCCGACGGCCACCTCATCCCCAACCCTGGCATCGGGGCCGGGTTGAATTGGAACACCTTGGTGGAGTTTCTGGACCTCCCCGAGCTCGATGATGAAAAGTTCGACACGCCATCGGCGCGGCTGGTAAACGCCGAGGAATTGGGCCGGATACTAGACGAATATTTCATCAAGCAAAATAAGTACGAACGATTCTACGCCGCCCATGAGAAGCGGTTCATCTTCGGCGTGGTCCAGTCCCCCAAAGAGGTCATGGCCGACCCCCAATTCGAGGCCCGCAACTACTTCGTGGATATCGACCATCCGGAATTGGGGACACTTAAGTATCCTGGCGCCCCATTCGAGATGAGCAGTACCCCATGGGAGGCCCGCACCGCCGCCCCAGTTCTGGGCCAGCACAACCAGGAAGTCATCGGCGCCAGGCTAGGCCACACTCCGGATCAATTGGCCCAGATGCGGGCCATGGGCGTTATCTGATAGACGATCATCCAGTGGAGATTCTTTAATACATGCCAGGTCCTTTGGAAGGCGTTCGAATAATTGAGATGGGGCAGCTGATCGCCATCCCCTTCGCCATGAAGATGCTGGCCGACATGGGCGCCCAGGTTATACGGCTGGAGTCCGTCGCACGGCTGGAGAGCTACCGAAGCGACTCGGTCTACCAGAACGACATCTCCGGCGAGTTCTGGAACAAGGGCGCCAACTTCTACGAGCAGAACCGCAACAAACTGGGCGTCACACTAGACCTGAGCAAACCAGAGGGACTTCAAATACTCCGGAATTTGGTTTCCATAGCCGACGTCTTCTCCGAGAATTTCACCCCCAGGGTGATCAAGAACTTCGGGCTGGAGTACGGGGACCTCAGGAAGATAAAACCGGACATCATCATGGTGTCCTCCACCGGATATGGGTTCTACGGTCCTTGGTCCAACTTCGGGGCCACCGGACCGGCCACAGAGGGGGCAGCGGGTCTGGCGTATCAGACAGGCTACCTGGGCGGTGGGCCGGTGATGGCTGAGATACCCTACACCGACTACACCTCCGGCGAGCACACTGTCTTCGCCGTCATGGCCGCCCTGATGCACCGCTTGCGTACCGGCCAGGGCCAGTTCGTGGATATCTCCCAGACCCAGGCCACCAGCTCGACCATCCCCGAGGTCCTGATGGATTTCTCGGCCAACGGTCGCTCCGGCCAGAGATTTGGCAACCAGGACACCGTCATGTCGCCCCACGGGTGCTATCCCTGCCGGGGCGACGACCGCTGGATCACCATTGCCGTCGCCACAGATGAAGAATGGCAGGCGGGATGCCGGG
>ERZ651768.54-NODE-54-length-78792-cov-22.281319_pt1 | contig 78792 bp, 82 predicted proteins | sample MGYA00514754_ERZ651768 | MGnify/ENA metagenome assembly ERZ651768
GGGTCTGTAGCTCAGTTGGTTAGAGCGCACCCCTGATAAGGGTGAGGTCGGTGGTTCAAATCCACCCAGACCCACCATTTTACTGGGTTATTAGTTTTATTTTGGGGCTATAGCTCAGCTGGGAGAGCGCCTGATTTGCATTCAGGAGGTCAGCAGTTCGATCCTGCTTAGCTCCACCATTTTCTCTGATGAAAACTTAAATAAGATTTATTGTTAAGTTTTATTTAAGTTTTTATACCTAGCCTTGGCTAGGAGCTCTTTAACAATTTGGATATGAAGTAAAGTTTGTTAAATACAATACAACGTATAAGTAGATATAAATATGTTATCGAAGGTGTATTGCATTGACACAACAATTTCAAAAAATATGGATTCTCGATGATAGATTAATCTCTATCATTGAAAATAGAAATCACCGATTAGATCGAAAGATTTAGTTAGTGACTTCACAAGGTGAAATACGAAACCAGATAACCTAGATATTTTGGGGTTATATGGTCAAGTGAATAAGTGCATACGATGGATGCCTTGGCAGTAGAAGGCGATGAAGGACGTGATAATCTGCGATAAGCTTCGGTTAGCTGATAAATAAGCTTTAACCCGGAGATCTCCGAATGGGAAAACCCAGTGATCATAAGATCATTATCCTTAACTGAATACATAGGTTAAGGAGGCAAACCTAGGGAACTGAAACATCTTAGTACCTAGAGGAAAAGAAATCAACCGAGATTCCCTTAGTAGCGGCGAGCGAACGGGGATTAGCCCTTAAGCAATTTTGAGATTAGTAGAATGTTCTGGAAAGTTCAACGACACAGGGTGATAGTCCCGTATACGAAAATCTTTTAGTTGTGAAATCGAGTAAGGCGGCGCACGTGAAACGCTGTTTGAACATGGGGGGACCACCCTCCAAGGCTAAATACTCTCTACTGACCGATAGTGAACAAGTACCGTGAGGGAAAGGCGAAAAGAACCCCGGGAGGGGAGTGAAATAGAACCTGAAATCGCATGCATACAAGCAGTAGGAGCAGACTTGTTCTGTGACTGCGTACCTTTTGTATAATGGGTCAGCGACTTACTTCTCAGTAGCAAGGTTAACCATTAGGGGAGCCGTAGGGAAACCGAGTCTTAAATGGGCGATTAGTTGCTGGGAGTAGACCCGAAACCGGGTGATCTATCCATGGCCAGGGTGAAGGTTAGGTAAAACTAACTGGAGGCCCGAACCCACTTATGTTGAAAAATGAGGGGATGAGCTGTGGATAGGGGTGAAAGGCCAAACAAACCCGGAGATAGCTGGTTCTCTCCGAAATCTATTTAGGTAGAGCGTCATGTATTACTTCTGGGGGTAGAGCACTGTTATGGCTAGCGGGTCGTCAAGACTTAGCAAACCATTGCAAACTCCGAATACCAGAAAGTATGAGCATGGCAGACACACTGCGGGTGCTAACGTCCGTAGTGGAAAGGGAAACAACCCAGACCGTCAGCTAAGGTCCCAAAATTATAGTTAAGTGGTAAACGATGTGAAAAGGCCCAGACAGCCAGGAGGTTGGCTTAGAAGCAGCCATTCCTTTAAAGAGTGCGTAATAGCTCACTGGTCGAGTCGGTTTGCGCGGAAGATTTAACGGGGCTAAACTATATACCGAAGCTGCGGATCGCAATTTATTGCGATGGTAGGAGAGCGTTCTGTAAGCCGTTGAAGGCGAACTGTGAGGTTTGCTGGAGGTATCAGAAGTGCGAATGCTGACATGAGTAACGATAAAGGGGGTGAAAAACCCCCTCGCCAGAAGTCCAAGGTTTCCTACGCAACGTTAATCGGCGTAGGGTTAGTCGGCCCCTAAGGCGAGGCAGAAATGCGTAGTCGATGGGAAACGGGTTAATATTCCCGTACTTCATATAACTGCGATGGGAAGACGGAGTAGGTTAGCTCAGCAAGGCGATGGTTGTCCTTGTTCAAGCGTGTAGAAATGGTTCTTAGGAAAATCCGGGAACCTCTATTTCAAGGCGTGATAACGATCCCTCTTTTGGGAGAAGTGAGTAATACCATGCTTCCAGGAAAATCCTCTAAGCTTCAGGTTATATGAAACCGTACCCCAAACCGACACAGGTGGACGAGATGAGAATTCTAAGGCGCTTGAGAGAACTCGGGTGAAGGAACTAGGCAAAATGACACCGTAACTTCGGGAGAAGGTGTACTCTTGTTATGTGACATCACTTGCTGATTGAGCAAAGAAGAGTTGAAAATACTAGGTGGCTGCGACTGTTTATTAAAAACACAGCACTCTGCAAACACGTAAGTGGAAGTATAGGGTGTGACTCCTGCCCGGTGCTTGAAGGTTAATTGATGAGGTTAGCGCTTGCGCGAAGCTTTTGATCGAAGCCCAAGTAAACGGCGGCCGTAACTATAACGGTCCTAAGGTAGCGAAATTCCTTGTCGGGTAAGTTCCGACCTGCACGAATGGCGTAACGACGGCCACACTGTCTCCACCCGAGACTCAGTGAAATTGAAATTGCTGTTAAGATGCAGTATACCCGCGGCCAGACGGAAAGACCCCGTGCACCTTTACTACAGCTTTGCATTGAACTCTGATCCTACTTGTGTAGGATAGGTGGGAGGCTTTGAAGCTTTAACGCTAGTTAGAGTGGAGCCACCCTTGAAATACCACCCTGGTATGGTTGGGGTTCTAACCTTGGTCCGTTATCCGGATCGGGAACAATGCATGGTGGGTAGTTTGACTGGGGCGGTCTCCTCCTAAAGAGTAACGGAGGAGCGCAAAGGTATCCTCAGCACGGTCGGACATCGTGCAATGAGCGCAAAGGTAAAAGGATGCTTGACTGCGAGACTGACACGTCGAGCAGGTAGGAAACTAGGTCTTAGTGATCCGGTGGTTCTGAGTGGAAGGACCATCGCTCAACGGATAAAAGGTACGCCGGGGATAACAGGTTAATACCCCCCAAGAGTTCACATCGACGGGGGTGTTTGACACCTCGATGTCGGCTCATCACATCCTGGGGCTGAAGCAGGTCCCAAGGGTATGGCTGTTCGCCATTTAAAGTGGTACGCGAGCTGGGTTTAGAACGTCGTGAGACAGTTCGGTCCCTATCTGCCGTGGGCGTTTGAGATTTGAGAGGAGCTACTCCTAGTACGAGAGGACCGGAGTGGACGAACCTCTGGTGTTCCGGTTGTCACGCCAGTGGCATTGCCGGGTAGCTATGTTCGGACGGGATAACCGCTGAAAGCATCTAAGCGGGAAGCCTCCCTCAAGATGAGATCTCACCAAATCTTCGAGATTTCTGAAGGGCCCTCGTAGACTACGAGGTTGATAGGCGGGATGTGTAAGCGCTGTGAGGCGTTGAGCTAACCCGTACTAATTGCCCGTGCGGCTTGACCATATAATCGAACGAATGAATTTCATTCGGATTACCGGCACATCGAACTGGCTTCATTAGGATCATTTTGTTGGCGCGAACTTATTTTCGGTTTGCCTGACGATCATAGCGAGTTGGAACCACCTGAACCCATGCCGAACTCAGCAGTGAAACGGCTCTGCGCCGATGGTAGTGTGGGGTTTCCCCATGTGAGAGTAGGTCATCGTCAGGCTTTGAATACCAGCCCCGGATCGGGTATCCCCGACCGGGGTTTTTCTTTAGCTGTCTCCCGATAGATGCAACCTCTTTGACCGTCGAGCGGTCAATAGCAGGCGCTTGCGTAGGCAGTAAGTCATGGTATTAGGCGGATTGTCGAGGAAGCCCAGGTTGGAGTTGTTGAAATGAATTCAGTAACTCCGAGCGGTTGGTATCGACGTGTGTTGTCTCTGTCCTGGCCCGTCATTCTTGCCAATCTAACCGTCCCGCTGGTCGGGATTGTTGACACCGCAGTGGTTGGTCGCCTTCCAGATTCGAGCTACATGGGAGGTGTCGCCGTTGGAGCGGCAAGTTTCTCTGCTTTCTACTGGATATTCGGTTTCCTCCGGATGGTTACGACCGGCCTCGTTGCCCAAAGTTACGGTGCCAAGCAGATTGACGAAGTCGTAGCGGTTGGTGTCAGAAGCGGGATTATTGCTGTGGGAATCGGCACGCTATTCGTCGTTCTCTCCGTTCCGATATACCAGCTCACGGCTTATATCTTTGATGCCAGTGCGTTGGTTGAGGCAAAAGCGGCGAACTATTTCTTCGTCAGGATATGGGGGGCACCAGCGCTGTTGATGCATTTTGTCGAGCTCGGCGTTTTGTTCGGACTCCAAAGAATGCGCGCAGTCCTAGTGGTCACGGTGGGATTCCATGGCTTGAATGCAGCCCTCGACGTGTTGTTCGTTTACGGTTTTGGACTTGGCGTTTCCGGCGTTGCCCTCGGAACAGCGATTAGTGAATGGAGTGCGGCTTTATTGGGTGGGTACCTTGTGGTCAAAGCGCTTGGGGAATTCGGCTGGTTTTTTCAGCGGACCGTCGGGTTCGGGAATCGATCGAAACTGCGGAGTCTTGGTGGTCTTAGTGGAAATATGATGCTTCGCACTCTGTTTGTTCAGATCCCGTTTCTTGGCGTTACCGCGCTTGGTGCGCGTATGGGCGATTTGGTATTGGCGGCGAATCTACTTCTTATGCAGTACTTTTATCTAATGAGTTACACGCTCGACGGTTTTGCTCAGGCAGCTGAATCGCTTGCGGGCGAAGCCTTTGGAGCTAAAGACCGATTAGGATTGCGGGCAATTACCAAATATTCGACCATTTGTGGAGCTGGACTCGCTATCGTCATCGCCGGCTGTTACGGCGTTTTCACGCCGTGGATGATCGATGCGATGACTGATCTTTCAGATGTTCGTCGAACGGCGCGAGAATTCGCGCCCTGGATCGTGTGTATGCCACTCGTAGCGATTTGGGCTTTCCAAATGGACGGTATCTACATAGGTACTACGCAAATGAGATCTTTGCGAAATAATATGTTCGTCGCGTTGGTTTCGTATTTGACCATCGCGGTTTGGGCGGTACCAAGGCTTGGTAATCATGGCATGTGGCTGGCGTTAACCGGTTTCATGATGGTTCGAAGTGCAACTCTTCTGTTTGGGTATCCGCGAATAGAGCGGCAGATCCCGATCAAGGGGGAACCGAACGTATGACACTTGAGATGGTCTTTGCTGCTTTGGTGGACAAGGGTAGGGTCGAATTGAGCGGGGATGCCGCGTTGGCGAAAACGCTTGAGCTGCACGGGGTCGAAGTTGTTGGCGAAGAAGCACGGCTGCCAAAAGACGTCAGACTGCTCGAAGCCAAAAAAATAGAAGAAAACCTTGGTCAGGAAGCATCTGAGTGGTTATCGAGTTTGCAACTTTTCGCGCATATCGAGAGCACAAATAAGCACTTGATGAAGTTGGCTGAGCGTGGACCGATCAATGGGACGGTATTGATCGCAGAAGTCCAGACTGACGGTCGAGGCCGACGAGGCCGCACGTGGATCAGCCCGTTTGGCCGCAACATTGCAATGAGCTTGGGAATGAGTTTGGCATGCCCCTCCGTCGGCATAGGCGCGGTTAGCTTGGTTATAGGACTTGCTATCGCCGATGTGCTTCGATCAGTTGGTGTTCGAAATGTGGAACTCAAGTGGCCGAATGATGTGTTGATGGAGGGCCGGAAAGTCTCTGGCATCCTGATCGAGCTAACCAACCGTAGTGATCCGACAGAAATGGTGATTGGCGTAGGCATCAATGTTGGCGCAAGGGATTTCTTGGTGGCGGGAATCGAGCAGCAGGTGGCGGACGTGACGGAACAAATACGAGGTCTTTCTCGAAGCGTCCTAGCCGGAGAAATCATCAACGTAGTGCATCGATATTGCCGCGAGTTTGAGAAACTTGGGTTTCGAGCGTTCCGGGATAGATGGATGGCTCTTCATGCATATCAAGATCGGCGGGTAGCCGTGACTAGTGGTTCAGCGAGTATTCATGGGATCTGCCGAGGCATTAGTTTGTCGGGGGCGCTGTTATTAGACAACGGTGAGGAAGTAATCGAGTTGATCGGTGGAGAAATAACGGTCAGACAGAGCTAACGAAGCGACGACAAATGAATTTCATAGGCGTGGATATAGGCAATTCACGGTCTAAGTCGCGCTCGGAGCTTGTTGTGCGTATCGGTACCGTGACTTGTCTTTGCGCGGCATAAGCGTATTTGACCGGCTATGAAGTTAACAGGGGGAATCGAACCGGGTTACGATCACAGACGACAAAGACAAATGTGTGGGTCGGCGGTTCAGGTCCATCCCTGCGCCTCGTTCAAGGCTTCAAAGTTGTCAGAGATTGGGGTCGACTGCATATGTATCGACCGATTTGCCGTCACCGAAACCGATCTATAGTATCGCCAAGCTTTTCAGAGCCCGTTCCAGTCCTTTGACTTGCCGCCATAGCTCAGTTGGTAGAGCAGCTCACTTGTAATGAGAAGGTCCAGGGTTCGACTCCTTGTGGCGGCACCAACGGTCTGATTCATAAAGAGTTTTGAAAGTGTTGACCGGGCGGGGGAATCCTCGCTTTCATTGACAAAGGCCGGTCTAGTATGGAGAATTCCGCCTCTTTTGATTCGTGAAACTGGGAGGGGTACCCAAGCGGCCAACGGGATCAGACTGTAAATCTGACGGCTCAGCCTTCGTAGGTTCGAATCCTACCCCCTCCACCAGAAGTCGCAAGTTGATTTGGGTTGGATTGGCGAAGGCAGAGGTGCGCAAATTTGCGGGTATGGTTTAGTGGTAGAACCTCAGCCTTCCAAGCTGATGGCGCGGGTTCGACTCCCGCTACCCGCTCCAGAAAAGATTGAAGTGAATGGCACTTTATTGACTCGTGAGATAGGTAAGAAATCTGCTCACATAGCTCAGTCGGTAGAGCACTTCCTTGGTAAGGAAGAGGTCATCGGTTCAAATCCGATTGTGAGCACCAGGTTAGACGCAATGACGCAATATTGTGATGATCTCTTTTTTTCGGGCGGCGGTACTTTCGGTGGATTTATCTTGAAACTGTAGGCAAGGGACTTTAGGTAATGGCCAAAGAGAAATTTGAGCGAACTAAGCCACATATAAATGTGGGTACGATAGGGCACGTTGATCACGGTAAGACGACGTTGACGGCTGCCTTGACCAAGGTATGTGCTGCCGAGATGGGGGGAGAGGTCAAGGAGTTTGACCAGATTGATAACGCACCGGAAGAGCGTGAGCGCGGGATTACCATCGCCACTTCACATGTTGAGTACGAGACGGCGAATCGCCACTACGCTCACGTAGACTGTCCAGGGCATGCGGATTATGTAAAGAACATGATCACAGGCGCTGCACAAATGGACGGAGCCATTTTAGTGGTTTCAGCGGTTGATGGTCCGATGCCGCAAACGCGAGAACATATTTTATTGGCACGTCAGGTAGGTGTCCCGCGGGTTGTGGTCTACGTGAACAAGGCAGACATGCTAGACGAAGGTGAACGTGAGGAGTTTGTGGAACTGGTAACCATGGATATCCAAGAGTTACTGGAGCAATACGAATTTCCTTCGGACACGCCGATAGTGGTTGGCAGTGCATTGCAAGCGTTGGACGGAGATGCAGGGGAGCTAGGTACAGAGAGTGTGAAGCAGCTAGTCGAAACGCTGGATGAATACATTCCAGAGCCAGATCGACCTATTGATGAGCCCTTTCTGATGCCAATCGAGGACGTTTTTTCGATATCTGGCCGGGGGACGGTGGTAACGGGTCGGGTTGACCGTGGAATCGTTAATGTTGGAGATGAGATCGAGATTGTAGGGATCCGGGACACTGAGACGACGACGTGCACAGGAGTCGAGATGTTCCGTAAGTTACTTGACGAAGGTCGGGCAGGCGAGAACATTGGAGTTCTGTTGCGAGGTACTAAGCGTGAGGAAGTAGAACGCGGCCAAGTGTTGGCAAAACCGGGTTCGATCACTCCTCATACGCAATTTGAGGCGACGGTATATGTGTTATCGAAGGACGAAGGTGGGCGCCATACACCGTTCTTCAAAGGTTACCGCCCCCAGTTCTATTTTCGGACTACCGATGTCACCGGTGCGGTAGAGCTGCCTGCTGATGTTGAGATGGTCATGCCCGGCGATAACATCAACATGGATGTGGATCTAATTAGTCCAATTGCGATGGATGAAGGAGTCCGATTTGCAATACGTGAGGGTGGCAGAACCGTCGGCGCAGGCGTCGTCACAAAAATCGTCAGTTAAATTTTTATAACGGGAAATATAGCTAGGCCAGTAGCTCAATTTGGTAGAGCAGCGGTCTCCAAAACCGCAGGTTGGGGGTTCGATTCCCTCCTGGCCTGCCAGACAATAACAGAGGCGAAGTGAGCTCGAAGACTGAATTAATCAACGAACGCGGGCCATTCGATCTCATCAAATGGGTCGTTGTCACTTCCCTTGTTGCGTGTGGCATTTGGGCTAATTGGTACTACAGCGACGAAATTAATGTCCTTATACGGGCGCTAGCGTTAGTTTCGGTGGCAGTTTTTGCTGGCCTTATTGCCCTACAAACCGAAAAAGGAAAGAGACTTTGGGAAACAGCGCGCGAAGCCCGGTTAGAAATTCGGAGAGTGGTTTGGCCAACTCGCCAAGAAACAATACAGACCACAGCCATCGTGATTCTCTTGATGATTCTATTTTCGCTTATTTTATGGGGCTTGGATTCTTTTCTTTCGTGGGTCGTGAAATCGATCATTGGATAGTGTGATGACAAAACATTGGTACGTCGTGCACGCATATTCGGGCTTCGAAAAAAATGTAGCACGATCACTAGGTGAGCGGATTGAACTTTCGGATCTACAGGAGCACTTCGGCAAAGTGTTGGTTCCAACTGAAGAAGTTGTGGAAATGCGCGCGGGCCAGAAAAGACGGAGCGAAAGAAAATTCTTTCCTGGTTACGTGTTGGTCGAAATGGATTTAAACGACGACACGTGGCACTTGGTCAAGGAGACTCCTCGCGTGATGGGATTCATTGGCGGCAAGGCTGATCAACCGGCGCCACTCAGCGACGCCGAAGCCGGCGCAATTCTCGATCGTGTTGAATTGGGCACAGATCGAGCGATGCCAAAAATTGTATTTGAACCGGGCGAACTTATACGGGTTGTTGATGGGCCGTTCAATGACTTCAATGGGGTTGTTGAGGAGGTGAACTACGAGAAGAGCAGGTTGGTTATTGCTATAACAATTTTAGGTCGATCGACTAATGTAGAACTCGATTTTTCTCAGGTTGAGAAAGGTTGACTAACATGGTCAACGTTGAAGGTTCGATACCAAAATCTCGACGCTGTTTCCGTGGGCGACGTATTTAAATCATGGCGAAGAAAGTAGAGACATATGTTAAGTTGCAAGTGCCCGCGGCGCAGGCCAACCCGAGTCCGCCCGTCGGTCCGGCGCTAGGCCAACATGGAGTCAACATCATGGACTTCTGTAAGGCCTTTAACGCAGAAACACAAAACGTTGAGTCCGGAATGCCGATTCCGGTAGTTATTACTGTTTATTCGGACCGTAGCTTTACGTTTGTTACTAAAACGCCGCCTGCATCAGTTCTACTGCGTAAGGCTGCTGCAGTTGACAAGGGGAGTGGTACACCAAATACCGAGAAGGTAGGAAAAGTAACCCGTGAGCAGTTGGAGGAAATTGCTCGTTTGAAAGAACCGGATTTGACTGCGGCAGACATGGATGCGGCGGTTCGAACGATTGCGGGAAGCGCCCGCAGTGCTGGAATTGAGGTAGAAGCTGTCTAATGGCCAAGATGACTCGGCAAAGAAAAATTATTGAAGAAAAGGTTGATTACGAGCGTGCGTATCCGATTGGCGAAGCCGTGGTATTGCTAAATGAAATCTCGGGATCTAAATTCAACGAGTCCCTCGATATTTCGGTAAATCTGGGTATAGATCCGAAAAAATCGGATCAAACAGTGCGTGGAGCAACCAGTCTTCCGCACGGATCTGGCAAAGAGATTCGAGTAGCTGTTTTCGCGGAAGGAGCTAACGCTGATAAAGCCCAGGAAGCGGGTGCTGATATCGTCGGCTTTGAAGACCTGGCTGAGGAGATAAAGAAAGGCGAGTTGGATTTCGATGTGCTTATAGCAACGCCCGATTCGATGAGATTGGTGGGGCAATTGGGCAAAGTGCTGGGTCCCCGTGGTCTAATGCCTAATCCAAAAACGGGGACCGTTACTGCTGATGTGGCCACCGCCGTTTCCAACGCGAAGTCGGGTCAGATTCAATTTCGGGCAGACCGCGGTGGTATTGTCCACGGAAGCGTGGGCAAACTGGGATTTGATCCGTTACAGATCAAGGAGAATATCGAAGCGCTGATTTCGGATCTTAGAAAAGCGAAACCGGCATCTGCGAAAGGCGTGTTTCTCAAGAAGATCACGCTGTCGTCAACGATGGGTCCGGGACTTGTAATCGACGAGGCGTCGATCGAGGCGTGACATACGGCTCCATGTGCGAGAGGCACATAAGTCATCCCGTGGGTAGCGGGTTCGACAGCCGCCGAGAAAATGGCGCATTACAGCCTGCTACGGCGGGTGGTGGTCTTAGACCACGGGTAACCGATAGTTGGGACTCGATGAATCCCCTTCGAGGGAGTTAGCGGAGTCACGCTACGGTTTTAATTGTCGCAGACAACCCGTGCAGACGGTGAGTCCTGAATGAACGCTGGGCGTACCGTTAGTGTGACGATGTGGTTTGTTGTTAACGCGAACCGAAAGGTACGTAAGTTCAGGAGAGTGTTGTGGGATTGAGGCTTGAGGATAAGCAGACGATCGTTAACGAAGTTAACGAAGCTGCCGATTCGGCGCTGTCAGCGATCCTCGCAGATTATCGCGGATTGACCGTGGCCGAAATGACGGAGCTACGTTCGAGAGCTCGCACTTCGGGTATCTACCTGAGGGTGGTCCGTAACACTTTGGCTAAACGCGCTATTGACGGTACTCCTTACGAATGCCTGAAAGATGCTTTGACGGGACCAACGCTAGTCGCTTTTTCTTATAGTGAACCTGGAGCTGCGGCGCGCTTGTTGCGTGATTACGGCAAGGATTGCGAAGCATTGGACATCAAAGCGATCTCCATTGGAGGCGACTTGCTCGGTTCTGATCAATTAGATCGCGTGGCCAGTTTGCCTAATCAAGAAGAAGCCATAACGATGGTACTGGGCTTATTGTTAGCACCTATCACGAAACTTGCTAGGACGGCGAATGAAATTCCCGGAAAGTTGGTGAGGACCCTCGCCGCATTGGGAGAACAGAAAAGAGCCGCATCCTAGGTAAATGGATAGATTGAACTAACGTAATCAGGAGATTTTGAAATGGCCCTGTCTAAAGATGACGTTCTCGACGCGATCGCTGAAATGAGCGTTATGGAAGTAGTCGAACTCGTTGAGGCGATGGAAGAGAAATTTGGTGTTTCCGCAGCCGCGGCGGTTGCGCCTGCCCCAACTGCTGCAGGAGGTAGTGACGATGGCACGGTGGTTGAGGAACAGACCGAGTTCAATGTCACGCTGAGCAGTGCGGGTGAGAAAAAGGTCAACGTCATTAAAGCTGTGCGCACAGCGACGGGCCTTGGCCTTAAGGAGGCCAAAGGCCTGGTTGACGACGCACCGTCCACCATCAAGGAAGCGGTCAGCAAGGAAGAAGCGGACGAGATTAAAGGAAAATTGGAAGAGGCAGGTGCAACCGTAGAGCTTAGTTAGGGTTGTGATGATGCAGTTGTAGAAAGAGCTAACGCGGTCAACTGAGTATTCATTGGCGGTGGCGGCGTTGCGTATCTTGAATAACGGAGAATCGAATGGCTTACAGCTTCACTGAGAGAAAGCGAATCCGTAAAGACTTTGGCCACTTACCGGAGCCTATGGACATACCTTACTTGTTGTCCATTCAGACGGATTCCTACGCCAGATTTCTACAAGACGGGATAGCGGCCAAATCGTTGGAGGATGTCGGTCTGCATGCGGCGTTTCGATCGGTGTTTCCGATCATCAGCTATTCGGGTAATGCCGCGCTCGAATACGTCGAGTATCGATTGGGTAAACCGGTATTTGATGTCAAGGAAAGCGTGCTGCGAGGGATTAGTTATGCGGCACCCTTGCGGGTCAAGGTGCGGCTAATTATTTACGATCGGGAGTCGTCGAATAAGGCAGTGAAGGACGTCAAGGAACAAGAAGTCTACATGGGGGAAATGCCCCTTATGACCTCCAATGGAACGTTTGTGATCAACGGAACGGAGAGGGTGGTGGTTTCTCAACTACATCGTTCGCCTGGAGTTTTCTTCGACCACGACAAGGGAAAAACACACTCGTCCGGTAAGTTGCTGTATTCGGCACGAGTGATCCCTTACCGAGGCTCTTGGCTTGACTTTGAGTTTGATCCAAAGGACCAAGTATTTGCGCGAATTGATCGGCGTCGGAAATTGCCAGCAACGATTATTCTCCACGCGTTAGATTTCAGTAATGAAGACATTCTAGAAATGTTTTTCGAAAGCAATGTTTTCCACTTAAAGGCGGACGGTACTGTGTCGATGGACTTGATCCCCGAAAGAATGAGGGGAGATGTCGCGACGTTCGATATCAAAGACAAGAAGGGAGAGGTAATCGCGGAAGAAGGACGTCGAATTACCGCGAGACACGTCCGTCTGCTAGAGAAATCTGGGTTGAGGCGCCTGGACGTTCCGGTTGAGTACCTACTTGGTCGAACGACGGCTAAGGATGTAGTTGACAAGGAAACCGGGGAAATTCTGGTGTCCAGTAATACCGAGATTGACGACGAAATTCTGGCGAGCATCATGGCGAACGATGCGGGTACGGTAGAAACGATTTATACGAATGATTTGGATTGCGGGCCATACATTGCAGACACACTTTCGTCGGATCCGACCAGTAACCGTTTGGAAGCCTTAGTTGAAATTTATCGCATGATGCGACCGGGCGAGCCGCCTACGAAGGAAGCGGCAGAAAATTTATTTCAGAACCTATTTTTCTCGACAGAGCGTTACGACCTTTCGTCCGTAGGCCGTATGAAATTCAATCGTCGTTTGGGGAGAGACGAGATAGTTGGAGAAGGAGTTCTCGACAAGACTGACATCGTTGATGTTCTGAAGACGTTGGTGGGAATAAGGAATGGCAAAGGATCGGTCGACGATATCGATCACCTGGGAAATCGGCGGGTGAAGTCCGTGGGAGAAATGACTGAAAATCAGTTCCGGGTTGGATTAATTAGAGTCGAGCGTGCAGTTAAAGAAAGACTCTCTCTCGCGGAGAGCGAGGGACTGATGCCTCAGGATATGATTAACGCCAAGCCCGTTGCTGCCGCAATCAAAGAATTTTTCGGTTCAAGTCAACTTTCGCAGTTCATGGACCAGGCAAATCCATTGTCCGAGGTAACCCATAAACGCAGAGTATCTGCTCTTGGGCCAGGTGGTCTGACTCGCGAAAGGGCGGGATTTGAAGTCCGGGATGTTCACCCCACTCATTACGGACGCGTTTGTCCGATCGAGACGCCGGAAGGCCCTAATATCGGGTTGATAAACAGTCTCGCAGTGTACTCGCGTACCAACGAATATGGATTTTTGGAGACTCCTTATCGGAAAGTTGTTAAAGGAAAGGTAACGAACCAAGTCGAGTATCTTTCTGCGATTGATGAAGCAGAATACGTAATAGCTCAGGCAAGTTCTGAGACGGATAAGGCAGGAAAGTTCGTTGCCGAACTTGTCGATGTCAGGCATCAGAACGAGTTTACGAAAACGTCGCGCGATAACGTCAATTACATGGACGTATCTCCCAAGCAAGTGGTGTCAGTTGCTGCTGCGCTCATTCCATTCTTAGAGCACGATGACGCTAACAGAGCCTTAATGGGCTCGAATATGCAACGGCAAGCGGTGCCAACTATTCGGTCGGAGAAACCGCTCGTGGGTACCGGGATGGAACGCCATGTTGCCCGCGACTCAGGGGTATGCGTAATTGCGGAACGCGGTGGAACCGTCGATTCCGTCGATGCATCACGAGTCGTTATTCGCGTCGCGGATGCGGAAACCGAAGCCGGTGAGGCTGGCGTGGATATTTACAATCTAACCAAATTCACTCGATCTAATCAGAGTACTTGTATCAATCAGAGTCCGCTCGTCAAAAAGGGAGACGTAATTGCTCGAGGGGACATTCTCGCGGACGGTCCATCCGTCGATATGGGTGAGTTGGCGTTGGGCCAAAACATCCGTATCGCCTTCATGCCGTGGAATGGATATAACTATGAGGATTCAATTCTCGTATCTGAACGCGTCGTTCAGGAAGATCGTTTCACCAGTGTTCACATCCAAGAGCTTACTTGTATCGCTAGAGATACGAAGTTAGGGCCGGAAGAAATAACTGCGGATATTCCCAACGTCGGAGAGTCCGCATTATCCAAACTTGATGAATCGGGCATCGTGTACGTAGGGGCAGAAGTGGTGGCAGGCGATATTCTGGTAGGCAAGGTGACTCCGAAGGGTGAGACACAGCTCACTCCGGAAGAGAAGCTTCTTCGAGCGATATTTGGGGAGAAAGCTTCGGACGTAAAGGACACCTCGTCACGAGTTCCTACGGGAGTTAAAGGGACCATCATTGACGTAAGAATTTTCACGCGAGATGGAGTCGAGAAGGATGCTCGGGCGCGATCGATTGAAGAGACTGAGCTTGGTGATATTCGAAAGGATCTAGACGACGAGTACAGAATAGTCGAAGCGGCAACGTACCAACGACTGAAGTCCGCACTAACGGGGAAAGTAGTAGCCAGAGCCCCTGGTTTGTCGAAAGGAGCCAAAATAGATTCAAAGTTTCTAGCTGATTTAGCGCCTGAAAGTTGGTTTGAGATTCGGATGTCTGAGGAAAGCCTTAATGATCAACTTGACTCGGCTGAAACCCAACTAAAGGCCAGGCGCGAAGCGCTCGATGCGGTGTACGAGGACAAGAAGTCCAAGCTGGAAGGCGGAGATGATCTCGCCCCTGGCGTTCTCAAATACGTCAAGGTTTACTTGGCTATAAAAAGACGAATACAGCCTGGTGACAAGATGGCTGGACGGCATGGGAATAAGGGCGTTATTTCTGTGATCATGCCAGTAGAAGACATGCCATTTGACGCCAATGGCGAGCCGGTTGATATCGTTCTCAATCCCCTCGGTGTCCCCAGTCGGATGAATGTTGGTCAGGTACTAGAAGCGCACCTCGGGTGGGCAGCAAAAGGCATTGGCGAAAAGATTGGGGCGATGCTAGAGGTCAAATCTAAGGTGGCCGAATTTCGCAAACTTCTTTCGACTGTATACAACGAGCTTGACGGTAGAAACGTTGAACTTGAGAAAATGTCTGATGAGGAAGTGATGGAACTCGCCGGTAATTTAACGGATGGAATGCCGATCGCGACTCCAGTATTTGACGGCGCAAAAGAAGATGGCATTAAGAAAATGCTCGAGTTGGCGGGGTTGCCGGTCAATGGTCAGACGACGCTGTACGATGGTCGTAGCGGAGAACCTTTCGCGCGGCCCGTGACCATTGGCTACATGTATATGTTGAAATTGAATCACTTGATAGATGACAAAATGCATGCGCGCTCAACAGGATCGTACAGTCTTGTTACGCAGCAACCGCTCGGCGGAAAGGCGCAGTTCGGTGGACAACGGTTCGGAGAGATGGAGGTGTGGGCTCTCGAAGCGTATGGCGCAGCCTATACGCTGCAAGAAATGCTCACAGTGAAATCAGACGATGTCGCTGGTCGGACTAAGATGTACAAAAACATTGTAGATAACGATTTTCAAATGGAACCAGGAATGCCTGAAAGTTTTAATGTACTGGTAAAAGAGATTAGGTCGTTAGCCATCGATATCGAACTGCAAAGCGAATAAGCGTAGAGGATTCAAACTTATGAGAGATCTGCTCAATCTTTTAAAGCAAAATGGTCCGACGGACGAATTCGACTCGCTCCGGATCGGGTTGGCTGCACCAGACTTGATCCGATCGTGGTCGTTCGGCGAGGTAAAAAAACCGGAAACGATTAATTACCGGACGTTCAAACCAGAACGTGATGGACTTTTTTGCGCCCGTATTTTTGGTCCTGTCAAGGATTACGAATGCCTCTGCGGTAAATACAAGCGCCTCAAGCATCGAGGCGTAATCTGTGAAAAGTGTGGAGTTGAAGTAACCCTTACGAAAGTTCGTAGGGAACGCATGGGTCACGTGGAACTTGCCAGTCCGGTCGCACATATATGGTTTCTTAAATCTCTTCCGTCTCGAATAGGTTTGTTGCTGGATATGACGTTACGGGATATCGAGCGCGTTCTGTACTTTGAATCGTTCGTTGTGATCGACCCGGGTCTGACCGATCTGGAGATGGGGCAGTTGCTCAATGACGAAGAGTATTACGCCGCAATGGAGGAGTACGGTGATGAATTTGTAGCGAAGATGGGAGCTGAGGCGGTTCAACAGCTACTTGTGGACCTTGATCTACAAGAAGAAATGGCGCGTCTTCGCGAAGAGATACCCGCGACAAATTCCGAAACGAAGATCAAGAAGCTGTCGAAGAGATTGAAACTTGTCGAGGCGTTTGTTAACTCGGGCAACAAGCCAGAATGGATGATTTTGACGGTACTCCCCATCCTGCCGCCGGATTTGCGGCCGCTTGTGCCATTGGATGGTGGCAGGTTTGCAACTTCCGATTTAAATGATCTGTATCGGAGGGTGATTAATCGAAATAATCGACTGAAGCGACTGCTAGACCTCAACGCTCCAGACATCATTGTCCGTAATGAGAAAAGAATGCTTCAGGAGTCAACTGACGCACTCTTGGACAATGGTAGACGCGGTAGAGCGATTACTGGTTCCAATCGACGCCCCCTTAAATCACTTGCGGATATGATCAAGGGCAAGCAAGGGAGATTCCGGCAGAATTTGCTCGGCAAACGAGTAGATTATTCAGGGCGATCGGTAATTGTCGTTGGGCCAACTCTAAAGTTGCACCAATGTGGGCTGCCGAAAAAGATGGCTTTGGAATTATTTAAACCTTTCATTTTTGGCAAGCTGGAAGCTCTCGGCCTTGCAACGACCATAAAAGCCGCGAAAAAGATGGTTGAACGAGAGACCCCAGAAGTTTGGGACATTCTTGCGGACGTCATCCGCGAGCATCCGGTGATGCTCAACCGTGCGCCCACTCTCCACCGTTTAGGTATTCAAGCATTTGAACCGGTACTTGTAGAGGGAAAAGCCATTCAGCTGCATCCCTTGGTGTGTGTGGCGTATAACGCTGACTTTGACGGCGATCAGATGGCGGTGCATGTACCGCTAACGTTCGAAGCTCAGTTGGAGTGTCGTGCATTGATGATGTCCACCAACAATATTCTTTCCCCGGCGAGCGGAGAGCCCATCATCGTGCCTAACCAAGACGTGGTGTTGGGTTTATATTTCATGACACGCGAAAAGGTTAATGTGTCGGGCGAGGGTATGGCATTTGCCGACCTCGATGAGGTTCATCGTGCCTATCATTCTGGTTCTGTGGATCTGCACGCGAAAATTAGACTACGAATATCGGAAGAGGACGAGGTCGGTGGTTCTACAACTGCCGTTGTTGACACCACCGTTGGCCGAGCGCTTCTATACGAAATCGTGCCGAAACAGATGCCTTTTGGCCTAATTAATAGGCCGATGACCAAGAAAGCAATTTCTGGCCTGATCGACTCGTGTTACCGCAACGTGGGGTTGAAAGAAACAGTAATTTTCGCTGATCAGCTGATGTATACCGGCTTCAGATTTTCAACTGCCTCTGGATCTTCAATCGGCGTAGAAGACTTTGTGATTCCACAAGATAAGTCCGAAATCATCGAAAATGCGCAAACCGAGATTAAAGATATTGAGTCTCAATATGCGTCGGGGTTGGTAACTGCTGGAGAGAAATACAACAAAGCAGTCGATATTTGGTCGAGAGCCAGTGAATTGGTTTCTCGATCCATGATGGATGGACTTTCAACCGAGCGGGTAATTGATCGAGAGGGCGAGGAAGTTGACCAGGATTCGTTTAATTCGGTCTATATCTATTCAGATTCTGGAGCGCGCGGGTCCCCGACTCAGATCCGTCAATTAGCTGGTATGCGGGGACTCATGACGCGGCCTGACGGCAGCATCATCGAAACGCCGATAGTGGCCAATTTTCGCGAAGGTCTTTCTGTGAACGAATACTTTATTTCGACCCATGGCGCGCGCAAAGGTCTGGCGGATACAGCGTTAAAAACCGCAAACTCCGGGTATCTAACGCGGCGGCTTGTCGACGTCTCTCAAGACTTAGTAGTTACCGCAGATGATTGCGGTACGCAGGAAGGGTTACACATTTCAGCATTAATTGAGGGAGGCGATGTCGTCCAAACGCTTTCGGCGCGAGTTTTGGGAAGAAACGTTTCACGAGATGTTTACGACGGAAATGGCAAAACGGTGCTGATTCCGGCGGGCACGATGCTCGATGAAAGCTGGGTCGAACGTTTGGACGAGATGGGGATCGACGAACTATTTGTACGATCACCGATTACCTGTGAAACGCGTTATGGAGTGTGTTCAGCGTGTTATGGCAGGGATTTGGCGCGCGGCCATCTTGTTAATACTGGAGAAGCGGTTGGCGTTATCGCGGCCCAGTCCATTGGAGAACCTGGTACCCAGTTAACGATGCGAACCTTCCACATTGGAGGGGCCGCTTCTCGCGCATCTGCCGTGGACAATGTCCAGGTTAAGCATGGTGGCACCGTACGGCTTCAAAACCTCAAGACGGTCGATCGTGATTCGGGAGAACTGGTTGCGGTCTCGCGGTCGGGTGAAATTGCCATCGCGGACGATCATGGGAGAGAGCGGGAGCGATATAAATTACCGTACGGCGCCGTTATTTCTGTTCGAGACGGCGACAATGTTGACTCTGGACAAATGATTGCGCAGTGGGATCCACATACGCATCCAATTGTTACGGAGGTGTCGGGAAAGGTCGTGTTCGAAGAAATGGAAGAAGGGGTATCGGTAAGTCGCCAAACGGACGAACTAACCGGCCTGACGAACATTACGGTGTTGGACCCCATAGATAGACCGCTTTCGGGTAAAGATTTACGTCCAGCAATAAGCCTTGTTGATGGGAAAGGTAATGTCGTGAATTTGGCTGGAACGGAAGTTCCGGCACATTACTTCCTCCCTAGCAACTCGGTTTTAAGTCTAGACGCTAACGAGAAACTCGGAGTAGGGGAGGTGATCGCGCGGATTCCCCAGGAGGGATCCAAGACGCGGGATATAACAGGTGGACTCCCGCGTGTGGCAGATCTCTTCGAGGCGCGGAAACCGAAGGACGCCGCAATTCTTGCGGAAACCAGCGGTACCGTAAGTTTTGGTAAGGAAACTAAAGGGAAACGGCGTCTTGTTATTACGACAGCAGATGGGGATAACGTTGAAAATCTGATACCGAAATGGCGACAGATTGCCGTTTTTGAAGGAGAGCAGGTTGAGAGAGGCGACATCGTGTCGGATGGTCCTCCAAGTCCACATGACATTCTCAGACTCCAAGGTTTGGTGGCGCTGGCGCAGTACATCATTAATGAGATCCAAGAGGTTTATCGACTTCAGGGGGTGACCATCAATGACAAGCACATCGAGGTAATTGTTCGCCAGATGTTGCGCAAAGCTCAAGTTTTAGATGCTGGTGATTCAGAAATGATTCGCGGCGAACAAGTCGAATACGTGAGGATAGTTGAGGAAAACGAACGCCTTGCAGCGGAAAAGAAAGACCTTATTCAGTTTGAGCGACTACTGCTAGGTATTACGAAGGGCTCGCTCGCGACTGAGTCCTTTATATCGGCGGCTTCCTTCCAAGAAACGACGCGTGTTCTAACCGAGGCCGCTGTGACTGGTAAGCGCGATCACCTCCGAGGCTTGAAAGAAAATGTTGTCGTTGGACGACTAATTCCTGCGGGTACAGGGCTCTCGTACCACAGTGAGAGAAAGCAGAGGCGAGAGGAAAAGAACGCGGCTGAAGTTGCCCGAGAACAAGGCGCTACGGCAGACGAAATTGAACAAGCGTTATCGGAGGCGCTATCGGGTGCTGACGGATCCTAAAATAGTGGCATCCGAATTCCCTGCGTTAATGCATATGACCGCGGTGTCATAGTTGAACCATAAATGCTGTGCTACTAGAATGGCGCGCCTTTTGAGACGACCAACCTGTTGGTACGTACTAATTCGTATGGAGAAACCAATTGGCCAGAATTAGTCAACTTGTTAGAAAGCCGCGGAAACGCCGGAAGACTAAGACTAACGTACCTGCGTTGCAGGGTTGCCCTCAACGGCGTGGAGTATGCCTCAGGGTATATACCACGACGCCAAAGAAACCTAATTCGGCCATGCGTAAAGTTTGTCGGGTGCGTCTGACGAATGGATTCGAGGTCAACTCGTACATCGGAGGTGAGAGTCACAATCTTCAAGAACACTCTGTTGTACTTATTCGTGGCGGACGGGTTAAAGACCTGCCCGGAGTCCGATATCACACTATCCGAGGGGTACTGGATACTTCCGGCGTTAGCGATAGGAAACAAGGACGCTCCAAATACGGGGCAAAGAAGATCAGATAACTAACTCCAGAGTAAGGCCGTCCATTTGATTGTGGCGGGCCAACCTGAAGAAAAGGAGAAATTTCATGCCAAGACGTCGCATCGTGGCAAAACGGGAAATCCTTCCGGATCCCAAGTACCACAATCAAACTGTAGCGAAGTTCATTAATCACGTGATGGTTAGCGGCAAGAAGGCGGTTGCCGAAAAAATCGTTTATGGAGCTCTTGATCACATTGAGGCAAGGGAACACAACGATCCTGTCGAAGTATTTGAAAAAGCTCTGGACGCGGTGGCGCCTTTTGTGGAGGTTAAATCGCGGCGCGTCGGAGGTGCAACGTATCAAGTTCCAATCGAGGTACGGCCGTCTCGTCGTGCGGCGTTGGCTATGCGTTGGCTTGTCGATAGCGCCCGAAGTCGCAGTGAGAAATCGATGTCTGCACGTCTAGCCGGAGAGTTGATAGATGCTGCAGAAGGCCGAGGTATATCAGTAAGAAAGCGGGAAGATACTCACCGTATGGCGGACGCAAACAAAGCTTTTTCCCACTATCGATTTTGAATCGAAAGCACGTAGCAACACGGTTGAACGGAGCAAATTATGGCGCGCAGTACGTCGATAGGACGTTATAGAAATATCGGTATTGTCGCTCACGTCGATGCGGGCAAGACTACGACAACTGAACGTGTGCTTTTCTATACCGGGCTCTCGCATAAGATTGGCGAGGTCCATGACGGGGCAGCCGTGATGGACTGGATGGAACAAGAACAAGAGCGCGGTATCACCATTACGTCTGCGGCCACCACTTGTTTCTGGAGTGGAATGAACCAACAGTATGAAGAACATCGAATAAACATTATCGATACGCCCGGCCACGTTGATTTTACTATTGAGGTAGAGCGTAGCCTCCGGGTTCTCGACGGCGCGGTCGTTGTTTTTTGTGGTACTTCCGGGGTCGAACCGCAGTCGGAAACCGTATGGCGGCAGGCCAACCGTTATGAAGTTCCTCGCATGGTGTTCGTCAATAAGATGGATCGGGCTGGCGCAGACTTTTTTCGGGTTGTGGAACAAATTCGAGAACGGCTTGGGTCCAATCCAGTTCCGGTACAACTAGCTATTGGGGCGGAAGAAAAGTTCGAAGGAGTCGTCGACCTTATTCGTATGAAGGCGATTTACTGGGATGAATCCGACCAAGGGCTTACGTACGAAGCGCGGGATATTCCAGAGGAGTTGGTCTCCGATGCAAATAACTGGCGTGAGCAAATGATGGAAGCGGCTGCCATGGCTTCTGAAGAACTAATGGATAAGTACCTTGAAGAGGGGGAGCTTGCCGAAGAAGAAATCAAGCAAGGGCTGCGCATTCGGACCCTAGCTAACGAAATAGTCCCTGCGTTATGTGGGTCCGCGTTCAAGAACAAGGGTGTCCAAGCGATGCTCGACGCTGTTATCGATTTCTTACCTGCGCCCACGGAGGTAAAGGCGATTGAGGGTCTTCTTGATGAGCAGGGAACAACTGGGATTAGAGAGTCAAATGACGAGGCGCCGTTTTCTGCATTAGCGTTCAAGATTGCAACGGATCCATTTGTTGGAACCCTGACGTTTTTTCGAGTGTACTCCGGAGTCTTGAATTCCGGCGATCAGGTCTATAACTCGGTTAAGGGCAAGCGTGAACGGGTCGGCCGAATGGTACAAATGCACTCGAACTCGAGGAATGAGATCAAGGAAGTGCGGGCTGGCGATATCGCCGCTGCGATTGGTCTTAAAGATGTCACCACCGGTGACACATTGTGTGATGCGGTGGATCGAATTACGTTGGAACGAATGGAGTTCCCCGAGCCGGTCATTCATGTCGCCGTTGAGCCGAAGTCGGTTGCCGACCAAGAAAAGATGGGCACTGCATTGGGGAAATTGGCACAAGAAGACCCATCGTTCAGAGTATCCACTGATGAAGAATCCGGACAGACGATCATTGCGGGTATGGGTGAGTTACATCTCGACATAATTGTTGAGCGGATGAAGAGAGAATTCAGTGTTGCGGCAAATATTGGAAAACCCCAGGTTGCGTATCGCGAGACGATACGCGCCGAAGTAGAAGCTGAGGGTAAGTTTGTTCGTCAAACGGGAGGCAGGGGCCAATACGGACATGTATGGATACGGGTTGAACCGCTTTCGGATGCTGATGACAATTATGAATTCATCGATAAGATTTCCGGTGGTGCTATTCCTAAGGAATACATTCCCGCAGTTAATAAGGGGATCCAAGAACAATTGGAGAATGGCGTAATCGCTGGCTACCCATTAATCAATGTTCGAGCCACGCTTTACGATGGATCCTTCCATGACGTGGATTCCTCCGAGATGGCGTTTAAGATCGCGGGATCAATGGCGATGCGCGAAGCTGCGCTTAGTGCCAATCCGGTTCTACTTGAACCAGTTATGGCGGTCGAAGTTGTTACGCCAGATGAGTATATGGGAGATGTTGTCGGCGATCTCAACCGTCGCCGCGGCATTATCGAGGGGATGGACGAGAATCCCGCCGGCCGTATCGTGCGCTCGTTCGTCCCTTTGGGTGAAATGTTCGGGTATTCAACGGACCTCCGCTCGGCGACGCAAGGAAGGGCAACTTACACCATGGAGTTTTCTCGATATGATGAAGTGCCAGATAATATCGCTGCCACCATCAAGGCGAATTAGGGACTTTAGGTAATGGCCAAAGAGAAATTTGAGCGAACTAAGCCACATATAAATGTGGGTACGATAGGGCACGTTGATCACGGTAAGACGACGTTGACGGCTGCCTTGACCAAGGTATGTGCTGCCGAGATGGGGGGAGAGGTCAAGGAGTTTGACCAGATTGATAACGCACCGGAAGAGCGTGAGCGCGGGATTACCATCGCCACTTCACATGTTGAGTACGAGACGGCGAATCGCCACTACGCTCACGTAGACTGTCCAGGGCATGCGGATTATGTAAAGAACATGATCACAGGCGCTGCACAAATGGACGGAGCCATTTTAGTGGTTTCAGCGGTTGATGGTCCGATGCCGCAAACGCGAGAACATATTTTATTGGCACGTCAGGTAGGTGTCCCGCGGGTTGTGGTCTACGTGAACAAGGCAGACATGCTAGACGAAGGTGAACGTGAGGAGTTTGTGGAACTGGTAACCATGGATATCCAAGAGTTACTGGAGCAATACGAATTTCCTTCGGACACGCCGATAGTGGTTGGCAGTGCATTGCAAGCGTTGGACGGAGATGCAGGGGAGCTAGGTACAGAGAGTGTGAAGCAGCTAGTCGAAACGCTGGATGAATACATTCCAGAGCCAGATCGACCTATTGATGAGCCCTTTCTGATGCCAATCGAGGACGTTTTTTCGATATCTGGCCGGGGGACGGTGGTAACGGGTCGGGTTGACCGTGGAATCGTTAATGTTGGAGATGAGATCGAGATTGTAGGGATCCGGGACACTGAGACGACGACGTGCACAGGAGTCGAGATGTTCCGTAAGTTACTTGACGAAGGTCGGGCAGGCGAGAACATTGGAGTTCTGTTGCGAGGTACTAAGCGTGAGGAAGTAGAACGCGGCCAAGTGTTGGCAAAACCGGGTTCGATCACTCCTCATACGCAATTTGAGGCGACGGTATATGTGTTATCGAAGGACGAAGGTGGGCGCCATACACCGTTCTTCAAAGGTTACCGCCCCCAGTTCTATTTTCGGACTACCGATGTCACCGGTGCGGTAGAGCTGCCTGCTGATGTTGAGATGGTCATGCCCGGCGATAACATCAACATGGATGTGGATCTAATTAGTCCAATTGCGATGGATGAAGGAGTCCGATTTGCAATACGTGAGGGTGGCAGAACCGTCGGCGCAGGCGTCGTCACAAAAATCGTCAGTTAAATATCAATTTCCCCGCATCCCACCCGCCGAAAAAATTACCTCTAACCGTTCTGTAACCCGCTAAAAAAGCGGGTTTTCGAAGTTTACACTCAGTCGACACGCGAGTATGATTCGCGGTCCGTTCGAGGGGCCGATGCTTCGTCTCCCAGAAGTGTCGTCAAAAAAGCGATTTGGAAAGTAAGTGGCTGAAAACCAACGCATTCGTATACGCCTGAAGGCGTTTGACCATCGGTTAATAGACGTATCGACGGAAGAAATTGTGGATACAGCTAAACGTACTGGTGCTCAAGTGCTTGGGCCTATTCCGTTACCAACCCGAAAGGAACGTTTTACGGTGCTGATATCTCCACACGTCGATAAGGATGCGCGTGATCAATATGAGATCCGAACTCACAAACGGCTCATTGATATTTTGGAACCAACTGAAAAAACGGTTGATGCGCTTATGAGACTCGATCTTGCGGCTGGAGTGGAGGTGCAGATCAGTTTGAATTGAGGAAAGGATCGTTCTCCGACAGCTAGATCTGGTTGGGGAGATACAGGGTCCCGATTGGGGACTAATGATTAACGACTTGGCCGTTTATCCGGGTAACTGGATAAGCGGCCGCTTGCAACATGGCGTCGGTTGCGAAAGAAGGATACGTAGAACATGCCCACCGGCATAGTAGGCCAAAAGCTAGGAATGACACGCGTTTTTGACGACGCGGGTACGTCGACGCCCGTGACCGTTATCGGCGTTGAAGCGAACCGCATCGCCCAAGTTAAATCGAAGGAAGTTGATGGGTATAACGCAATTCAAGTTACCACCGGTAATGCTAAGAATAATTCGGTCTCGCGACCGCTTGCGGGACATTTCTCAAAGGCAAATATTGAAGCGGGTCGAGGGCTTTGGGAATTTCGCGTAGACCATATGACTGATGAATTGATTGTGGGTACGGAGCTGACATTGGATCAGTTCTTTGAGGGCCAAATTGTCGATGTCACCGGAACTTCGAAAGGTAAGGGATTCGCTGGAGCCATAAAACGTTGGAACTTTAGTCATCAAGACAACACCCATGGTAATTCCGTTTCGCACCGTGCACCGGGCTCAATCGGTCAGTGTCAGACGCCGGGCCGAGTATTTAAAGGCAAAAAGATGGCTGGGCATCTCGGGGACGCACGAGTGACGACACAGAATCTTGTTGTTGTCCGGGTCGATGTTGAAAGGAAGTTTCTTTTAGTCAAAGGCGCGGTACCGGGTTACGTGGGTGGTGACGTGATTGTTATCCCTGGCATTAAAGCCGCTACTCAAAGTGCCCCACCATCGGCGAAAGAGCAAGTAGACGCGGGGACCGCAACGTGAATGTGTCGCTCCTATCGGGTGATGAATCGGTGGAACTTTCAGAAGTCGCCTTCGCTCGAGAATACAATGAAGCGTTGGTTCACCAAGTCGTCACTGCCTTTATGGCGGCAGGACGGAGCGGTTCGAGCTCCCAAAAAACACGCGCGGAAGTCCGTGGTGGCGGAAGAAAACCCTGGCGGCAAAAAGGTACTGGTAGAGCGCGAGCGGGTTCGATAAGAAGCCCCATTTGGCGCGGAGGTGGGCGAGCGTTCCCGTCGAAACCACGGGATTTTTCGCAGAAAGTAAATCGCAAGATGTATAGGGGTGCGCTGCGATGCATCCTTTCTGAACTGATTCGCCAAGATCGATTGGTGGTCGTGAAAGAATTTACCCTAGATACCCATAAAACAAAGGCGTTAGTAGACAAGTTGAGTGAAATGGATCTTAAAGACGTACTCATCGTGGATCACCAATTAAACAGTTCGCTTGTCCTTGCCGCACGGAACCTCAAGGCAGTCAGCATTCTGGATATCAAAAGTATTGATCCGGTCAGTTTGATTAGTCATGAGAAAGTACTTATGACCGTCGATGCTCTTAAGGATGTGGAAGAGACATTAGTATGAATTCCGATCGGCTATACAACGTGCTTCGCGAGCCGCACATCTCGGAAAAAGTATCCGTGATGGGCGAGCGGTCAAATCAATACGCGTTCAAGGTTGCATCGGATGCCACAAAGTTTGAGATCAAGCGTGCGGTGGAGACGATTTTTGAAGTTTCGGTCGAAAACGTTACGACCTTAAATGTGAAAGGGAAAATAAAACGTACTCTTCGTGGACCATCGCGCTCTAAGAACTGGAAAAAAGCGTACGTTCGGGTGGCAGAAGGCCAAGAAATTGATTTCACCGAAGGCGCTAGCTGATGCCAGTCGTTAAGGCAAAACCAACCTCAGCAGGAAGACGCTTCGTGGTTCGGGTAGTGGATCCTGATTTACATAAGGGCACTCCTTACAAACAACTTACCGAGCCCCAAAGTGCGACTGGTGGACGTAATTCTGCGGGACGAATCACTGCCCGCCATCGCGGTGGTGGACATAAGCAACACTATCGAAAAATTGATTTTAAGAGGAATAAAGACGGCATTCGAGCGTGGGTGGAGCGACTCGAATACGATCCGAATCGAACCGCTAATATCGCTTTATTGAAATACGCCGACGGCGAGCGCCGTTACATCATTGCTGCGCGGACCTTGAAGGTGGGAGACGAACTTATGTCTGGTGCTTCAGCGCCTGTTCGTCCGGGTAATGCCATGGCTCTGAAAAGTATTCCGCTGGGCAGCGTCATTCATTGCATCGAGCTCAAACCCGATAAAGGCGCACAGATGGTGCGGAGCGCTGGTTCTTCCGCTCAATTAGTCGCACGTGAAGGGTCGTATGCGACGCTGCGTATGCGCTCGGGTGAAATGCGACGTGTATTGGCCGATTGTCGAGCGACGATAGGAGAAGTAGGAAGTGGCGAGCACAATCTGCGTTCGTTCGGTAAGGCGGGAGCGAAAAGATGGCGTGGTGTACGCCCGACAGTTCGCGGCGTTGCGATGAATCCGGTAGATCATCCTCATGGAGGTGGCGAAGGTAAATCTTCAGGGGGACGGCATCCGGTATCTCCCACGGGAGTGCCGACCAAAGGATACAAAACGCGAAAGAATAAACGGACCGATAAGCTCATCGTACGTCGGCGCGGAAGGAGATAGAACAGTGCCTCGATCTTTGCGTAAAGGGCCTTTTGTTGATTTACATCTAATGAAGAAAGTTGAAAAAGCGAAAGAGACCAATGACAAACGGCCGATCAAAACGTGGTCGCGACGCTCGATGGTCATGCCCGATATGGTTGGTTTAACAATTTCGGTACATAACGGCCGACAGCACATCCCGATTTTTATTTCAGAAGATATGGTTGGTCACAAATTGGGCGAGTTTGCGCCTACGCGAACTTTTAGAGGACATGCGGGTGATCGCAGGGCACAACGTTGAGGATATCGAGATGTTGGTAGGCGCAACCGCGAGAAAGCTTCCGCTTTCGCCCCAGAAAGCGCGTTTGGTCGTCGATCAAATACGTGGCAAATCAGTAGACGAGGCACTTAGTACGTTGACGTTTGCGTCTCAAAAGGGCGCGCGATTAGTTAGAAAGGTGCTCGAATCTGCTATCCACAACGCTGAGCATAACGAGGGGGCGGACATTGACGAACTAACGGTAGCAGAGGCGTATGTCAACGCGGGAGCAACCATGAAGCGAATTCGACCCCGCGCGCGAGGTCGCGCCGATCGGATTCTGAAACGTTCGTGTCATGTCACCGTCACCCTGACGGATGAAGGTTAGGTAATTCGAATGGGACAAAAAGTTAATCCAACTGGAATGCGGTTAGGCATCGTTAAGGAACACACGTCGGTGTGGTATGCGGAAAAACAAACGTATGCTGAATACTTATTGAATGATCTTCAGGTGCGCTCTTTTCTCCGAGAGCGCTTGTCACAAGCGTCAGTAAGTCGTATCGAGATCGAACGTCCGGCACAAACAGCACGGGTCTCCATATTTACTGCTCGCCCGGGCATCGTCATCGGAAAAAAAGGAGAAGATGTGGAGAAGTTGCGTGTCATTTTGACGCGAATGATGGGAATGGCCGTACACGTCAACGTGGAGGAAATTCGGAAGCCAGAGATTGATTCTTTGCTCGTTGCTCAGAATGTGGCGCAACAACTTGAACGACGCGTTCAATTCAGACGAGCGATGAGGCGAGTAATCCAGAATGCGATGAGATTAGGCGCAAAAGGCATCAAGGTTCGAGTAGCAGGCCGCCTTGGAGGGGCCGAAATAGCGCGTTCGGAGTCATACCTCGAGGGGCGTGTACCACTGCATACGCTTCGGGCGGACATTGATTATGCGACGGCCGAGGCAAAGACGACTTATGGCATTTTGGGCGTCAAAGTCTGGATCTTTAAAGGCGAAATCATTGGAGTTGAAGAAAATGAATTTGGGGACATCTCTCCGGCGGTCAGCGCTTAGGACTTGATTAATGCTTCAACCCAAGAAGACACGATTCAGAAAGACCCAAAAAGGCCGTAATCGAGGTCTTGCTATTCGTGGCGGCAGGGTTAGTTTTGGCGAGTATGGACTTAAGGCTACCGGTCGAGGTCGCCTGACGGCACGACAGATAGAAGCAGGACGGCGAGCGATGACGCGACACGTTCAACGTGGCGGCAAGATATGGATACGCGTCTTCCCGGATAAGCCAATAACAAAAAAACCTCTTGAGGTGCGCCAGGGCAAGGGGAAGGGTGCAGTGGAGTATTGGGTCGCACAGATTCAACCCGGTCGTGTGCTTTACGAGATGGAAGGAGTACCGGAGGATGTCGCACGTGCTGCATTGACGCTTGCGGCATCTAAGCTTCCTTTTAAAACGACGATTGTTCGACGGTCGGCAATGTGATGAAAACGGAAGAGTTGAGAGAGAAGAACGTAGATGAACTCGAAACCGAGCTCGTCAAATTGAGAAAGGAGCATTTTAATTTGCGGATGCAAAGGGCAAGTGAGCAACTCCCCCAGACTCACCTTGTTGGCGAAACGAAAAGGGACATCGCGCGGGTAAAAACATTGATCAGGGAGAAGCAAAGTGTCTGAGATGTCCGAGCGCAAGAATCGAGTAATTTCTGGTGTCGTGGTCTCGGACGGTATGGACAAAACTGTTGTTGTTCGGATCGAACGCCAAGTGAAGCACCCTATCTACGGGAAATACATTCGGCGGTCGGCTAAGGTTTCGGCTCACGACGAAAACAATGATTGCAAGGTGGGCGACGTAGTCAGTGTCGTTGAAACACGACCTTTTTCGAAAACAAAGAGTTGGTGTCTAGAATCTATTGACGTGCGTGCTATCGGAGAAGATGCGGGATGATTCAGGCAGAAACAATGCTCGATATCGCCGACAACAGTGGGGCCCGGCGTGTCCAGTGCATCAAGGTGCTTGGTGGTTCGCACCGACGTTACGCCGGAATTGGGGATGTCATTAAGGTTACGGTTAAAGAGGCGATCCCGCGAGGCAGAGTTAGTAAAGGGCAAGTAATGGAGGCAGTCGTTGTTCGCACAAAGAAAGGTGTACGACGTGGCGACGGCTCCGTGATTCGTTTTGATCAGAACGCCGCGGTTTTGTTGAACCCGCAGCTTCAGCCGATAGGAACGCGGATTTTTGGCCCCGTCACGAGAGAACTGCGGACAGAGCATTTCATGCGAATTATTTCACTTGCCCCTGAAGTGTTGTGACACGGTAAACCGAATGAAGAAAATGCGTAAAGAAGATGAGGTTATCGTCATCGCCGGACGGGATAAGGGTAAACGAGGGGCGATAGTCGAAATATTAGCCAACGATCGTGTTGTCGTTTCTGGGGTGAACTTAGTGAAGAAACATCAACGTGGAAATCCGCAGTCTGGGGAGCGTGGTGGTATTGTCGATCGTGAGGCGCCGATACACCTTTCTAACCTAGCGATATACAACGATTCGACCGATACGGCTGATCGTGTCGGTATTCGAACGGACGACGGGAAAAAGGTTCGAGTTTTCAAGTCGGACGGAAGATTGGTTGATGAATAGATGAACACGTTGCACGAAAAGTACATTCAAGAGATTCGTCCTGGACTACAGAAGCAATACGGGTATAGCTCGCCCATGCAAGTGCCCTGTCTGACGAAGGTTACGCTTAACATGGGCGTCGGCGAAGCTCTTGCGGATCGTAAAATCATGGATAGTGCGGTTAGCGACCTAAGTCGAATCTCTGGACAACAGCCTTTAATTACAAAAGCACGCAAGTCGGAGGCCGGATTCAAGATTCGGGAGGGTTATCCGATCGGTTGTAAAGTAACTCTGCGTCGTCGGCGCATGTACGAATTTGTTGAGCGGCTGATTAGTATCGCCATTCCCCGCATGCGGGATTTCCGCGGATTAAACCCTAATTCGTTTGACGGGCATGGGAACTTTTCGATGGGTATTGCGGAACAGATTGTCTTCCCTGAAATCGATTACGATCAGATCGACAAAATCCGCGGTCTAGACGTAACCGTCACAAATAGCGCTGCGACGGACGAAGCCGGACTTGAGTTACTTAAAGCCTTCAATTTCCCTTTTAGGAGCTGATCATGGCGAAGCTTTCAATGATCCAACGAGAAAAAAAGCGTGCGCAAACGGTTGCTAAATATGCTGAAAAACGAGCTGCTCTAAAAGCGATTATCAATGACCGTTCGGCGACGGATGATGAACACTGGGAAGCTCAAATACAGCTACAAAAATTACCCCGTAATGCGAGTCCGGTTCGGCAGCAGCGCCGTTGTGGAATAACAGGTCGCCCCAGAGCCGTCTATCGAAAGTTCGGGCTAGCTCGCACGAAACTAAGAGAGGCGGCGATGCGTGGCGACATCCCAGGGTTAGTTAAGGCAAGTTGGTAGCCGTGAGTTTACAAGACCCTATCGCAGACTTGTTGACGCGGATTCGTAATGCTCAATCCGCTAGTCGCGCCAACGTCTCGATGCCGAGTTCAAGATTAAAGATTGCGATTTGTGAGGTGCTTAGGGCCGAGGGCTACATCAAGGATTTTCATGTTGAAAGCGACGTCAAGCCCGAGCTTTCGATTGCGCTTAAATACCACGAGGGCACTCCAGTGATCGAAGAAATTGCTCGGATTAGCCGTCCGGGATTGCGAATTTATAGAGACGCCGAGCGCCTACCCCGAGTGAAGGGTGGATTGGGCATTGCGATTGTGAGTACCAATAAAGGAGTCATCACGGATCAAGCGGCTCGCCGAGAAGGTGTTGGCGGCGAAGTGCTTTGCACGGTTTTTTGAGAGGTTTATGTGTCGCGAGTAGCCAAAAGTCCAGTTGAATTGCCGCAAGGCGTTGAGGCTAGTGTCACCGAAGCGGGGATAAAGGTGAAGGGGAGTAAAGGCGAATTGACGGTTCCCTTAGCGGACAATGTCGAAGTCGAACAAAGTAACAATGAATTGATTTTCAAAGCGAGTTCACGTGAAGCATGGGCCATGGCGGGGACCACTAGAGCGCTAGTCAATAACGTGGTTCAAGGCGTTAACGAGGGTTGGGAAAAGAGACTGGAATTGTTGGGGGTGGGATATCGTGCGCAGGCAAGAGGCAACAAATTGACGATGCAGCTAGGATTTTCTCATCCGGTTGATTATGAAATCCCCGAGGGCCTTGAGATCACGACTCCCAGTCAGACGGAAATCGTGGTGAGTGGAATTGATAAACAGTTAGTTGGCCAGGCGTCTGCGGAGATACGCTCGTATCGCCCGCCCGAACCCTACAAGGGTAAGGGGGTTCGGTATGCCGGAGAGCGTGTACGCAGGAAAGAAGCGAAAAAGAAATAATAATGGATTCAAAAACAAAATCGCGAATAAGGCGAGCCCGGAAGGGGCGAATGCGAATGCGCGAAAAACGCGCGACGAGATTGACTGTGCATCGATCGGCCAAACACATGTATGCACAGGTTGTATCGCCGGACGGAGACCGCATTCTTGCTCAAGCGTCGACGCTTGATCCGAGTATACGTGGGGATAACACTGGAAATGTGGAAGCGGCTGGTAAAGTGGGGGATTTAATTGCGTTGAGGGCGAAGGAGGTCGGGGTCGATCGGGTTGCTTTCGACCGTTCTGGATACAAATACCATGGTCGCGTAAAAGCACTTGCTGCAGCTGCGCGCAAAGGCGGATTGGAGTTCTAGCTATGGCCTATTCGGAAGAGATTAAAGAAGAAGGCATTGTTGAAAAACTGATTCAAGTTAACCGAGTCGCGAAAGTGGTTAAAGGTGGGCGAATTTTTGGTTTTACCGCACTGACGGTTGTTGGGGATGGTGCGGGTCGGATCGGATTCGGTCGTGGTAAAGCGCGTGAAGTCCCGCTAGCCATTCAGAAGGCGATGGAGGCTGCGCGTCGTGGCATGGTCGATATTGAGTTGAACGGAAATACGCTTTGGTATCCGATTACTGCTCGTCACGGTGCATCGACAATATACATGCAACCTGCGTCGGAAGGCACGGGAGTGATTGCTGGTGCAACCATGCGCGCGGTTCTCGAGGCGGTGGGTGTTCGCAATGTCTTAGCAAAATGTTACGGATCGACGAGTCCTATCAACGTTGTACGAGCGACATATAAAGGCCTTTGTAATATGCGCTCACCGGGTGTTGTCGCTGCGAAACGTGGCAAAACCATGGACGAACTAGTGGCGTAACTTCATGGCGGTTAAGAGCGTAAAAATTAAACTTGTTAAGAGTACCGTGGGTCGCTTAAAGAAGCATAAGGCGTGTGTCTCTGGTCTCGGCTTGAGGCGAATTGGTGATGAAGTAGAAGTTGAAGATACTGCTTCCGTTCGCGGGATGATCAATAAAATTGATTATCTGATTAAGGTTGACGGAGGCGATTAATGAAGCTTAACGACATTAATCCTCCTCGTGGGAGCCGGAAGCAGCGTAAACGATTCGGTCGAGGTGTTTCGGCCGGGCAGGGGAAAACCTGTGGACGCGGTCACAAAGGGCAAAAGTCGCGTTCAGGGGGGAAAGTGAGAATCGGGTTTGAAGGCGGGCAGCTTCCTCTTCAACGACGCGTCCCGAGGTTTGGATTTCGTTCAAGAATTGGAGCGGTTACGGCTGAGGTTCGGGTCGGGGAACTTAACAGAGTAACGGGTGACGAAATCACTCTCGAATCACTTAAAGACGCCAACGTCCTGTCGAAAGACGTCAAACGTGCCCGTGTGTTCTTATCTGGAGAGATCCATCGGGCGATGACGATCAGGGGACTCTGGGTAACTCGGGGTGCCCGAGCGGCCATTGAGAAGGCCGGTGGAACAATCGCGGACGAGAGTTAGCGGCGAGAAATAATGGCAACGACTACACAAGGACTAGCGGGTGTTGAATCAGGCCTCTCTGAGCTGCGCGGCCGCCTGTTTTTTGTATTGTTTGCATTACTCGTTTATCGAATCGGCACACATATTCCGGTACCAGGGATTAACCCTGATCAATTACGCAGTCTTTTTGAAGCCAATCAGGGTGGGATCCTTGACGTTTTCAACATGTTTTCGGGTGGGGCGCTTGAGCGGATGAGCATCCTTGCACTCGGCCCAATGCCATACATTACCTCAAGCATCATCATGAATCTGATGACCATGATGTATCCGTCGCTAAGTCAGTTGCGTAAAGAAGGTGATGCGGGGCGCCGGAAGATCACTCAATACACACGATATGGGACTTTATTGATAGGTCTTGTGCAGGGAACGGCGTTGACGGGCACGTTGGCTGGACAAGGTCTGGCATTCAGTCCGGGTCCGGGGTTCTACTTCGTATCTATTACGACGCTGGTGACGGGCGCATTATTCGTCATGTGGCTTGGGGAGCAGATCACTGAACGCGGAATCGGCAACGGCATTTCCCTACTCATTTTCTCTGGGATCGTTTCTGGATTTCCCTCAGCAGTTGGTCAAGCGTTCGAGGCAGCGAGACAAGGTGATATCAATATCATCGTATTGCTTTTGATCGGAGGCATTGCGTTTTTGATTGTTGGCTTTGTCGTATTTATTGAGCGCGGCCAGCGTCGTATCACCGTCAATTACGCGAAGCGTCAACAAGGTCGTCGTCTATACCAAGCACAGACGAGCCATCTACCTCTCAAGATCAACATGGCAGGAGTAATCCCGGCGATTTTTGCTAGTAGTTTGATAATGGCGCCAACGTCGATTGCGCAATGGTTTGGCCAAAACCCTGGTTGGGATTGGTTGCAAAATATTTCATTGTTCTTAACTCCGGGACAGCCTTTGTACATCCTGGTCTTTGCGGCTGGGATCATTTTCTTTAGTTTCTTCTATACAGCTATTCAGTTCGACCCGAAGGACATGGCAGACAATCTCAAGCGGCAAGGAGCGTATGTCCCCGGGATACGACCTGGTCAACAAACGGCGAAATATCTTGATGAAGTGATGACGCGCTTAACGATTTTTGGGGCATTGTATGTGACGGCAGTGTGCCTGCTACCCGAATTGATGATTGTTTTCTTTGATGTCAGCTTTCAGCTCGGGGGCACAGCAATGCTGATTGTAGTAGTTGTCGCAATGGACTTTATGTCGCAGGTGCAGTCACATCTCATGTCGAGCCAATATGCGAAATTGATGGAAAAATCCAACTTGAAGGGATACGGAAAGCGCCCTCGTTGAAAAGGATCGAAGATCGTGAAGGTTAGAGCGTCAGTAAAGAAAATGTGTAGGGATTGTAAGATCGTACGTCGAAAAGGCACCGTGCGGGTTATTTGCAAGACCGAACCCCGGCATAAACAGAGGCAGGGATAGAGATGGCTCGAATTGCAGGAATAAATATTCCCGACAACCGTCACGCGGTAATTTCGTTGACGTACATATACGGTATTGGAAGAAGCTCAGCAAAGAAGATTTGTGATAATGCGGGAGTCGACCCTTTCGTTCGCGTCCAGGATCTCTCTGAAAATGATCTGGATGCACTACGTAATGAGCTCAATAAGTTTCCGATCGAAGGCGACTTGAGAAGAGAAGAGTCTATGCATGTTAAACGTCTGATGGATCTTGGTTGCACGCGCGGAATTCGACATCGTCGGGGCTTGCCGGTGCGTGGTCAGCGCACCCGTACGAATGCACGAACGCGTAAAGGTGCAAAACGCCTTATAAGGAAATAAGCATGGCTGAGGTGGAACCACCAGTTAGAAAAGGCAAGCGGACCGTCGCCGATGGCATCGCTCACGTGCATGCGTCGTTTAACAATACGATAATCACGATTACAGATCGACAGGGTAATGCTCTGGGCTGGGCGACTGCCGGTGGTTCCGGGTTTCGGGGTTCGAGGAAGAGTACGCCGTTTGCAGCTCAGGTTGCGGCAGAACGGGTTGCGCAGGCGACAATAGAATCGTACGGCATGAGTAGTGTAGATGTTTACATTAAGGGACCAGGTCCGGGTCGCGAGTCAGCTATCCGTGCGATGAATGGCGCCGGGTTGAAAATTAATAGCATTTCCGATGTGACACCAATTCCTCACAACGGTTGTCGTCCGCCAAAGAAAAGACGTGTTTAGGGAAAGGAATTAACGATGGCTAGATATCTCGGACCCAAGCTCAAACTGTCACGTAGGGAAGGCACGGATTTATTTTTGAAAAGTGGCGTACGGCCTCTCGATTCGAAATGTCGTGCGGATACGATTCCAGGTCAACATGGCTCTGCACGGCGCCAGCGGATGAGTGACTACGCAGTTCAATTGCGAGAGAAACAGAAAGTGCGACGGATGTATGGAGTGCTCGAAAAGCAATTCCGTAACTATTACAAGAAAGCCGATGGTCAGAAAGGAGCGACTGGAGAGAATCTTTTGCGTCTTCTTGAAAGTCGGCTGGATAATGTGGTCTACCGCATTGGCTTTGGGTCGACAAGAGCGGAGTCTCGTCAACTCGTTTCACATAAAGCGATCCTTGTGAACGGAGATCATGTCAACATTGCGTCATATCAGATAAGTCCGAATGACATCATATCCGTTCGTGAGCAAGCGAAGGGCCAGCTCAGAATACAATCGGCGATAGAGTTAGCGTCGCAGAGAGGCGACGTCGAGTGGGTTGATGTAAATATCGAGAAGATGGAGGGCGTATTTAAGCGCCATCCGGATAGATCTGAGTTACCTACAGAAATCAATGAGAATCTCATCGTGGAGCTTTACTCGAAGTAACTTTTTCGACGAAGAGCTTTCATTTTCCATGGAGCCCCGTACGCGGAGGAAATGACCTATGTCACAGTCGGCAACAGAATTACTGACACCCCAGCGGATTGACGTCGAGGATATTAGTTCGACGCGCGCCCGAATTACCTTAGAGCCGCTCGAACGAGGGTTTGGACATACGTTAGGTAATACGTTAAGGCGTATCCTCCTGTCTTCCATGCCTGGTTATGCGATTACGGAAGTACAGATCGATGGAGTGGTGCACGAATACACTTCAATCGAAGGGGTTCAAGAAGACGTGTTAAACATATTGTTGAACCTAAAGGGGGTGGCCGTACAGCTTCATCATGGTGACGAAGCGACGGTATCTTTGTCGAAGACCGGCCCAGCCGTGGTAACAGCCGCAGACTTTCAGTTGACTCAGGACGTAGAAATCGCCAATCCAGATCACGAGATCTGTACTCTAAACGACAAGGGTGAAATTCGTCTTGAAGCTAAAATCACACGAGGTCGCGGATACGCGGCCGTTGAGTATACGGGCGACGAAGAAGATGAAACACGACCGATTGGACTGCTTCGACTCGATGCGACATATAGTCCGATGCGACGAGTTTCTTATACCGTAGAAAACGCCCGGGTCGAGCAACGTACTGACCTTGATAAGCTCATTATCGATATTGAATCCAACGGGACGGTCGACCCGGAAGAAGCGATAAGAAGGGCGGCAACGGTATTACAACAGCAGCTGGCCGCGTTCGTGGATTTAGAAAACGCGGGCGAATCGAAGGCAGAGGAGATAACGGATGAAGTCGATCCTATTCTTTTACGTCCCGTCGATGACTTGGAGCTTACTGTTAGATCAGCCAATTGTCTCAAGGCTGAAAATATTTATTTCATCGGAGATCTCATCCAACGAACAGAAGTTGAATTGTTGAAAACGCCTAATTTGGGTAAGAAGTCGCTTACCGAAATAAAAGAAGTTTTGAGTTCGCGAGGATTGTCTCTTGGTATCCGTCTTGAAAATTGGCCTCCGGTAAGTCTCGGGACTGGTACTACAGTAACGTGAGAATCCATTGCGTTTGAATGGGTCGGACGATCGATATGAGACATAAGAAAAGTGGCAGACATCTAAGCCGAACTAGTGCTCATCGAAAAGCTATGTTTGTAAACATGGTTGTTTCGCTGATCGAGCACGAAATAATCAAAACGACCGTACCGAAAGCCAAGGAGTTGAGGCGATTTGCAGAACCGCTAATAACGCTGGCGAAAGTTGATTCGGTGGCAAATCGTAGGCTCGCGTTTTCCCGTATGAGGGATAAGGTTGCCGTCGCCAAACTTTTTGGCGAGTTGGGACCGCGATACCAAGATCGCCCTGGCGGCTACACTCGTATTTTAAAGACCAGAAATCGACACGGGGATTCCGCTCCACTAGCCTTTGTCGAGTTAGTCGGACGCCAAATGGACACCGAGGACCTTGGCAACTTTGATGAAGAAACCACCTTTGCTCTCGAAGACGATAATCAAAAACGTCGAGACCCGGAGGAAAATAGCGCATAAGCGAATTCCGAAATGGTCGAAAAATAACAGCAGGAAGACGAGTCTTAAACGAGGCTGGGCAGTCAAGATACGGATGTCGATTCTGAAGCCAATCAGCAGACCGACAAGGTAGAGCGCCAACAATAATTGCGATTTATGAGCGTTTTGCAGAGGTCACGGAAATTACTTCACATGACGTTAAGAACGGAATTTAGGAATTGGCCGGTATGAGATTTCTTCTGAAGAGCCAGCTCTTCTGGTGTACCGAATGCAATAATCTCCCCGCCCTTCGATCCTCCCTCAGGACCGAGGTCAATGATCCAATCCGCCGTTTTGATGACGTCTAGGTTGTGTTCGATAACAACAATGGAATTCCCATCGTTTCGAAGTCGTTGCAAGACTTCCAGGAGTTGTTGGATATCGCGGAAATGCAGGCCTGTGGTAGGTTCGTCGAGAATATAGAGCGTCTTTCCCGTGCCCCGCTTAGACAGCTCTCGGGATAGTTTGACCCTCTGCGCCTCCCCTCCGGAAAGAGTCGTCGCACTCTGGCCAAGGTGTACGTATGAAAGGCCGACATCAACGATGGTTTTTAGTTTGCGTGCAAGTACAGGAATTGCTTCGAAGAACAGATAAGCTTCCTCGACCGTCATATCAAGAACCTCATGGATGTTTTTTGCCTTGTAACGAACTTCGAGCGTTTCCCTGTTGTAGCGTTTCCCGGCGCACTCGTCGCATGGAACGTAAACGTCGGGCAGGAAATGCATTTCGACCTTGATTACACCATCTCCGTGGCACGCCTCGCAGCGACCTCCTTTGACATTAAAGCTGAACCGACCAGGCTTATATCCACGGGCTCTAGCCTCCTGCGTCTGTGCGAAGAGCTCTCGGATGGGCGTGAAGAGACCAGTATAAGTTGCAGGATTTGAGCGCGGGGTTCGTCCAATTGGGCTTTGGTCGATAGCGACCACCTTGTCCAGATACTCAAGCCCTTCAATATCATTGTAGGGTTTGGGGTTAACAGAGCTCGTTCCGTTGAGGGCTCTGGATATGATCGGATAAAGGGTCTGGTTAATCAGAGTTGATTTACCTGAACCGGAAACTCCGGTAACGCAGGTAAATAACCCCATGGGTATATCCACGGTTACGTTTTTGAGGTTGTTTCCATGTGCGTCAATTAACCGCAATTTATTGCACGCTTCGTAGGACTTTCGAGTTTGAGGAACTTCTATGGATCGCTTTCCAGACAAAAATTGGCCGGTTATGGAGGACTCGCAACCCAATATTGCATCAAGAGGCCCTGCTGCGACCACGGAGCCACCGTGGATACCTGCGCCTGGACCCATGTCGACGACGTAATCAGCGGTGCGGATAGTTTCTTCGTCGTGCTCGACTACAATTACGGTATTACCCAGATCGCGTAGTTGTGTGAGCGTCTGCAAGAGGCGGGCGTTGTCGCGCTGGTGAAGACCGATCGATGGCTCATCTAATATATACATCACCCCCACCAATCCTGCGCCGATTTGACTGGCGAGCCTGATTCTTTGACCCTCTCCCCCAGAGAGGGAGCCGGCGTTACGATCGAGGCTGAGATAATTGAGACCAACGTCAACCAAAAACTGCAGTCTCGCCCGAATTTCTTTTAAGATCTTTTCTGCAATAGCGCCGCGGCGACCCTCTAACTTGAGCTTGTTGAAGTACTCTAAGGTGTTTTCAACCGACCCGCTTGTTACTTCGGGTAATGCAGTTCCATCGATAAAAACGTGGCGTGCCTCTGTTCGCAAACGCGTGCCGACACAAGCGGGACAGTCCCTTACAGTTAAATATTTCTGTAAATTTTCGCGGACAAAACTAGATTCGGTTTCGTGGAAGCGTCGGTCCATGTTTGGGAGCACACCTTCGAATCGGTGTCGACGCCGAATTACGTCTCCTCGATCATTCACATAACTGAAGTCAATTCTCTGCTCCCCAGATCCGTACAGAATTGCCTCCCTATGTTTCTTCCTTAGGCGGCTGAATGGTGTTTCGAGCTCGAATCCGTAGTGTGACGCGAGCGATGAGAGCAGGTGATAGTAGTAAACATTGCGTCGATCCCAACCGCGAATCGCGCCTTCCGCGAGAGAAGCGGCTGAATCCGTCACTACCAAATCAGGGTCGAAGTACTGTTTAATTCCCAAACCGTCGCACTCCTGGCAAGCACCGGCTGGGTTGTTAAAGGAAAACAGTCTAGGCTCGAGATCGGCGATGCTGTATCCGCAAAGTGGGCAAGCAAACTGCGACGAAAACGCAATATCTTCTGTGCCGTCGACGTCGTTGGGGCGAGCTACAACGGCGATTCCGCCGGCGAGGTCCAGAGCTGTTTCGAAGGATTCTGCCAATCGTTGCTGCATCTCGGGACGGATTCGCACGCGATCGACGACGGCTTCGATACTGTGTTTCTTGTTTTTTTCTAGTTCGGGCGGATGATCCAGATCGACTATGACCCCATTTATTCTTGCTCGTATAAATCCATTCGCAATCAGTTCGGCAAAAACGTGTTTGTGCTCACCCTTACGATCCTGGACGATGGGTGCCAGGACCATGATTTGTTCGTCTCTGTTGAGGTCGAGCACGTGGTCGACCATTTGGCTGATTGTTTGGGCATCCAATGTGTCCCCGTGTTCGGGGCACTGAGGCTCGCCAACGCGGGCGAATAAAAGACGCAGGTAATCGGATATTTCGGTGATGGTCCCGACCGTCGAGCGAGGATTATGAGAGGTCGATTTTTGCTCGATAGAGATCGCTGGCGATAAGCCTTCGACGTGATCCACGTCGGGTTTTTCCATCATTGATAGAAACTGGCGAGCATACGCCGAGAGAGATTCGACGTAGCGTCGTTGCCCTTCGGCATAAAGCGTGTCGAAAGCTAGAGAAGATTTTCCCGATCCCGATAAGCCGGTAATGACGATCAGCTTATCTCTTGGGAGGTTCAGGTTAACGTTCTTTAGATTGTGTGTCCGTGCGCCTTGCACCGAGATCTCGGTAAGTGCCGAACTCATGTTAGCAACATCCTTTTAATAAACGGCCTACGCTAACTCCATCATTTGGTCCTCGCAACAATCGCTTGTCGTTAGCCCAAATCGTTGGAAGTCGGTAGGCTGGGGATCCACGATGCGATAGACTCGATATGCTCAGAAGAAGAGAAATTAAATGGCCCGTGGGCTGAATAAAGTTATGCTCATTGGGAATCTCGGACGAGATCCCGAAACAAGATTTACCCAAAGTGGGAGCGCTGTTACTCGATTTAGCGTGGCTACCAGTGAAAGTTGGCGTGATAAATCGACCCAGGAAATGCAACAACGAACCGAGTGGCATGACGTTGTTTGTTTTGCACGCCTTGGCGAGATTGCGAGCGAATATCTGAAGAAGGGTTCAAAGGTATACATAGAGGGTGGATTGAGAACTAGTTCTTGGGAGAAGGACGGCAACACACGGTATCGCACCGAAGTGATTGCCCGCGAAATGCAGATGCTGGACAGTAGAGGGGCTAATCCCGGTGGCTACGACGGAGAACCGCCGCAGGGCGGTAGCCAAGACAAACGAGCAGATCCGCCTCAAAGCAACGAACCCGACCTTGAGGATTTTGACGACGACATACCGTTCTAAGGGATCAGAGGGTGTGGGGCACACGTCAATAGCGGATGAACTCGATCAGATTCCCGTCCGGATCCCGTACATAGGTGCTGATGCCGCGTCTTCCGCCGGCCATTGCGCCGTCTCTTTCGATAGGGCCTTCGACGACGGGAACTTTATTTCTTCGGAGCATGTCGTGGAGTTGACCCTGGGTGCCTTCCCACACCAAGCAAAAGTCGCCGCAGCCAGGAATTGCATCTAGCCCTCGTAACGTAAAACGTTCTGAGCGCCAGATACTGGGCGCATGAAAGTTGATTTTGGTGTTGCCCAGATGCACGGAGTAGAAGTCAGGGGCTCGATCGCAGTCCAGGCGAAATCCTAATTCTTCATAGAAGGCCAGTATCTCTTCGACGTTTTCTATCGGGATCGCGACGTGATCGATGTCTTTCAGACTCATAGCAAAGTCAAAAGGAACGTACCCAGCAGAATACGATAAATGACAAAAGGCATCAGTCGGGTTCGGCTAATGAGTCGAAGAAAGATGGTGATACAGAAATAAGCTGTCATTCCTGATATGCCCATCCCGAGAGCGAAATGCGGCCAATTTGTGACAATGTCGTTTGTGGATGCTTCACGTATCGCGAGAATACTCGCTGCGCCAATTACGGGAATGGACAGAAGAAAAGAAAACCGAGCGGCATGGACACGATTCAGACCAAGGAGCAATGCAGCCGTCAAGGTAACGCCCGACCGAGAAGTTCCCGGTACTAAAGCAAAGATTTGCATCACGCCGATAAACAGTGCTTCAACGTAACGCAGTGAAGTTAATTCAGTCCGATTTTGCGAATGTCGATCTGCGATGCCAAGAAGCAAGCCGAACCCGATGGTGGCCAGCGCGATTACGGTAAGCGATCGGAACTCATTCTCAATGGTTGGTTTAAGAAAATATCCCGCGATCACAATAGGAGCCGTAGCAAGTATTAGCTTGCCAAGTAAGGTAGCGTGCTCGTTGAGCCTACGATCTGTCCAATATTCAGCGCCTGCGTCTACAAACTGCTTTAGGTCGTCTCGAAAATAAACGAGGACGGCGAAAAGAGTCCCGGCGTGCACCGCGATATCAAAAGACAATCCTTGGTCAGGCCAACCTAAGAGTTGTGCTGGAAGAATTAAGTGTGCGGAACTAGAGACTGGTAGGAATTCCGTAACACCCTGGATGAGTGCGAGAACGACGATCTGAAAGTAGTCCATGCTGGTAATCCCTCGAAACTAGACCGAACTGCTAGTCGTAGGAAATGATATGGTCGGAAGGATGCAAGGTCGAACTGAATTGCCCCTTTTCCCGCTCGGAAACGTGCTTTTTTGTGGAGGGCGACTTCCGTTGCAGATTTTTGAACCACGATACGTCGATATGATAAGTGCATGCACCAAGTCGAACACTGGTTTTGGAGTGGTGCTCATAAGACATGGAAATGAGGTTCGCGTCGATAAAGATGAGGAGATTCCTTCAGTCTTTGATATTGGCACTTATGCTTCAATCGTTGATTTCAATCCCCTTCCAAATGGGCGGCTAGGGATCATAAGTGAAGGTGGGGCCAAATTTAGAGTTTGCAGTACCTGGGAAAAAGACGATCGACTGTTGATGGGGGAGGTGGAATTTCTCCCGGAAGAACACGCGGCGAGCATCGGGGAACAATTCGAACCATTAGTCGAAATACTGAGGCGCCTTGCGGATGACCCCATCATCCAGCGTCTTGGATTAGAAATTGATTTTACCGATGCCCGTTCCGTCAGTTGGAGACTGTCCGAACTCTTGCCGGTGGACCCAGAAACTAAACAGAGTCTGCTTCAGATGCAGATGCCTCGCGAACGACTTTCTGAAATCAAACGGCTCGTTGCAAAGCTACAAGGATCGAAGAGATAACGTGAAATTTGTGGGTATCTCGATTTAGGTTAGATTCCAGGATCTTTCGCGGTTGTTGTTGCAGGATCAAGTTACATTGGAGTTTTCGCCAATGCCGATAGATCTAGTCATGCGCCCAAGACAGAGAGACGATCTTTGACCGTTGTATTCGGCGGAACTTTTGATCCGGTACATATTGGGCATCTCCATGCTGCCAGTGTTGCAGCGGATCTTCTCGATACATCGATCTTGATGGTGTTGTCGGCTCGGCCGGCGCATCGAAAGGTGCCAGTTGCCAGCGTCGAAGATCGTTGGAGCATGCTTAGAGCTGCGTGTGCAAATCTAGAGAGGTTAATTCCGTCCGATGTCGAACTCCGTAGGAAAGGACCTTCATATGCGATTGAAACGCTCGTTTCTTTGAACGCGTCACACGATGATCCGGTGATATGGGTTCTTGGCGCCGACGCCTTCGATTTAGTTCACACGTGGTATCGATTCGATGAATTTGTTAACCGATGTAGTTTTCTTGTATTTACGCGAGGTGGGACAGCATCGACGCAATTGCCAAGAGGATTCAAAAAAGCAGATGAATATGACGTGCTAAAACGGTCGAGCGGCTCCGTTTATTTCGGTGACCAGGCGATGATGGCGATTTCTGCTACGACGCTGCGTCTCGATATTGCTCAAGGTTGCACTCCCGATGAATTATTACCACCGGGCGTCTGGGAGTATGTGCGCCAGCGGGGGTTATATCTAACTTGAATAGTTTGATGGTTTCTGCGGAAGGGCTGCGTGATTTGGTTGTAGGTGCGCTCGATGACGTAAAAGCCAAACAAGTAACAGTCATTAATGTCACGGCTCTCACTGACGTTACAGATTTTATGGTGATCGCGAGTGGAAGTTCCTTACGACACATGCGTTCGCTTGTTGATCAGATCGTGTATTCGGCAAAAAGCGAGGGGGTCAACATTCTCGGTGTAGAGGGCTTATCGCACGGCGACTGGATCCTTATTGATCTTGGGGAAGTAGTGGTGCACGTAATGAAGCCAGAAGCTCGCAGTTTCTACGAACTCGAGCGGCTTTGGGAAAGAATCGATGATCAGGAAGTCTGATGTTGTGGAGAAGCCTAATCCACCTCAAGAAACTTCTGTAAGTTAAAGTTCAACACGAACGTGAAAGTCATACCCGGCAGGCAGTTAAAAAACACGCGAGCCGAAGCGCGGACCTTCCGCTTGCGGGCCTGGACATTGTTCGGCATTGCCGTCGGAATTTCTACGATCTTAGTTGGTCGTCTATTTCAACTTCAGGTACTCGAATATGAGTTCTACGAGACTAGGTCCGAACATAATCGTATCGAAGTTCAGCCGGTGGCAGGTGGACGCGGATTGATATTTGACCGGCACGGCGTTTTGTTGGCGGAGAACCGTTCAGTTTCATCACTGGAAGTTGTAGAAGAGCGCACGACTGGCGTTGTGGAGACGATAAACGCGGTTCGCGGGCTCATTGAAATTCAAGAGAGCGAAATCGAGGCGTTTCATAGACGTCTCGCGAGAAAGCGACGGCCCTATCAATCCGTACCTTTTAAATTGAGACTTAGCGAGGAGGAAGCTGCTGTTATAAGGGTCAACGGCCATCTTCTTCCGGGAGTCCGGGTCTCGAGTGTCGCCGCACGTCACTACCCGCTCGGTGAAATCGTCTCCCATGCGGTAGGCTCAGTTCGGCGGATTACCGTCGATGACCTAAATCGCCTTGACCGTAGCCAGTACGCAGCCACAAGGTATGTTGGGCGACGGGGAATAGAAGCGTTCTACGAATCCGTGCTGCATGGTGACGTCGGGTATCGGCGGGTAGAAGTCGATGTTCGTGGTCGCGTCATAAGGCAACTTGAATTGAGTGCGCCCGTGAAGGGAGGCGACCTAAGGCTGCATTTGGATAGCCGCTTGCAGATTCTCGCGTACAACGCATTAGGTGATCGTAGAGGCGCAGTTGTCGCAATTGAACCAGGTTCGGGTGGCATATTAGCAATGGTCAGTCGACCAAGTTACAACCCCAATCTTTTTGTTTCCGGCATAACAGTTCAAGAGTATCGATCACTAAACAATTCAAGAGACTTGCCTTTATTCAATAGAGCAGTCCAAGGACAATACGCGCCGGGATCGACATTCAAACCGATCGTCGGATTGGCAGCCGTCAGCAAAGGTGTTACCTCCTGGGACGAAACCATCGTCGACCCGGGTTGGTTCAAGTTGCCCGGTCAGCAACGTATTTTTCGAGATTGGAGCTGGACCCCTGAAGATGCGGGAGGCCAGGGAATTGTTGATCTACGACGTGCTATCTATCGATCGTCGAACGTGTATTTTTACGACCTCGCTACTCGTCTTAAGGTTGACGCGCTGAGCGGGTTTGCCAGTCAATTTGGCCTAGGAAGTGATACCGCGTTAGACGTTTATGAAGCGGTTGATGGCATTCTTCCGAATCGCGAATGGAAATACGGAGTTCGAGGAGAAGATTGGTACACGGGCGACACCGTGAATATGGGGATAGGTCAAGGGTTCTTGCTTGTTACGCCGCTACAACTAGCCACCGTCGCTTCTGTTTTCGCCACGCGTGGACAATGGAAACATCCAAGAATGTTGTTCTCGCGTGACGATCCCCCGACAAATTCAACGCAATCGCCACCACCTCCGATCTCGGGACCGTCCCGGAAGGACTGGGAACTAATGATCGATGCAATGGAAGAAGTTGTTCATCGGGGCGATCGTGGGATAGGGGGTAATGGGACGGCGTGGAGCTATATAGGGCGGGATATAGCCTACCGAATGGCAGGTAAATCCGGCACCGCGCAAGTCGTGGGAATTAATCAAGATGCGCAGTACGACGAAGCGGAGCTTAACGAATACGAGCGAAAACACGCGTGGTTTATTGCCTTTGCTCCAAGTGATGACCCGGTCATCGCTTTAGCTGTATTGGTCGAAAACGGAGGAGGTGGGAGTTCAGTCGCTGCACCAATTGCTCGCGAAATACTCGACGCGTATTTGCTTCCTAAGATTGCGAGTAATCATTGAAAGAATACACTCGATACTTAACCAATGGTTTAAGGTTACGAAGCGAAGAGTCCCCCAATCACAACTTTCATCTTGATCCGATGTTGCTGGTGCCGCTCCTCTGTATTGTGGGGATTGGTCTGGCGGTTCTGTACAGTGCCGTTCATCAGGATCTATCAATACTTGAAAATCAATCGGTCAAACTGCTCGTAGGATTTGTCGCGATGACTTTGGCGGCGTGGTTGCATCCGCGCGTGTACCTTCGTTTTGCACCGGTGCTTTATGCGATCGGACTTATTCTCTTAGTTGCCGTTTTCCTGTTTGGCACGACAGTGAAGGGTTCTCAACGTTGGCTCGATTTGCCGGGACTACCGCGCTTCCAACCGTCCGAATTGATGAAAGTAACGGTGCCTTTGACGGTAGCTTGGTTTTTGCACGACCGCCCTCTGCCACCGAGAACAATTGAGGTTGGTATTGCTCTCCTCGTAGCAGTTGTTCCCGGAATCTTGGTCATGCTGCAACCGGACCTGGGCACGGCGATACTCGTTGTTAGTGGCGGCTTGTTGGTAGTCCTGTTGTCTGGAGTGCGTTGGCGTTTAGTTCTTGCGGGTGCGCTGACGGTCGTTTCACTCATACCAGCATATTGGTATTTCTTTATGAACGAATACCAAAAAAAACGTGTTTTTACACTGTTTGACCCGGAGAGTGACCCGCTTGGGGCAGGTTGGAGCATCATTCAATCGACTACGGCGTTAGGTTCCGGCGGGCTCCTTGGAAAAGGACTTTTTGAAGGAACTCAGAGTCGGCTAGAATTTCTTCCAGAGAGTCACACCGACTTTATTATGGCGGTAATTGGAGAAGAACTCGGCTTTATGGGGGTCATGACGTTGATTATTCTTTATGTTCTCGTGTTGGCTAGGGGGATGCACATTGCAGTGCAAGCGGGCGACACGTTTGGGCGATTGGCCGCGGGTGGTCTGACGCTAACTTTTTTTGTACACGTGGTCCTTAATATCGCCGTGGTATCGGGTTTGCTCCCCGTGACTGGCGCACCTCTACCACTGGTCAGTTTCGGTGGAACGTCTGCGATTGCGCTCTTGATTGGTTTCGGAATAGTGATGTCGATCCATACCCACCGTGGCTGGAGATAGAAAGATGCGTATGAAGTCGTCATCTGTTTTGGTTTCTGTGTTGCTCAGTATCTTCACGTTAGCGATCTTTGCGGATTACGAGAGCCGGGATTCGGTGAAGGATTTCATTAATGAATTAGCTGTAGAAGACGGATTCAACCCGGAACAGCTTGCCGAAATCTTTGAACAAGTAGAAAAGAAACAGCGCATCATCGACCTAATTTCGAGACCTGCTGAGAAAGCCAAGCCGTGGCACGAATATCGAGAAATTTTCGTGACCGCGCCGAGGATTGCGGCAGGAGTCGAATTCTGGGAAGAAAATGAAGCTGCATTAAATCGGGCGGGATCAAAATTTGGGATTCCAATAGAAATTATCGTCGCCGTTATAGGGGTGGAGACGAATTACGGCCGGAATAAGGGTAGTTTTCGGGTGATGGATGCATTGTCAACCCTGGCCTTTGACTATCCCCCGCGAGCGCGTTTTTTTCGGAGCGAGCTTCGGGAGCTATTGTTATTGGCACGAGAGGAAAATAAGGATCCGCTCGAGCTCATTGGCTCGTATGCTGGAGCCATGGGGTACGGCCAGTTTATTCCATCGAGCTTTCGCGCCTATGCGATTGATTTTGATGGTGACGGGACGCGGGACATTTGGAGTAGTCAAACTGATGCCATTGGGAGTGTAGCCAACTATTTCTCCCGCCATGGTTGGGACGGCGAGAGTCCAATTGCAGTGCCCGTAACGGTTACTGATGAGCGTGCTGACCAATTTGCGAATCAAGGCTTGAAGCCGAAACGATCGATAGCAGAACTGCGAAAAGCGGGCGTGGAACACGTTTCGTTACCGGACAAGACGCTTGGGGCGCTTTTTAGACTAGAAGGCCGCGATGGTTGGGAATATTGGTTAGGACTGCACGACTTCTACGTCGTCACCCGCTACAACCATAGTCACATGTATGCTTTGGCAGTCGTGCAACTTTCTGAAGCCGTCCGAAGTCGTTGGGACGACGTCAGGAAGCCAGATCGTTTATGAAGTGTAATTATTGGTCCAGTTTTCTTGGAATTCTGGCCGTCGCCCTAATGGTTGGCTGTCAAAGTTCATTGACATCGAAAGGAATGATTGATTTTGAACCGGCGGACCCCCCGGCAGGGCTTGAAAACCTGCCGGATCCGATCGTTCGTGATGAGGAACGCCTGTCAGCTGGTAACACTAGCCCGTATTCAGTCCTCGGCGAAACATATACGGTGTTGTCGGATGCCGCGGGATACGTAAACGAGGGCTATGCTTCTTGGTACGGCTCCAAGTTCCATGGACGTCAGACGGCGAATGGTGAACGCTATGACATGTACGCTTTGACGGCAGCCCACCGTCGGCTACCCATTCCTTCTTACGTCCGAGTCACCAATTTAGACAATGGGCGAAACACAATAGTTCGCGTCAATGATCGGGGTCCCTTCCATGCAGATCGGGAGATAGATCTTTCGTATGCTGCTGCGGTGAAATTGGATTTTGAGAAGGTTGGCACCGCTAGGGTTAGGGTAGAAGTCATCGAGTCAGAAGAGCAAATACCATCAAAGCCCGCTGCATCGTCGATCATGGCGAGGTATTTCGTGCAAACTCGCACACTCAACGATTTTGACGTTGCTGACGCAGTCACACAGGTTTTTAGTCGTATTTCGAACGCTACACCATCAGTAGTACGAATAGCTGACGAAGGCAGATATCGAGTTCGAGCTGGACCTTTGGTGAGCCGCGTTCAGGCAGAGAGGTTACTGGCCCTGGCGGTCATGCACGATATCCCCATGCCCGAAGTTATTGAGGAATAAAAAATGTGGAGGACGCAGAAAACGTGCCGTCGGATTATTCGAATATCTGGACTAATCGCCTTCCTTATAGTCACCTCATACTCGGTCCACGGAAATATTATTTTTCCGAAAGCACCGGAATTATCCGCGAATGGATACATCCTGATTGATGCTGAGACGGGTAGGGTCCTTGTTGAATCGAACGCTGACGAGTCTCTTCCGCCCGCCAGCCTTACGAAGATCATGACAGGGTACGTTGTTGCAGCTGAACTCGAGGCAGGACGCATTAGCCTCAATGATGAGGTGCCTATCAGCGTTAACGCATGGCGGACACCGGGTTCGAAAATGTTCATTCAAGAAGGCACAACGGTGGCGCTTTCAGACTTACTAAGGGGCGTCATCGTGCAGTCGGGAAACGATGCCAGCGTAGCCATTGCTGAGTACCTAGCCGGTGATGAGGATGCGTTTGCCGATGTGATGAATCAGTATGCGATGACAATCGGGATGAACGGTACGAACTTCCTAAACAGTACGGGACTGCATGAGGATGGACATTCCTCGAGCGCTCGGGACATGGCGGTGTTGACGCGGGAATTAATTCGACGGTTTCCGGAGCATTACGCGATCTATGCTGAGCGTGAATTTACATTCGCCGAAATTCGGCAACCGAATCGCAATCGCTTGTTGCGGCGAGACAGGACTGTCGATGGTGTCAAAACCGGTTATACCTTGGCGGCAGGCTATTGCTTGGTAGCTTCCGCTGAACGTGACGAAATGCGCTTAGTGAGTGTCGTGATGGGTGCGACCAGCGATGAGGTGCGCATGCGAGAGACCCAAAAGCTACTTCAATATGGCTTTCGTTACTTTGAAACACGTGGACTCTTTAATCCTGACGAATTAGTAACGGAAGCGAGGATGTATTTTGGCACGAGTGATTATGTTCCAGTTGGGGTTTCAGAGCCGATATACGTGACGTTTGCGAGGGGACACTATGACGATTTGGAGGTGGAAATTGAACTCCCAACTCAGATTGAAGCGCCGTTAAAAGAAGGCGCCGAGATAGGCTCTCTTCGTGTCATGTTGGACGGTAAAGATCTTTTGAAGACACCCCTTGTCTCAAAGAAGAGTATTGATGAGGCCGGTATTTTTTCTCGTATGTTCGACAGTGTTTATCTTCTCTTTGCCAGCATCATCGAGTAGTACCGAGTGCGTCTTATCGTTCGGAGTCTTGGCCTAACCGATTACGTTCCGGTGTGGGAGGCGATGCGTGTTTTCACCGACTCGCGCCAAAAAAGTACCCTAGACGAAATATGGGTCACCGAACATAAGCGCGTCTTTACTCAAGGGCAGTCGGGCCGACCGGAAAATATCATTGATCCGGGTGATATTCCCGTGGTTCTCTCGGATCGAGGAGGGCAAGTGACCTATCACGGGCCCGGGCAGCTCGTCGTATACCTAATGTTCGACTTGCGTCGAATGGATCTGAATATTCGCGTGTTGGTTGGCGGTATCGAAGAAAGCATTATTGACGTCCTCGCTGGCTACTCGATTGGAGCCACAAGAGAAAGAGATGCGCCAGGGGTATACGTTAGAGGTAGCAAGATAGGTTCGTTGGGTTTGCGAGTACGAAGGGGGTGCAGCTTTCATGGGCTTAGCCTCAATGTTGCAATGGACCTTGAACCGTTCGATCGGATCAACCCATGTGGAAATGTGGATTTGAAGATGTCGCAAGTCAAAGATTGTGGCGGGCCTTCTGACTTGTCGGTGGTGGCTGAAGATCTAATCGATAGGTTGAGCAGCCGTTTCCAATTCACCTCGTTGATCCACAGGAAAGGCATTGGGGATTCTTTAGTAGCTTGAGCCGACGCCACTCCATACGCTTGGCGTCCATGTAAAGTACGTGACCGCAGAGGGTTTCGCCTATACCGGATATGATCTTGATAGCCTCCATCGCCTGGATGGTTCCTATGATCCCAACCACTGGCGCTAAGACGCCGTTGTCGGCACAGTTCAAGTTTTCGTCGTCGCCTTGACTATATAGACACCGGTAACAAGGCGATTCGATTTCGCGCGGGTCGAACACGGCGACCTGGCCTTCCATACGAATGGCAGCGCCAGAAACAAACGGGGTTCGCGCAGATAAGCATGCGTCATTTATTTCATAACGGCTTTCAAAGTTATCGGTTGCATCGACAACTACGTCAGCATGATTAACCGCTTCCAATAGATCGCTGCCCCGTAGTCGATTCTGGATCATGTGGATTCGTGTCTCGCTGGAGATTTGTTCGATTGCTTTTCCGGCTGATGCAACTTTTGGTTCGCCGATCGTTGACTCACGGTGCGCGATCTGACGTTGTAGATTGCTAAGATCAACGACATCGTCGTCAACCAACGTGACTTCGCCGATGCCTGAAGCGGCTAGATAAATCGCGGCAGGTGATCCAAGCCCCCCGAGGCCAATGATCAGGACACTCGCCCGCCCAAGCTTTTCCTGACCTTCTATATCTAGCTCGGGCAACATGATTTGTCGGCTGTAGCGGAGTAACTGTTCGTCGTTCATGGCTTAGTGCCGCTGCAAACGCGCAGCGTCCCTGCGATGTCGGGCGTGTTGCGAATTTCCGTGAACCCCGACTTCTCAAATAATGACGCAACTTGTCGCGCTTGGTCGTGGCCATGCTCGATTAGTAGATTGCCACCAGATCGAAGGTACGATGGCGCCTCTGTAATGATGGTCCGAATTGCTTCTAACCCATCCTTTCCGCCGCAAAGGGCAATGTCCGGTTCGAATGTCAATCCATCGTTTTTTAAGTGTGGATCGTTGACTGCGATGTAGGGAGGGTTAGAAACAATCAAGTCGAAACTACGTGAAATGTTGCTGAACCAATCCGATAAGATAACCGTCACATGAAGTCCCAGCCGGTCTGCGTTGAGTCTGCATAAATCGACGCATTCGGTCCGAATATCTACTGCAGTTATGTTGGCTTTGGTTTCGTTTGCTAGAGCCAACGCGATGGCACCAGATCCCGTTCCCAGGTCAAGTACGTTACTGTCACTATCAGTCAATGGTAGAGCACATTCGATGACTGTCTCAGTCTCTGGACGCGGGACGAGCACCTCCGGATGTATGACGAGATTTAGTCCCCAAAATTCCTTTTCCCCGCTTATGTAGGCGAGAGGCTCTCCATTTACCCGTCGTGCGAGCCAATCTTTATGGCGCTGGGCGGCTTTGTCGGATACGAAATATTCAGGAAATGCGTACAAGGTTGATCTATCCACCCCCAGAGCCAAAGTGGTTAGTACCTCTGCCTCGGGATGCGGTAAGACCCTGCGGGCAACAAAAAGACAATCCTTAATGGTTTTAGCCTGTCTCACGTTCGCTCAGCTTTCTCAATTCATCAGCCTGGTATTCCTGGGTGAGAGGTTCGACGATCTGGTCCAAATGCCCCTCCATGACTTCGTCGAGCTTGTAGAGAGTGAGGTTGATCCGATGATCGGTTAAACGGCCTTGAGGAAAATTGTACGTACGGATACGTTCAGATCGATCCCCAGATCCTACTAGAGACTTTCGTCGCTCCGACTGCGCCAATTGTTCTTCCTTCCTGGCGGCATCAAGTAGTTTCGATTGCAGTAAGGTCATTGCTTTAGCGCGATTCCTATTCTGCGATCGCTCGTCTTGGCACTCAACAACGAGTCCGGTGGGAATATGCGTCAGTCGGACAGCTGAATCCGTCTTGTTGACGTGTTGACCTCCAGCCCCGGACGATCGATAGGTATCCACGCGCAGCTCGCTTTTGTCGATGGTCACTTCTTCTATTTCGTCAACTTCCGGAATAACCGCTACGGTACAAGCTGACGTGTGTACCCGTCCTTGCGATTCGGTTTCCGGCACCCTTTGTACTCGATGTGCCCCCGATTCAAATTTCATACGGCTATAAACTCGGTTTCCCTGAATACGAGAAATAACCTCCTTGAAACCACCGTGTTCGCCCGGCCTTTCGTTGAGAATCTCGATCTGCCAGCCCTTCGATTCGGCCCAACGCAGGTACATACGAAAAAGATCGCCAGAAAATAGGGCAGCTTCATCGCCTCCGGTCCCTGCACGAATCTCCAGAAAGACGTTGGAACCGTCGCTGGGGTCTTCGGGAAGCAAAAGCGTTTGTATGGCTCGACCAACGTCATCGATTTCGACGCGTAGCACCGCTATGTCGTCTGCAGCTAGGGCTTGTATTTCCCGGTCGTCGTCGGACGTTAATGCTGATGCGTCTTCGAGATGTGAGATTAATTTCTTGTATCGCTGATAATGAGTGATTAAAGGTTCTAGTTCCGAGTACTCGCGACTGAACTCGACAAATTGGTTTCGATTGCCGGTGACCGCAGGATCTGAAAGTAGCCGTGTTAATTCTTCTTGCCGATCTGCAAGGCCCTGGAGTTTCGCGATGACGGTTTCCGTTAGAGCCATGATGATTCAGTCGAGCTCTAGGCTTTTGCGGATATAGTCGAGAATTTCTTTCCGATCATCTGACGCCGCATTTCGTATCGTCAGCGTTGGCGAATGAATTAGCTTGTTCGTCAGATCATGAGCAAGTCTTGATATCAATTCACCAGGATCAGAACCCGAATCAAGCCGATCGATAGCTTTTTTAAGCTCTGCATCTCGAACACTGTTAGCTGAACCGCGAAAAAGTTCTATCAGTTCTCGGCCCGTACGTGCGCCTTGTTCACGTGCGTATTTCTCAACAGCCCCGACAATAATTTCTTCCGCCTGTTCCGCAGATTCCCTGCGGCTGTCGACATTTTCTTCAATAACCGCAGTGAGATCATCGATAGTGTAAAGGTAGACGTCTTTCAGTGTCGCAACCTCTGGATCGATGTCGCGAGGTACGGCAATGTCGACCATAAAAAGAGGTCGATATCGACGGTGTCGCCGTGCTTGTTGGACAGTTTTCTTGGCGATTACGGGTTCGGGGCTCCCGGTCGAACTGATGACAACATCGTATTCGTGTAGTACATCTCCAATTTCTGACAAACGCATCGAATGGTCAGCTACTTTTGCTGCCAAGGAATTCGCGTTTTTCAGGCTGCGGTTTGCGATGGCGATTCGACGTACGCCCGCTCTCCTCAGATGGCGGGCTACCAATTCGATTGTCTCGCCTGCGCCTACAAGGAGCGCGCTTGTTGTGGCTAGGTCGGAAAAGATTTGATGGGCCGTGGTCACAGCAGCGGACGCTACCGATACGGGGTTTCGACCGATATGGGTGCGAGAACGAACTTGTTTGGCCGCATGGAAAGCGTGACGTGCTAATAGGTTTAGTTCGGGACCCAAGGTTTCTGCCCGCCGAGATGAGTCATAGGCATCCTTAACTTGGCCCGTGATTTGTGGTTCGCCGAGAACTTGGGAATCGAGACCCGACGTCACACGCATCATGTGACGTGCTGCTTCAAGATCCCAGTAGGTGTAATTTACGGCGTTAAAGTCTTCCAGTTCACCCTGTCGATTTCGAAGAAGCCAGTGGACTAAGTTTTCACGTGCAGTCTTTTCAATCGAACAGTAAATTTCTGTGCGGTTACAGGTAGAAAGTATGATGGATTCCGTCAGACCTTGGACCGAGTTCGTGAGTTCCTTTAAGACGGGCGCGATGTTGGTCTCGGGAAACGCGAACTTCTCCCTAACTGACACGTCGGCCGTGCGGAAACTAATGCCGATAGCAAGAAGTGCCATGGTGGTCTGGTATGGTCAGGGCCAATCTCACGAGTTCAACCATATTATCAGAACCCTCATCAAGAGATTGGTATGAATATACCTAAGCTATTATTAATTAAGCTTTTTTTCCCTTTTTTCGTTATATCTTGTAGCTCGTTGCCACGGTCTGATCTGGCTATTAACGCGGATTTTATACTTGAGGGTCGAATAGGTATTCGGGGATTGGACCGAGCGGCGAGCGCAAGTATTCGATGGGTACAGTCTGAAAATAACTTCGATATGGTTCTATGGGGACCGTTAGGTCAAGGCAAGACAAGACTCTCGGGCGACACCTCGTTGATGACGCTACGAACCGCCGAGGGAGGTCATGTCGAGGGTGTCGTTCCGAATGAAATTTTACACAAACATCTGGGCATTTCTGCGCCCATTGATGCCTTCAGTGTTTGGGTACTCGGCAGACCTACAATCCATCCACTGGCACAAGGTCTCGAACGAGACGAATCCGGAGACGTTATCGCATTCAACCAACTAGGCTTTAATTTGGCATACAGCGATTTTAGGGTTGTCGAAGGACAACGACTGCCCCATCGGATTATTTGTTCGGAAGGAGCGACTCAGATTACGATACTAGTTAATCGTTGGACATTGGTGCTAACGCAGTAAAAGAACGGGGTAGGGTCCGGCAGTCGGGCCTGCTTTGTCGCTTTTTTTGTAATAATTCGATCGCGTTGTCACGATCGCGTTGACACGCAACGGGCGGCGAATCCAGAATACCCGGCGTCGCGAGCCCCGACGGGTCAGTGATGGGGTGTCGCCAAGTGGTAAGGCACCGGGTTTTGATCCCGGCATTCGCAGGTTCGAATCCTGCCACCCCAGCCAAACAACAGTGCATTCAGGGAAACGGGGGTAATCTTGAGTGACCTCATGATTTTCAGCGGGAGCTCGGTGTGCGAGCTTTCGCGTCGTATTGTTCGTGAATTACGGATTGAACAAGGTACGGCGCTGGTGGATCGTTTCAGTGACGGCGAAGTTAATGTTGAGGTTCGGGAGAACGTCCGTGGCAAGGACGTCTTCATAGTGCAATCGACCTGTGCGCCAACGAACGACAACATTATGGAATTGTTGATCATGGCTGACGCGATTCGTAGGGCGTCGGCACAGCGAATTACGGCGGTGATTCCCTACTTTGGATATGCGCGTCAAGACCGACGGGTACGATCGGCGCGCGTGCCGATTAGCGCGAAAGTTGTCGCCGACGCACTCACGGGAGTGGGCATCGATCGCATTATGACCGTTGATCTGCATGCGGATCAGATCCAAGGTTTTTTTAATGTGCCCGTTGACAACGTATACGGGTCTCCTGTTCTCGTGGACCATGCGATAAAGCAGAACTATGAGAACCCGGTCGTGGTAAGTCCTGACGTGGGGGGCGTGGTGCGAGCTCGTGCGCTAGCGAAACAAATTAACGATGTTGATCTAGCCATTATCGACAAGCGTCGGGATCGGGCGAACGAATCGGAAGTAATGAACATTATTGGTGATGTCGACGGTCGTACGGCCGTCCTAGTCGACGATATGGTCGATACTGCAGGCACCCTATGCAACGCGGCGCGCGCTCTGAAATCTCAAGGAGCGTGTGGTGTTGTTGCATACATTACCCATGCTGTGTTGTCTGGGGACGCTGTGAAGAGGATCGAGGCCTCGGACATCGACGAAATGGTCGTGACAGATACCATCCCGTTGTTTGAGGAGGCGGCGAGATGTGGCAAGATTCGCCAGCTCAGTCTCGACCGGGTTCTGGCAGAGGCGATTCGGCGGGTAAGTAACGAAGAGTCGGTCAGCGCGATGTTTCGTTAAGGGCCGTCTTCAGCGGTTAGGCTATGACGTGTGTATCGAAGGATCGGTCTCGATCCGTTGCAAGATCTAGTTAATGGAGAGCCGATATGGCTGACTCGATTGTGATTAACGCCGAACGGCGCGAACAGATGGGCAAGGCCGCGAGCCGTCGCCTGCGCAAGAAGGACGACAAGGTGCCAGGGATCCTCTATGGAGGTAGCGATGACCCCATTCCCTTAGTTATGGATCACAAAGATCTCTTCAAGGCAATGCAAGACGAATCGTTCTTTTCACAGGTACTGGAAATCTCCGTTGGTAATAAGAAGTCTCAACAAGTGGTCGTAAGGGACCTGCAGCGTAATCCGGCCTCCGAGAAGGTTACTCATGTTGATTTCCTTCGGATCCAGGCAGACAGGGAAATCAATGTGGCAATCCCATTGCGATTCTTAAATGAGGAAGAATGCAGCGGAGTGATAGTCGACGGGGGAAGCATTTCGCATAATCTTACCGAGGTAGAGATTACCTGTTTGCCCGCGAATCTACCGGAATTCATTGAAGTTGATATGGCTGAGCTCGAAATTGGTGATTCCGTCCGATTATCGGACCTTACTGTCCCGAAAGACGTAGTTATCGTTGCTTTGGCTTCCGTCGAGGAAGACCGAGACGTGCAAGTTGCAAGCGTCATACCTCCTCGACTTGAAATTGAAGAAGACGAATTGGAAGGCGACGAGGAAGGGGATGAGGAAGCTCTAAGTGCTTCTGACGAAGAGGGTTCTACAACGAGTGACTCAGCTGAGACTGGAGTTGATGGGGACGATTCTGCAACGGACGAATCTGACTCAGATTAATTTCGGGCGTCGATAGGGAGGCCGGAGTGGCGGACCTACGGCTGATCGTAGGACTTGGTAATCCGGGGCGTGAATATGCCTCGACGCGCCACAATGCGGGCGAACGCTGGTTACGATGTTTTTCAGAGCGCTTTGACATTGCATTAGGAGCAGAGTCTCGTTTCCTAGGTGAATGTGGGCGTGCGGAGCTCTTTGGCCGGGAGGTGCGAGTTCTTTTCCCGACGACGTTCATGAATGCCTCGGGCGAAGCTATTGGAGCAACAGCTCGTTTCTTCAAGATTGCGCCGTCCGAGATTCTTATTGTTTACGACGACGTTGCGTTTCCGGTTGGGGTGTCCAAGATAAGGTTGGGAGGCGGGCACAACGGTCATAACGGCATTAAGAGTACGATCAGGGCGTTCGCTGGAACGTCTGATTTTGCACGTTTGCGAATTGGTGTAGGCCACCCAGGTGACCCGGACAGGATGACCCCGTTTCTCACACGGGCGAGGATGTCGGCTGACGACCTCGATAGAGAGCGCGCGAGTGCTTGGCTAGACGACGAAGTCGTTGAATTTGCACTGTCAGGGCATTGGCAGAAAGCGATGACTCTTTTTCACGCACCCGAAGAAGGGTAGGTCGGCAATTAATGGGATTTAATTGCGGAATCGTGGGGTTGCCGAATGTTGGCAAGTCCACGTTATTTAATGCGCTTACCAACGCCAACGTTGAGTCGGAGAATTTCCCTTTCTGTACGATTGAGCCGAATACGGGCGTTGTACCGGTTCCGGACCCTAGGCTGGATCGCCTTGCTGAGATCGTTCGGCCGGAGCGAGTAATTCCTAGCGTCATGGAATTTATTGATATCGCTGGCCTGGTCGCAGGCGCTTCCGAAGGCGAGGGGCTCGGTAATCGGTTTCTCGCGCACGTTCGAGAAACGCAAGCAATTGCCCACGTAGTTCGTTGTTTCGAGGATGCAAAGATAGTTCATGTTTCTGGCCGCGTATCGCCTGTAGACGATATTGGAATCATCGATACGGAATTAGCCTTGGCGGATCTCGATACCGCTGGTCGCGTTCACGATAGGCTGAGGCGAATGGCCAATGCCGGAGATAAAGATGCGCGAAAGACCATGGAGGTCGTCGAAAAAGTAATAGCGGCGCTTGATGATGGGATATGCGTGCGAAATATGGGTCTCGATGAGCATTCCCGTACGGCAATCGAAGATTGTCATTTCATTACCGCGAAACCAGTCATGTATATCGCAAATGTCGCTGAAGATGGATTTGTCGACAATCCGTTGTTGACCGAAGTCGCGTCGATTGCAGATTCGGATGGTTCAGCGTTAGTTCCGGTATGCAATAAAATTGAGTCGGAAATCGCGGAACTTGACGACACCGAAAAACTAGAATTCATCTCCGATCTTGGCGTCGACGAACCGGGACTTAATCGCGTTATTCGCGCTGGCTATCGCCTCCTGGGTCTTCAGAGTTACTTTACGGCAGGTCCAAAAGAGGCGCGTGCCTGGACGATCCCGATGGGCACATTGGCGCCGGCCGCTGCCGGTGTCATTCATACCGACTTTGAGAAAGGTTTTATTCGTGCGGAGGTAATTGCCTACGAGGACTTTGTACAACATGGTGGCGAGTTGGCGGCTCGGGAAGCAGGGCGGTGGCGCCTTGAGGGCAAGGAATACGTGGTGGCTGACGGCGATGTCGTTCACTTTCGATTTAACGTGTGACTCGATGGGAGTTGTGGCTTCGAGACGGTGTTTTTCGAACGCATCAACATGCTTAAACGCTGCCCTTTCGGGGATGGATGCGAACTGGATCAAGCGTCAAAGTGAATCCCGATGAGTCGCAAGTGACACGCTACTGAAGACGCGATTGGGCGTGAGCTTTTCGCCGCATTCGGATCGGTTAGCTCTGCACGCGTAATAACGGACCGGGAAACGGGGAGGTCCCGTGGCTTTGGATTTGTTGAGATGGAGGATGGTGCGGACGAGGCGATTGCGGAACTTAACGGCCACGAAATGGATTCTCGACCACTACGGGTTAGTGAGGCCCGTGGTCGAGATCAGCAAGGCCCGCGCGGGGACGATAGATAGTTCGGCGACCTATTAGGGATCGCTGATGCGGTCTGTTCGAAAGGCGAGCACGTTGGTGCACCATGGCGGAATGATGGATTGGTGGGGTTCCGGCGGGGTCACTGGTGGGCCTACAAGCGTTGTGACGACACCTTCTCGTTGAACGTAAGCATGTTCGGCATATGCTGCCGCATAAATTTCTGGGCGGTGGCTGGTCGGCCCTTGTTCTGGAAACGGAACGATTCGATCAAAGAGTTCTAGGCAGTCGTTAAACGATGGGGGGCGTGGATACATCCAATCGGTTTCACTCGCGACGATCCACCAATCCGTATCTTCGTTGATATCAACGTGCTCCGCGCCTAACACCGCAGCAGCGAAGGCAATATTTGATGCAATAACGCGGCCCTTTGACGCGTTGCCGGCAAACAGTTCGCGGCTGCGTCTTCGTACAAATGTACTGGCTTCGTTATTCACATCAAGATCGGTAAACCGAGCCGTGCTCAGCGTAAGATCAAAGGCCTCGTCGTTAAGACGCCAAACCAATGCTTTTGTAGCGTTGGTGTTCGATATAACCCTTCTAAGTGCCAATAGTAAGGAGAAGGATGGGCGGTTTCCATTTGTTACGCATGCCATCGAAATGACGCCGAGTTTGTTCTGGCTTTCCCATCACAGCGAGGCGTTTTCAGGCCCTATATACGTTACAACCAAGATACAAGTTGACACTAATGGGTCATTATGATTAATGCTTAGGTGGGAACAAAGTTAGAATTTTCGGAGAGGTAATGCACACAAATAAACCACGAAACAGTGCAGTACCGGGACGCCTTCTATTTAGAGGAATGTCCTGGTTTGTATTAGGTGCGTTGGCATGGTCTTTCCAGGTACAAGCAGATGATGATGCAGACGACGCGATCGAAGAGATCATTGTCACGGGATCTTTGATCAAGCGTGACAACTTTGACTCGTCATCACCTTTGCAGGTCCTGGAGGCAGCAGAAATTGAAGCTGAAGCTACGCCGGCACTTGGGGAGATCATTTATAACCAAACGTTCAACTACGGCTCGGACGCGTTTTCGTCCCACTACTCGGTAACCAACCCAGAGGGAAGCCGAACGGGGGCGAACTTCCGTGGCTTGGGTGGGGGCGCAACGCTAACCCTGTTGGATGGTAAACGGGTGCTCGATAGCAACCTGAACAACCTTATTCCACAGATAGCGATCGAACGTATTGATATCCTCAAAGACGGGGCGTCGGCCATCTATGGCTCGGACGCGGTCGCAGGGGTTATCAACGTGATTCCCAAGAAGGCGTTTCAGGGCGCTGAAATCGGCGCGTTCTTTAACACCGACCACCACCGCGATCATGATGAATACGTCGTAAACTTTATTATCGGCGATACCATGGACCGAGGGTATTTCACCCTCGCGATGGAGCATCGCGAGAGGACGGGACTAGCCCAAACAGAGCGTGCCAACCTCCTTGGACGCAGCGTATCGAGTTCAGGTACCGGTAACCCAGGTTCTTACAACGTGCCGGTCCGCGATGCAGCGGGTGCCATTACAGGCTCGCAGCAGACGGCTGATCCGGGCTGCGGCGTGGCCGAGAGCCCCGGTGGCAATGGTGCCGACCAAGTCGGCAACGTGCGCAACAACATTAGCGGGCGCCTTTCGGGTGCGATTTGCCGGTTTGAGTTTGGCGAGTTCTTTAACTTCGTCTCGCCCAACAAGGTTCTGAATACGTATTTGAATTACGAGTATCAGATCAACGATCAAATGGTTTACAGCTCCGACATCATTTATTCGCGGCAACGAGCGCAAAGTCGGGGATCGCCCACCAACCCAGGTGGTCGTATTCGTGACATTAACCTGATCCTCGGTGGGATTATGGGTGATCACCCGGGCAATCCATACCGAGCGTTTTACGATCGCGACGGGGACGGTGCTGTTGATGCGGGCGGAAATGAATTGCTGTTTGCTGCCGACGCAAACGCTGACGGCGTACCCGATCGAGACGATGCCGGTGCGGTCATTCTCGCCGATCAGCCATTCGATTCTTCGTCGGGTATTCCCTTTAACGAAGACGTGACAATTGCCGCGTTACGTTTGTTCGGAAAATTGGGAACGTTACCCAATAACCTTGATGCGTCGGGTGCGAACATCGGATACGCGACCTACGACATCAACACCTATCGCATGAATCATACGATCGCGTACAGTTTTGATAACGGGTGGGATTTGACCGGGACCGCGAGTTTGCAATCGAACGTCGACCTTCGGTTCCGCAAGAACCAGAGTTATCGGGCGGTGCTTCTGGGTCTCCAGGGGATGATCGGTCCTGAGCCGGGCATAACGGACCTTGCCGACTCATACCGGTACTACAACCCGTTCTCAACCAGCGCGCTTAACTGTGAGAACCGTGTCTGTACGGATCCGGGCGCATGGAGAAATCCGAATTTGGGCGATTATCCGAACACGCAGTTCGTCGCGGATTCGATCGATATCAACGCGATCCGGCTGCTCAAAACCAAACTGCTCACGTACGACGTTCTTGCTACCGGGGAATTACACGAAGGTTGGGCGGGTTCGATTGATGGGGCATTTGGCCTTGAATACCGAAAAACCAGGTTGATCTGGGACGCGAGGAGCGACGAGAACCAGTGCAACAACTGGTACGACGCGTGCTCGCTCGATTACGGGGCGACAGACTCCGTGCAATCAGCATTCGTGGAAATCGCTCTGCCGTTGGTTGATGACGACCAATTCGGTTACGCCGAGATGCAAATTGCTGGACGGTATTCGTCTTACGCCGGGATCGGTTCTTCGTACGACCCCAAGATAGCTATTCGGTGGCAGCCATTAGACTGGTTGGCGATCAGAGCTTCTTTCTCGACCGCGTTTATCGCGCCGAGCATGAGTCAACGGTTTACGCCGAAGAGCTCGTTCTTGCAGTCGACCAACGACCTGTTGTTTAACGACACTGAGGCGACGTACCGAACCAACGTGTTCCAGGGCAATCCCGATCTCGAACCGGAGCAGGCGGAAATCACAAACTTTGGCTTTTCAGTAGCACTGGCCGACTTTTGTGACAACTGTGACCTCAACTTCGGGGTCGATTACTCCAACTTCTTCTTCGAAGATCGAATCACCTTGCTCAGAGGACCGCGGGTTGTTGATGCGGATTTTTCCAAGTTCTTGGAAGCGTATCCGCAAGCCGACCTGGCCAATGTCAGTCGTGACGATGCCGTTGCTTGGCTCAGTTGTTGTGCCAACCCAAACATCGTTCGGGGCGGTGCACCGTCTTACACGATCGTTCAGGTGAACGCGTACTACTTGAACGCGCAGGTAATGGAACACACGGCAATCGACGTTTACGCCGATTACACCTGGCATACGGATGACTACGGCAGCCTACGCGTCGGGATCGAAGCCACGCATATCGACGAGTTCAGTTATGACTTGGGCGGTGGCGTGACTGGTGATGCAGTAGGTAAACAAAACCTCGGCATTGACGTTATCCCGACACTGCCCGAGCAGCGTGCGATCGCGACCGTGAACTGGTCCAGGGATAACACCAACTTGTTACTGCGAGCGCGCTGGAACAAGGAAGTGGATGCCGCCTGGACCGCGACAGACATCGATGCACTGACCTACATCGACCTTACCTACACCCATCGGTTAGATGGACTAACGGGTAGTGGTAGCAGCACGGTGCTCGAGATAGGCGGGCGGAACATCACCGACCAATATCCCACACCGTTGGGCGCGTTTGGAGCCTCAATCGAGCTTGCCATTCATGATCCACGCGGTCGGATGTTCTTCGTGAGAGCGAAGCACGCGTTCTAGAGCGCGACAATCGTTGGCGTTCGTCGGCTTTAGGGCCTGCGAGCACTACCGACTGAAAAGGGTGCCTGTTGGCACCCTTTTTTTGTCCCAAAATATTATGAAGGAGACGATAAGACGTGAAGATGCTGAATGCGGATGATCGTGACGAAAAGCGGAGACGACAAGACGGAGTTTTAATTGGCTAGACTGGCACTGTTTGTTGTAGGTTTTTGACCCGTGGATGGGCCTAGGAACATGTTGAGATCGTGAGCCGACTTTCCCTAACAGTCGTGGGCATCCTATTCCTCGCGGTCGTTCAGAACGGACAGTCGTCCGAAGCCGACTTTTCATTCGACATTGACGGTGATGGCGAGACTGAAGCTCTAACAGATGGATTGCTCGTCTTAAGATACCTTTTCGGGTTTTCTGGGACGACGCTGAGCGAGAGTGCGGTTTCGAGCAGTGCTTTGCGGACGAGCGCCGCTGATATTTCTGAGTATTTGAGTACCAACCTTGCCCAACTCGATGTTGACGGCGATGGCGAGACGGATGCATTAACCGACGGGCTGTTGCTTCTCCGGTACCTCTACGGCTTCAGAGACGATACCTTGATTACCGGTGCGCTCAGCTCTTCTGCGACACGTGATAGCTCGTCGGAGATCGAAACCTACACCGCGGAACGAGTCATCGACACGGCGTCGATCTTCGGTATCGATCGGCGAACCAATTTTTCGGGTGTTGTAGTCCCGACCGATTCCACGGAACCGGGCAGCATTAACTTCGCCGAGACGTTTTCTGGACTGACTTTTGATCTCCCAGTATTTCTTGCGGCAGTTCCGGACGAGGATCGACTGATCGTGGTTGAGCAAAAAGGCCGTGTCTATGTATTTGAAAACGATTCTGACGTTTCGATAAAGAACACCGTGCTTGATCTATCCGATGTTATTTTGTTCGAGGGCGGATACGACGAACAGGGGCTGTTGGGATTCGCTTTCGACCCAAATTTTTCAACGAACCGTTACGTCTATGTGCATTACAGCGTAGCGAGTCCGCGGCGTTCGGTCATTGCGCGATTTCGTTGGGATGCCGCGACGGACGGGATCGCGCTCGATACGGAAAAACAACTTCTATGGGTCACGCAACCTTATGCGAACCATAACGGCGGTATGCTCGAGTTCGGCCCGTTGGACGGCTATTTGTACATCGCGTTTGGCGATGGGGGAAGCGGCGGCGATCCAGATGGCAATGGTCAGAATGGTAACAATCTGCTCGGAACCATCTTACGGATCGATGTGCATCCACAGGATCCAGCCGATGCCTACGACATCCCGTTGGATAACCCTTTCCGAGATAACGAAAATGTACGTGACGAAATTTATGCCTTGGGTTTGCGGAACCCTTGGCGTTTTTCGTTTGATCGACAGACGGGGGAGCTTTGGGCCGCGGATGTGGGGCAGAACAGACTCGAAGAGATCGATATCGTTGAGGCCGGCGGCAATTATGGCTGGTGCGCGTTCGAAGGGACGGAGCGCTATGCGGGATGTTCAACAACCTTGCCTGACTCGAGTTTTATCCCACCAATCTACGAATATGGCCGCGCCGAGGGTGGTTCGATCACCGGCGGATACGTTTATCGGGGTACTAGGTTGCCTTCGCTCTTCGGCACGTACATATATGGCGACTTTGTTTCGGGTTCCGTTTGGAGTCTGGGGTATGGTGGATCGAGCGTGCTCTTTAACACCGGCATCGGAACGATTATGCAGCTCGCATCCTTCGGTGAGGGGAACGATGGAGAACTGTTTCTGATCGCGCGGAGTGGCGAAATCTACGGTTTAGAAGAATCGTCGGGCAGCACCTCGTTCCCGACGAAGTTGTCAATGACGAATATTTTTTCGGATCTTTCAACCCTAACGCCCACATCAGGCTTTATTGAATACGACGTCAATGTCCCGGCTCATGCTTCGGGTGCCAAAGCGCGCCGTTGGCTTGCCGTTCCCAACGATTTGGGGATTGGTTTTAGTTCGATAGGACGTTGGGTGTATCCGAGCGGCTCTGTTTTGGTTCAACATCTCGAGATGCAGATGGATGAACGGGATCCCGAGTCAATGCGTCGGCTAGAGACGCGCGTGCTTGTGCGGCGAGCTCTGGATTGGAGCGGTTTCACGTACCGTTGGAATGAAAGCGAAACCGATGCCGTGTTGGTCGGACGCCGAGAGACAGAGAGTTTGCTAATCACCGGAGCCACAGGAGGCGTGACGAGTGTTGACTACGATTACTTATCGAGCACCGACTGCTTAATGTGCCACAACAACACTGCGGGTTTTGCACTGGGTGCGAAGACCCGTCAGCTCAACCGTGACTTCGCGTACGCGACGTTGACAGATAATCAACTTCGTACCTATAACCACATCGATCTTTTTAGCGCGAGCATCAAGCGAGCAGATGAATATGAGGCATTTAAGTCGACTCCCGATGCCAGAGAGTACCTAGACGTAAACTGTTCGAGCTGCCATCGCCCATCAGCGAACAATGGGTTAGCCCTCGATTTTCGCGTTGACACCAACGAGGCTGACATGGGTGTTGTCGATGTCGCTCCCATAAGGGGAGATCTCGGAATTGCTTCTCCCCGCCTTGTAGATCCTGGCAGTAAAGAGACAAGCATTGTGTGGGAACGCATGCGTGTGCTTGGAACCAACGCCATGCCCCCTGTTGCAAAGCATCGAGTTGACGAGGTGGGCATCGCCCTAATTGGTGCCTGGATAGACGCCATGTAAGGGCGCGCGGAGAAACCCGTAAAGCGGCGCGACCCCGATGCACCAAAAGAGTGCATGGGGTGCATTATGACCGTGCAATTCAGTCCAATTGCCTACACGTACATATAGATAACTCATTGATTTTATTTGCTAATTCAGTTTGGCACGAAATTTGCATATATATAGGGTGTAACAACTTTTTTTATACGATGAGGTGCTACGAAGTGGTGAGTAAAAATATTTTCAAGTTCTTCGCAATCACAATCGCGTCGATATCGTTCGCGGGTGGCACGATTGAGATTGGCGATAACCATAGTATTAGCGTGGGTGCGGGTTTACGAACTGCACTTACGTCGGTGGACGGTGATAAAGGCTTCAACTTGCAGAGCATGCGACTTTACGTCAACGGTTCTTTGCGTGAGAAAGTCAAATTCACGTTCAATACCGAGTGCGAGGGCTGTGTGTTTGGCCAGGATTCAGGAGATCCCATAGGAGCCGCTGGCGACATCGGCGTTTTGGATGCCATTTTGCAGTTTGAAATGAGCCCTGAATTAAATATCTGGGTAGGACGTATGCTGACGCCGGCCGACCGGATCGAACTGAATGGGCCGTACTACGGCTTGTCGTGGAATCAATATACGGTGCCTCTGTTACCGTCTGACCAGTTAGGTGGAGCCGGATTGCTTGGTCGCGACGATGGGATCACGGTATGGGGAGCCCGGGGAAAACTGCAGTACGCAGCAGGTCTGTTCGATGGTCTGGGTGACCGAGGTAGTCTGCTATTTGCGGGACGGTTGGCATACAACTTTCTGAGCATGGAAAAAAATCCGGGGTACTACACCAGCAGCACCTACTATGGTGGTGGCGGGGACATTTTCACGATCGGAATATCGTTCCAATCTCAAAGCGATGGCTCGGGTACGGCTGCTGAACCGAGTGATTTCAGCGCATTCATCGTGGATGGATTATTCGAAAAAGTACTTTCAGGGGGCGGCGTAGTCACGGTTGAAGGCGAGTACAAGTCGTTCGACAACGATATGACGGCGACAGCCATGAGTTCATCCGATTGTTTCTGCTTGTTCGATGGCAGTTCGTACTTTTTTACGGCGGCGTACCTGTTCCCGAACGAGGCAGGCGTTGGGAAATTGCAGCCGTACATCCGACGCACATCCAATGAACCCGACTTCGATGGGGCATCGGAGAGCGATCTCACGGAAATCGGGGTCAATTACATAATTAATGCTCATAACCTTCGCGTGAACATGAATTTCACGGACGGCGACGCGAACCTTACGGGGATGGCGGGCGCGGACGTGGATGGCTTCTCGGTCGGTTTTCAGATACAGATTTAAGGGAGGAACCAAATCATGAAATCTATAACTCGTAGTGTGGCGCTGGTTGCCACGTTGTTACTCGGTCCGTTCATGTGGTCGGCCGACACCATCAAAGTTGGTGTGTTGCATTCCTTGTCGGGGACTATGGCTATTAGCGAGACCACCCTCAAAGACACGGTTTTGATGATGATTGATCGGCAGAATGAAGCCGGTGGATTGTTAGGCAAGAAACTTGAAGCCGTCGTGGTCGATCCAGCGTCGGACTGGCCATTATTTGCGGAAAAAGCTCGCGAACTGCTGGAGAAACAACAGGTCGATGTGGTGTTCGGTTGTTGGACCTCGGTCTCTCGGAAATCCGTACTTCCGGTTTTTGAGGAGTTGAACGGACTGCTCTTTTACCCCGTGCAATATGAGGGGGAAGAGTCGTCCAAGAACGTTTTCTACACCGGCGCCGCACCCAACCAGCAAGCGATCCCAGCCGTCGACTACCTCATGAACGATATCGAGGTTAAGCGGTGGGTATTGGCGGGCACCGACTACGTCTACCCGCGAACCACCAATAAGATTCTCGAAGCGTACCTCAAAGCTAATGGGGTCGCTGACGAGGACATTATGATCAACTACACGCCGTTCGGGCACTCGGACTGGCAGACAATTGTCTCGGATATCAAGAAGTTTGGTTCTGCTGGGAAGAAGACGGCCGTGGTTTCGACCGTGAACGGCGACGCGAATGTGCCGTTCTATAAAGAGCTGGGGAATCAGGGGGTCTCGGCAGAGGATATTCCGGTGGTTGCGTTTTCTCTCGGGGAAGAAGAACTCTCGGGTTTCGATACCGGTCCGCTGGTCGGTCATCTGGCCGCGTGGAACTATTTCATGAGCGTTGATGCTGAAATCAACGACGAATTCATCGATGCCTGGTTAGAGTTCATTGATGACGACGATCGCGTGACCAATGATCCGATGGAAGCGCACTACATCGGGTTCAAAATGTGGGTCGAGGCGGTCAACAAAGCGGGGACGACGGATGCGACTGCGGTTCAAGACGCCATCATCGGCGTTACGGTACCAAACCTTTCTGGTGGTATGGCAACCATGATGCCGAACCATCACATTACCAAGCCGGTTCTGATCGGTGAGATCCAAGCAGATGGTCAGTTTGACATCGTTTGGGAAACTCCCGGGACGGTAGTCGGTGATGCGTGGACCGACCACTTGGAGGGTTCGCGGGACATCACGGCGGATTGGATGAAGCCACTCGCTTGCGGCAACTACAACGTGAAGACAGGCACGTGTTCGGGCCAGAATTACGAATAGGTAACTGATCGAACCGCACGAGCACCACGACGGGCGGCGCTGACCGCCCGTCGAGAAGGGTCTACATGAGTCGCCGGTACAAACAATGAAGGTCGCTGCGCGAAGTTCAACTCGGATTGAGTTTGGGCGTTGGGTGCGATCGTGCCTTGTCATTGTGGTCGCGGCTGGGCTCGTTCCGTGTTTCGGCTTGGAAGAGAAGAGTGCTCTAGACGCTCGCTTTCAAGCCACCGTCGATCTCCTAAAGACTCGTTCTTTTGGGGAAAAGGCGGAAGCAGCAAGGGCGATTGCGGCACACACGCACCCGCGCACGCTAGAAGTGTTGACGGCGCTGTTAGATGCGGAACTCTACACAGAGCGTAAAACGGATCGTGTGGTCTTTGCTAATGGGCTCGATGGTGGCGGGTTCAACATTCGCGATGCCGTCACCGGTGAAGGGCTCGGTCAAGTGGGGCGCCGAGGGGCGAAAAAAATTAGTGTCAACAATCGTTTGCGAGGTCTTCTGCGAGGTCTGATCGCGGGTATTCGCCTCGACGATAAGGACGCCGATGATCGGATTGAGGCAGCCGAAGCGATTGCCGACGGAGCTGACTCTTCCATGCGAGAAGTTCTTGATGCGCGGTTGCTTGTCGAATCGGACGCCAAAGTGATTGCAGCGATCGAAACTGCGTTGGTTGTATTTGATTTGGACGCAAACGATGAAACCATACGCTTAAGGGCGGTCCGTGCGTCGGCAAGCAATCTAGATGGCCGCGTTCGCGAAAAGCTGACAGGTATTTCTAACGATCCGCTAGCAAGTGAGGCGATTCAAGAGGCCGCACGCGAGACACTAGAAAGTATCGAAGAGACGGTGGCGCGGTACAAGACCATCGAAACGGTATTCTTTGGTCTAAGCCTTGGATCCGTGCTGGTGTTGGCGGCTATCGGTCTTTCCATCACCTTTGGGGTGATGGGCGTCATCAATATGGCTCACGGCGAGCTGATTATGCTCGGCGCTTACACCACGTATGTTGTACAGACGTTGTTTCCTGGGGCGTTGGAATACTCGCTCCTCATTGCCGTCCCCGCGGCTTTTTTTGTATCCGGTCTGGTCGGTATTGGGATTGAACGAGGAATCTTTAGATTCCTTTACGGGCGACCGTTGGAAACACTTCTCGCCTCGTTTGGCGTCAGTTTGGTGTTGCAACAGGCGGTCAAAACTATCTTCACAGCCCTCAACCGGCCCGTTGCCACCCCACAGTGGATGAGCGGGTCTTTTGAACTTTTGGACGGCCTTTCACTCACCTTCAACCGCCTCTACATCTTGATTTTCGCTGGGCTCATTTTTGCGGCGTTGGTGCTTGTTCTACAGCGGACGCGACTTGGCCTTGAAGTGCGTGCTGTTACCCAGAACCGGGCCATGGCACGCGCGATGGGTATTCGAAGTGGTCGGGTGGACGCGCTGACATTTGGCCTTGGGGCGGGGATTGCGGGTGTCGCCGGCGTCGCTTTGTCTCAACTGACCAATGTCGGGCCCTATCTGGGGCGGGGCTACATCGTTGATTCGTTCATGGTGGTTGTGTTTGGGGGTGTCGGGAATCTATGGGGCACCCTCGTGGCTGGACTTTCGCTGGGTGTGGCCAATAAGTTTCTCGAACCCTATGCAGGCGCGGTCGTCGCAAAAGTTCTCGTGCTCGTTTTCATTATTCTATTCATTCAGTGGAGGCCACGCGGTTTGTTTCCGCAGAAGGGACGCGCGGCAGAAAGCTGATGCTATTAGGTCGTTTAATCAAACAAGATTGGGGACGGTCGATCCTGTTGGGGACTCTTGGTGTGATGTGTGTGGTCGTACCCGTCGCCAACCTGTTGGTTCCCGAAGACTCTGCGTTTCATGTCTCCACATACACGGTTACGTTGCTTGGTAAATACCTGTGTTATGCGCTCCTAGCAATGGCTCTCGACCTTGTGTGGGGGTATTGCGGCATCCTCAGTCTTGGACACGGGGCTTTTTTTGCGCTGGGTGGATACGCAATGGGCATGTATCTCATGCGCCAAATCGGTACGCGCGGTGTCTACGGGCATCCAGAACTGCCCGATTTCATGGTATTCCTCAATTGGGAGGAACTGCCTTGGTATTGGTTCGGCTTCGATGCGTTCTGGTTTGCCATGCTGATGGTTGTTCTAGTGCCCGGATTGCTTGCGCTGGTGTTCGGTTGGCTCGCGTTCCGTTCAAGGGTCACAGGCGTGTATCTCTCGATCATGACGCAAGCCCTAACGTACGCGCTGTTGCTGGCGTTCTATCGAAACGAGATGGGGTTTGGCGGCAACAATGGCCTCACCGACTTCAAAGACATCCTGGGCGCGTCGCTGCAGTCGGACGTCACACGCGTTGTACTTTTTGTCGTTTCAGCTTTTGCGCTGGCGTTGACCTATTTATTCTGCCGCTTTGTCGTGACGTCGAAACTTGGGCGCGTCGTCACCGCTGTGCGCGATGCCGATGACCGAACCCGTTTCATCGGTTACCGGGTAGAGAACTATAAAGTCTGGATTTTTACCGTGTCCGCCGTATTGGCTGGCATTGCGGGTGCGCTATACGTCCCGCAAGTGGGAATTATTAATCCGAGCGAATTTGAGCCACTGAAGTCGATCGAACTGGTGGTGTGGGTGGCCCTTGGGGGTCGTGGAACGTTGTACGGTGCCGCGCTCGGTGCCGTGATCGTGAATTATGCGAAAACGTGGATGACCGGCGCGTTCCCGGAAGTTTGGCCGTTCGCTCTCGGCGGTTTATTCATCCTCGTGACTCTGTCGTTACCAAAGGGCGTCGTCGGTTTGGTGCGCAGTCTGCCGAATTGGCTGGCATCGCGGGTGCGCTATACGTACCACAAGTGGGGTTCATTAATCCGAGCGAAATTCAGCCACTGAATATGTCGGGTAAGGAGACGTAAGGTGTTTAGGCGATCGGTCGATAAAGATAAGCCAGCGCGCGGTTTTCAACCGCGCGACGATCAGAGCTCTCGCTTCTTGGCTCGGAAACCGAGCCGTGATGAATTGGTCAACACGGATTCCGGATACATTCTTTATCTGGAGGACATTACCGTGAGTTTCGACGGGTTCAAGGCCCTAAACGAGCTCACGCTCTACATAGAAACGGGGGAGCTCCGTTGCATCATTGGGCCGAATGGTGCGGGCAAAACGACCATGATGGATGTCATCACGGGGAAAACGCGGCCCGATTTTGGCACCGCGTTCTACGGGCAGCGTCTCGACCTGTTACGACTTACAGAACCTGAGATTGCTTCGCTCGGGATCGGTCGAAAGTTTCAAAAACCGACCGTTTTTGAGAACCACACAGTTCATGACAATCTTGAGTTAGCGATGGAGGCGGACAAACGGGTCTGGGCGACCCTCGCACGAAGATTGAGTGGCGAGGAACGCGATCGGATTGCCGAAGTGCTCGACATTATTGGTCTAAAAGAGGAAGTGTCGGCGTTGGCGGGATCGTTATCGCATGGTCAGAAACAGTGGCTCGAAATTGGCATGTTGTTAATGCAGAACCCGCTGGTATTGCTTGTAGACGAGCCCGTTGCAGGCATGACTAAGCAAGAATCGGAGTCCACGGCGGAACTGCTGACGACGCTTGCGGGCGACCATTCGGTCGTCGTGGTCGAACACGATATGGAGTTTGTACGCTCCATTGCACGAAGAGTTACCGTGCTGCACGAAGGGCGAGTGCTTGCTGAGGGTCCCTTTGAAGAGATACAGCATGACGCAAAAGTGATCGAGGTATACCTGGGTGAGTGATGCTTAAGGTCGAAGGACTCAATCAATCGTATGGACAGAGTCATACGCTTTGGGATGTCAATCTTGAGGTGAACGACGGAGCTTGCGTGAGTCTAATTGGGCGAAACGGTGTCGGTAAAAGTACATTGCTTGAGTGCGTCATGGGATTGTTAAAAGTGGATTCTGGATCTATCACATTTAATGGTTCAAACCTGTTGGTTGAAGCGGCCGAGCGTCGTGCCGCTCTGCACATTGGGTATGTTCCACAAGGACGCATGATTTTTCCGTTGCTCACAGTTGCCGAAAATTTGGAGATTGGTCTTGGTAATCAGCCTCGTTCGAATCGCAACATTCCCGACCATGTGTTTGATCTTTTCCCGGTCCTAAAATCGATGTTGCGGCGTCGGGGTGGCGACCTGTCTGGCGGACAACAACAGCAACTGGCCATCGCGCGCGCTCTGGTTATCAACCCGGATTTTCTGATTCTCGACGAGCCTACTGAGGGGATCCAGCCGAATATCGTGCAGGAGATCGGCGATGTCATTATGCAGTTGAATCGCGAGCTCGCAATGACGGTGTTGGTCGTCGAACAAAAACTACCTTTTGTCCGTCGTGTGTGTGGTCAATTCTTCATCATGACGAAGGGAGCCGTGGTTGCATCAGGGAATATGGATGCGCTCACGGATGAGCTCGTCCAAGAGCACCTGTCGGTATGAAGTCTACGGCGAGCACGGCATACGTACCGGTCGACGGCTGGTCGGCCAAGTTGTCGCTTAGTTTTGAACGCACTTTGGCGAGAACCAATTTAAGAGTGAAGGAGCGGGCGGGCCCACTGTCAGTTCAACGCCCCTTCTACCCTGAAGAAGACGTTTGTCATGCATACGTACTTCACCCTCCGGGGGGCGTGGTCGGAGGAGATCAACTTGAACTTAATGTTCATGTCGGGGAAAACGGCTCAGCGCTAATCACGACACCAGCGGCTAATAAGATCTATCGGAGCAACGGTCCCGAAAGTCAGATCAAACAACAATTTTCTGTTGAAAGCGGGGGAACTTTGGAGTGGCTCCCTCAGGAAACCATTCTATTTGGAGGAAGTTCTCTTTCGACCTGTACCAGGGTCGATCTCAACCCGTCGGCGCGCTTCAGCGGATGGGATATGGTCGTTTTGGGCCGTCCTTTCAGCGGTGATAGGTACGAACGGGGCGCGTTTGATCAGAAGATGACTATTGCTGTCGCTGACAAGCCTATCCTGAACGAACGGCACCGGTGGCGAAGCGAGGAGCCTATGCTGGGGGCGGCGTGGGGGTGTAGAGGCAATTGTGCCCTTGCTTCGGTCTATGCCTACCCGGCGGACCCCGATTTGCTCAAACGGGTACAGCGACTTATCGCCTCTTCGCCCGTGGATGCAGGGGCAACGCTTCTAAGCGAGCTACTGGTCGTCCGGATCCTCGGAAGCGCCCCGCAAATAGTCCGCGCACTTGCGGAAAAACTATGGACGGGGATGCGTCCGCTCCAGATGGGTCGAGCGGCTAGTCGCCCCCGTATCTGGTCAACCTGACATGATGTTTCAAATACCGCGACAAGGGGAAAGTTGATGGATCTGAGTCCACGCGAGAAAGACAAGCTGCTGATCTTCGTCGCAGCGCAATTAGCGGAGCAACGTCGGGCGCGGGGTGTGAAGCTGAACTATCCGGAGTGTGTAGCATTAATTTCATCCGCGATTATGGAGGGTGCGCGGGACGGAAGAACCGTGGCCGAGCTCATGACTTCCGGGGCTCAGATTATCGTGAGAGACGAGGTGATGGATGGAATAGCGGAAATGTTGTCCGACGTACAGGTCGAAGCGACGTTTCCCGATGGGACAAAACTCGTCACTGTTCATAATCCAATTCAATAGGAAATGCCAATGATCCCTGGAGAATACCTGATCGATGACGATGACCTGACACTTAACGAGGGAAGACGATCGTTTCGCACGATGGTTTCAAATACCGGCGATCGACCCATTCAAGTCGGCTCCCACTTTCACTTTTATGAAACGAACCGGGCGTTAGCGTTTGATAGGGGTGCCGCACGGGGCTTTCGCCTGGATATTCCGGCGGGGACAGCGGTACGTTTCGAGCCTGGCCAGGAGCGGGAGGTTCAACTGGTTGAATATTCAGGATCACGTCAGATATTTGGCTTCAATGCCAAAGTGATGGGTCACCTGGAGGATACAGAATGAGCACACTCAACCGTCGAGCATATGCCGAGATGTATGGACCAACCACGGGTGATCGAGTACGGCTTGCAGACACGGACCTAATTATCGAGGTCGAGAAAGACTGGGCGGTGTATGGCGACGAGGTGAAATTTGGTGGAGGCAAGGTGATTCGCGACGGCATGGGCCAGAGCCAGAGATCATCGGACGAGACGGTCGATACGGTTATTACGAATGCACTCATTGTGGATTATTGGGGGATCGTCAAAGCTGATGTGGGCATAAAAGACGGGCGTATTGCTGCAATTGGTAAGGCGGGAAATCCCGACACCCAACCTGAGGTGGACATCGTCATCGGCCCGGGAACGGAGGTGATTGCAGGAGAAGGCAAGATACTTACTGCGGGTGGTATCGATGCACACATCCACTTCATCTGTCCTCAACAGATAGAAGAAGCTCTGATGTCGGGAATTACAACAATGCTTGGAGGCGGGACAGGCCCGGCAACCGGTACAAATGCCACCACGTGCACTCCAGGTCCGTGGCACATTGGGAAAATGCTACAGGCGGCCGATGGATTACCGATGAATATCGGCTACATGGGCAAGGGAAACGCGAGCCTCCCAATTGCGTTGGAGGAGCAGGTCCAGGCTGGAGCCATGGGGCTAAAACTTCACGAGGATTGGGGCACAACGCCCGCCGCCATCGACAATTGCCTTAATGTCGCCGAAGCCGCAGACGTCCAAGTGGCCATACATACAGACACCCTTAACGAATCAGGATTTGTGGAAGATACGCTCGCAGCATTCAAGGGACGATCGATCCATACCTTTCATACCGAAGGCGCTGGGGGAGGCCATGCGCCAGACATCATCAAGGCGTGCGGTTTACCTAATGTCCTACCCTCATCAACGAATCCGACGCGTCCCTATACGGTCAACACGGTTGATGAACACCTCGACATGCTCATGGTCTGTCATCATCTTGATCCGAGTATTCCCGAAGACGTTGCTTTTGCGGAATCGCGTATACGACGCGAAACGATTGCCGCCGAAGATATTCTGCATGATCTAGGAGCGTTCTCGATGATCGCCTCTGATTCGCAGGCGATGGGCAGAGTGGGAGAAGTTATTTGTCGCACCTGGCAGACTGCTCACAAAATGAAAGTGCAGAGAGGTTATCTTGCCGAGGACAATCCTCGACATGACAACTTTCGGGTCAAACGCTACATCGCGAAGTACACCATCAATCCTGCCATCGCCAATGGGATGGCGGAACACATTGGTTCTGTCGAAGCAGGAAAACTTGCAGATCTGGTGCTTTGGGAACCTCGATTTTTTGGTGCTAAACCGGCATTGATCATAAAAGGCGGCATGATTGTCGCGGCCCCTATGGGCGATCCAAATGCGTCGATACCAACCCCGCAACCCGTCCATTATCGCCCCATGTTTGGGGCCTTTGGAGGAGCACTGGCTGCGACGTCGGTCTCTTTTGTTTCGCGTGCAGGAAGCGAAGCTGGGATAGCCGAACGTCTTGGGCTAGCCAAAAGGGTCGTGCCGGTTAAGGGAACTCGGGTGATCGGCAAAGCGGACATGGTGTTGAACGACTGGACCCCAGAAATCGAAGTCGATCCCGAGACGTATGAGGTCCGTGCCGACGGTGAACTTCTGACATGTGAACCAGCGACGGAACTACCCCTGGCGCAAAGATTCTTTCTCTTTTGAAGGGAGACACGGGTACCTTGGAGACATACACAATTTGTGTCCGAACAGATCGAACCGCAAGTTCGGATTCGGATGGGACCGTCATACTCTCGTTTCAGCGCCGACAGAAGACTCGGCAGCGGACGCAAACTCGGTCAGGCCAGAATATAACGATCAACCTACCGAGAGGAACGTTGATGCGTGGAGGCGACAGTCTGGTTTCTGATGAGGGGAGTATTGTTCACATTATCGCAGCGTGTGAGCGGGTGTCGACGGTCGCCAGTGACGACGCTGAAGTATTGGTCAAGGCCGCGTATCACTTAGGTAATCGCCACGTTTCGGTACAGATTGGTTTGGGTTGGCTGCGCTATCTCCAGGATCATGTCCTGGACAGCATGTTGCAAGAGCTCGGATTAGAGCCTAAAGAGCACTGGGCGCCTTTTGAACCAGAATCGGGGGCGTACAGCGCCCACTCACACTCCCATGCCTCCGCATAACCACGCAAAGCTCTGGCAGCTCATTAGCCCGATGCTTCCTATTGGGGCCTATCAATATTCCCAAGGTCTCGAGCATGCCGTGCAGTGCGGCTGGATTGGCGATCGGACCGATGCCATGAAATGGATATCCGAGCTACTTCACCACACCATTGCCCATATCGATTTACCTATCATCCATCGAGCCCATCGGGCTTGGAGTTCTAAGGACACGGCCGGCCTTCGATATTGGGATGATGTTTGTCGGTCCCACCGCGAAACGCGGGAGCTGCGTGACGAGGAAGACGCCATGGGCATGGCACTTATGCGATTATCCGCGGAGCTGGATCAAACAATCCCTAAGTGGCGGCCTGGGTATGTGGTCGCGTTTTCAGTGTTCGCTGTTAACGCTGGAACTACTGGATTAGATGCATTGAGTGGATACGCCTGGGCATGGTGTGAGAATCAAGTGTTAGGCGCCACAAAATTGATTCCTCTTGGGCACACGGAGGGTCAACTGGTACTGCGGGATCTGATCGAACATATACCAATGGCCGTTGACGAAGCGCTCGCGTGTTCGGATGAAGACATTGGCAATAGCGCACCTGGACTGGCTCTTGCCAGCATGTGGCATGAAACACAGTACTCAAGGATCTTTCGATCGTGAAGGCTTCAGTATGAAACCAGCGTTGAGAGTTGGAATTGGCGGTCCGGTGGGCGCGGGTAAAACGACGCTAGTGGAAGCGTTGTGTAAACGGATGCGCGGAGACTACGAAATAGCTGTGGTTACTAACGATATCTACACGCACGAAGATGCTGAGATGTTGGTCCGCTCTCAAGCACTGTCGGAAGACAGGATCGTTGGGGTGGAGACTGGCGGTTGTCCTCACACGGCCATTCGAGAAGATGCTTCCATGAACATGGTCGCTATCGAAGATCTTACGACGAGATTTCCCGAGCTCGACGTTGTGATTTTGGAAAGCGGCGGTGACAATCTGAGCGCGACGTTCAGCCCAGAGCTTGTTGACATTACGATTTATGTCATCGACGTTGCGGCGGGTGAAAAGATACCCAGAAAGGGTGGACCGGCGATTACGCGTTCAGACTTGCTCATCATTAATAAGACGGACTTAGCGCCACACGTAGGCGCATCGCTTGATGTGATGGAACGTGATGCGCGAAAGATGCGTGGCGAGGCACCTTTTGTTTTCACCAATCTTTTGACGGGTCAGGGCCTAGAGGAAGTCGTCGGCTTCGTCGTCGATGAGGGAGTGCTTGCAGATCATGCGCTGTAAAACCTCGGGTGTCGCGCAAAATGGCCGTTGCGGTATTAACAACCTGGGCAACTCGAGGGGACCGTTGATGCCGATGGCTAATGTGTTCAAGATGTTTGGTAGAGAAAACTT